>Ga0302228_10000018_pt1 | contig 150407 bp, 138 predicted proteins | sample II_Palsa_N1_2_FD_193519 | JGI IMG/M metagenome (GOLD analysis project Ga0302228, IMG submission 193519) | Peat permafrost microbial communities from Stordalen Mire near Abisko, Sweden - II_Palsa_N1_2 | ecosystem: Environmental > Terrestrial > Soil > Palsa > Peat permafrost | place: Sweden... | reverse complement strand
GCCACCGAAACGTTCTGCACCGACTTTCGTCAGCGCCGCCGTCAGCGTCGTCTTGCCGTGATCCACGTGACCAATCGTGCCGACGTTGACGTGCGGCTTGGTGCGTTCGAATTTACCCTTTGCCATGCGCGCTAAACCCCGATGGAGTCAATCAATTGAAGGAAAAAACCGTCCGTATATGGCCGAAGCTTCTACGGTCGCAGTGAAATGGTGCTCATAACAGGAATCGAACCTGTGACCTCTTCCTTACCAAGGAAGTGCTCTACCGACTGAGCTACATGAGCGTTTTTTAACGCAGCGCGAGAGCCAATGGAGCGGAAGGCGGGAATCGAACCCGCGTAATCAGTTTGGAAAACTGATGTTCTACCATTGAACTACTCCCGCCCTGCGCGGAACTCGCTTGATAAAAAAGATCGATCGCCTGGTCCGCCACGAACCAACCAACCCAGCTCCTTCATCCGGGCCGCGCCGCTTTCGCGTCGCGATCAAGATTGCTTCCATGCAACCCTGTTGAATCTTTTCTCTTCATCGCGACCAAGGTCGCTTTGTCGAAAACTTTAACTTTTCGCCACTCTCGAACTTTCAGAGTGGTATCCAAGCTGGTGGAGGGAGGTGGATTCGAACCACCGAAGGCGTAAGCCAGCAGATTTACAGTCTGCCCCCGTTGGCCGCTTGGGTATCCCTCCAACAAAGAACGCGTATTGTGTGGATCGGGCCTTGTGCTGTCAACACCTAGCGCACTGAAATGCACGTGTTTCGCGCAGTTTTGTGCGTATTTCGAAAACCAGCGTCAGCTCGCCGAGTCAGCCTGAATATCGATCAGCTGCTCCATGCCTTTGGATAACTCCAGCAATTTTTTTGCCTGTTGCTGCAGGCGGCGCTCGTTTTCATCACGCGGCTCCCAGCGCGGCACCGCCGTCGGTTTGCCGTCCTGGCTATCGAGTGCCACAAACACCATCACACAGCTCGTTGCCAAGCGCTGTTCGTCCTTGCGCAGATCACGTGCAAGCACGTCCACCGCCATATGCATGCTCGATGTGCCGGTATGAATCAATCGCGCGCGCACGGTGACCAGATCACCGATCAGGATCGGCGCGACAAACTGGATACCGCTGACCGATGCGGTCACGCAATACGCGCCGCTCCAGCCAACGGCACAGGCGTAACCAGCCTGATCGATCCATTTCATGGCCATGCCGCCGTGCACCTTGCCACCGAAATTCACGTCCGTTGGCTGGGCGAGAAAGCGAAATGTCACTTCGTGCTGCTGACCTGACATGAATACTCCGGCAAAGGATGAGAAAGAGAACCGACCCGCGTAAAAACGGTCTCAGACGTTGAACAGGAAGTTCAGCACGTCGCCATCCTTGACGACATAGTCCTTGCCCTCGGCGCGCATCTTGCCCGCCTCCTTGGCACCCTGCTCACCGCGAAAACGGATGAAATCGTCGAAACCGATGGTCTGCGCGCGAATAAACCCCCGCTCGAAATCGGTATGGATCACGCCCGCCGCCTGCGGCGCGGTATCGCCGATATGGATGGTCCACGCGCGAACTTCCTTGACGCCCGCGGTGAAGTAAGTTTGCAGCCCCAGCAGGCCGAACGCCGCGCGTGCCAGCCGATTGAGGCCAGGCTCCTGCAAGCCCATTTCCGCGAGAAATTCGGCCTTGTCGGCATCATCCAGCTCAGCCATGTCCGACTCGATCGCGGCACAAACCGCAACCACCGGCGCCCCTTCAATGGCCGCGTGCTCGCGCACTTTGTCGAGCAGCGGATTGTTCTCGAAACCATCTTCGGCCACGTTGGCTACGTACATCGCCGGCTTGATCGTCAGCAGTGACAGCGGCTTCAGCGCCAGCCGCTCCTCGTCAGACAGCGGCGCGGAGCGCGCCGGATTGCCCTGGTCGAGATGCGGCACCACTTTTTCCAGCGCGGCGACCATCAGCTTGGCGTCCTTGTCGCCGGCGCGGGCTTTTTTCTGCTCGCGCTGCAGCGCCTTGTCGGCCGTGGCCAGATCAGCCAGCGCCAGCTCGGTGCCGATGACAATGATGTCGTCGAGCGGATCAATGCGACCGGCCACATGGATGATGTTGTCGTCGTTGAAGCAGCGCACCACGTTGACGATGGCATCGGTCTCGCGAATATTGGCGAGAAACTGGTTGCCCAGCCCCTCGCCCTTCGACGCGCCCGCCACCAGCCCGGCAATGTCGACGAACTCGACCACGGCGGAAACGATTTTCTGTGGCTTGACGATCTCGGACAGCTGCGCAAGTCGCGCATCGGGCACTTCAACAATGCCCACATTGGGCTCGATAGTGCAAAACGGATAATTGGCCGCCTCGATACCCGCCTTGGTCAGCGCGTTGAACAGGGTGGACTTGCCGACGTTGGGCAGGCCGACGATGCCGCATTTGATACCCATGATGATTCCGTACCCTGAAACGTGAGGCGCAAATCGATCCATTGGCTCGGCTTGCGTATCGCGTCTGCTGTAAACAAAGCCTATTTCTTCGACACGTCATTTTCTGCACTGTGCAGCTGATGCATGGCCCGTTCAAACTCGCCGCTGACCGCCATCGGCAAAACATCCAGCGCTCGTCCGATACCGACCAGCATCGCCTCTTCGTCTGCGCCCGATGCACGACCGAGCACCCACGGCGTGACCTGATCCCGGTGTCCCGGATGACCTATGCCAACGCGCAGGCGATGAAATTTTCCGTGACCCAGATGCGCCATGATGTCGCGCAAACCATTCTGACCGCCGTGACCGCCGTCGAACTTGAGGCGCACCACGCCCGGCGGCAAGTCCAGATCGTCGTGTGCGACCAGGCACTGTTCGGGCTCGATCTTGTAATAGCGCAGCGCAGATGCCACCGCGATGCCGCTTTTATTCATGAAAGTCGCCGGCTTCAATAGCCAGACCGGCTCGCTGCCGACGGTGACCTTGCATGACTCGCCGTGCAGCTTGCCATCGAAACTGAAACGCTGCCCCTGCGCGCTGGCCAGGGCATCAACGAACCAGAACCCGGCGTTGTGCCGGGTTCGGAGATATTCGGCACCGGGGTTGCCCAGTCCGACAATGAGTCGCAGACCCGCCATGATTTCCAGACAAGCGGCGCAGCCCGCACCGAACACGGCACGGGCTGCAACGGCTTACTTCTTGTCGTCCTTCTTGGCGTCGGCTGCCGGCTTGGCATCCTTGTCTTCTTCGCCTTCGGCGACTTCCGGCTCTTCGTCAACTTCTTCCTGCACGAACACCACGCTGACCACGGCGGTATCGTGATCTTCGCCCAGCGCCAGCGCCGGAATCTCGACATTCGCCGGCAACGTCAGCTGCGACAGATGGATGATGTCGCCTTCCTTCAGCGCGCCCAGGTCGAGCTCGATGAACTCCGGCAGATCCTTCGGCAGGCAGGAGACTTCCACTTCGGTCATGTTGTGCGAAATGACAATGCCCGAGGTCTTGGCCGCCGGCGAGGTTTCCTGGTTGAGGAAGTGCAACGGTACGTTGACGCGAATCACTTCGTTCTCGTTGATGCGCAGAAAATCCATATGCATCATCAGCTGCTTGAACGGGTGCTTCTGCCAGTCACGCACCAGCACCTTCTGCACCTTGCCGTCGACGTTCAGGTCGAGCACCGAGGAGAAGAACCACTCGTGCTTGGCAGCGAGCAGGATGGTGTTGTGTTCGATCTGGATGCTTTCCGGATCCTTGCCCGCGCCGTATACGACGGCAGGCACGAAGCTCGCATGACGCAGGCGGCGGCTCGCACCTTTCCCCTCGTCTTTGCGGCTCTGTGCCTTGATTTCGTGTGTCTTTGCCATGTTGAATTGCCTAGGTTGGGTAGTAACCGCTTCGCAGCGGTCGAGTGACTTTTCCGCGACCAGAAAAGTCGATGGTGCGGCGACGGATGCCGCCGCGTTTGAAGCTGAAAGAAGCTAGATCGAACGTTTCCAGCCGCGAAGTATGAATCAACGCGGCTGAATCGACCGATGCATCAATCCACGTAAAGCGAACTCACCGACTCGCCAAAGGCGATGCGGCGAATGGTTTCCGCCAGCAGTTCGGCGACCGAAAGCTGGCGAATCTTGGCGCAGGCCTGCACTTGCGGGCTCAGCGGCAGGGTATTGGTAACCACCAGCTGATCGAGCTGGGAGCCTTCGATATTGCTGACCGCCGCACCCGAAAGCACCGGATGCACGCAGTAGGCCACCACCTTGCGGGCACCGCGCTCTTTCAGCGCTGCAGCGGCCGCACACAGCGTACCGGCGGTGTCTACGATGTCGTCGATCAGCACGCAGGTTTTGCCGCTGACGTCGCCGATGATGTTCATCACCGTCGCCACGTTGGCTTTGGGCCGGCGCTTGTCGATGATCGCCAGATCTGCGTCGTCCAGGCGTTTGGCCAGCGCGCGCGCGCGCACCACGCCGCCGACGTCCGGGCTGACCACGATCAGGTCATCCATGCTGTGGTGACGCCAGATATCCGCCAGCAGCACCGGCGAGGCGTACACGTTATCGACCGGAATATCGAAAAAACCCTGTATCTGGTCGGCGTGCAGATCCACCGTCAGCAGCCGGTCGACGCCTGCGGCGCCAATCATGCGGGCAGCCAGCTTGGCGGTGATCGGCACGCGCGCCGAACGGGGGCGACGATCCTGCCGGGCATAGCCGAAATACGGCATCACCGCGGTCACGCTCATCGCGGAGGCGCGCTTCAGCGCATCGACCAGGGCCAGCAGCTCGAACAGGTTCTCCGCACTCGGCGCGCCGGTTGGCTGGATCACGAACACTTCCTGCCGCCGAACGTTTTCCTCGATTTCGATCTGCACTTCGCCGTCGCTGAACGTGCTGACCAGCGCCTTGCCCAGCGGCACGCCCAGACGGGAAGCAACATCCTCCGACAGCGCGCGGTGCGCATTGCCGGTAAACAGCATCATCGGGGTGGACGTATCCACAGTAGTTACCTCGGAACTCAAGCCATCAGGAATGGCTGGGGCGGCAGGATTCGAACCTGCGTATGCGGGAATCAAAATCCCGTGCCTTAACCAGCTTGGCGACGCCCCAGTATTTGGTGTGTTTCGATTGTGCTTTTGTTCGTACTCATCTGGCGCCCCCATAACGCTGGCGGCGCCGTTGTTTGTCACTCTGAGCGCGCCTGGTGGCGCGTAAGAGCCTTCTGCAATGGCGAAATATCGACGCCCCCGGCCACGTGTGCCGAGAAATTTGCGGGACAACGCCCCGCGATCGATACCGCCCGTTGAAGTGATTTCGCTTCAAGAAACACGCAACCACCGCTGCCGGAAAGTCGCGCCTCGCCGTAACCGCCGAGCCAGTCCAGCGCTGCAGCCACCCGCGGGTGGCGCGCGCGCACAACCGGCGCAAAGGCGTTTTCCGTCGTTTCGCCAGAAGCAAAGGATGAAATTGTCGCCCGCGGTGCATTTCGTGTCAATTCAGGCGCTTGAAAAAGCGCGGCCGTCGGCACCGATTCCCGTGGGTCGAGTACGACATAGGCGCGTCGCGGCAGCGGCATGGGTGTCAGTTGATCGCCGATACCTTCCGCCCAGGCCGAACGACCGCGCACAAATACCGGCACATCGGCGCCGAGCTGCGCGCCCAGGCGGGCCAGCGCGTCTTCATCCAGCTTTAGCTGCCATAGCCAGTTCAGAGCAACCAGCACCGTCGCCGCATCGGAACTGCCGCCCCCGAGACCACCACCCATCGGCACGCGTTTTTCCACGTCGATATCGACACCCGCCCCGATGCCGGCATGATTCCGCAAGAGCTGCGCCGCGCGCACCGCCAGGTCCGTTGACTCGGGCACGCCGGGCACATCGTGGAGCCGGCGAATTTCACCATCGTCGCGCAGGCGCAGACGAATCTCGTCGCCCCAATCGAGCAGGCGAAACACGGTTTGCAGCTCGTGATATCCGTCTGCCCGGCGGCTGGTGATGCGCAGAAAGAGATTCAGCTTGGCCGGTGCTGGCCAGATGGTCCATTCCTGCCGGGCCGGCGCCGACAACGGTCGCGCCATGAACACCCGCAAGTGATCGGGAAAGCCGTTCTCGCGATCCCTCTGGCGAGCGAAGGCAAACGCAGGATCGCTCTTGTCCACCACGACGAACCCGTGTTGGACGTAAAACGGCGCGTTCCACGCCACATCGGCCAGCGTACCCAGATCAACCCGCTGATATCCCGCCGCGCGCGCCCATTCGCACGCGTGCTCAAGCAGCGCGGCGCCGACGCCGCGCTGCCCGTACTGCGGCAGCACGTCGATTTCGGCAATGCCGATCGCATCACCCTCGGCATCCGCGTCGAGCCATACAAACCCGATCGGTTCGGCCGTCGCGTCCAGCGCCACCCAGACCCGCCCACGACCGATCGCGTGCGCCAGCAACTCGGGTGGAATCGACACGGCAGCGTAGGCCGACCAGGCAGAGTGCCCGCGAAACAGCTGTACGGCCTTGCGTTCGATCGCGCACAGCGCGGAAACGTGCTCCAGCGCGGCCCGCGCAATGGAAAACGGCACGATGGTTGAAAGCCTATTCACGACAGATCACGCGCCTCAATCCGCGCAGGTACCCAACATGCGACGAACAACCCTGCTCACTGGAGTTGCCAGGATTCAATCGACAGCCGGACTTTGTACGGGTCTTTGCTGGCGTAAAGCTTGGTCGGCAGCGCCGGTTGCCGCGTCGTATCCCACTGCTTGTACTCGACCGCCCAGCCATCCTGCACCACCAAGGAGGGCAATTTGTTGTCGCCAAAGCTCACCTCGGCCGGCCCGCTGTCTGCACGCAGGCCAAGCACCCAGGCATGCAGGTCGTGCAGCGGCACTTCCCAGCCCAGCGCCTTGCGCATCAGCGTCTCGGCATCGGGTCCACGCATCGGACCCGACTTCAGACCTTCCAGCAGCGCGCCCTCCGGGCCGCCGCTGAGACGGATGTCCACGCCGCTGATCGACGGACCGCGCAGCACGAATTCGTAGCGGTCGCCGTTTTGTGTCCAGCTGAAACTGCCGCTGCCGCCGTCTTTTCCGTCAGAGACACCTAGGCGGCCCTGCATGACCCAATGATCGACATGGGCCATTGCCTGTTCGCGCGATTGCTGTGCGCCGAGCTGAGCCGCGTCGCCCTTCATGCGCACGGCGGGCGCGCAGGCAGCCAGCCACATTGGCAGCAGCACCCATAAAACCCGACGGACACTTTTTGCGGTGGGCTGTTTCATGCGTGCAGGCGCTTCAGCGTGATCTGAAGGCTTTTGTTGGTTGGGTCGAGCCTGTGCACGTCATCAAAAACGCGCTGCGCCTGTTGCTGATGACCCTGCTTCCACAGCACTTCGCCCAGATGGACGCCGACGTCGGCGTCCTTGTGCGCCGTCCAGGCGTCATTGAGTATTTTCGCCGCCTGATCCAGGTGGCCGAGCCGGTACTGCAACCAGCCCCAGGAATCCGCAATCGCCGGATCATCCGGCTTGGCCGTGCGCGCGGTCTGGATAAGCTGCTCGGCTTCGGGCAGATCGCGGTTGGCATCGGCCAGGGTAAAGCCCAGCGCGTTACTCGCATCGACATCGCCCGGCTTTATCTTCAACAGTCGGTGAAAATCCTTGACCGCGGCGTCGATATTGTCCGATTCGGCATACGCCAGGCCTCGCCCGTACAGCAAGCCCGGATCATCCGGCACCAGCTGCAGCGCGCGGCTGAAAGCCGTCACCGCCTGCGTATATTTCTGCTCACGCATGTACAGCTCAGCGTCGACCTCATACGCCTGCCGCAGATGCGCCGGCTCATCGAGGTAATCGGTCTGCATCTGCTCCAGTGCCTGATGCGCCTCGTTGTCCTTGCCCTGCATCTGCAGGATCACCGCGCTGCGCAAATCGGCATCGAAAGCGTGCGCGTCGTCATCGTCAACCTGCCCGTACCAGGCCAGCGCCTGATCATTCAGATGCTGCGCCTCGGCCAGCTGACCCAGCAGGTAGGCGCTGTGCTGGCGTACATCATCAGGCGCCTTTTGCAGTTGCTGATAGAGCGAAGCCAGCGCGCTGGTATTGCCGCTCTGGGCCGCCAGCGCCACCCGCAGCGCGTAGGTGTCGGTGTTTTGCGGGCCGTGATCGAGCAGCTTCGAGGCGCCGGCGTAATCGCCGGCCTGACTGAGCATGCCGGCATAGGCCAGGCGCAGCTGGATATTGTCCGGTGCCTTGGCTATGGCCTTTTGCAGCAGCGCGCGGGCGCCATCGCGGTCGCCGTCCTTGAACTTCATCTGCGCCAGCCACGCGTACGTTTCTGCGCTTTTGAAACGCTGCACTGCCGCGTCGGCGATCTGCAGCGCATAGGCATGCTGACCGAACTTGTCGCCGAGTTCGCTCATCGCCAGCCACGCCTGTGCATCGGCCGGCAATCGCTGCGGCGTGGCCAGCTCGAGCAAAAGTTTAGACGCCTGCGACTGATCGCGCGCGCCCAGCATCACGCGACCGAACTGCCGCCATGCGTCCTTGTCGTTGCTGCTGGTCAAAAGCAGGAGCTGGCGACGCGCCTCATCGGTGTCGCCGTGATCGAGCGCCAGCTCGGCGCGTGCCTCGGCCATCACTGGCGGTTTCGCGCCCAGTGCCTGCCAGCGATCGAGCGCACGGCCGGCAGCCGCGTCATCGTGCACGGCAATCGCCAGCCGAGCAGCGCGCTCGGCCACTTCGGGATCCTGACTCAACAGGGATGCGCGCCCATAAGCCTGCGATGCGCCCTTCAGATCGGTGTGGCTGAGCGCCATCTCGCCGGCCAGCAGCTGCGCCAGCAAGTCGTGCTCGGCATCCGGCGTCACCACGGTCAGCTGCGCGAGCGGTTGTGCGCTGGCCGACCCCTGCAGCGAAGAATGCGGCGTCACGCCGGCGCAGCCGGCCACGGCCAGCGAAGCCACCGAAAACGTCATAAAATGCCGCAGTTGCTTGAACTTGGTTACACCGATCCGCACACTACTCTCCATCCAATCGCCCATTGCTCGCCTTTTGCTGGTCCGTGTCGGCCGTATCTGCCGCTGTCGCATCGACCGCTTCACGGATAGTGCGCCAAGCTTAGCCTACGGCGCTGACGACAACGTGCCGACTTCCACTGCCGAGATGCCGCCACCCTCATGCCGCTGATCGCCCTCGGGCTCAACCACCTCACCGCGCCGGTCAGCCTGCGCGAACAGGTGGCGTTTGACCCGGACGCGGCCAACGACGCGTTGCTCGAGCTGACCCGCGAACCCGGCGTGGAAGAAGCGATGATCCTGTCCACCTGCAACCGCACCGAGCTTTACGTCGGCGTGAGCGCCGGTGCAGAAAGCATTCCTCAGGCCTGGCTGGGTCGTCATCATCGTCTGGCCCCGGGCAGGCTGGACGAGTTCCTGTATCGCTATGACGAACAGGACGCCGTGCGACACATGTTCCGCGTGGCCACCGGGCTGGATTCAATGGTGCTGGGCGAGCCGCAGATTCTGGGTCAGGTCAAGGACGCCTATCAGCAGGCGCGCGACGCACATTCGCTGCGTGCGCCGCTGGACCGATTGCTGCAGCACACGTTCTCCGTGGCCAAGCGCGTGCGCACCGATACGCGCATCGGCGCCTACACGGTCTCGGTGGCGTTCACTGCCGTTCGGCTGGCCGAACAGGTGTTTGCCGACCTCTCAGACGCCTGCGTGCTGCTGATCGGCGCCGGCGACACCATCGAGCTGGCCGCGCGGCATCTGGCCGAAAAAAAGGCGCGCCGACTGATCGTGGCCAACCGCACGCTGGAATCGGCGCAGGAGCTGGCCGGCCGCTACGGCGGCTACGCCATTGCGCTGGCCGATCTGCCGCAGCACCTGGCCGAAGTTGATATCGTGATCTCCTCCACCGCTGCGCGGCAGCCGATACTCACGCGCGCCATGGTCGAAAAGGCCATGACCTCGCGTCGGCGCAAGCCGATGTTCATGGTCGATATCGCCGTGCCGCGTGACATCGAAGCCGGCGTCGGGGATCTACCCGACGTCTATCTGTACGGCATCGACGACCTGCACCAGGTGATCGACGACAACCGCCGCTCGCGCGAAGCCGCGGCGCGCGAGGCTGGCGTGATCATCGATCTGCAAGTCGATCGCTACATGGCCTGGCGCCGCGCGCTCACCCTGAAAAACCCGGCGCTCGACATGCGCCAGCATGCCGAGGTCTATCGCGACGAGGTGCTGGACAAGGCGCGCGCCATGCTGGCCCGCGGCAAGTCGCCGGACGATGCGCTGGCGTTTCTTGCCAACACGCTGACCAACAAGCTGCTGCATCACCCCAGCGCCAGGCTGCGCGAGGCCGCGCTCAGCGGTGATCTCGATTTGTTGCACGCGGCAGGTCGACTGTACGGATTGGACGAGAGCGAAGCAGGAACGAGCGGCGAGTCCCAAAAAAGGGATGAATAGCGAGGGCGGCTTGCTGCCGCCTTCCTCCATGCCACGATCATGCACAGGCCTGCGCGCCTTTGCCTGTCCCTCGCCCTTCTCTACTCGCCCCTAATCCCATGACCCCATCCATTCGCCGCAAGCTCGAAGCACTGGCCGAGCGTCACGAGGAAATCGGCCTGCTGCTGAGCCAGCCGGAAGTACTCGCCGACAACACGCGCTTTCGCACCTTGTCGCAGGAATACGCCCAGCTCGAACCCGTCGCCACCTCGCTGCGCGAACACGATGCGGCCGAGCGCGAACTGCTGGAATCGCGCGCCATGCTCAACGATCCCGAATTGCGCGACATGGCGAGCGACGACGTGCAGCGGCTCGAACAGCGGCTGATCGATCTGGACAATGAGCTGCAGCTTCTGCTGTTGCCGAAAGACCCGCGCGACGACGCAAACTTGTATCTCGAAGTGCGCGCCGGTGCCGGCGGCGACGAGGCGGCGATCTTTGCCGGCGATCTGTTCCGCATGTACCTGCGCTATGCCGAAAGCCGACGCTGGCATGTCGAGATACTCAACGAGCATGCCGGCGAACACGGCGGCTACAAGGAAGTCGTGGCGCGTGTCGAAGGGGCCGGCGCGTATTCAAAGCTGAAGTTCGAATCCGGCACGCACTGCGTCAAGCGCGTGCCGATGACCGAATCGCAGGGCCGCGTGCACACCTCTACCGCCACCGTCGCCGTGCTGCCCGAGCTGGATGAGATCGACGACATTGTGATCAATCCGGCCGATCTGAAAACCGACACCTTTCGTGCCTCGGGCGCCGGCGGCCAGCACGTCAACAAGACCGACTCGGCCATCCGTATCACGCATATTCCGACCGGCACCATCGTCGAATGCCAGGAGGAGCGCAGCCAGCACAAGAATCGCGCCCGTGCGATGAGCCTGCTCAAGGCACGACTGCTCGATGCCGAACGCAGCAAGCAGAGCGCCGCGCAGGCCGAATCACGCCGCCTGCAGGTCGGCACCGGCGATCGCAGCCAGCGCATTCGCACCTATCGTTACAAGGACAACCTGGTCACCGATCACCGTATCGGCCTCAACCTTTACCGCCTCACCGAAATCATGCAGGGCGACCTGGTCGAACTGATCGACGCGCTGACCCGCGAGCATCAGGCCGACGAATTGAAGTCTCTCAGCGGTGGCTGACGCTTGGTACAACTATGGGCTTGGGTTAGCGTAGTCTTATGAACGACCTTTTTTCCTCCGAGCTGGATAGCGTACTGGCGCGCTTGGCAAGCTTGGTCAAAGCCAAGGCAGACGCCGAGGCCATCGATGTCGCGGAAAACGCTCTGGCGCGTTTTCCGCATTCGGTCAAGCTCGTGCGAATGCACGCAGTTACGTTGAATCGACTTGATCGCCGCGCTGAAGCGCTTCGCCTGATGTATCAGGCCGAAAAACTGAACTCTGACGACGTTGATTTTCAATGTGATCTGGCCAGCATGGAAATCGCTGACGGTCGCGCCGGCGAAGCGATAAAGCGTATGCGCGCGGTCCTGCGCAATAAGCCGGGTAGCCTCCTGTCCATTCTCATTCTTGGCGATGCGTTGATGACGTCTGGGCGCTATCAGCAGGCTCACGATCTGTATTCCGCATCGGCGGAGAATTTCCCTGACGATCCAACCCTGCAGCTGCGTCTCGCTGCCGCGGAACTGGAAATCGACCACCCCGAACAGTCAGCTACGCATGCAAAACAGGCCATACGGATCGCACCGCAAATGGCGCAGGCGCATACGATGCTGGGCCATGCCTATCGTGCGCGCGGTCAATACGCCGAAGCATTGCAAGCCTACGGCCGCGCCGATCAACTGGAACCCAAGGAAAGTAAGCACGCTTACCAGATCGGCTTGATGCTGGACGAGCTGGGTCGACTGGAAGAAGCCGAAAAAGCCTACGCGCGCGCCGTGCATTTGGATCACGCCAATGGGGCAGCGCTGAGTCAGCAGGTTTTTACCTTACGCCGGCTCTACCGATGGGATGGGCTCGACCTCTTGAGCACTCGTCTGCGTCAAGCTGCCGCCGATGGCGTTACTGGAATCATGCCTTTCAGCTTTCTGGCCGAGGACGTTTCGGCTGAAGAACAGTTGCGCTGCGCAAAAAACTTTGCGGCAGCTATTGAAAATCAAACGGCCGCGATACGGCAGCGGCTGAATTTCAAACACGTGATGCCAGCGCCGGATACACCCATACGCATTGGTTTCGTATCCGATGGATTCGGTGAGCATCCAACCGGAATGCTCACCGTGGCCATGCTGGAAGCGCTTCAATCCAGTGATCTTGAAATACATTTTTACGCGACTGCTCCAAGCGACAAAAGTCCTGTTCGAAAACGTCTCGAAAACGTCGGAAAAATGCATCAGATACATAGCTTGAACCACGCAGCTCAGGCGCAGCGCATTCACTACGATAAAATCGAGGTGCTGATCGATCCGAGCGTTTACTGCGAAGGCGTCAACGCCAAATTGTTCGCGTTACGCCCTGCGCCATTGCAGGTCAATTGGCTGGGCTATCCGGGCAGCTCCGGCGCGCCGTGGCTGGACTACATGCTGGCAGACAAGGTGGTTCAGCCCGACCATCTCCGCTCAGCCGTCAGCGAAAAACTGGTGCGGTTGTCACGATGCTTTCAGCCGAGCGACACGGCTCGCATCATTCAGCCGGCGCCCTCACGCGAGAGCTGCGGCCTGCCGGACCGCGGCGTCGTATTCGCATGCTTCAATACCAACTACAAAATCAATCCGAAAGTATTCGGCCTTTTTTTGAGCATCCTGGCTCAAACGCCTCACAGCGTGCTGTGGCTGCTGAGCAGTTCGGAAGCTATGGATCAATGCCTGATCAAGGAAGCTGAAAAAGCGGGCATATCGGCCGATCGACTCATTTTCATGCCGAGGCTTGCCTATGCCGATTATCTTTCGCGCTATGAACATGTCGACCTTTTCCTCGATACGTCGCCGCACAATGCGCGCATGCCCGCTTACGATGCCTTGTCAGCTGGCTGCCCGGTATTGACCTGCGTGGGGGAAACTTTTGCCAGCCGGATAACGACCAGCATGCTGATGCATGTCGATCTAGCCGAACTCGTTGCCGAAGACGACATCGATTTTGTCGCGCTGGCCGTCAGCCTAGGCGGCAATCACGAAGCCTTGCAGCTCTTGCGGCATCATCTGGTGCAGCAGCGAGCTGTCGGCAAGCTGTTTGATATGGACGGCTATGCGGCCGATTTCCGCCGCGCCGTGCAGGCCATGGTGGCGCGCCGACGCATCGGTCGCCCGGTGGCCGATATCGATATTTCATAAATCACTCGAGGTCGTATGGGCAAGAAAGCCAAACGCTACCGCAAGGCCATGAAAGAGCTGAAGCTGGAGCTAGCCCGTCTGCAGCATGGCCTGCGCCGCAGCGGCAAGCGGCTGGTGGTGCTGTTCGAGGGTCGCGACGCGGCCGGCAAGGGCGGCGTGATCAAGACCATCACCGAAAGCCTGGATACGCGTAGTTACAGCATTGCTGCGCTATCCAAACCGAACGATGTCGAAGCGAAGCAGTGGTATTTCCAGCGCTACATTTCGCATCTGCCCAGCGCTGGAGAGTTCGTGCTGTTTGATCGCAGCTGGTACAACCGTGCCGTGGTCGAACCGGCAATGGGCTTCTGCAGCGACAGCGAATACCAGGCATTTCTCGACAACGTGCCGGCGTTTGAAAAGCTGCTCACCGACGACGGCATCATCCTGCTGAAGTACTGGCTCGCGGTCGACCAGGAGGAGCAGGAAGATCGCTTCGACGCCCGCGCCGAGAACCCGCTCAAACGCTGGAAGCTTTCGCCGGTGGATATCGCCGCGCGCAAGAAATACGCCGAGATCGGCAAGTTGCGCGACACCATGATCGAGCGCACCGATAAAAAGAACGCGCCCTGGTTCGTCGTCGATTTCAACAGCAAGAAACGCGGTCGCGTCAATCTGATCCGGCATTTGCTGCAGCACGTGCCGTTCGATGACAAACCCATTGCCGAGTTGAAGTTACCCGCCCTGAAGGGCAAGCCTGCGCTTGAGCATGTCACCCATAAAGCCACGTGGGTCGACGACACGTTTTGATCTGCCACGAGCCCAGTGTCCAAGCCGGTGCCGGTGAATCATCGCCGGCGGCCCGCGCCTAGCGGATCTCGAAACCCGCCTCGGGTACCATCGTCGTCGAACCGTCGGTGTTTTCGCGTTCGACCCTCGTTACCTGTGCCGCCGGCGGTCCGCGCTGCAGCCATTGCTCCAGCGCATCGAGCGCGCCAGCCGTGCCGCTGGCCAGCACTTCCACACGGCCATCCGGCAGATTTTTCGCGTAGCCGGTCAGCCCGAGTTCCGCCGCCCGTGCGCGCGTGCTGGCGCGATAAAACACGCCCTGCACCCGACCCGAAATGACGAACCTCGTCGCCGCCATTATTTGCTGCCGATGATCGCCGCCAGCGCGGCAGGCGTCACCGGGCCGATGAAGCGCTTGGCCACCTTGCCGTCCGGGCCGATCAGCCAGGTTGTCGGCAAGCCGAGCGGCTGGTCGAAGTCCTTAACCGGTTTGTCCATCGTCACCTGCGCGATGGGATATGTCACCGGGTGCTTGGCGACAAACGCCTTGATCTCCGCTGGCGCGCTGTCATCGTAGGCCAGCCCGATGGCCGCCACGTTCTTGTGAGTAGCGACGAAGCGGGAAAGATCGGGCATCTCCTTGATGCACGGTATGCACCATGTCGCCCAGTAATTGACGATCACCCATTTGCCGCGCTGGGCGGCGAGATCGAACGTTTTCCCGTCGATCGTGGCGACCTGCAGCGAAGGCTTTTCGGGCATAGCGGCCTGCGCGGACGTCGCCAGGGCCAGCGCAACGACGATGGAAGCAAACATGCGCCGTGCCGGCAGAAAGGTGGGTGAAGTCATGCGGAAATTTCCTTGGGTTGGGCCGCGTGAGTCGCGTCCAGGGGATAAACGGTATCCAGGCGAACGGCCAGCATCGCCTCGACGTTGTCGGCTACTTCGGCCAGCAGCGCGAGCAGCGGCAGGGGAAGGTCGAGGTCCAGCGCCGCGGCCTCGTCCACCGGCTGCAGTGGCAGGCGATAGCGGGAATATTGATACACCCGCAGCAGATCGGTGGCATCCAGACTGCGGCAGAGAAGCCAGCCGCCTATTTCGCTACGCCGGATCAGCCCGGCCTGCTCGAGCTCGTCAAAATAGTCGCCGATCAGACCGCGGTGCAGATAAGGCGCCAGCAATTTCACGGTGGCCTGATCCAGCGTATCGCCACCCCGTTGCGCGCTGATGAAATGACGCAAAACCACCAGCAGACCGAGAAACTCGGCGCCTTCCGGCAAAGGCCGTTTGGCCACATGAAAATCGAAGGCAGAAACCGACGCGGCGATCGACGCAGACAGAATCACGATGACCCAGGAAAGGTAAATCCACAGCAGAAAAATCGGAATCGCGGCCAGCGCGGCGCCATAAATCTGCTGGTACGTCTGCGCATGCCGGATGAACAGCGTAAAGCCCCAGCGCACGATCTCGAACAGCACGGCGCCGAGCAGCGCGCCGATCAACGCATCCCGCCGGGATACCTTGCAGTTGGGTACCACCGCATAAAGCAGCGAGAGCGTAATGAAGGTCACCACAAACGGCAGCACGCTGAGCAGACTGTGGCCGATGCCGGTGATCTGATCGGTGGCGCCCTGCAACAGCGGCAGCGCGGTGACGTACGAACTCACGGCAATGCCGCCCACCATCAGGATCGGCCCCAGCGTCAGCGCCGACCAGTACAGCAGCAATCGCGACCCCCAGCTGCGCGCGGTATGCACACGCCAGATGCGGTTGAGCCGGTCCTCGATACTCACCATCATCGACAGGGCGCTGAACAGCATGACCAGGATGCTGATGCCGGTGAGCCGGCTGGCGTTGTCGGCAAAACTCTGGATGGCCTTCTGCACCGTCTCGCCGGCCGCAGGTACGAAATTGTCGAACACGAAATCGACCAGCGTGGTGCGCGCACCGGCAAATACCGGAAACGCCGAAAACATCGCGAACACCGCGACAGTTAGCGGTACCAGCGACACCAGGGTGGTGTACGACAGCGCACCGGCCGTCTCGAAACACTTGTCGTCGACAAACCGCTGCCACAAAAAGCGGCCGAAACCCAATACACGATCGCGATTGAAACGCCGGGCCATCGATATCCTCGCGTGTGGGCACGCATCGCGCAGCCCACGTCATTGGTAACGAGTCGTCGATACCGATGGGTACACTAGCGTATTGGCCGTGAATGCCTCAACGCACCCGCGTAGATGTGCCATCACTTTGCAAAGCAAACCCGGTGACCAACACCTCATGATTGAAGACATCCTGGTTCTGTACTACAGCCGTAGCGGCCATACCGCCCAGCTGGCCCGACTGATCGCGCGTGGTGTCGAGGAAGTGCCAAACATGCGCGCCCGGCTGCGTCAGGTGCCCCCGGTCGCTCCGGTGACCGAAATTGCCCAACCGCCGGAACCGGAAGATGGTGCGCCCTACGTGCAGCAAGAGGATCTGCTGGACTGCATCGGTCTGGCCATGGGCAGTCCGACCCGCTTCGGCAATATGGCCGCGCCGCTGAAGTACTTTCTTGACAGTACCGGCGCCGAATGGTCGAGCGGCGCGCTGGCGGGCAAGCCAGCGGCCCTGTTCACTTCGACCAGCACGATGCACGGCGGGCAGGAATCCACCCTGCTGAGCATGGCCTTGCCGCTGCTGCATCACGGCATGCTGCTCGTTGGCCTGCCCTACACCGAGGCGGCACTCAGCAACACGCAAACGGGGGGCACCCCGTATGGCGCGAGCCATGTGGCCGGTGGCAAGGGCGATAATCCGATCAGCGAGCACGAGCGCGAGCTGGCGCGTGCGCTGGGCCGCCGGCTGGCAACCGTCGCGCGCAAGCTGGCAGCCACCGCGTGACGGCTCGCCTGCCGCTGGAACAACGTCTGGGCATGTGGACTTGGGCTGCGCTTGGCGCGCTGCAGCTGGTCTGGCATGCATGGCTGTTTCCCGCCCGCAGCCTTCCCCTCTGGCTGGTGCTTGGCGTCACCGTGCTGCCCTTGGTGCTGCCGCTGCTGTGCCTACGCAAGCCGCAGCGCGCGCTGCTCTGGGTCGGCATACTCAGCCTTTTTTATTTTTGTCACGGCATCGCCGAGGCGTGGAGCTCGACCACCGAGCGCTGGCTGGCGCTGCTCGAAGTGCTGCTGACGCTGTTGCTGATTGGCACCCTCGCTGCCGGCGTAAGACGTCCGCGCAGCGCGGTAACACCGCCCGCGCCGTAGTTGCTTACGCCGCTAGCAATGCATCAGCGAAAATCGAACCTGGCCGCTCGCGCCCGGCAAATGCGAGGCCCCTCGTGCCGCATTGCGGCCCGCCTCCTTGCGCTATGGTCCGTCGCTGCTAAGCGCTGATACCTGTTGCGACAGCGGCAAATTCAGGTCCAGCGGCATGCGAAAAACAAACCGGGTCACTGACGTATTTGAGCTGGCCTGCAAGGTGCCCCCGTGCGCGCTGGCAATCGCCGAGGCGATGTACAGGCCAAGCCCCAGACCGGGACGTGGTGCACTGGATGTGCCTCGCGTAAAAGGCTGAAAAAGGCGATCGATCTTGTCTGCCTCGATTGGCTTGCCCGCGTTTTCTACCGCCAGTTCGAAAACGGATTCGTTGCTGGCCAAGAGTACCCGCACGGGCGCACGCTCCGATCCATGCGTGATGGCATTGGAGACCAGATTGCCCAGCAGCTGGCCAATGCGGCGCTTGTCGCAGGGAAACGTATGCTGCAGCGACGTGATCACCTCGATCGACCGTTCCGGGTGCACGCGCTGAATTTCCGAAATGACGTGCTCAAGATCTTCGGCAAGATCGTCACTGCGCTCAAGCGAAACGGAAATCCCATCGCCAAGCTTGCCCTGGGCGAAATCCATGACGTTGCCAATCAGTTCGTTCATGCGCTGGCAACTGCGTTGAATGTGCGCGGCAATGCGTCGCTCGCGCCCATCCGGCAGATCACGTTCTAACATGTCTGCGCCCATGCTGACCGACTGCACGGGGTTACGCAGGTCATGACCCAGCACGGCCACAAACTGATCGCGCAGTCGTGCGGTCGCCTGGGCGTCGATCAGCGCCGCTTCCGCGCCTTCGCGCAGCAGTTCAGCCTCGTACTGCGAAGCAATCAGCCGGGTAAAGAGTTGCAGCGTCCGCAGGATATTCGAATCATCGAGCTTCGCCGGCGCCGGGTCGATCGCGCACAGTGTGCCGAAAAACGTGCCATCGGAAAGCATGATGGGAATCGACACATAGCTTTCGAACCCGTAGAGTTTCGGCGTCGGATGACGCGAAAACTCGGGATGTTCGCTGGCTTGGCCAAACAATACCGGCTCGTGATGTTGTCGAATTTCATTACAGATCGTGGATTCGAGCACCAGCTCGCTACCCGGCACCAAGCCAAACGAAATCTGGTCGTAAACAGCGCAGGCCGTCCATTTGGTGTCCGTGACCCTGGCCACCGCGGTAAACCGCATGCCGGTCGTTCGCGCCATTACTTCCAAGATAGTCGGCACTGCTTCCGATCTTGCGATCAGGGCGATGTCACGCTCGATGGAGATGGGCTGTTCCATAAAATAACCGGCCAGAAACGCAACAGGGGTGCGGCGAACGAGACCTGCCTCCGCAACAAAACGCGGAGGCAGTGGCGCGATCATACCCGTCCCGGCAGGCAATACCGCGCGCCAGTGCATCATCTGGGCGGGCAAACACCTCTTTCCGGACTGCGGCCTTTTCCGGTCGATTCGACAAGCAACCCGCAGGCCACTTTTCCCGCAATCGGCTTCTAAGGCTAGATCCGGCTTTATGGCTTATTCGGCCGCGTTGTACTGATCCTGCGACATTTCCGTATTGCAGCGATTCTTCAGATAGGCCGCGTTGTAGACCTTGTCCTGCGCGAGCATTGCCAGACGCGCCTCTTTCAGCTTGGCGCCCAGATCGCTGCGCAACTTGGTCTTGTCGAACCGGTCATCCTCGGCGTCGTTGGCATGTTCGGTGTGCTTTTTTGCCTCGTCATACAGCTGGAAACGCTCCGATGCAGCCACACACTGCGTTTCGCGCAAGATGGCCGCGTCATAGGTTTCGCTGCCCTGATGATCCTTGCCGCAACCGGCCAGTACAACCACACCGGCCAACATGATCCATCGTGCTTTCATGAGATTCCCTCGGCTTTGTTGATTTGAGCTTTGTTGATGTGTTTGCAAACGGCTGTCGCCCTGGTGCACTACTTAACGCACTTCGCCCCGGTACCGTTTCAACTGCAATTCCTCATTGGGCTCCGCGGCGTTGGCGGCGGTCAATCCGCGCTCCTCGCGCCACACCGAAAACTGCAGGCGGCACGCGCGACAGCCGCACTCGCCGCCGCAGCGTGATTTGCAGGCCGGCGTGCAGGTGCAGGGTTTGTCCAGATCCGGAAACAGCTCCGTGGCCGGCAACTCCGGAAAATAACCCTCGGTACGCGGATAGCGCCGCACGCCTTCAGCCGTCGGCTGCGTCGCCGGTTCAGTCATCACTTTCTCCATGGACTCATGTCTCGGCGTCATCTTCTCAGAGAAAAGTGTCAGGTGACGATGCAAAATCGTGTGATGAGCCCACGGATCCCGAGTTACGCCAAAGCTACGTCGACGCGTGGGTAATCATCGTCACCGACACGGCAACGGTGCCGTCGATCTTGCGGCATGCGTCGGCCATGGCAGCGAGTTTCTCGGCCGGTATGCGGCTGTCGAAACGCACGGTTACCGTGTCCTGCCCTTCGGCATCCCGGCGCAACGTCATGCGATCGACCGGCGCATGAAAGTCCGCCAGCACAGCCTCGACCGCCGACAGCGCCGAGCCATGCGATACGGATACCCGGATGGCGTTGTACTTTGGCCGAGGCCGCACAAATTTCTGCTCCAGCGGCTTCAGCAGCGCCAGAATGACCCACAGGATGGCCGTCGCCGCGAAGGCAGGGACATACAGGCCGGTGCCGGCAGCCAGTCCGATGGATGCCACAGCCCACAGGCCGGCTGCCGTGGTCAGGCCGCGGATGACCTGTTCCTTCTGCAAAAAAAGTATCGTGCCGGCGCCGAGAAAGCCGATTCCGCTGATCACCTGCGCGGCGATGCGCGAGGGGTCGAGCACGACGTGATCCTGCTGAAGCGCGTGGTTGAAGCCGTAGGCAGAAACGATCACGGCCAGCGCCGCGCCCACGCTGACCAGCATGTGCGTGCGCAAACCCGCCGTCCACGCCAGGCGACTGCGATTTACTCCGATCACCGAACCCAGCACCGCCGCCGTCAGCAATCGAAGCACCACTTCAACATCGGAAATCACGGTCGTCTTCTCCAAATCAGGCGCATGCCATCATGACCAGGCACAAAGCAGTATGACAATCAGTGAAGTCATGATGCGTGATCGCAGCCAGATCAGCCCAGCGGAGTGTGTGCTGCAATCCGACGCTCGCTAGTCAACTGCGACCGTCAGGCCGCGCCGTGCTCCACTCGATCAGGGCCAGCAACGCGACCTGTATCGGCAACCGCAGAATCAGCGCCCAGTAAGGCACGCCGAATAACTCCGGACGCTGCAGCATGTAAATATGCGCCGGCGTCACCGCCAGCGTCAGTAGAAAAAGCCCGATGCCGGCTGCCCGGCGCGTGATATTCCAGACAAGCCCTGCCGCTCCCAGCAGTTCGAACACGCCGCTCACCAGCACTGCCGCACGAGGCCACGGAATGTAAGGTGGAACGATGCGCATCTCCGTCTGCGTCAACGTGAAATGCGCGATACCGCCGAGGAAGAACCACAGAAACACGAACACGATGCCGGCGATGCGCCAGCGGCTGGTACCTGGCACGGAAGTAAATCGCGCGACGGCCGATGTCGACATGAGATCGCCTTTGCAATGCAGAGATAGGAATTACAAAAAACGTTTAGCCGGCGAGCGAATGAAACACCGATTACCTGAAAACAGGTCTCGTCAGCCAAACACCACCATGCTCTGCCGGCTCAACGCCACCGGCTCGCCGCGCGGGCCCCATAGCATCACGCCTTGATTCGTATAGCCATCGCGCGCGGCGATCAGTTCGGCATCGATGCGCCAGTCGTCGAGACCCAGATCGTCGTAGCGATCGCGCAGCAGCTCGATCATCCAGGTAAGCGAGCTGCCCGGCGTAGGTTTGGTGAACATGCCAAGCGCGATCGGCGGGATGAAATCGGCGAAGGCGAGCACGTGGGTTTCATCGGGCACGCCTTCGTCGTGCAATGAAATTCGCAGCACGCTTTCACGCTGCCGGCCGCCGCTGAATGGAAGGTCGCCGCGCAACCAGCGCGGACGAAAATGCTGCATGAAGGCGGGCGACTGACCTTCGACAAAACGCACTTCACGCGACGCATCTTCAATGACGGGCTGCTCGGGCACAAAGCCCAGCGCCGAAGCGCGCGCCGTGCCAAACACGCCGACCAGGCGGCACAGCGTTTCTTCCCCGTCGAGCAGGCTGGCTTCGACCTGGGTGGCGCTGCGCCCCTGACGCAGGCAGCGTGCGCGGATGCTCACCTGGCCTGCCGGCACCGGCGCAACGAAGGTTGTCTGCAGGCTGCGCAAGGGCATGTCGGCAGGCACCAGTTCGCGCATGGCGCGCATTGCCAGCGCTGCCTGCAGACCACCGAAGGCGCTGCGGCCCTGCAGCCAGTCCTCGGTGACGGTGGCTTGCCAGCCGTCAGCATCGCGTGTCACGGATTGCATTGCCTCGGAAAATCGCATCGATTCCGCCTTTTCATTGCATGGCTTCCCATCATGCCAGCACGCCGCGCGCAGGGCATCCGCCTATACTTTGCCACCCGACTCTGGATCAGGAGAGTGGCATGGCCTTTCTGCAGGCTGCACCGCAGCTGGCGCACCCGTATCGAAGCGATCGCTCGTTGCGCGCCCTGCTTGATCGATCGTTGCCGCACGATCGAAGAGTCGCGCTGGACGCCGATCTTGATGCGCTCGGTGATTACGCCCAGATGGCGTGGCAGCGCGTTGCCAGCACCACGCGTCGAAAACCCGTACTGACCCAATGGGATGCCTGGGGCCAGCGGATAGATCATGTTGAACTAACCACCGCGTGGCTCGAAGGCCCGCAGCTTGCCACCGGCCAGGCGCTGCTGGCGGCAGGCCATGTCGAAAACGAATATGCGCGACTGGAGCAGTTCGCCCGCGTCTACCTGTATCACGTGGCCAGCGAGTTCTACAGCTGCCCGCTGGCGATGACTGACGGCGCAGCGACCGCGATCAAGGCATCCGGCAATGCCGCGCTGATCGAGCGCGCGCTGCCGCATTTTCTCAGTCGCGATCCGTCGACGTTCTGGCTCAGCGGACAGTGGATGACCGAAAACGCCGGCGGCTCCGACGTCGGCAACACCGAAACCATGGCACGACAGGATGCCGATGGCCAATGGCGCCTGCATGGACGCAAGTGGTTCAGTTCGGCCGTAGTCGGCGAGGCCGCGCTGGCGCTGGCGCGGCCCGAAGGCGCGGGCAAGGGCACCGTCGCGCTGGCGCTGTTCTATGTGGAAACCATGGACGGCAACAGGCGCAAACCCGAGCTGGTGATAGACCGCCTGAAAGATAAACTCGGCACGCACGAACTGCCCACTGCGGAAATTCACCTCGAAGGCTTGCCGGCGTGGCCGCTCGGCGAACTGGCCAACGGCGTGCGCCAGGTAGCGCCGATGCTCAACGTGACACGTACCTGGAACGCGGTGTGTGCCACTGCCAGCATGGCGCGGGCGCTCAGCCTGGTGCGCGATTACGCGCAGCGGCGTGAATCATTTGGACGGCCATTGATAAACCAGCCGCTGCACGCGCAGACGCTGGCCGACATGCAGGCCGAATTCGAGGGCGCGTTCACGCTGACCTTTGAAGTGGCGCATCTACTCGGCCGGGTCGAACACCATGCCGCCGCACCGGACGAAGCCGTCTTGCTGCGCCTGCTCACGCCGCTGGCCAAACTGTGGACCGGCAAGCTGGCGGTTAAAATCTGTTCCGAAGCGCTGGAATGCTTTGGCGGCGCCGGCTACATCGAGGATACCGGCCTGCCGCAGCTGCTGCGCGACGCACAGGTGTATTCCATATGGGAAGGCACTACCAACGTACTTTCGCTGGACAGCCTGCGCGCGCTGGCCGGCGAAAGCATGGCTGCGCTGCGCACGTCGATCAATGGATGGCTAAACGGCTGCACCGATATCGTGGCAGTCGAGGCTATCCATGCCGGCCTCGACGCAGCGGCCAGCTTTATCGATAGCCAACGCGGCAGCCGCGATGTTCTGGAAGCGGGAGCCCGCGGTTTGGCGCTGACCTTGTCGCGCTGCGCGGCAGCTGCGTTGCTGGCACGCCAGGCCATCTGGTCGTCCGCGCACGACCATGCTCAACCTGCCGCGGCGCTGCGTCGTTTCGTCGGGCACGGACTGCTGCGCCTGAGCGTGCAGGACGCCGAAGACACGGCGCTGTTGTTGGGATAAGTCTTCTTGGCCAGCTAAAAAGGCATTGCCAAAGGCATCGCCGCTGAAACGCAGGCGCTGGCCTGTCGCACCAGCTAAAATAGTAAAGTCCTCACCTCGGCGTTTACCCATGCAGCACCTCACCATCGTCACCACCGGCGGCACCATCGACAAGATCTATTTTGACGACAAGTCGGACTACAAGATCGGTGCGCCGCAGATCGGCGAGATCCTTGCCCATCTCGGCGTGGCGTTTCAGTTCGACGTGGTTCCGATACTGCGCAAGGACAGCCTGCACATGGGTGAGGAAGATCGGGTGCTGGTGCGTTCAACGATAGAAAGCCAGCCCAATCGCCACGTGCTCGTGACCCACGGTACCGACACCATGGTCGAAACCGCGCGCGAGCTGGCGCACATCAAAGGCAGGGTGATCGTGCTGACCGGGGCGCTGAATCCGGCGCGCTTCCAGGGCTCCGACGCGGTATTCAACATTGGCTGCGCGGTGGCCGCCGTGCAGACCCTGCCCGACGGCGTGTATATCGCGATGAACGGCCGCGTATGGGACCCGTCCAGAGTGCGCAAAAATCGCGACGCCAATCGCTTCGAGGAAGCGGCGGACTGAGATTTTTGAGCATCATTCAGTGAGATCAGAAATGCGTTCGAGTAATGCTTCGACTGAAGAACATTCCCAAGGCAACGCCAATCGCGCACAACACAAACGAGAAATTTCCCAAGCCCCAACCGGGATTCACTGTTATTGAGAATGCTTGCGCTAGCAAATAGGGAACTGCATAAACAAAAAATGCCGCCACAAACATTCCAACAGCGCCGCCAGCTCTCAGAGACGCCCCATTTTTCGAGAGTGGTACAGCGTGATTAATTGATTTGTATGGCATGGCGACCACCTGAAGAACTGGGAATCAGGGATACCGGATATTACTCCGTGGACGCAATCTCCGTGGCAGACTCTTCACCAGGGCAAAAACGTCAAAGCATGCCGGTTTCCAGCTTGGCCGCATCGGACATCATCGAGTGCGTCCACGGTGGATCGAACACCAGATCCACATCGGCTTCGATGATGGTGGGGATCATCTCCAGCTTGGTCCGCGCATCGTCGACCAGAATGTCGCCCATGCCGCAGCCCGGCGCGGTCAGCGTGAGCTTGACGTAGACCTTGCGCGCGCCGGATTCGGTGTGTTCCAGACTCAGGTCATAAACCAGACCCAGTTCGACCACGTTGACCGGAATCTCCGGGTCGAAGACGGTGCGCAGCTGATCCCATGCCACCTTTTCCACATCGGCATCGCTGGCATCGGCGGCCACTTCGATCGGTGGCGGCAGCTCCTTGCCCAGCGCGTCCGCTTCCTTGCCGGCGATGCGGAAAAGATTGCCCTCCACATACACGGTAAAACTGCCGCCCAATGCCTGCGTGATATAGCCGATCTGCCCGGCTGGCAGGCTGACCACATCGCCTTGCGGCACCATCACCGCGCTGCAGTCGCGCTGCAGAGTGAAAGGCTCACTGCTCAAACTGAAACCGCTCATGCCACCTGCCAATGCTGAATATCTGGGAAAAAGACCCGTTGCTGGCTCAGACAGCGCTCGGGCTGCCCATTATGCCGGCTGCAGACCGAACCGACCCCCTGCAAGATCAGGCCGAAATCGGCTAACTCAAGAAATGACCCGTGCGCGCCACGTTATGATGAGCGTTCTGCCTACGGATAAATGCTTGATGCCAAGCTGCTTGAACACTCGCCGCCATCCGCCTGGCCGTTTGCACGGCCTGCTTTTCCCGCGGGCCGCCCGATGAGTCCGCGCGCGGTCGTTGGACTGGTCTTCGGAGCGTTTGTCGCCGCCATGCTGGGGCTGGCCGCCGGCGCGCTCTGGATGGTGCTGGCGATTTATCTGGGCCGACCGATGCCGTGGATGGTGCTGGCGGTCGCGGTGGTGCTGGCTTGGGCCATACGCCGCGGCGTGCATAAGCCGGGCAATGCGGCGGCTGTCATGGCGGCACTGGCGACCTTGCTCGCGTCGATCTACGTGAGCCTGTTGATCGCCGGTGCACAGATCGCCGGCAGCATGGGATTGGGTCTGATCGACAGTTTGCGCACCGCCGGGGCCAGCCTGTTATGGCAGCTGGCTCGCATGAGCGTCTCCCCGTCCGACATCATCTGGACACTGCTGGCCATGCTGCTGGCCGCCTGGCTGGGTCGCCGCCCTTTGCCGGTCAAAACCCGAACAAAGTAATCAGGGCGAACATCGAACGCTCAGGTATCCAGCGTTTTCAGCTCGGATACCAGTTCGCCGGCCGCTGCCTGCCCGTCGCCGTAAAGCATGCGACTGTTGTCGGCATAGAACAGCGCGTTCTCGATGCCGGCAAAGCCGGTGCCCTTGCCGCGCTTCACCACGATAACGTGCTTGGCGTTGCTGACGTCGAGAATCGGCATGCCATAGATCGGTGAAGCCGGATCGGTCTTGGCCAGCGGATTGACCACGTCGTTGGCGCCGATGACCAGCGCCACGTCGGTGGCCGGGAACTCCGGGTTGATCTCGTCCATGTCGGCAATCAGGTCATACGGCACGCCGGCCTCGGCCAGCAGCACGTTCATGTGACCGGGCATGCGGCCGGCAACAGGGTGAATGGCGAACTTCACCTTCACCCCGCGCTTGATCAGCAGCTGCGCGAACTCCCACACCTTGTGCTGCGCCTGCGCCACGGCCATGCCGTAGCCGGGCACGATGACCACGCGCTCGGCGTAAGCCATCATCACCGCCGCATCGGCCGCGTCGATCGGCTTCTGCGCGCCATCGATCGCCTGCGCCTCCGCGCCGCTGGCGCCGAAGCTGCCAAACAGCACGTTGCCGATCGAGCGGTTCATTGCCTTGGCCATCAGCTGGGTCAGCAGCGTGCCCGCCGCACCGACCACGGTGCCGGCAATAATCATCGTCTCGTTGCCGAGCACAAAGCCCTCGAACGCCACCGCCAGCCCGGTAAACGCGTTGTACAGCGAGATCACCACCGGCATGTCGGCGCCGCCGATCGGCAGCGTCATCATCAGGCCGAACAGCAGCGCCAGCACGAAGAATGCCGCGATCAGGCCGAAACTGGCGTAACCGCTGACCAGCAGGACGCCGGCCACAATCGCCGCCGCCAGCAACAGCAGGTTGAGCGCGCGCTGGCCGGTGAAAACGAAACGCTTGTCCAGCCAGCCCTGCAGCTTGGAAAACGCGATCAGCGAGCCGGAAAAGCTCACCGCGCCAATCAGCGCGCCGAGCACGCCCAGCGCCAGCTCGATCGGCGACAGCGCCACCACTGCAACAACGGGATGCAGCGCGTCGATGGCCCACGCCTCCGGTCGCAGCGGAGAGGTATCGGGGATGCCGATGGTCGCCTGCAGCTTGCGCACGTAGCCGATCAGTTCCACCGCGCCGATTGCCGCCGCCGCGCCGCCGCCCATGCCGTTGTAGAGCGCCACCATCTGCGGCATGTCGGTCATGGCCACGCGCTTGCCGCTCCACCAGGCCGCGCCCACGCCGATGACGACCGCCGCGATAATCAGGCCGAGGTTATGCATGTCCGGCAGGAAAAACGTGGCGAACACCGCCAGCAGCATGCCGTAACCGGCCCAGACTATGCCGCCACGCGCTGTTCGCGGCGAGCTCATGCGCTTCAGGCCCAGAATGAACAGCAGCGCGGCGACCAAATAGCAGGCCTTGATCAGGCTCGGCAGCCAGATCATCGTTTGGCTTCCCTGGACGCAGCCTTGCTGGCGTCTGGCTTGCTCGACTTGAACATCTCCAGCATCCGCTCGGTCACCACGTAGCCGCCGGCGGCGTTGCCCGCACCCAGCAGCACGCCGATGAAGCCGACGGTCATTTCCAGCGGGGTTTGCGCATGCCCTAGCGCAATCATGGCGCCTACCACCACAATGCCGTGCACAAAGTTGGAGCCGGACATCAGTGGCGTATGCAGGATCACCGGCACCCGGGCGATGATTTCATAGCCGGTAAATGCGGCAAGCATGAAGATGTACAGCGCCAGGAAACCGTCGATCATGACCTCACCCCGCCATTTGACTGTCCACGCATCATACGGTTGCCGGTCAACCGGTGCGAGCATGCTGCGTTGAATATGGGAGTGGATCCAAAGGAGCCCAGGCATGCACCACTTGACGATGCGGAAGCCGCCGCTGTGAGCAGCGTGGCCGGCAGTCTCGATAAGGATGTTTTACTGGACAGCGCGCGCGAAACCCCGGCGACGCTGGACGCGTTTCTGGCGCAGGTCGAGCGTCGCGCGTTTCGTATGGCCGAACTGAACTTGCGCCATCGCGAGGATGCGATGGATGCGGTGCAGGATGCCATGCTGCGGCTGGTCAAACACTACCGTGAAAAACCTGCCGCCGAGTGGCCACCGCTGTTCTGGGGCATTCTGCGCCGGCGCATTGTCGATCTGCAGCGCCGTCGCAAGGTCCGCTCGATCGTGGTGGGCTGGCTTGGCGGTGGCAAGGACGACGAGGGCGGCGAGCTGCCCGTGTGGGAGCCCGCCGATCGCAGCCCGGGTCCGCTGGACCGGCTGCACGATTCGAAGTCGTATGCCGATATGGCTGAAGCCGTGAAAAACCTGCCGCAGCGCCAGCGCGAGGCTTTCATGCTGCGCATGCTGGAAGGGCTGGACGTGGCCGAAACCGCCCGCTCGATGGGCTGCTCCGAAGGGAGCGTGAAAACACATTTGTCGCGCGCGATGCATCATCTGCGTGACCAACTGGAGGACTGGCGATGACTACGCCTGGCAACAACACATCTGATCATCAAGCCGTTGATCATCCGGATTCGCGCGATGCGCTGATCGCTCGTCGCGCACGAACGCTTTATCGCGAGGCCAGCCAGCAACTCGATCCGGCCACGGCCGGACGCCTGCGCGCCGCCCGTCGGCAGGCACTGGATAGCATCAACGCAAAGCCGCGGCGCGCGGCGCGCTGGCTGATTCCGACCGGCGCGTTTGCGGCCGTCGCCTTTGCCCTGGTGCTGGTGTGGCAGCCGATGTCACACGCTCCGACCATCACGGACAGTCACACCGTCAGCGCAACCGATCAGAGCGCCGATGTCGACAATGATCTGCCGCCCGATGCCGACAAGACCGACCCCAACCTCTACCAAAACCTCGACTTCTACGGCTGGCTTGCGGCCAATAATGCGTCGAACAACCAGCCGGTGAATCGCTGAGTCATGCGCCGATTTTTTACATCGGGATACGCGCTGCTGCTGGCGGCGATGCTGCTTGGTGCGATGATGGCGCCACTGCACGCACAAGATTTTCCGCCGCCGGCTCCGCGACCGTGGAGCAGCCTCAACCCCGCGCAGCAGGACGTGTTGGCTCCGCTGCGCGACAAATGGGACACCCTGCCGCCGCGGCGGCAATCGAACATGCTGCAAAAAGCCGACCACTGGGTCACGTTGCCACCGGAACGGCGTGACGAGGTTCGCTTGCGCATCGCTCACTGGCAGGCAATGACACCGGACGAACGCAGGCAGGCTCGCGCCAACCAGCAGCAGTTTCGTCAGCTGCCGCCCGAGCAGCGCGCCCGGCTGCATGCTGCCTTCGAGCAGTTTCAGCAAATGCCGCCCGCGCAACGTGACCGGCTGATGCAGCAATGGCAGGCAACACACCCCGGCCAACGCATGCAGTTCAGAACCATGCCCGCGCTGCCCGCCGGCCACTGATCAAAGCGCGCTGCATTTCAAAGCGCGCCACTTGCCCAAGCGATGTTCAGATCACGCGCAGCTCAGGCGGAAAATCTCAGCCGGCAAAACGCGTTTCACCGGCGTGGCTCAGACAGCTTTTTGCCACCAGCTCGTCGTCAAAATCCGGCTGTAGCGATTCGTCCCTGATCAAGAGCTCGACAAAGTTGTAGACGTTGCGCGCGTACATTTCCGAGGCATGCAGCGGCGCGCCGGCCGCGAGATTCAGCGGGCCGAGGATGACCACGCCGCCGTGCTCGACCCGCTCGCCGGGTTGAGTCAGCTCGCAATTACCGCCGCTTTCAGCCGCCAGATCGACAATCAGCGCGCCCGGCTTCATGCCATCGACCATGGCTGCGGTGAGAATCTTGGGTGCGGGCCGGCCCGGCACGGCGGCGGTGCTGACGATCACGTCGATCGTCTTCAGATGCTCACCGAGCGCCTGCTGCTGCGCCGCACGCTCTTCGGCGGACAGTTCACGCGCGTAGCCGCCGCTGCCCGCCGCGCTGACGCCGAGATCAACAAACTTGGCGCCGAGTGACTCAACCTGCTCGCGGGTTTCGGGCCGCACGTCGTAACCCTCGGTCTGCGCGCCCAGCCGTCGCGACGTCGCGATAGCCTGCAAGCCGGCAACGCCAGCGCCGATCACCAGCACCTTGGACGGCCGGATGGTGCCGGCAGCTGTGGTCAGCATCGGAAAGAACTTCGGCGAGGCCTCGGCTGCAATCAGCATGGCGCGGTAGCCGGCCACCGCGGCCTGCGAGCTGAGCACATCCATCGCCTGCGCGCGCGTCGTGCGTGGCAGCAGCTCCAGCGAAAACGCCGTGAGCTTGTGGGCGGCCAATGCGGCAAGGCGGTCGGCTGCGCCGAACGGACGCAGTTGGCCGACCACGACCGCGCCCGCGCGCAGTTGGGACAGCGCAGAATCATCCGGCGGCAAAACGCACGCCAGCAGATCTGCCTGAGCCAGTGCGGTGGCGGCATCGGCAAACTCGACATCGACGTAAAGTCTGTCGGGAAATCCCGCCGCGCGCCCCGCGTCATGCTCAAGCAAAACGCGCAGGCCCTTGCCGCGAAACTTCCGGGCCATTTCCGGCGTGATCGCGACGCGTCGCTCTCCCGCTGCAGTTTCACACAAGGCGACAACGGTAATCGGCATGGAGCGGTTCCCTCGGAAGGTCGAGCTATCTTAGCGGCACTGGCAAGCCCGGGTTCCAACCGGTTTGCGGCGTGCAACCGGCAGAGTAAGCTGGGCCGCCGAATGCGATGCCGCCTCTGTTTAGGCATGCCTGAGGGGATCAATGGAGACCCCGATGCCTGCAGCACATTCATTCGACACATTATTGGCCGACGCCCGCAGCGCGCGTGACATGGCTTATGCGCCCTACTCCCGCTTTCCGGTCGGCGCCGCCCTGCTCACGAAAGACGGTCGACGTTTCAACGGCTGCAACGTAGAAAACGCGGCCTATGGCTTGTGCAACTGCGCCGAACGCACGGCGCTTTTCAGCGCTGTCGCCGCCGGCTGCAAACCGGGCGACTTCGCCGCCATGGCAGTGATTGCTGACACTCCCGGTCCCGTCAGCCCCTGCGGCTCCTGCCGCCAGGTCATGGCCGAGCTGTGCGATCCGGACATGCCTGTGCTGCTCGCCAATACGCTTGGGGATACGCAATCCACCACGGTTGCCGCACTGCTGCCCGGGTCATTTACGTTGCCGGTATCGCGCTGACCGTCCGAGACGCCGCGTTGATACGCGCTCAACGACGATCACGCATACCACACTAACGTGTGGGTAAAGCCGATCAGAACTTTGGAATCGTGAAGCCATGTTTGACTACGCGCTGCATTTCATTCCCCTGGCGTTTGCTGCGCTGCTGCCGATCGTCAACCCGGTGGGTTCGGCACTGATCTTTCTTGGAATTGTCGGGCCGGAACCGCCAGCGCTTTACCGGAAGCTGGCGCTACGCATCGCGATCAACATGCTGATCTTTATCGCGGCAGTGGAGCTGATCGGCGCTTGGATTCTGAAGTTCTTCGGTATTTCCCTGCCGATTCTGCAGGTGGGTGGCGGCCTGACGCTGGCCGCGATGGGCTGGCGCATGCTCAACGCGCCGGATGCCGCGACGCCGGATGCCGCCGCCATCGAGGGCGACAGCCAGGCCGCCATCGACAAAGTTTTCTACCCGCTGACGTTTCCGCTCACCGTAGGTCCGGGCACCATCGTGGTGGTGCTGACGCTGAGCGCGAATACAACCAGCCACGGCTGGGCCGACATCCTATTGGCGCATGCCTCCATCTTTGTGGCGTCGGCGTTGCTGGCCCTACTGGTGTATCTCAGCTACGCCTACGCACCCACGCTGGCGCGCAGGATTCCCGAACATGCGTTCAACGGCGTGCAGCGTCTGATTTCATTCATCCTGCTTTGCATCGGCGTGCAGATTGCGTGGGGCGGCCTCGATACGCTGCTGCGATCGCTGCCGCACTGAGGGTACGCGCGCCGCGCAAAACTAAAACGGCGCATCAGGCGCCGTTTTAGTTGGCTGCAAAGCCAGACCTTTACTGGTACTCGGTGCCGTTGACCACGACGTAGCCAGCGTGCGGCCACGAGCTGCTGGTTCCGTGGTGGATCCAGTCGATACCCTGGCTGTCGTCGTTGTCGTAGTAATAGCGGCCCTGCACGTAAGTCGTATCACCGACGGCGACCCACGGCCACTTGGGCGCATTCATCTCGTCCAGATCGGAAACGATTTCGATGGTGACGCCGGACGCAACCTGCACATAGAAATAGCCGTGGTTGCCGCTTTTGGTTTTCTTGGCCGGCAGCACGGCGGTAACCATGCCGCAGACGTCTTCGGGTTGATCAGCGGTGATCTGGTCGTTTTCAAACGCCTGCTGATCCTGCAGAAACTGGGTGTTGTTGCACGGAAACGTCTTGGTCGTTTTCGCCGGTGAAAACAGGCCGGTGCTGTAACTGTCCTGCGCATGCGCTGCCGTACCGATCATCAGTGTCGCGCCAAGCAGCGCGAATGACATGTAACGAAGCTTCATGACTACCTTCCTTTGTATGCGTTGTCCCCTGCGCCGCACACGATAAGAGAACTCCTTTGCCGTTTCTTTAAGAAAAAAAGACATCATGCGTTATCGCGGCGCAGCAAAAAAAGTACGAAATGGTCCGGCTATTGGCTGCATTCGCCGCACCTGGCAAAGTCGCCACGATAACGTTTGGCCGGTTAGCATGGGCTTCCACGTATTCGCGCTATCGAGCCTTCGCATGTCCGAACCACTCACGCTGCTGATGCAGCGCCATTCCACGCCATCGCGCCAGCTCGGCGAGCCCGCACCGGATAAGGATCAACTCAAAGCCCTGCTGAAGGCCGCCATTCGCGTGCCCGATCATGGCAAGCTCGTGCCGTTTCGCCTGATCAAGCTCAAGGGCAAGTCGAAATTGCGCTTCGGCGAGCTGGTCGCCGACATCGCAAAACGCAACGAACCACACCTTTCCGAATCGAAGCTGGATAAGGAGCGCCACCGCTACACGTTTGCGCCGCTGGTGCTGGTGTTGCTGGCCTGCATCGACCAGCACAGCAAGGTGCCGGCGCTCGAACAGCAGCTGACAGCCGGGTGCGTGGCGCAGAACATACTGCTTGGCGCGTTCGAACTTGGCATCGGCGCGCAGTGGCTGACCGGCTGGGCCGCTTATGATCCCGACGTGGCAAAACTGCTGCATCTGAAAAGCAACGAGCAGGTGATCGCCTTTATCCACATGGGCACGCCACAGATGGATGTGCCCGATCGCGATCGACCGGCGTTGAAGGGCCTGCTCAGCACATGGAAGCCGTGAACGCGGCAGCCCACGCGATACCTGCAGCGCATCTGATCGACGGCAGCCTGTATGTATTTCGCGCCTGGCATTCGATGCCAAACGAGTTTTTCGATGTCGATGGCCATCCGATCAATGCGATACACGGCTACACGCGCTTTCTTTGCGAACTGCTGGAACGGGCGCAGCCCGACCACATCGCGGTGGCGTTCGACGCGTCGCTGACCAGCTCGTTTCGCAACGCGATCTACCCCGCATACAAGGCGAACCGCGAGCTGCCGCCACCGGATCTCGAGCGCCAGTTCGTCCAGTGCCGCGCGATCACCGAAGCGCTCGGCATCCACCTGATGATTGATCACAGCTTCGAGGCAGACGACCTGATCGGCAGCACCGTGTGGAATCTGCGCGCGCTCGGCTGGCGCAGCGTGATCGTGTCCGCTGACAAGGACTTTGGCCAGCTGCTGGGCGAACACGACGAGCAATGGGATTACGCGCGCGGGTTGCGCTGGGGGCCGGCCGGCGTGCATGAGCGGCTCGGCGTGCATCCGCATCAGGTGGCCGACTATCTCGCGCTGTGCGGCGACGCGGTGGACAACATACCCGGCGTGCCCGGCGTGGGCGCGAAAACCGCCGCCGCGTTGCTTACGCATTTCGGCAGTCTGGATATTTTGCTCGAGCGTATCGATGAGGTGGGTTACCTGCGCTTCCGCGGCGCTGCGGCATGCGCCGTGAAACTACGTGAGCATGGCGAAAAGGCCCGGCTTTATCGGCGCCTCACGCGCATTGCGCTGGACGCACCCGGCGCCAGCGCCGTCGATACGCTGCTGCGCAAACCCGACGCGCAACAGCGCCTGGACGCTTTATGCGACCAGCTCAACTTCGGCCCGTTTACCCGCAGCCGGCTGCGCTCGCTGCTGCGATGAATTCCCTTCCTCTTTTCCATTGCCCGAAAATCTCATGACCGATAAAGCCAAACGCCTTCCGTCCGATGCCAACGCCCCCATTGAAACGCTCTTTGAAGGACGCTGGCTGAGCCTACGCAAACGCGGACGCTGGGAATATGCCGAACGAAACAATCCTGCGGGGGCCGTAGTCATCCTCGCGGTAACGGCCGAAGACAAGCTGCTGTTTGTCGAGCAGTTCCGCGTCCCCATTCAACAGCACACCATCGAGATGCCTGCCGGACTGATTGGTGACGTGGCCGCACAGGCCGACGAAAGCGCCCTGCTCGCCGCACAGCGCGAACTGGAGGAGGAAACCGGTTATCGCTGCGAGCGCGTGGCCTTTGTCCATCGCGGCCCGTCGTCGTCGGGCATGAGCACCGAGATGATTGCCTTCGTGCGCGCATACGACCTGCAAAAAATCGGCGCAGGCGGCGGCGATGAAACGGAAAACATCATCGTGCACGAGGTGCCTCGCCGTGAGGCGGGCGCCTGGTTGTTTGCACGCGCCGCCGAGGGCTATTCGATTGATCCCAAGCTCTTCGCCGGACTGTGGTTCATTGAAAACGAAGGGCTTTTCGAATCCGTGTGAATGGACGTCCATACGGCCAGTCGGTGACTCGAAAGATTACCGGCCCGACATGGCTATTCGAAACCTGCCGCACGTCAGGCCATGGCCCGATTAAACCGCCTTTTGTCAATGCAACGCGGCACGCGCGGCGCCGCGTATGCGCGACACGGCCAGCGCCATGCCCAGTACGGCAAAAAGCATCCACGCGGCCATGGTCCAGGTATCGTGCCCAAGCCACAACACGGCCGATATGACGCCTACTGCCATCGCACCAAGGCCCAGCGCCACCAGCGGATCGCGCCGACGTCTACGCACAATCAGCAATATCATCGCGCCCAGCGCTGCCAGCACAACGGCCGTAATCCGCCGAAACAGCACGAACTCGGGCGGCGACGGCAGATCCGGCAGCATGTCGAGCATCGGCACCTCGCCGACCTCGATGTCGAAGCCTTTGCCGTCGGACGCGTCAGACGCCGGAATCAGCCGGTCGCCGTTGACGCGCGCGAACACAGTCATTTTCCGCAGCGGTATCTGCTCCCAACTCACCCGCACGTCGCCCAGTTTCGGATTCGCCGGCTGCGCGCTGGTCGTGAGATAGTTTTTATACAGGCCGAAACTGGCCGAAAGATTGGCCGGCAGCGCTTTCATGTCGGGCGGCACCACGCTTGAGCCGGGAAGCCCTTTGACAAGCTCGGGCGACAACCGGAAGCCGTCGATCCGCACGATGTCGGCATCGAACTGCTTCTTGTCGAGCGGAAACCCGGGCGGATTGGCGTGGCCGGCGGGCCGCTCGAAGGTCCTTGCATTCAGCGGATGATCGACCCAGTCAAGGTCATAATTGGTATCGCCGCCGACGCGGATTTCCCGCCACTCGAACATCTCCACGTGCCGTATCAGTACCGGCGTTTCGACGTGGAGATTGAACTCCGGATCGACGACCGGCGTCGGCACGCTGATCGTCCCCACGATCCGCGCCATATGGCCATGTGGGCCAGCCTGCACGTTGGCATTACTGCCCAGATCGGTCGTTTCGCCGCCGTGCCGGTTGGCAATGAGGCGATAGTTGATCAGGCCGTAGTCCGTCATGGCCGCCAGCCCGATACCCGCAACCATCAGCAACACGCCAGCAGCATGCAGAATCATCGAACGCAGCGAGGCCTTATCCAGTGGCGTCATCGAACGAATCCATTCGCAGTCTGAGCCGGCAGCAGTTTGTCGAGCCGTCGTCCATCGGGCTTATTGCACTTTGCCCAGGCCGGACGGGTGGCGCGGGTCGCTGGCCGCATCAAGCTGGTTGGCCTTGCGGTCCCAGGTGACGACGTTCATGAAACCCCACGATTCCCGCGGCTTCAGCGTATAACCCATGCTGGTCAGTGCACTGCTGGTGGGCGCATCGAACACGCCGTCTTCCACGTCCACGTCATCGGGCATGTACTGGTGGTGATAGCGCTTGTCGGCGACGATCTGTTTGGCGCTCTGGCCGTCAATAAAATTGAGGATGCCCTCGAGCACCTGGGTGATGATGGTGGAGCCGCCAGGCGAACCGATCACCGCGGTGCTATTGGCGCCGATGACGATACTTGGCGACATCGAGGACAGCGGCCGCTTGCCGCCTTTGGGCGCATTGGCCACGCTGCCCAGCAGGCCGTAGACGTTGGGCTTATTGGGCACCAGCGCAAAGTCGTCCATCTCGTCGTTGAGCAGCACGCCAGTACCGGCTGCAACAAAAGTTGAGCCCAGCACGTAGTTCACCGTCGAGGTAATACCGACCATGTTGCCGTCGGCGTCGATGATCGAAAAATGCGTGGTGTGCATGCCTGGCTGATTGGCATCGGCGGCCGGCAGCATCGATGAGGGCGTGGCCTTGTCCGGCAGGATGCTCTGGCGCAGGCCATCGGCGTAGAACGGCGACAGCAGCATGTCCAGCGGCATCGAGACGAAATCGGGATCACCCAGATAATCGTTGTGATCGCGGAACGCGCGACGCATCGCCTCGATCACGTAATGCACGCGGTGCGCCTGATCGAGCTTGGTCAGATCGTAGCCCGACAGGATGTTGAGAATTTCGGCAATCGCCACGCCGCCCGACGACGGCGGCGGTGCCGTGACGATGCGATAACCGCGATAGTTGACCGTGATCGGCGTGCGTTCCTTGGCGCGGTAAGCGGCCAGATCGGCCAGCGTCCATTTGCCGCCCGCAGCTTTCACCGCGGCAATCAGCTTTTCTGCCGTTTCGCCGTGATAGAAACCGTCATCGCCATCGGCTGCCAGCAGCTCGAGCGTCTTGGCCTGCTCGGGATCGCGCCACGTTGCCCCCTGCGCAGGGGGCGCGCCGTTGGGCAAATATTTGGCGATCGAGGCGGGCCAGCGCTGGAGATTCTTCTGCTCGCTGTTAATCGCCCCAAGCAGCCGCGCATCAGGCTGAAAACCCTGGCTGGCAAGGCGGATTGCCGGCGCCAGCGACTGCTTCAACGGCAGCCTGCCGTAGCGCTTGGCAATCAGCACCAGGCCCGCCGGCTCGCCGGGAATACCCGCCGACAGCGGCCCCTTCAGCGAGGCATCGCGATTGGGGTTGCCGTCGGCGTCGACGTAATCCTTGGTGTCAACGGCCATCGGCGCCGTTTCGCGCGCATCGATAAACGTGTCGTGATTGTCTTTGGCCCGATGCAGCACGCCCATAAAGCCGCCGCCCAGACCCGAACTTTCCGGCTCCACGACCGAGAGCGTGGACGCCACTGCCACCGCCGCATCAAAGGCGTTGCCGCCCTTGGCCAATACCTCGAGCCCCGCATCGGTGGCAAGAGAACTCGCGCTGGCAATGGCTGCATGGCCAGGACGCTGCGACATCGCGACCGACGTGGTCGAGGCAGACGAAACATCTTTCGGCGCACCATCCGCAGCACACGCGGCACTACCGACCATCAACAGGCTGAACGACAACGCGCGCCAGCGCAGGGACAACTTCATGCAGCGGACTCCTTGGCCATCAGGTGGCGATATTTGAGATCGAGCTGCTCATGTGACTCGATGTTTTCGGGATCGGTAATGATGCATTCCACCGGGCAAACCACCACGCACTGCGGTTCGTCATGGTGACCGACGCATTCGGTGCACAGATCCGGATCGATTACGTAGAACTCCTCGCCCAGCGAAATGGCCTTGTTTGGGCAAGCCGGTTCACAGACGTCGCAGTTGACGCAGGTATCGAGAATTTTTAGCGACATGCGCTTGATGATACATGCACGCCACCCGCGGCTTCGAGCCATTGCGGCTCAGTGCATGCGCAAAATCATGGTGCATTCGGTCATCGGGCAGAGCCTTCGAAACCAGGCTCTCGTCTCGGCCTGGCACTCCCGTCCGCAGACGGGAGCCCAGCGAGGCATGGCCGCGCAGCACGCGGCCATGGTTTCGTCTTGAAAAACGCTTACATCGCCACGAAACGGAAGGTAGCGCCGGTCGGCTTGATGGCATCGGTAACGCGCTGCTCGTCCGCCTTGTCGCCGATGAACAGCACGATCACGTCCTTGAACGAGCCGGGCTTGGCGTCCTTGAACGCCGCAATGAGCAAGTCGGCGGTCTTTGCAGAATTGGCACCGGCGAAGGCCATCAGATTGCCGGGCAGCACGCCACGCGCCACCGAGTCGTGGACGTTTGACAGCTGGCGATCGTTATTGGCCTTGGCCGCATCGGTGTCGGCGGCATCGACCAGATAGGCGTAAGGCTGGCTCGCGGTCATGCCCTGCAGATTTTTCTGCACCAGGTCACCGAGATAATCGTTCCAACCCTTGGTGTCGTTCGGGTCCGTAGGCTTGGGTGCCTGCTGGGCCTGTGCCGGCTGGCCGGCGGCGGCCTGCTGGTCATCGTCCTGCTTGTTGCAGGCGCTGAGAGAAAGGGTGGCGGCCAGCGCTACGGCCATGACGAGAGCGAACTTACGCATAGTTGTCACCTTCTGCTTCGGGTTGTTTAGGGGAGCCGGTGCGGCTCTTCTGCCAGCGCTGCCGCATGGCCTGTTGTACCGCCGGATGCACGAAACCGGAGATGTCACCGCCGAGGCGACCGATCTCGCGCACCAGCGACGAGGAGATAAAACTGTATTGCTCCGCCGGCGTCAGAAAAAGCGTCTCCGCCTGCGGGATCAGATGGCGATTCATGCTGGCCAGCTGAAATTCGTATTCAAAGTCGGACACCGCGCGCAGGCCGCGGATAATCACGCCCGCGCCCACGTCCTCGATAAACGTGGCCAGCAGGCAATCAAAGCCGCGCACTTCGACATTGGGCAGGTCGGCCAGCGCCAGTCGCGCAAGGCTGATACGCTCGTCGATGCTGAAGCCCGGCCCCTTGCTCGAACTGTCCGCCACCGCCACCAGCACCCGGTCGAACAACGGCGCCGCGCGTGCCACCAGATCGGAATGCCCGTTGGTGATCGGGTCAAAGGTTCCCGGATACACGGCGAAGCGCCGATTGGCCTGTGGTTTGTTCACGAGTCGGAGTTCTTTAGTCGGAGGGGTCGGCTGAAAGTTTGCGTAGCTTAACGGAAGCCGCGCGGCGAAGGATCAACCGATCCAGGCGTGGCTTGCGCGCGAACCGGGCGGCCTAAGAACGGAATTGACGCCGATAGAGCGCAAAACGCACGTCGCCCGCGAGGCCCTCGCGATGCAGTTGCCAGTTTGCAGGCAGTTCCGGCACGCCGGCCCGCGGCGCCTCGACGTAAATGATCGCGTGCTCGCTCAGCCAGCCGCCCTGCTCCAGCTGCTGCGCCAGCGTGGCCCATAACGCCAGCGCGAAGGGCGGGTCGAGCAACACCAGATCCATGGGCTGCGGCGCGCTTTTCAGAAATTGCTGCGCGTCAGCCGCTGTGACTTGAGCGGCGGTAACTTTCAGCCGCTGCAGATTTTGTCGCAGCGCCTGCGCGGCCTGCGCGTCACGTTCGACGAAATGCGCGCTGGCGGCGCCGCGTGACAAGGCTTCGATGCCCAGTGCGCCGGTGCCGGCGCAAAGGTCCAGACAGCGTGCGCCGTGAATCATCGGCGCCAGCCAGTTGAACAGGGTTTCACGCACGCGTTCGGGCGTAGGCCGCAGCCCGGGCAGATCCGGCACGTCGAGCTTCGAGTTGCGCAGGCTGCCACCGATGATCCGTATACGGCCCGCGCCGGCGCCACGAACCGCATTCATACCGGCCTCGACAGCGCGGAATCGTCAGCGGGCAGTACGGGTCGGAGTGCTAGCATGCCGGCCATTGTCTTTGAATCGCCGCCGCAATGCTCAAGTTCTGGAAGAAAAAGCCCGCCGAAACCACGCCGGACGATGCGACCGCGCCGAAGCTGACTCCCGCTGCGTTGCCCGAAATCAGCGAGCCGGTATTGCGCGAAATTCTCACCGAAACGCCGACGCCCAGCGAGACGCCGACGGTGAATGAGGTGCTTTCCGAGTCACCGCGCGACGCGACGCTTACAGGCACAGCCGCGGAAGAACAGCCGGTGGCCAAGCGCAGCTGGCGCGAGCGGCTATCCGGCAGTTCCTTTTCGCGCGGCCTCACTTCGCTGTTCGTGCGTCACCCCAAGCTCGACGATGATCTGCTCGACGAACTGGAAACCACGCTGATCACCGCCGACGTCGGCATTGAAGCCAGCACCGAGCTGGTCGAAAGCCTGCGCAAGCGCATGCACAAGCGCGAATTCGCCGATGCGCCCGCCCTGCTCAAGGCGCTGCGCGAATCGTTGATTGCGATGCTAAAGCCTATCGAAAAGCCGCTCGACATCAGCGGCCGCAAACCTTTCGTGGTGCTCACCGTAGGCATCAACGGCGCCGGCAAAACGACCACGATCGGGAAACTGGCGCGCCGCTGGAGCGACGAAAAGCGCGCGGTAATCCTGGCCGCCGGCGACACCTTTCGCGCCGCGGCCGTCAACCAGCTCAAGACCTGGGGTGAGCGCAACCAGGTGCCGGTGATATCGCAAGGCCAGGACGCCGATTCGGCCAGCGTAATTTTCGATGCGCTGCAGGCCGCCCGCTCGCGCGGTGCCGACGTACTGATTGCCGACACGGCAGGCCGTCTGCACACGCAGGGCGGCCTGATGGATGAGCTGGGCAAGATCGCCCGCGTGCTGAAAAAAATCGACGCCGACGCGCCGCACGAAGTGTTGATGGTGATCGACGGCACCACGGGTCAGAACGCGATGAATCAGGTGCGCCAGTTCCGCCAGATCGTCGGCGTCACCGGCCTGGTGGTCACCAAGCTCGACGGCACGGCCAAGGGCGGCGTTATTTTTGCGCTGGCGCGCGAGTTTGGTCTGCCGATCCGCTTCGTCGGCCTCGGCGAAACCGCGACTGACCTTCGCACGTTCGAGGCCGAGGCCTTTGTCGACGGCCTGCTGCCGGCCAGCCTTGGCAGCAGTGAGCGCAGCGATGACTGATTGCTCACCAGCGCAGAACTGATCGATGCCGCGTCGCTGGCGACTCACCCTGCTGGTGTTCGGCGGTTTTGCGCTGACGGTTTTGCTGGTCGCGCTGGTTGCGGTTTATCTGCTGCTGCAGCCGGACCGCTTCACCGCCATGCTGCAGGCACAGGCCCGCGCCGCGGGGCTTGAATTGAACCTAGCCAGCCCGGCCAGCCCGACCCTGTTTCCGCGGCCGGCGCTGGACCTCAACGGCATCACCATCAACGCGCGCGACGCCAACGTGCCCATACTTCTGGCTGCCCGCGGTCAGCTGGCGCTGTCGTGGCATACCTTGCTGGGCGGGCCTACGGTTATCTCGCAACTGCAGATCGATTCTCCGCGCGTCGACCTGCAGGCATTGCAGGCGTGGCTGGCCGCCATGCCGCCGGCGCAGAACCGCGCGCCAACCAATATTCCGCGAATTGATACCGGTGTGAGCATCGTGGACGGCAGCATCGTGCGCGGCAATCAGCTGCTGCTCGGCAGCGTGTCACTGCAAACCGGCAGCCTTGTTTCAGGGCGGCCATTTCCGCTGAGCCTTTCTGCGACCACGGCAACCGGCGTACCGCTGCAGCTGACTTTTTCAGCGACGCCGCGCATCCATGAAAGTTCGTTGCAGCTCGATAACGTCGCACTGCATATGTCACAAGGCAGCTCGCTGACGCTGGCATTGAGCGGCGATGCGCGCTGGCACGGCGCCGCCGATGCGGCGGCCAATCTCGCCGGCACCATGGTTCAGATCACCGCTGACGGCACCACTAAAAATCACTACGCCATCTCGCTGCGACTGACGCCGGCGGATCAGAGCAACCCGCTGCTGCTCGCGCTGAAACTGGATGGCCCGGATAACCACGCCGACCTTCGCCTCCCGCCACTGGCGCTGGCTGACTGGTGGAACCAGCTTGCCGCAGAGCAGCCTCTGCAGCTGACCACGCCGCCAGCCAATGGGCATCTGGATGTCGACCGATTCGAGACCGCTGGCTTTACCGTTGAGGGTCTTACGCTGGACGCCGGCGACAGCGTACCGGCGGTTGCCGGCACCACAGCCGCTGCCGGATCGCCCAAGCCCATCGCTACACACAAGAAAGAGCCATGACCCTATCCGTAGCCAAACGGTTGCTGCGCTGGTACGACGCGCACGGACGCAAGGATTTGCCCTGGCAACATCCTCGGGACGCCTATCGCGTCTGGCTGTCCGAGGTGATGCTGCAGCAGACCCAGGTAAACACGGTCATCGGCTACTTCGAGCGCTTCGTCGGCGCACTGCCGACACTGCGCGATCTCGCTATGGCCGACGAAGATACCGTGCTGGCACTGTGGTCCGGCCTGGGCTATTACCGCCGCGCGCGTTTTCTGCATCGCGCCGCGCAAATCTGCGTCGAACTGCACGGCGGCGAGATGCCGCGCGATTACGATGCGCTTGCAGCGCTGCCCGGCATCGGCCGCTCGACCGCCGGCGCGATACTGGCGCAGGCGTATGGCCTGCGATACCCAATACTCGACGGCAACGTCAAACGCGTACTGACCCGTTACCACGGCATCCACGGCCAGACCGGCCAGAGTGCGGTGGAAAAACAGCTGTGGCTGCAGGCCGAAACGCATACACCTGCCGCGCGCGTAGCCGACTACACGCAAGCCATCATGGATTTGGGCGCCACGCTCTGCGTGCGCTCACGACCCCGCTGCGACGACTGCCCACTCGCGCTCGACTGCGTTGCGCATCGCGACAACCTCACGGCGCAGCTACCCAGCCGCAAACCGGCCAAAGCCATTCCGACCCGCACCACGGTGATGCTGGTGTTGCGCGACGCCCAAAACCGCGTGCTGCTCGAACGACGCGGCCAGCTCGGCGTCTGGCCCGGTTTGTGGAGCCTGCCCGAAGCTGTAGATACCAACCGTGCCTGGTCGGTTGCGCAAACGCTCGCACGCATCGATGACGCGCAAACGCTTGCCTCGTTCGTCCACGTTTTCAGCCACTATCGGCTGGACATCGAGCCGCTGCTGTTCGATGGCGCTACGGCTCACAGCGGCATCGCGGATAATTCGCAGCAACGCTGGTGCACGTCGGCCGAAATTACCGCTCTCGGCCTGCCCGCCCCCGTAAGAGAACTGCTGCTGAGAATCGGCCTCGTCGACTGAGCGCTTCTTCGAGCTCAACACCAACGCCCACCCACCGGGCGACAACCTAAAGGATCAACCATGAGTCGCACCATTCACTGCAGCAAACTTGGTGTTGATGCCGAAGGTCTGGATTTCGCGCCGTGGCCAGGGCCACTCGGCCAGCGCATCTATGCCGAAATTTCCAAACCCGCCTGGCAGCAATGGATGGCTCATCAAACCATGTTGCTCAACGAATATCGGCTCAACCCGCTCGATCCCAAATCACGCACGTATCTCGCCGAGGAAATGGAGAAATTTCTGTTCGGCGGAGACGCCGCCAAACCCAGCGGTTACGTCACTCCCGACGCCAAGCCTTGACGAAAACCCGCGCATTGGGTTTAATGCGCGGCTCTACATGGAACGAACAACCCCCGTGGTTGTGCAACTTCGGCCGGGTAGCTCAGTTGGTAGAGCAGGGGATTGAAAATCCCCGTGTCGGCGGTTCGATTCCGTCCCCGGCCACCATGTAGAACAATGATTTAGGCCATCCTTTCGGGTGGCCTTTTTCGTTATGCAAGTCGTATTTGTGGCGAGAAGGAAAGCCAATTTATCTGCAGCTGTCTTTGCCGAACTGCATTCAAGGGTAAATTGAGATGTCATTTCAATTGAAGACGTTGGCCTCAACAGCAGGTGCACTTTTAACGCAACTGGCATTGGCTGGCGACGCATCGAATAGCGAGCTTTGAGCCACACCGCGCTCGCCCAACTCCCTCCGCGCCAGCCCCGCTTTTACGTAACACAAGCCGGGCGTGTAGATCGCGTAGCAGCGTTGTAGCTACACAATCATCGGGTATGCCGTTCGTGGCCGCCGACGGTGGAATGCTTTTCGATGGGCTTTATCGCGCATCCTGTCGCCCGAACATTTTTCCTGCGTTCAAGGCTAGATACGCTGTGGAATAGCCTCTGCAAAGAAATCGGTGACTCGTCGCACGCGCGCCGGTACAAAACGGCGTCTCGGCCAGATGAGGTTTATGTCTCTGGCCTCGCCCATAAATTCGTCGAGAACGGTGATGACATCCGTATGTCTGAGATCATCGGCAAGAGAGACCTTGGCAAACCGGCCGATTCCCACGCCGGCTAGAACACCGGCCCGAATCGTTTCAACACTGTTGGACGTGAGATTTCCGCGCACGGACACGCTAAATGGACCGTCTGGCCCCACGAAAGGCCAATGCGTTGACTCCGTCGAGCCGCGATATAAAAGGCAATTGTGATCGACGAGTTCGGTGGGGGTCTTTGGCATACCGTGTTGCTTGAAGTAACGACGTGACCCAACGCATACGAGGGGCGTGCTGGCCACGCGCCTGGCGATCGCGTCGGGATCGTTGACGGGCCCTACCCGGATCGCCAGGTCAATCCCATCTTCCACCATATCCCGCACGAAGTCCGAGAGAACAAGGTCTACCTGCAGGCCGGGATGGAGTAATAACAGGTCGGGGATAAGCGGCAAAATATGAAGACGGCCAAAAGTACCCGACGCAGCGATCCTGATTAGACCCGAGACGTTATGCGTGCTGTTGCTCAGTTCGCTGTCGGCGTCATCCATACCGTCGAGTAGCGGTTTTGCTCGATCGTAGTATCTCCACCCCTGATCCGTCAGCTTCACGCTACGCGTGCTCCGGTTAAATAACACCACGCCGAGGCGCCGCTCGAGCGCGCCGATGGCTTTACTGATCGCCGACTGTGAATCGCCGGTTCTACGCGCGGCGGCGGTAAAACCGCCGGCCTCAACCACAGCTATGAAGGCACTTAATTCGTGAAATCGATCCAAACCATTCTTCCAAAGAATTAATCTTATGACTAATTAGGTCATTATCATTGTTTCTAACATGACCCACAATCTCAACTCTCCACAGTTGAAGGAATGGCGTCATGAATATTGATCTCACGGGCCGCAAGGCGGTCGTTACTGGATCCACGGCAGGTATCGGCCGAGCTATTGCCGAAGGATTGGCGCGTGCTGGCGCCGCGGTCGTCATCAATGGCCGCGGTCAGGAACGGGTCGATTTAGCGCTTCGCGAGTTGCGCGAGCTTTTCCCAAAAGGTGAGTTCACCGGCGTCTCCGCCGATCTAGCGACCTCGGAAGGGGCAGCGGACTTGTTCGCGCGGGCGCCGGACGCGGACATTCTTGTGAACAATGTGGGCACGGGGCGAGCGAAGTCCTTCTTCGACATTGCCGACAGTGAGTGGACCGATCTCTTCGAGCTGAATGTCATGAGCGGCATTCGCGCCTCTCGCCACTATGTGCCAAACATGACGAAGCGTGGCTGGGGCCGCGTCGTCTTCATCAGTAGCGAATCCGCGCTAGCAATCCCCAAGGACATGATCGACTACGCCATGACCAAGACCGCTCAACTCGCCGTTGCGAGAGGTTTGGCCGAGGAAGTCGGCGGAACGGGCGTCACCGTCAATTCGGTCCTCCCTGGTCCGACGAATTCGGAGATCATGGGTGGTTGGATGAAGGCGGCCGCCAAAGAGCAAGGCATTACGCAACAGGAGGCCGAACAGCAGTTCATAAGGACGATGCGCCCGACATCGCTGCTCAATCGCTTTGCGACAACCGAAGAAGTCGCAAACCTGGTTGTCTATGTCTGCTCGGAACAGGCGTCAGGGACAACTGGCACCTCTTTGCGTGTCGACGGTGGTGTCGTTCGGACAATTGCATAGGCACCCGCGTTTAACTCGTTCAACGCGGCTCCGGGAAGGGCCAAAATATCGGCTTCTTCCCGGGATAGACAACAGCCCAGGCCCTCGTGACGCAGTTCAGGAACGTCGAGCGCGTGCCGTGGCATCAGGCATCTACATTGTCCGGAGTACGTCACCCAATCCTGATTTTGTAGCTCCTGCCATTCATCTATTTTCTTCCGCGAAAAACGTCGCACGTCCAGTCGCTCGTCTAGGGCATAGAGGTGCCAAACGGCCGAAAGCAAAGAGTTAGCGCTCTTCGCCAATACCTCTGCTTGTGCAACGTAGGCATTGGGAAGGTCGAGGTGGACGATTTTTTCATGCCTTCAAGAATTCGGCTTCGACGAGAATCGTGACTTCGTCGGCTTCCAACGGGACCCATTGCCCGACGCCGAATTCTGACCGCTTAAACGTGGCCTTCCCAGAAAAGCCTATGCGTAACTGGGCAGATCCACGGTAGGTAACGTTCAAGGCGACAGGCTTTTTACGCCGTGAAAATCCAGAATTCCATTAACAATGGATATGGTCGCCGACAATTTCTACTGTCTCCGAGTGGAACGCCATGGATAGATATTTATCCGTCTCGAAATATTTAATCGCAATTTTCTTGGTAAAGAATCGGGCCGCCTTGCTACAAAACACGCGCCGACCGCCTTGTCACTTTCCTCACATTTTCATCAACCCGATAATCGTCTACTGTCGCGTCAAAATGGGCTGATTGCGTCAATACCGTCGTTTATGACCGATGCACAGGCGATAATTTCGGCAGCTTTCAGCAACCTTCAACAGACCTCACGGAGCTGGACTTGAACGATCACGCCAAGACGGGAAGCGAGTCGACGCATCCACACCTGCCGAAGACGCCCACGGGCATCAGAGGCCTGGATGATCTGACCTTCGGTGGCCTGCCGACGGGTCGCCCGTCTTTGCTATGCGGTGCTGCTGGCTGCGGCAAAACGCTTTTCTCGATGACGTTTCTCTTCAACGGCGCGACGCTTTACGGCGAGCCTGGCGTCTTCATGAGTTTCGAGGAGCGACCGAAGGATCTGGAAGACAACGTCGCGTCGCTCGGCTTCGACGTAGCCGAGTTGATCAAGGCAAAAAAACTGTCGATCGATCATATCCACATCGAGCGATCGGAGATTCAGGAGAGCGGCGAATATGATCTGGAAGGTCTGTTTGTACGCCTCGGTTACGCCATCGATGCCATTGGTGCCAAGCGCGTTGTTCTTGACACCATTGAAGCGCTTTTTTCCGGGCTGCAGGACAGCGCTATTTTACGCGCCGAACTTCGTCGCCTGTTTGCTTGGCTGAAAGACAAGGGCGTCACCGCGATCATCACGGCGGAGCGTGGCGAAGGGCAGTTGACTCGCTTCGGTATTGAAGAGTACGTGTCCGACTGCGTCATCCTTCTCGACAATCGCGTTGAAGAGCAGATCACCACGCGCCGCCTGCGCGTCGTGAAATATCGCGGCTCTGCCCATGGCACCAACGAATACCCGTTTCTTATCGATGATGAAGGCATCAGCGTTCTGCCGATCACTTCGGCGGGGCTCAGGCACACGATCCATAACGAGGCCGTGTCGACGGGCGTGGCTGACCTCGACGCCATGCTGGGTATTGGAGGTTTTTTTCGCGGCTCCAGCGTGCTGATCTCCGGCTTGGCTGGCACCGGCAAGTCGACCTTCGGTGCATCGTTCGTCGAAGCCGCCTGCAAGCGCGGAGAGCGCTGCCTGTATTTCGCCTTCGAGGAATCATCGGATCAGATTGTTCGAAACATGAGCTCGGTCGGCATCAATCTGAAAAAATTCAAAGAAAACGGATTACTCCGCTTCGAAGCAGCACGCCCAAGCCTTTACGGTTTTGAAATGCATCTGGCTCGCATGAACCGGGACATTGAGCGGTTTGATCCTGCTGTCCTCGTGGTCGACCCTATATCGGCTTTTCGCGGCCCATCCATCGAGATCCACGCCACTCTCGTTCGCTTGGCCGACATCTGCAAGGCGCGGGGAATTACCGCCGTGTTTACCAGCCTTTCGTCCGTCGGTGATCAGATGACCGAAAGTGAACGCAGCGTTTCCTCGCTGATGGACACGTGGATCTCCTTGAGTGATATCGAAGCCAACGGCGAGCGCAACCGCGTGCTTTATATCCTCAAATCCCGCGGCATGAACCACTCCAAGCAGCTGCGCGAATATCAGCTCACGCAAAACGGCATGCATTTCATCGAAGCGTATGTGGGACCGGCGGGCGTACTCACCGGTACCGCGCGACTTGCTCAAGAGGCAAAAGAGCGTGAGTCCGATCTATTGCGCCAGCAATCCACCGAAAAGCTTCGTCGGGAGCTGATACGCAAGCGCGAAGCATCGGAGCGCCGGATTGCCGAGCTGCAAGCCGACCTCTCGCGCGAGGAAGAAGAGGTGGAAACCATTATTCGGCAGGAAGAAAAACGTGAAGCCATGCTGGGCATGAGCCGTTCCGAGATGGCTGCCGTCCGTGGATATCAACATGACAAATAAACCAACTGAACTTACTGACGGCAAGTCAGTTGAAATCAGCAGCCCCGAGCCTGGCGCCTATAATCTGCGCCTGTACGTTGCCGGACAGACGCCCAAATCGCTGGCGGCCATCGCGAATCTGAAGACTATTTGCGAAGATCACCTTTCCGGCCGCTACTCGATCGAGGTGATCGACCTGACCATCACGCCACAGCTTGCGGCGGGTGATCAAATCGTGGCACTACCCACGCTGGTTCGCACCCTGCCCCCACCGCTCAAGCGCGTCATCGGCGATTTGTCGAACACGGAGCGTGTGCTGGTCGGCCTTGATATTCGCCCGCGCGTCGTTGAGCTGCCATGACCACGGGCAGCGCGCCGACGCCCAAAGCCACGACGCGATACAAGCTTTTTCTTTTTGTAACGGGGTCCACGCCGCGCTCCGCTCGTGCGATCGAGAACATGCAAAAGATCTGCGAGGAAAATTTGCAGGGGCAATACGACCTCGAAATCATAGACGTCTATGAAAACCCGGAAGCGACAAAGGATCTGCAAATCATCGCCACGCCGACGCTGGTCAAGGCGCTCCCCGAGCCATTGCGACGCATCATTGGCGATTTGTCCAATACGGACCGCGTGCTCGCCGGGCTTAATCTGGCGCCCATCGGCGCAGTGAGAAGTCCGCATTCATGACAAACGGCGATATCGCGGCCCAACTAACGGCCGCGCTGGCAAAAATAATCGATCTAGAAAATCGCCTGGCCGAGGCGGACGAAACGCTTGAGGCCATTCGCAACGGTGATGTCGATGCCGTCGTGGTGGGCGGCTCCAGCGGTCAGCAAATCTATACGCTGGAAAACGCGGATCGACCGTATCGATTACTGATCGAACAAATGCAGGAGTGCGCCGTCACGCTGGCGGCGGATGGCACGATCCTCTACTGCAACCAGCGGCTTTCCACGCTCACCGGTATTGCGCGAGAGGCGCTGGTAGGTCGGCACTTGCAGGAATTTGTGATCACCGATGATCGGGAAATTTTCATAGCGCTGTTGAAGCACGACACCATCGACAGGCGCTCGGCAGAGTTTTGCCTGCTCGATGTCGACGGCAAACCCATTCCCGTCAACATGTCGGTGGCCGACCTTCCCATTGATGAAGGCATGCCCGATCTGCTTTGCGGAGTCATCACGGATCTGACGCGCAGCCACAAGCGTAACGATGAACTGGCTGCAGCGAACGAACAGCTGGCCGACGAAATTCGTCAGAGGCGGCGCACGGAAGACAAGCTGCGCCTGGCGCTTGATGCCGCCGACATGGGCAACTGGGACATGGATCTGCTCACCAACAAAACCACACGATCTGCCCGCTTCGACCAGATTTTCGGCCATGTGGGCGTGGACAACTGGACGGTCGAAACCAGCGGAGCGCTCTTTGTCGAAGACGACCGCAGAGCCGTGGACGAGGCCTTCCAGGCTGCGCGATCCAACGGCGCCATCGATCTGGAAAAACGCATCCGGCGCTACAACGACGGCGCGCTTCGCTGGGTGCAGATTCGCGGCTTGACGTATTACCGCGACGGCCGGCCGGTTCGTATTGCCGGCGTGGTGTCGGATGTAACCGACCGCCGACTGATCGACGAGCAGCTTCGTCAGGCGCAGAAAATGGAAGCGATCGGACAGCTGACCGGCGGCGTCGCGCACGACTTCAACAATCTCCTGATGGTGATCGCAGGAAGCCTCGACCTGCTAGAAAACCGGGTGGATGCCGACCCCAAGACCGCGCGATATCTCAGCGCGGCCCGCCACGGCGTGGAGCGAGGCGCCAAGTTGAATCAGCAGTTGCTCGCCTTCGCCAGGCGGCAGGATCTGCGCGTGGAATCGATTGATATTGGCGACCTGCTACGCTCATTCGAAAACCTCCTGGATCGCGCGATCGGCGAAACCATTGCCGTCAGGATCGAAGAGCCCGGCAACGTTCTTTACGGTCGTACTGATCCGCATCAGCTCGAAACAGCGGTGTTGAACCTGGCGATCAATGCACGAGATGCGATGCCGCTGGGCGGCGTTCTCACCATCTCCACCGCGAGTCTCGAGGTTACCTCCAGATTCGCCATGTCCAACAACGCGGCGCCGGGCAGCTATGTTGTCGTTACGGTCTCAGACACTGGCCTGGGTATGCCGGCAGATGTCATGGCAAAGGTTTTCGAGCCCTTTTTCACCACTAAGGCGGTGGGCAAAGGCACCGGCCTGGGCTTGAGCCAGGTATATGGTTTCGCCAAACAGTCCGGTGGCTTCGTGTCGATCGAAAGCACGTTGGGCGAAGGTACCTCTGTCAGCATTTATCTCCCTCGCGCCAGCGCCCCCTCAGCGGAGTCGAACGATCCGCCAGCGATCATCGAAGTGAGAGGGCAAGGCACAATCCTTGTGGTGGAAGACGACGACGATGTCCGCGAGATCGCCTGTAGCATGCTGCGCGAACTGGGTTATATGGTTATCGAGGCCAATCGCGGCGAAAACGCCTTGACCCTAATCGACTCCGGCGCGCAGATCGACCTGGTGTTTACCGACGTCATCATGCCCGGTGAGGTAGGTGGCATCGATCTGGCGCGCACGATTAAGACCCATCACAAAAATATCCCGGTACTACTCACCTCTGGCTACACCGCCCAGCGGTTCCAGATGGATGACATGGACGAGGGTCTTCAGATTCTGCGCAAGCCGTACAACCGGATTGATCTTTCACTGGCAGTGAAGTCAGCGATCAATGCGGAGCGATAGCGGGGCGGCTTCAAACATCCTTCCATAGAGCCAGCGCTTTTTGTGTTGCACAGAGCAGCGGAATTTGCACAAAAGAAAGGCCGATCACTGACCGGCCTCTGCACGACTGAAGGCGCCGGCTCAATGCTTTTTGGCTTGATCACGCGCCTTGTCGGCGGCTTTTCCAGCAGCGTTTTGAACCTTGCCCGCGTTCTTTTCGACGTTGCCGGCTACTTCCTTGGTCTTGTTACCCGTCACCTTGCCGACCGCTTCCTTGAAAGCGCCCTTGACTTCGTGTTTTGTGCCTTCGGTACGATTCTTGTCCATTGATCTGCTCCTCGCCTGTTTGCCGCCGGATGGCGGTGGAAAAGGTATAGGCCGCAGATCGTCGCCAGGTTGTGAACTCGGCAAACTGCTTTGAATATTCATTCAGCCAGCGCCGCGCGCTGTATTGGCGTTGCATGAGTGCTTAGACACAGCCATCACGATGTCGGTTCGGCTTGATGGCCACAGGTCCGAAATCACAAACCCGGTTAGACAAACCTGGTCGTGAGACGAGACGAGAATACTTACGAACCCATCAAATCGATGGGAGACATCGATTTGCGACCTGGATTTGCGACCTCCGCTTTTTGCACATGTAACGGCATCGGCAAAAGCCCATGTTGTGCAGCGGCGAACGTTTCCACTGGCTAATGTTTTGGCCGGCCCGATAGTTCAACGCGTCGATTCGGCGACAGGCACGCGATCAAGGCGGTTCGATCCCGGTTGGTACATTTGACCACAGGCTTGTCGCTGCCCTTTCCTTCGCTGTGGATGGCTGCCGCGGGCACGCCGCCCTGCACAAGATAATCCCGCACGGATTCTGCGCGCTCCGTGGAAAGTTTCAGGTTGGCCCGGCTGCTGCCGATTCGGTCGCTGTAGCCAACCACGAGGATGTCCTGCACCTGACTGGCGATAAGAACCTCCTGCATGAATTTGCCCAGGCTTTCGCGGCCATCGTCGGTCAGGCTGGCGCTGTTGAAGCCAAACAGCGCGTCGCCGGAGAGCGTGATGGGATCATCCGGCATGGACATATCCGGCGCCGTCTCCGTCTGCATGGCCGGCGCGGGCTTGTCGAGGGGTGCGACCTTGTCGACCGGCGCAGCCTTGTCAACTGGCTTCGGCTTTTCAACCATCAGCCGACACGACTCGGGCTTCCAGTGCGTGCTTTGTACATGGTGGTTGGCGTCGAAAATGATCTGGTACTGGCAGCGGTCGAAATCGGCTTCGCCGTCATCCCGGCGAAAGTTGAAGATGTAGTTCCACTTAGTCACGTGGAAAACGCCTTCGTCGAACTGCGGCGTGCCGAGTAATCGGTAGAGTTGATCCTTGGTCATACCGGGCGAGACCAGACGCAGATTTTCCGGGCTGACAAAGGTTCCTTCGGGCACCAGGGATTTCGCCGGATCGGGAAAGGTGATTTCGCCCTGCGCGCCATTGGCGACGGACACCTGCTTCGTCGACATGCTGCCGCACCCGCCAAGCAGGAGCATTGCAGCGCAAAACGCTGACAAAGCTATCCATCGGTGTGCCTTGAACCGCTGCATGACTTCCCCTGAATTCCAGTCTTTAATATTTTTCTTCCAGCCGCGAATATCTCACCATAACAGGCCCGCGCCAATCATCCGGCAGCACACGGGCCGATAACGACACGCGGAAAGCTTTAGCAAAAGGCGCACCATCTGAAAATAACGTCAACATGACCTCTACCAAGGAAAGCCTCGGGTATGGGCTGAGCTTCGACACGTCAAGGTTATCTGCATCGATGACGCACGTTCGGTGGCATCACGCCGCTGCTCGATGTTGGCGTTCTTGAGCAAACTTTCGTGCCCCGTCGCCTTAAAATTGCATGCCCGCGCCCACTGACACGCCGCCATCGCCGCGCGTATCCAGCGAACCGGCCACTTTGTATACCCAACGACCACCCTCCGAGATGGTAGACACGCCAACGGCGATACTGGACTCGCTGTGGAATGAGCCACCGGCGACGGCCGCCATGCTTTTACCGGGCAGATAGGCCTGCGGCAGCCCGGCCGTCGCCAGGGCGGAAGCGATGCCGGCGTTTGCGCGGCTGCTTACTTTTTGAATGCGGTTGCCAAGCGTATTCACCTGACCCACATTGGCTGCATCCGTGTCGCTGGTGCCTGCCGCCACATTGGTGATCTGCCGCTCGGCACCCACGGCTCCTACCGAGACGCTGTTGCTGCGGTCCGCCACCGAGCCTGCGCCCAGGGCCACAGCGTTACTGGCCGGCGCCGATGCGCCACTGCCGACAGCAACGCTGCCAGCTCCCGCTGCACTGGCCGACGGCCCGACCGCGACCGCATTGGCGCCTGTCGCAGCGGCGGCGGGGCCGGTGCTGTTGGTCTGCACGTATTCGCTCGCCGCGTACAGCTGCGCGCCGTTCACGGCGTCGGTACTGGTCGCGCTGAGAGCCGCCTGATGAACGTTGGTAACCGTGGTACCCCCGGTCGCGCCGCCATCCGTGCTCACGGTGGAGCCCAGTGTGGCCTTGTTCTGAGTCGCGTCGTCGTATTGGACGGCCGGACCAACGGGTGGCGTGACGGGCGTGGCAGCAACGGCGGCAGGGGCGTATTTGGTAACCACCGAATCGAGATCGCCAAGCTTGGCATCCTGCGCCGAAGCCAGGGACGTGCAAAGCAAAGCGGCCGAACTCAGAAAAGTGAGTGCCAACCGTTTTTGCGTCAGCAACGCGTTGGGCTTCCCGACCCCGATCAGGTCTTGGTGCGGCTCAAATGCGCCAAACTTTGACGCCGTCGCCAAAACGCGGCCAAGCCGCCTGCGCACCAGACGATATATACCCTTCATAGCTATCCCCACCCTTTGATCGGCTGATGCTAGATGCCGCACAGGTATCTATGCAACAAAAACAACGACTTTTTGACGCACGGGAGCAGTTACCCAGGTATGTCGCGCCGTCGAGCAAGACAATCGGCGGAGCCAGAGTGAGCCATCAATGCCGAGTGGCGGACGCGTTTCGCGACTCGAACGCCGGCGCCATATCCGCCGGTGGCTCGCGCATCAGCGTGTCGCGCGGAAGCTCGCCGAACATCTGCCGGTAGCTTTCGGCAAATCGCGAGAGATCCCACAGCCCGCAGCTGAGTGCCACCGACTTCACGGAGCGCCGGCTCGCATCGGCGAACACGAGCGCGCGAAACGCCGTGCACAAACGCAACATGCACAGATACCGGTTGGGCGAAACGCCGTATACGTCGTCGAACGCGTAGCGCAGAGCGCGTTCACTGACCCCGGCCGCATTGCACATTTCATCGAGATAGATCACCCGACGCATATTTTCGCGCATGTACTGCTCAGCCCGCTGCACGATCTGATAATGCGCGCGGCGCCCACGAGAGCTGTGCGGACGGTCGTCGGCCGGCGCGCTCAACCCGGCCAGCAGATGATTCTCCAGCAGGCGATCCAGAGCTATCTCCATGTCTTCGGCCGGCTTGCCAGGCGCATGCTCTCGCGCGACGCGCTCTCGCATGCTTTCGTAGCCCAGCCGCAGAGAAACTCCCAGCGCCGTGCCCGCCAGGTTAAACAGACCGAGCAGCCGGGCCGGCACTTCCAGCTCCGGATGAACCAGCTGGGCAAACTTGCGCTGCAGGCGCTGCAGCGGCATCAGCACCAGGGTCACGCGGCTGCCGGGGCCGAGAATGAATTCGCTGGTGCCAGCGGGCATGACGGTGAAAGCGGTGTCGGAGCAGATCGGCATTCCCGAGCATCCGCTGGCCTTCAGCGTACGATGAACGCATCCCATCACGCACCACTGCGGCGGAATCACGAAGCGGCCGTGGAAAGAAAAATCGGTTTCAAAGTGGCAAAAAATCGAATCGCCGATGTAGTCCGAGACGATGGCAGCCCGGTGCAGGTGCGCGCCAAGCATGATGGTTTCCATGTCACACACCTTCAGAATGTTGCCGAGCGAAATCAAATCACCTGACAACAACGCACTCGAACGTTCACAAATCATGTGCCGGCTCCATTCGGTGATCCAAACCAGCTTGTGACTCGGCCGACCAAGGTTGATCGACGCGATGCCATAAACCACGCGAAATCGGACATTCCTTTCCGACTCCATTTGATTGAAACCGCGCCACGTTGATGATGATGCGCAAATTCGGCAATGCACGGCCAGTGCTGCGCCGAAAGTCAGCGAATGTGATTTCAATCACTCGAACGCACGATTTGACGCCGTTTTTGTTGACCCGGACACCTTTTTCTTGAGCTCCAGACAGGCTGTGGCGCCCACATTGCGCGGTTGGCAGTCCAATCTACGTTGAGCATCGACGGTGCTTGCCGCCATCTATCGGCTCCAACCTCGGCGCCGGCGCCCCTTGACCCGTCGCGCTGCAGCATTAGACTGCACGTTCAGGGCTGTTCATTCAGACCCTTCGGCCGCCGCAAGTTGCGTTTGGCTATACGTTTATCTGGCCATCGCAAGGGGACGATTTCAAATGATGCGTAACGGGAACGTAAGACAGTTCTTGAGGATGGCTATTGCGCTGATCTTCATCACTGCCGCCGCATCTGCCGCTGCGAAACAAGCGCCCGTTCAGACCACTCCACCCAGCGTGGGCGAAGCATCCGGCGGCACCGTGGCCTATTTGCACTCCCTGCTGGCCAGCAACCAGCTGACCCTGCTGCGCACCGCGTCAAACGACAGCTATGGCGCCAGCCTGTTTTTTCAGCCCGACAAACTGAGCTACTTTGTCGCCCTGTTTCACGGCGATGTGTTCTGGCGCGTGATTCAGACCGATTCCGAACGCAATGCCGAATCGATTTATCGCACCTTCGTGCAGCAGTCGGAGCACCTGGCCGAGGTGGATATCGACGCCGTTCGCCTGCAGGCCGGCAATGCCTACGCCGAACATTTGATGGCGATCAACCAGCAGCGGCTGCAAAATCTCCAGCAGGACGCTACCCGCCAACAGCAGCAGGCACAGGAAGTGGCGGTTCAACAACAGCAGGCACAGCAGCAGGCGACCACGCTGTCGAACGACTTGCGCAGCAGCAGCAGCCAGCTCGATGCGGTCAAGCAGCGCATCCAGACGCTTGAGGCCGAGCAGGCCAATCCGGACCTGGTCCTGCCGCCGCCACCGCAGACGCCCGCACCTGCCAGCGCGCCGCCGGCTCCTGCCAAACAGGGCAATTAAAACGCTCTCGATCGGTTGTGAGGCTTGCTCTTCGACGAGCGGCAAAGCGGCGCCGCGCTTTCAACCCGAATAAGATGGGTAACCCTGCCTGCGTGCAGGGCGAATAGTTGCTGTCTTTCCGCACACGCCCCGACGAGCCCATGCCCGATCAACCCACGAACACGATGATCTCCGTGCGCGACGCCGAATCGTTAATCGCCCAGCGGATAGGCACGTTTTCGTCTGAGTCGCTGCCGATCGACCGCGCGGCTGGCGCCATTCTTCGCCAACGCATTGTGGCCGAACGCGATCAACCACCTTACGACCGCGTCACCATGGACGGCATGGCGATACGTTTCGCAGATTTCGTGCGCGGCACCCGACAATTCGACGTGACCGGGATGCAGTCTGCCGGCATGCCAGAGTGGTCGACAAATCAAGCCCATATCCAGGCCGACAGCTGCATCGAGGTGATGACCGGCGCCGTCATGCCGGCAGACTGCGATACGGTGATACCTGTCGAGCAAACCGTGCGCGAAGGCGCACAGCTGGTTCTGGCTGCCAATTATCAGCCGCAGCAGGGACAATTCATCCATCGCCAAGGCAGCGACTGTCGCGCCGGTGACCTGCTTATCGAGCCGGGCGTCATGCTTCGGGCCACGGAAATGGCCGTGCTGGCCGCCAATGGCTACAGCCATGTCGATGTCGCCGCGCAGCCGAAGGTAACGCTGCTGGCAACGGGCGACGAACTGGTCGACGTGGCCGCTACGGTGGAAACCTGGCAGATCCGTCGATCCAATGATCGCGCGCTGGCGTCCCTGCTGGCCAGCCGCGGCATACACGATGTGCAGCTGGCGCATGTCAGCGACGACCGGGAGGTGCTGAAAGCCGCCATTGCCGCGCAGCTTGCGTCGCGCGATGTGTTGATTCTTTCCGGCGGCGTGTCGATGGGACAGCGCGATCACGTACCGGACGTATTGCGCGAACTCGGCGTGGAGCGGGTGTTCCACAAGATCACCCAACGCCCGGGCAAGCCGATGTGGTTTGGCATCGGGCCGAGCGGCCAGGCCGTGTTTGCCCTGCCCGGCAATCCGGTATCTGCGCTGGTATGTGGCACACGGTACGTGCTGCCGGCGCTGCTGCAGGCGATGGGCCTGGTCACCGTTGCTCCGACCCCGGTCGCGCTTGCCGAATCGATCGATTTTGCGCCACCGCTGACTTATTTTCTGCCGGTCAAACTGCTTTACGACACGTCGGGCAATCGCACGGCAGCACTGTTGCCGACGCAGACCTCGGGCGATTTTTCCGCGCTTACGCAGACCGATGGTTTTGTCGAACTTCCGCCCGAATCGTCGCACTTTCCCGCCGGTTTCATCGCCGCCTACTATCCTTGGTGAAATGAAGAACCTCGACGCCCTGCCTGAGACACTGCGCACCAAGCTCGTTCCGCCCATGGACATGCTGGGCCGGCAGCTGCACGACCTGCGCATTTCGGTGATGGATCGCTGCAATTTTCGCTGTCCGTACTGCATGCCAGAGGCCAAGTACGGCAAGGACTTCGCGTTTCTTCCCACCGCCGAGCGGCTCGACTTTGCCGAGATCGTGCGACTAACCAAACTGGCCGCCCTGCTCGGCGTGCGCAAGCTGCGCATCACCGGCGGTGAGCCACTATTGCGGCCCAACCTGACCGAATTGATCAGCGAACTGCGCGCGATCGAAGCGATCGAAGATATTGCCATCACGACCAACGGCGTGCTGCTGGCCCAGCATGCGCCGGCCCTGATGGCGGCGGGTTTGAACCGGGTAACGGTAAGCCTGGATTCGCTTGACCCGGCCGTGTTCTCGGTAATGAACGGCGGGCGCGGCGAGCTCGACCGCGTGCTGACAGGCATTCGCGCAGCCGGCGCCGCAGGCCTGACCAATATCAAGGTGAACACGGTCGTGCAGCGCGGCGTCAACGATCACACCCTGCTCGACATGCTCGACTATTTTCGCGGCACCGGCATCATCGTGCGCTTCATCGAATTCATGGACGTGGGCAACCTCAACCATTGGTCGATGGCCGAGGTCGTACCATCGAAAGAATTGCTGCAGCAAATCGAGCAGCGCTGGCCGATGGAAGCCCTGCCCGGCAACTACAAAGGTGAGGTCGCCACGCGCTATCGCTACCGTGATGGCCAAGGCGAAATCGGCTTCATTTCGTCGGTTACGGCACCGTTCTGCGGCACCTGTTCACGCGCGCGCATCTCTTCGGACGGCGCGCTGTATACCTGTCTGTTTGCGGAAAGCGGCATGGACCTGAAAACGCCGCTGCGCGGCGACGCCTCCGACGAACAGCTGCTCGATATGATGCGCAACGCCTGGCTGCAGCGCACCGATCGCTACAGTGAAGAGCGCGCCACGCCGCAGGCACAGCATCACAAGAAAATCGAAATGTATTTCATCGGAGGCTGAATGCTCTCGCACGTGGGATCTGACAATCAGCCGCGCATGGTCGACGTCGGCGAAAAAGCCGTTACGCTGCGCGTGGCGCGGGCGCAGGCTTGCGTGTTGCTGCCCGCGGACATAGCCGCCCAACTGCGCGATGCCGGCCACATGACGCCGAAGGGACCGGTACTCACCACCGCCAACCTGGCCGGTGTGATGGGTGCGAAGGCGACGCCGCAGCTGATACCTCTCTGCCATCCGCTGATGCTGGAGCGCTGCCGCGTCGACCTCAGCGTCGACGGCGACGAAATCGTCATCGTCTGCGAAGTCGCCTGCCGCGGCACCACTGGCGTCGAGATGGAAGCACTCACCGGCGCCAGCATTGCGGCGCTGACGGTGTACGACATGTGCAAGGCGATGTCGCACGACATCATCATTCGCGACGTGCGCCTGCTGCATAAATCCGGCGGCAAGCGGGATGTTGACGCGGAGAACCCTTCGGCATGAACGCTATCGACGCATCCGATCAGACGGCCGCGCGACCGGTTTACGGGCTGGTGCTCAGCGGTGGCGCCAGCCGGCGCATGCAGCATGACAAGGCGCTGATCGATTACCACGGCGAGCCGCAGCTGCTCTGGACCTATCGCTTGCTCACTTCGGTGCTGCCGCGCGTATTCATTTCCGTGCGCGACGATCAGCGTGCCGAGCCCGTGCGGCGAGAGCTGCCGCAGATCGTCGATACGTATCAGGACGCTGGGCCCGCCGCCGGCATCCTTTCCGCGCAGGCGCTGTATCCCGATGTAGCGTGGCTGGTCGTCGCCTGCGACTTGCCCCGGCTGGATGCCGCGACGCTGCATACGCTGCTGCGTCAGCGTGACTCAAGCCGCGAAGCGACCGCCTTCATCAGCAGCCACGATGGTTTACCCGAGCCGCTGTGCGCGATCTGGGAGCCGGCCAGCCGCAGCAAGTTGCTCGAACGCGTGCAGGCCGGCCGCAGCTGTCCGCGCAAGGCGCTGATCCAGGGCGATACGCAGCTGCTGCAGCCGTATGCCGCCGACGCGCTGGACAACATCAACACTCCCGAAGAACTGGCCACGTTGCGAGCCTCACTGTCATGACTTCCATCACCATCGAATATTACGCGCAGCTGCGCGAGCAGGCAGGCAAAAGCCGTGAAACCATCACGACCGATGCCGCGTCGCTGGACGCGCTGTATGGCGAATTGCGCCAGCGTCACAGCTTCCGGCTGGATACCGCGCAACTCAAGGTCGCGGTGAACGCGGAGTTCCGCGACTGGCAGCAGGCGTTTGGCGAGGGCGACGTTATCGTGTTCATTCCGCCGGTGGCCGGCGGATGAGCCGCGTCACGATTGCGGCGCAAGCGGTCGATACGCATACGTTGCGGCGCGAGCTGCAGCAGCCCGGCTGCGGTGGTTTCTGTGTGTTTGAAGGCTGGGTACGCGAAACCAACGAGGGCCGCGAGGTGAGCGGGCTCGACTACGAGGCCTACAACGAACTGGCCGTCAGCGAGGGCGAGCGCATCATCGACGAAGCTGTGCAGCGTTTTGGCATCGCCGACGCGCGCTGCGTGCATCGCGTGGGCCGCCTTGCGGTTGGCGACACGGCCGTATGGATCGGCGTGGTTTCGCCGCATCGTGACGAAGCGTTTCGCGCCTGTCGCTACATCATCGACCAGGTCAAGCTACGCTTGCCGATCTGGAAAAAGGAGCACTATCTTGTCGGCGAATCGTCGTGGGTCGCGTGCTCGCATGGTCCCGCCGATGAACACGCGCACGAGCACGTTCATCCGCTTTGACGATTTTGGATGCGCTACGTTCGGCGGTGATCGGCCAGTTGCCGCACGGATGTAACCGCAAAGCTCGATCCAGCGAATAGGTCAGGGAGATGTATCCGGTCGCATGGGATGCATCGATAAGTTCTTCCTTTCTAAAGCCGACATTTCTCAACGTACAAGGTGGAGAGTCTGCATGACCACGTCAATGCATGAGCACGCCGTCCTGGGCCATTCCACCGTTTATCTTGTTGCCGGGAAGCGCGCGCCGTGAATACCCAAACGATCAGTGACCTGGACGTCACCGCACCTTTCGTCGTGCAGCCCAAGCCAAAATCGCGGCTGGTTTACCGTCATTCCATTCCGATTCGCCTGATGCACTGGATCAACGTGATCGCCTTGTCGCTGATGTTTTTCAGCGGACTGCAGATTTTCAACGCCCATCCCAGCCTCGCCTGGGGCAACTACAACAACCCGGATAAACCTCTGCTGTCGCTGGAGGCACGCGATGGCCCCAACGGCAGCCTGATCGGCATCACGCGTATCGGCAACCGCGATTTCACCACCACCGGTTTTCTGGGCGTGTCCAAAGGTGCCGACGGGCAGCCGACGCCGCGCGGATTCCCATCCTGGCTTACCGTGCCCGGCCCGGGCTGGCTGTCGATGGCGCGCCGCTGGCACTTCTTTTTCGCCTGGGTGTTTGTGCTCAACGGTATTTGCTACGTCGGCTATTCGCTGGCGAAAAAGCACCTGCAGCGCGATATGTGGCCGACCCGATCCGACTGGCGCGGTATCGGCCGATCAATTGCCGATCACGTCCGCTTCAAGCATCCGCACGGTGAGGAGGCGTTGCGCTACAACATCCTGCAGCGGCTGGCCTACCTGATCGTAATCTTCGTTTTTGGCGTGGGCATCGTGCTGATGGGCCTGGCGATGTCGCCGCGGATGGACTCGGTGATGAAGCCGGTAGTGGAATTCGTCGGCGGTCGACAGGCCGCGCGCACCATTCATTTCGTGATCGCCTGGGCCTTCGTCGCCTTCGTGCTGATCCACGTGTTCGAGGTGCTGATCAGCGGTGTATTCAATCAGCTGCGCGGCATGATCACCGGCTACTACAAGATCGATGGCGAAAGGCCCAAACCTCCCGAAGTGGTCGCCACGACCGTGCCAATAACGCAGGCCGAGGAGAACACGCATGACTGATCGCCGATCCTTTCTGCGCATGGCCATCATGGGTGCCGCCGGACTGCTGGTCGCCGGTTGCGACCAGATTTCCCAAAGCAGCTGGGGGCCAAAAGTACTCAGCAAGGCCGAAGGCCTCAATCGACGCGTGCAGGCGCTGCTGGCACCGTCAAGCGCGATGGCGCAGGAATACACCGAAGCCGACATCTCGCCGACCTTCCACCCGAACGGCACCACCATGCCGGACACGGACGAATACCAGACCTTGATGGCAAACAACTTCAAGGACTACACGTTGAAGGTGACGGGTCTGGTCGGCAAGCCCGGCGAGTTTTCCATCGACGACCTGAAGAAGCTCGACAACCGCACGCAGATCACCCGCCATGACTGCGTCGAAGGCTGGAGCGCCATCGGCAAATGGCAGGGTACGCAACTGTCCGCCCTGCTCAACCACGTCGGCGTCGATCCGAAGGCGCGCTTCGTTGTGTTCCATTGCCTCGACAATATGGACGAGGACACGCCGTACTACGAAAGCCTGAGCATGGAAGAGGCGCATCATCCGCAGACCCTCCTCGCCTTTGATCTCAACGACAAGCCGCTGCCGGTTCCTAACGGTGCGCCGCTGCGCCTGCGCGTGGGCCGCCAGCTCGGCTACAAGCAGGCCAAGTATCTGGGCAGCATCGAGCTGGTCGAATCCTTCGCGAAGATCGGCAGCGGCAGCGGCGGCTACTGGGAAGATCAGGGTTACGAGTGGTACGCCGGCATTTAATTTCGTCTTTCGGACCAAGGTGCCACGTATAGACCCGCCGGCATCGGCTCCCTACTATCGGATTGGAGTTCCTAACCGGTAGCCGCTCTTGAAACGACTGATGCTTTGCGCGCTCGCGCTCGCTATCTCGTCCGCCGTAATGGCGGCGGCAGTTACCGCTCCCACCTTTGACCCGCACCGCCTGTCCGACGAAGACAAGACACTTTCGTCGGATGCCTTCGAAGGTCGCGGGCCGGCCACGCCGGCTGAGAAGAAGACCATCGACTATGTGGTCGCGCAGATGAAAGCCGCCGGTCTGCAGCCCGGTGGCGATCTCAGCAACGGCAAACGCGCCTGGACTCAGGCCGTGCCGCTGCTGCGCACCGAGATCATTGGTACGCCTGCGCTCAGCCTGTCGATCGGCGGCAAGTCGCAGTCGCTGACCCAGGGCAACGAGATCGCCGTGCGCGCGCCGATGGACGGCTCGACGTCTGTGGCGATTGCCAACGCGCCGCTGGTCTTCATCGGTTATGGCGTCAACGCGCCGGAGCGTCACTGGGACGATTTCAAAGGCACCGATCTGCACGGCAAGATTGCCGTGGTGCTGATCAACGATCCCGACTTCGAAACCGGCGTCGGCGATTTCGGCGGCAAGGCCATGACCTACTACGGCCGCTGGACCTACAAGTACGAAGAAGCCGCGCGCCGCGGCGCACTCGGCATGTTGATCGTGCATGAAACCGCGCCTGCGTCGTATGGCTGGGCCACAGTGAAGAACTCCAATATCAACACCATGTTCGACATCGTGCGCGACAAGCCGGCGTCGATGCATCCGCAGCTGGAGGCGTGGATTCAGCGCGACCTGGCCGTCGACCTGTTCAAGCGCGCAGGGCTCGATTTCGAGGCGCTGAAAAAGCAGGCGCAGACGCGCGAGTTCAAACCGGTCGTGCTGAAAGGCGAAAGCTTCTCGGCCAACTTCAAGGTCGATTCGAAAACCATCACCTCGCACAACATCGTTGGTCGCATTGAGGGCGCCAAACATCCCAAGCAGACGGTGATCTACAGCGCGCACTGGGATCACCTCGGCGTCGGCCAGCCCGATGCCAAAGGCGACCGCATCTACAACGGCGCCGTCGACAACGCCACCGGCACCGCGGCGCTGATCGAACTGGGTCGCGCCTTCGCCAGGGCGCCGCGGCCGGATCGCTCGGTGGTATTCCTCAACGTCACGGCCGAAGAGAAGGGCCTGCTCGGCTCGGAGTACTACGCCAACAAGCCGCTTTACCCGCTGGCCACCACCGTTGGCGTGCTCAATATGGATGCACTCGATCCGCATGGACTGACCCACAACTTCACCATTTCCGGCAGCGCCAAACTCGGCCTGCTGGATGACCTGATTACCGACGCGAAAAAATTCGGCATGACCTACAGCGCCGATCCGAAACCGGAGGCTGGACATTTTTTTCGCTCCGATCACTTCTCATTTGCCAAGCGCGGCGTACCGGCGATCTCGTTCGGTTCCGGCAATGACTGGGTCGACGGTGGCGTAGCCGCGGGCAAGGCGGCCGAGGACGATTACACCGCCAAGCGCTATCACCAGCTGGGCGACGAGTGGCAGGCCGACTGGCCGTTCACCGGCATGGCGCGCGACCTGCAGGTGCTTTACACGCTTGGCAACCAGCTCGCCAACTCGGACGAATGGCCCAACTGGAGCACGGACTCCGAATTTCGTGCCACCCGCGACAAGACCAGCGCCGACCGAAAGTAATCTCCGTTTGGCATCGCTGACAAAAAGCCTCGTCCTTCGGAACGAGGCTTTTTATGCCTGCTCGTTTATGCCTGATCGCCTGCGGGAATGTTCATGCGCGCCAGCCGCGGGCTGACCATCGGCGTAGTCAGCATAGTGCTGGCCACGGCCATCAGCAGCAGCGCGGTAAAGGTGGCGCCGGTGATCAAATGGCGATCAAGCAGCACGTTGACGAAGATGATCATGATCAGCGCCTTGGTCTGCAGCAGCCAGCCAATGATCGATGCGTCGCCCTTGGGCCAGCGCAGCCAGCGCCCCACCAAGTGAATGCCCGCCAGCTTGCCGGCCACCGCAGCCGCCAGCAGCACCGCCGCCGCGACAAACACCGAGCTGCCGCCGACAGTCCAGTTCGTGCGCAGCCCGGTCGACAGGAAATACACTGGCATCACCACCAGCAGCACGTGATGGCGCAGCTGATCCAGATGCTGCTGGTTGAACCACGATCGATCCATCACTACGCCGGAGAGAAACGCGCCCACCATGAAATGCAGCCCGGCACGATCCGCCGCGAAGCCACAGGCGGCCAGCCAGATCAGGCCGATGTACCAGCGATCCGACTCGGGCAACTTCTGCATCAGCCGGCGGAACAGCCACGCCGCTGGCGCAAACAGCAGCACGAACAAAAGTTGCAGCCCGACGCGGTGCCAGTCCAGCAGAATCAACGCCAGCACGGCCCAGATCGCCAGATCGTCGAGGCTGGCATAGCGCAGCACTCGCTGCCCCAGCGGCTCGCGCAGAATCTGCATTTTTTCCATCAGCAGCAGCAGAATCGGTAGCGCCGTCACCGCGCAGGCCATGCCGACGCCGAGCAGAAACTGCCACGCTTGTGCGGCCTCGCCGATCCAGCCGGTCTGCCAGGCGAGCAGACCGGCCGCCGCCACGCTGCCGAAAACCAGCGGCACGCCGAGCGCGAAGCCGGCCGTGATCGCGCAGTCGCGTCGATCGAGCCACACCTGCTTGAGATCCAGCTCGATGCCGGCGATCCACACAAACACCATCACCGCCCACCACGCGATGCCGTTGAGCGCCTGGATGACCTGTGGATTGAACACGGTGACAAAGTAAGCCGGAAACGCCGCGCCGAGTACGCCCGGCCCGAGCAGGATGCCGGTGAGTATCTGCACCACCACCAGCGGCATGTAGTAATCCGTGCGGCCCAGCCGCCAGATCAGATACGGCGCGCCGAAAATGATCGTCATCGCGATCAGAAAAATATCCGTATTGTTCATCACCTTTCCCCGGGTGCGCTGGCTGCGGCGCAAGCTCAATGATCGTAGCGCCTAAACCCTCCGTTCGTCCCCATCTCGGCACCACAGCGCCGATCGTGACAAGGCACATCGGGCGCCGTCATCGGTCACCTTCGCAACGGGCCTGCACCCAATCGACACACCACAATGGTCTACTCACACGAGGGCAAGTAAGGTAGACCCAACGAGTCGGCGTACCGCACGCACAAGCGACGCCCTCGGAGCCGAACCTGCCGACCGCAGCGCGTAGTAGTTCTCGCCTTTGCGGTCCATCTACTGCACGCCACCACGCCATAGCGAGCCCTCATGTCGATCCATGTTGCCCTGACCCACATCACGCACTATCGCTACGACCGGCTGGTGAAACTGGGGCCGCAGGTGGTGCGCCTGCGCCCCGCGCCGCACAGCCGCACGCCAATCCTCAGCTACTCGCTGAAGGTCGAGCCGGCCGATCATTTCGTGAACTGGCAGCAGGATCCGCAGGGCAACTGGCTGGCGCGGCTGGTGTTCGCCGGACCGACCCGCGAGCTGCGCATCGAGGTCGACCTCGTCGCCGAAATGTCGGTGATCAACCCGTTCGACTTTTTTCTCGAGCCCTACGCCGAAACCATTCCGTTCGAATACGACCCGGAACAGGAAGAAGAACTGGCGCCGTATCTGAAAAAGCTGCCGATGACGCCGCTGTTCGAGCGCTACCTGGCCAAGATTCCGCGTGAACCGCTGCGCAGCGTGGATTTTCTGGTGTTGATCAATCAGCTGGTGCAGGGCGACGTCAGCTATTTGATCCGCATGGAGCCCGGCGTGCAGACGCCGGAGGAAACGCTGACGAATGGCTCGGGCTCGTGCCGCGACTCGGCCTGGCTGCTGGTGCAGCTGCTGCGTCATCTCGGCCTCGCCGCGCGCTTCGTTTCCGGCTACCTGATTCAGCTGGTGCCCGACGTCAAATCGCTGGATGGCCCGTCCGGCACCACGGTCGACTTCACCGATCTGCACGCCTGGTGCGAGGTGTATCTGCCCGGTGCGGGCTGGATCGGTCTTGATCCGACCTCGGGTCTGTTTGCCGGTGAAGGGCATATCCCGCTGGCCGCCACGCCGGAGCCATCGTCGGCCGCGCCGATCAGCGGTGGCGTCGATGAAAGCGAAGTCGAGTTTGAACACATCATGCGGATCGAGCGCGTGTGGGAAGCGCCGCGCGTTACCAAGCCATACACCGAAGAGCAGTGGCAAACGATCGAAACGCTCGGCCATCGCATCGACGACGATTTGAACAAGCTCGACGTGCGCCTGACCATGGGCGGTGAACCGACCTTTGTCGCGATGGATGACCCCGACGGCGCCGAGTGGAATATCGCCGCCATGGGCCCGACCAAGCGCAAGCTGGCCGGCGAGCTGTTCCACAAGCTGCGCGACAAGTACGCGCCGCACGGCCTGGTGCATTTCGGCCAGGGCAAGTGGTACCCGGGCGAGCAGCTGCCGCGCTGGTCGCTCAACTGCTTCTGGCGCCGCGACGGCGAGCCGCTGTGGAGCGATCCCTCGCTGCACGCCGATGAGCGCAAGCCGGGCAAGGCCGACGCCGCACTGGCCGAACGCTTTCTGCAAGGCGTGGCAAAGACGCTGGGCGTGCAGGCCGGTCACGTATTTCCCGCGTACGAAGATGCATTTTATTACCTCTGGCGCGAGCGCCAGCTGCCGATCAACGTCGATCCCCACGCTTCCAAACTGGACGACGCGCTGGAGCGCAAGCGCTTGGCCAAGGTCTTCGGCCAGGGGCTGGATAAAGTCGTGGGCCACGTGCTGCCCGTGTCGCGCAACAGCGATGGCACGTGGAAAAGTGGCCAGTGGTATCTGCGCAGCGAGCATTGCTATCTGGTGCCCGGCGATTCGGCGCTCGGCTATCGACTGCCGCTGGAATCGCAGCCGTGGGTACGCAAGATCGATTTCCCGTTTGTCATTCCGCCCGACCCGTCGCGCCCCGTGCTCAAGCTACCCAGCGCCGACGCGCTGAAGAAACAGCTGCTGCCGATCGACAGCGGTGTGGCCGTAAGCGGTCCGGTTACGACTATCGAAGAAGCCGCGCCCGCCGACGGCGAGTCGGCCGACAATATCGCGCGCCGCGCGCTGTGCGCCGAGGCGCGCGACGGCATCCTGTATCTGTTCATGCCGCCGACCGACGAAGTGGACGATTACATCGCGCTGGTCGCTGCCATCGAAGCGACAGCCTCCGCGCTGAAAACGCCGGTGATTCTGGAAGGCTACGAGCCGCCGCGCGATCCGCGCATCAACCAGTTCCGCGTCACGCCGGATCCCGGCGTGATCGAGGTGAACATCCATCCCGCCACTGGCTGGGACGATCTGGTCGAGCGCACCACGCACCTGTACGACACCGCACGCGAAACGCGATTGATCACCGAAAAATTCATGGTCGACGGTCGCCACACCGGCACCGGCGGTGGCAACCACTTCACCCTGGGCGCGGCGCAGACGCTGGACTCGCCGTTCCTGCGCCGACCCGATTTGCTGCGCAGTTTGATTTCGTACTGGAACAACCATCCGTCGCTGTCGTTCCTGTTTTCCGGCCTGTTCATCGGACCGACCAGCCAGGCGCCGCGCATCGACGAGGCGCGTAACGACTCGATCTACGAGCTGGAAATCGCGTTTCGCCAGATGCCCTCACCGGGTGGCGATATCGAACCGTGGGTGGTTGATCGACTGCTGCGCAACCTGCTGATCGACGTCACCGGCAACACGCACCGCGCCGAATTCTGCATCGACAAACTGTATTCGCCCGACAGCGCCACCGGCCGTCTCGGCCTGCTGGAAATGCGCGCCTTCGAAATGCCACCGCACGCACGCATGTCGCTCGCCCAGCAGCTGCTGATCCGCGCGCTGATCGCGCGCTTCTGGAAGGAACCCTACGCGCCACCGCGACTGATGCGCTGGGGCACCGAACTGCACGACCGCTTCATGCTGCCGCATTTCGTCAAGCAGGATCTCGCCGACGTGCTCGAGGAAACGCGCAATGCCGGTTATCCCATCGACCTGGCGTGGTTCGAGCCGCACTTCGAATTCCGCTTCCCCAAGGTCGGCGATTTCGCCAGCCTCGGCGTCGATGTCGAACTGCGTCACGCGCTGGAACCGTGGCACGTGCTCGGCGAGGAAGGCTCGGCCGGCGGCAACGTGCGCTACGTCGACGCCTCGGTCGAACGCATGCAGGTCAAGGTGCGCGGCATGGCTGGCGATCGCTACGTGATTACCTGCAACGGCCGCACAATGCCGCTGGCGCCGACCGGCGATATCGGTGAATTTGTCGCCGGCGTGCGCTACAAGGCGTGGAAGCCGCCGACAAGCCTGCACCCCACCCTCCCCGCCGACGCTCCGCTGGTGTTCGACCTGGTCGATACCTGGATGGACCGCAGCATGGGCGGCTGCCAGTACCACGTGTCGCATCCCGGTGGCCGCGGCTACGAGGATTTCCCGGTCAACGCCTATGCGGCCGAAAGCCGCCGCCTGACCCGCTTCTTTCGCATCGGCCACACGCCGGGAACGATCGGCGCGCAGCCGGCCGAGCGCAATCCGAATTTCCCGTTTACGCTGGATCTGCGGCGCTAGGTGTGGCGATATAAAACGGCATAACACCTGGATCGCCGCATGGGCATCCGGGTGTTATCGGCGATTTATCGTGTCGAGCCCCAGAGCAATTCCTGCGCCGCATCTTTGGGGATACGCAACTCAAAACGGGTGCCCTTGCCTGGCACCGAATGGACGGCCACGTCGATGCCCAGCGCTTCGGCGGTGGTCTTGACGATCCACAGGCCCAGGCCAAGCCCTTCCGATGCGGTATCGGCCTGGCGGAACGCGCCGAACATGTCGTTAATCAGCGCCGCATCCATGCCGATGCCGGTGTCGATGATATGGATGGCGACAAGCCGCCCGGAGCGGCGGCAGCCAAACAGCACGCGTCCACCGCGCGGCGTGTATTTCAAGGCGTTGTTGACCAGATTACCGACCAGCGTTTCCAGCTGGGCACGGTCGCTGTTTACCCGCAGGCTGGTTGGCACCAGGTCGAGTCGAATGGATCGACGGGCGGCCGCCGGTTGCGCGGCCGCCAATACCGAGGCGAGCAATTCTTGCAAATCGACCGGCGCAAACTGTCCTAGCGAAAAGGTCGAGCGGCCACTGGCGCCGGACAGCAAGGTATTGAAGCCGTTCTGGATGGTGCCCAGCGATTCCTGCGCAATCTTCAGCCGCCGGAGGTGTTGCGGCGGTGGATCTTCCAGCACGCGATCGACCGACAGCATGGCGGCCATCAGCGGGCCGCGTAGATCATGACCGGCCGCCGCCAGCAGGCGTGCCCGATATTGGCTGGTGCGCTCGGTTTCGCGTAGCAGCTTGCGCAGCTCGAGCTGCGCCATGGTCTGACGTGCAAGCGCGCGCAGCGAGTCGAGCTGCTCTTCGCTGATGGTCCGGTCGACCGTGTCCAGTACACACAACGTGCCCAGCGCGGCACCATCGGCGCTTTTCAACAATACGCCGGCATAAAACTTGAGGCCAAGATCACCGGTAACCAGCGGATTCCCGGTAAAGCGCGGGTCGCCAGCAGGGTCTGACACGACCAGCACGTCGTCCTCAAGCACGGCATGCGCGCAGAAGGATTGCTCGATCGGCGTTTCGCTGATGTCCAGGCCGACCGCGGACTTGAACCACTGACGATCCGTTTCCACCAGGCTGATCAGCGCAATAGGCGAACCGCAAATAGCAGAAGCGATGCGGGTTATGTCGTCGAAGGCCGCTTCGCGCGGGGTGTCGAGAATCTCGTACGAATCCAGCACGGCAAGCCGCCGGGTCTCGGCCAGAGGCTGCAACTTGGGTGCAGCTGTGTGCATTGCGTCTTTTCCCTGTAGTGGCATATTTTGGCAGTTAGCCTGATCACTGGCAATCTGGTGCTCGACAGGCCGGGTTGCCGACAGGGCGCGCACGCCTTGCCGCAGCCCTCGCGCGGTTCGAAGCCAATAAGGCCAACGGACCGACGCAAGCTGTCACTTTGGCCAAGTTTCTTTAGACTGCAGGGCATACGTTTTTGCCGCGGCCTTGATGAATACCGACGCCTACCAGCTACATCGCGATCGCTACGACGAGATGCTCGACGCCAACGGCAGCTCGCGTCCGCACTGGCGACCGCTGCTGGCGCATCTGCGTGAAACCACGGCCGTACAGATGCGCCAGCGGCAGGAGTTTGTGCGCAGCCAGGTGCTGGAAAACGGCGTCACGTACAACATGTACGCCTCGACCCAGGGCAAGGCACGGCCGTGGGATCTTGATCCATTGCCGCTGCTCCTGCCGGCCAGCGAATGGTCCGAACTGGCGCTCGCCGTGGCCCAGCGAGCGCGGCTGCTGGATGCGGTGCTCGCCGATCTTTATGGCCCGCAGGCGTTGCTGGCCGAGGGGCTGATTCCACCGGCCACCGTGTATGGTCACCCGGATTTCCTGTGGCCGTGCCGGGGGCGCAAGCCGGCCGGCGGACGCTTTCTGCACCTTTACGCGGTCGATCTGGCGCGCTCGGCGGACGGCCAGTGGTGGGTTATCGGCGATCGCGCGCAGGCACCGTCCGGCGCCGGCTATGCGCTGGAAAACCGGCTGATCGTGTCACGCGCTTTCCCCGAGCTGTTTCGGGATCTGAAAGCGCAGCATCTCGCCGGATTCTTCAATGCGCTGCGACAAAACCTGAACCAGCATGCGCCGCACGACCCGGGCGAAACGCCGCTGACCGTGCTGCTGACGCCCGGTCCGTTCAACGAAACCTATTTCGAGCACGCCTATCTCGCGCGTTATCTCGGCTTTCCGCTGGTCGAAGGCCAGGACCTCACCGTGCGTGGCGAGACGGTGTACCTCAAAACATTGACCGGGCTGCAGCGCGTGCACGCGATTCTGCGCCGACTCGATGACGATTACTGCGACCCGCTGGAACTGCGCGGCGACTCCGCGCTGGGCGTACCCGGCCTGCTGCAGGTCGCACGCGCCGGCCGCGTGCTGATCGCCAACGCGCCGGGCAGCGGTCTCGTGGAGTCGGGTGCCATTGCCGCGTTTCTGCCGCGCGTGTGCGAGCGCCTGCTCGGTGAACCGCTGGCCATGCCATCGGTCGCCAGCTGGTGGTGCGGCGAGCCCGCCGCGCTGGAGTACGTGATTGGCCATCTCGACGAACTGGTGATCAAACCGGCCTACCCGTCCGACACGCACCGGCCATTGCTCGGCCGTGACCTGCGTGGCAAGGCACGCGATGCCCTGATTCTGCGCCTGCGCAAGCAGCCGCGCGCCTGGGTGGCGCAGGAGATCGTGCGGCTTTCGCAGGTACCGGTGATCTCGCAGGAGCATCATCTGGCCGCACGACCGGTCGGCCTGCGCCTGTACGCGACGGCGAATACCGAAGGCGGCTACACGGTGATGCCTGGCGGCCTGGCGCGCGTGGCCGGTACGCCGGTGGCGCAGATGATCAGCATGCAGCGCGGCGGCGGCAGCAAGGATACGTGGGTGCTCTCCGATGTACCGGTAAGCCACTTCAGCCTGCTGGCCAACACGCTGACCGCACGCGAGCTGGTGCGCAGCCCGTCCAACCTGTCGTCGCGGCTGGTGGAAAACCTGTTCTGGTTCGGCCGTTACACCAGCCGCTGCGACGACAGCGCGCGCTTGCTGCGCATCACGCTCACGCGCTTCAACGACAACAGCTCGGCAACGGCGGTGCAATCGGCGCTGGCGCTGTGCAAGGCACTGCATCTTTTTGCCGCGCCCGAAAAAGACGAGCACGAACCCACTCCGGAAACGGCCATCTGGACGGCCATTTGCGACGAGAAGCGACCGGAAAGCCTGACCGCCAACCTTCGCCATCTGGCCTGGACCGGCACGCAGATTCGCGAGCATCTTTCGCTGGACAACTGGCTGCTGCTCAATCATCTGCCGCACCCGCCCACGCTCGATGCACGCAAAAAGAGCGGCCTGAGCGTTGCGCTGGATTATCTGGATAACAGCCTGATCTTCGGCATCGGCCTGTCGGGCTTCGCGATGGACGGCATGACCCGTGACAACGGCTGGCGCTTTCTGATGATCGGCCGCCATATCGAGCGGCTGGCCTTCATGGCCTCTGCCACGTCGTGTTTTCTGCAGCACGGGCTGGAGCACGGCTGGAACCATCTGGACTGGGTGCTGGAAGTTGCCGACAGCACCATCACCTACCGCAGTCGCTATCGCGCACAGCCCGAGCTGCTGCCAATGCTCGACCTGGTCGTGTTCGACAACACCAACCCGCATGGCGTGCTGTTTCAGCTCGGCCAGCTGCTGATGCATCTGGGCGACCTTTCCGCCGATCTGGGCGGCGATCATCATGAACTTGCCGACGACCTGCATGCGCTGATGCGCACCTATGCCGGCTTCAACCTGAGCAGGCTGGAGCAGCCTGACGCAGCGATCTTTGCCGAGCTGGCAACCTTGCTCGAGAGCACCGCGGCCAGTGCGCGCCACCTGTCCGACGTGCTGGCGGCGCGTCACTTTACCCACGTCGGCGAAATCAGCCGACAGACGCTGGCCGCCTGATGGCCTGCTATCGTTAAGCGCATGGCACGTTACAAGGTTATCCACGACACGCACTATCACTACGACGCGCCGGTGGCGCTGTCGCGTCAGCTGCTGCACCTGACGCCGCGGGAACTGCCGCGGCAGCAGTGCCTCGAACATCGGCGGCAGGTCACGCCCTCGCCCAGTTTCCAGCTCGAAAACGCCGATGCCTTCGGCAACCCGACCACAATGATGGCTTTCGAAGCGCCGCACGACGAACTGTGGGTACGTACGGAAAGCATCGTCGACGTGTTTGCGCCACAGCCGGCCACATTCGCCTGCACGCCCACCTGGGAAAGCGTGCGCAACCGCATGCAGTACCACGCCGGCGAGCCGCATTCGCCGGTGACGCTGGCGGCGCTGCAATACCGCTTCGGCTCGCCTTACGGACGCATCAAACGCCGCTTTGCAATCTATGCCGCCGACTGTTTTCCACCAGGCCGGCTCCTGCTCGACGGCGTAATGGCGCTGAACGGCAAGATCCATCGCGACTTCAAGTTCGATCAGGAAGCCACCACCGTGGCGACACCGGTTTCCGACGTGCTTACGCGCCGCCGCGGCGTGTGCCAGGACTTTGCCCACGTCATGGTTTCGTGCCTGCGTTCGATTGGACTGGCCGCGCGCTATGTCAGCGGTTACATCCTCACCACGCCGCCGCCGGGCAAGCCGCGGCTGATCGGCGCCGATGCATCTCACGCCTGGGTATCGGTGTGGTGCCCCGGCGAAGACGAGGATCGCTGGCTCGACGCCGACCCGACCAACAACCTGTTGCCCGGCAGCCAGCACGTGACGCTGGCGTGGGGCCGCGACTTCGGCGACGTATCGCCGTTGCGCGGGGTGATACTCGGTGGCGGCGAGCAGGAGTTGAAGGTCAGCGTGACGATGCTGCCGCTGGATGAGCTGCCGCTGGATAATTCGATCAGCGCTTCGCTGGCATCGCCACGCTGGCATCAGTCGCAGGCGCAGTGACCGGCGCGTCCCGGTACTGCCGCCGTGAAATCGGTGCCTTATAAGACTACCGGCGGTGTCGGGCCCGGTTCACCCGGTCCATGCGCCGTGGCGCACATACTGCCTGACGCAAAGTTGGGTTCAGACGCAGCCACGGGGTAACGAAATCAAATGAAGACGTTTCACTGCAACAGCTGCGATCAGCAGGTGTTTTTCGAAAACGTGCTGTGCGAGCGCTGCGGGCACATGCTGGGCTACGTGTACGACCTGGACGATGTCAGCGCGTTCGAGCCTGACAACACCGGCTTCTGGCGCAGCCTTGATCCGCGTACGCAGGGCCGCAGCTACAAGCAGTGCCAGAACTACGCCGCCGAACACGTATGCAACCGGATGATTCCGCTGGATGATCCCGAGGCCTTGTGCAAATCCTGCCGATTGACGGTGACCATTCCGACGCTGTCGTCGGACGAAAACCGCGAGTACTGGTACAAGCTCGAGCGCGCCAAGCGCCGCCTGCTCTATACGCTCAGCCATCTGGATCTGCCGATCGAATCGCGCGAAGAAAATCCGGAGACCGGGCTCGCCTTCGAATTTCTGGAAAACCAGCAGGGCGAGCCGCCGGTGCATACCGGCCACTCCGACGGTTTGATCACGCTGAATATTGCCGAAGCCGACGATGCCTATCGCGAGCGCACGCGCACGCGCCTGCACGAACCGTATCGGACCCTGCTCGGCCATTTCCGCCATGAGATCGGCCACTACTACTTCATGCGCCTGATGCACGAAGGTCCGCTAATGGACGAATGCCGCGCGATCTTCGGCGACGAACGGGTGGATTACGGTGAAGAAATCGAACGCCACTACAAGGAAGGGCCGCCGGCGAACTGGGAGTCGTCCTACATCAGCGCCTACGCCACCATGCATCCGTTCGAGGACTGGGCCGAGACCTGGGCGCATTACATGCACATGATCGACACGCTGGAAACCGCCGGCGCCTGTGGACTGATGCTGGCGCCGGCCAACCCGAGCGAGCCGTCGCTACAGGTCGATCCGGTCGATACCGTGACCAGCTCCTTCAGCGACATGGTCAACCGCTGGTTTCCCTTGACCTACGTGCTCAACAGCCTCAACCGCAGCATGGGCACGCCCGACGGCTACCCGTTCGCGCTGGCCACGCCGGTAATCAACAAGCTGCGATTTATCCACAAGGTGATTCGCACGCAGGGCAATGGCTCTGCCCTACCCGCGCAGGTACAGATACAGGAGCAGTTGCAATCCTGATGCAGTGATCAAATAGACGTCTATTTGCCTAAGCGGGAGAATGCCATCGCAGGACGAGCATCATTCCTGCGCGTTGATCACCGCCAGAAAATCCCGGCCGTAGCGCTTGAGCTTGGCTTCACCCACGCCGCTAATCGTGGCCAGCTCGTCCTCGGTCGAAGGCAGCGCACGCAGCATCGCCAATAGCGTGGCGTCATGAAACACCACGTACGGCGGCACGCCGTGCTGCTTGGCCAGCTGCGTCCGCACGGCGCGCAGCGCGTCCCACATCGACTGCTCGTACGCCTCGATACCCAGACTGCCGCCGGTGACCAGCTTGCTGTCGCGCCGACGGCTGCCGCCGCGCGGTGGCCGCACGTCTTCGCGCAGCTTCACCGTCTGGCTGCCGCTGAGCACGGCGCGGCTCGCGGTGGTCAAACGCAGCGTGCCGTAACCCTCGGCGTCGGCCTCGAGCAGGCCGGCCGCCAGCAGCTGGCGAAACACCGAGCGCCACTGCTTTTCGTCCATGGACGCACCGATGCCGAAGGTGCTGAGCTGATGATGATTGGAGCTGAGCACCTTCGGCGTTTCCTCGCCGCGCAGAATGTCGATGACGTGGCCGGAGCCAAAACGCTGGCCACTGCGATACACCGCCGACAGCGCCTTTTGCGCCGGCACCGTGGCGTCCCAGGTTTTCGGCGGCTCGATGCAGTTGTCGCAGTGCCCGCACGGGCCGGGATAGGCCTCGCCAAACGCGCCCAACAGCAGCTGTCGGCGGCAGTCGGTGGCTTCGGCGTAGGCAAGCAGCGATTCCAGCTTCTGCCGTTCCACCCGCTTGCGCTCGTCCGCCGATTCGGACTGCGCAATCATCTGGCTCATCGTCACCACGTCGGACAGGCCGTAGATCATCCACGCCTCCGCCGGCAGTCCGTCGCGACCCGCGCGGCCGGTCTCCTGGTAGTAGCCCTCCATGCTGCGCGGCAGATCCAGGTGCGCCACAAAGCGCACGTCCGGCTTGTCGATGCCCATGCCGAAGGCGACCGTGGCCACCATCACCACGCCGTCCTCGCGCAAAAAACGCTTCTGGTTCGCGCTGCGCTTGGCTGCATCGAGTCCCGCGTGATACGGCAGCGCCTCCACGCCCGACTCGGCCAGCCACTCGGCGGTTTCGTCCACCTTGCGCCGGCTGAGGCAGTACACGATGCCCGACTCGCCGCGATGGCCTTCCAGAAACTCCGCCAGCTGCCGCTTCGCGTTATGCCGCAGGCCCACCCGATAGCCGATATTCGGCCGGTCGAAACTTGCCACGAACTGCCGCGCCTGCTGCAGCGACAGCCGCTCGACGATTTCCTCGCGCGTGCGCGGATCAGCCGTGGCCGTCAGCGCAATACGCGGCACGTCGGCAAAGCGCTCGTGCAGCACCGCCAGCTCGCGATACTCCGGCCGAAAATCATGCCCCCACTGCGACACGCAGTGCGCTTCGTCGATCGCGAACAGCGCCACCTCGGTACGTTCCAGCAGGTTGAGAAAGCGCCCGGTCAGCAACCGCTCCGGCGCCACGTAAAGCAGATTCAACTCGCCCGCCAGCAGCTGCCGCTCCACCTCGCGCTGCTCATCCGCGGCAATGCTGGAATTGAGATACGCCGCCGCGACACCGGCCTCGCGCAGCGCGTCCACCTGATCCTGCATCAGCGCAATCAGCGGCGATACCACAATGCCGGTGCCCTGCCGCACCATTGCCGGGATCTGGTAGCACAGCGACTTGCCGCCACCGGTCGGCATCAGCACCAGCGCATCGCCACCCTCCACCACATGGTCGACGATGGCCTGCTGCTGGCCGCGGAAATTCGGGTAACCGAAAACAGTTTGAAGAATGTCGAGAGCGTTGCTTGGCATCCGCCCATGCTAACAAATGGGGGTTGAGGGCTGGGCTGATTGGGGTGTGGGTTTAGGTCGCGATGGGTATGCTTGTCTTGCAGAAACGAAAGGCGAGAGCTTTCGTCCTCCTGCGGAGGGCGAGCTACTTTCTCTTGCGTGGCCAAGAGAAAGTAGCCAAAGAGAAGGCCACCCCACTTGGCGCTTGCCGGGCTACGCCCGACAAGTCCGTGAGCCGTGGCCGGGCTTTTCGACAGGGCTCCTGCCCTGACGAAAAGGAATCGACGTCCTGTCGATTCCCCTGCGGGCCTGTCGACCACACCTCACCGCCGCACAGGGGAATTGGAAAAGCAGAGCCGCTCTCCCGTAAATCAATTTAATCGTGCAACAGTCGAATCAACGCGCGGCCCGTTTACGGGCCATGGTGTTGAATGCCCTACTGGTCACAGTCCTAAACAACAGGCAAAAAGTCATATACCCCTCCGCTCTGCGCAAGAACATAACGCGCTGGAGTAGCACCGCGATTTTCTAGCCAATGCGCTAGTGGTGAGGGTACAGATGCCTGTTGGCCGGGTAGAAGAACATGCGGATGATCATCGCCGACAACAAACAATGCGATTTTTCCTTCTACACAAATTACCGTTTCGAACAGGCAAGAGTGATAGTGCTTTTTGCCTATCTCATTCGGGCCAATGCCATCAGTCTGACCAGAACCTCATCGGTCTTGAATAAAGTCTCAGGCGCAAGCAGCATCTATCTATCCTTTGTGTTGAATCCCAACGCTGGGGTTAAGCGGCAGCGAAGCCGTTCGCCTTGAACGAGATTTTAGGCAAACTTTAGAAGCCAAGTTCATGCCTGGTCCATTTCTGCGTGACATCAGAAACTCCGGTGCCACGTCCTACCGCTGTAACTGTCACGGAAAAGCATGACGCACTATCCGCGTCGGCCGGAATTAAGATCCCGATAACGTTGTGCCATCGCCGTAAGTTAACCGCTGCAGCCCCCAGTCTTGGTGTTGCCTCGAAATCATTCCGGGTGGGCATTACGTAACTCATATGGATGTCATATAGCTCTGGAATGTTCGCAAGCTGCGATATCCGACTACACGCTACGCTTATGGTCAATTTATCGATTTGTCCTAATCGCTCGACATCGCGGTTTGGAAATTTTATGAAGCGAATTTTCGCCTGTGTGGCAGATGCAGAGGTGGAAATGATTACTGTGGCAAGCAAAACTACTTTTTGGAAGAGTGTCTTCATGATGCCTAACGCTGGAATTGAGAGGCGGCGAAGCCCGCCGCCTTGAACGAGTAGTTAGATGGCGACCTTCGAGAACTCTGTCCAAAAAATACCACCGCATGCAGCTTCTTCGAAGCCCTCAAGAGTGACATAGGCTTGCTGATCTATTTTTGCGATGCGACAGATCTCACCTGTTTTCAAATTTGCATATTCGGTCATAACTAAAAGTCCGCGTGTGCGGGCTGACGGTGAGTAAACCACGCGATCGCCGGCGTGAAAGGACATGCGCTTTCGGCTGCGGACGTAAGGCTATTCATACTAAGTGGAAGCCATCTAACGTTTGAATTAAGCGGCACCGAAGGTGTCCGCTTGGATGAATAGTTAGTGCGCAGACAGCCGCACGTTACGTGTTGCTGAGCCAGGTGGTCCCGACCTAACTGCAGCTATAGCGAATTGAGTGAGTTGTGCACGACGAAGAAAAGGAGCAATAACTGCAAAAAGCTTCTCTGCATCGGGGCCGTACATGTACAAAGTGAGTTCGCCCTGACCAATTTCATTGCCGTCAAACTCACCGACGCCGGCTGCGGCTATAACGGAGTGGAGTTGATATTCGAGGGCCTCAAGCTGCCGAAACAGTTCGTCACTTTCAGCGAGCGGGAGCGCCGAGTGGATAATTACTGCTTGCTCTTCGTTACCAACTGCCATGAACGCTACCCTCAGCACTAACGCTTGTTAGACCTCGTATTGAGGCATATGCAATGGATGTTCAAGCTCCCTCTTCCTTGCGTCAAGCGAGTTAGAAATGTCGCGAGGCCAGAACTTTCGATGATGAGTGAGTGCCTAACAAACTGATTTGAGCCGCTGCATAAAAGGCGCAGGATGCGCGCTGCTTTTAAATGGGGACCCTGTGCGGCGGTGAGGTGGGGTCGACAGGCCCGCAGGGGGATCGGCAGGGATGCCGATTCCTTTTCGTCAGGATAGGAGTCCTGTCGAAAAGCCCGGCCGCGCCTCGCAGACTTGCCGGGCATGGATGCCCGGCAAGCGCCAAGCGGGGTGGCCTTCTCTTTGGGTTACTTTTCTCTTGGCCACGCAAGAGAAAAGTGACTCGGCCGCCGGTGGCGGACGAAAGCCCGCCGCAGGCGAGCACATTAACGAGGTCATCCGATTGTCGCAGCAGACAGACGGCTCATGTCGAACGACAAAAAAGTAATTGTCCCGCGAGCACCCGCCCCTCACCTCAATCCTCTCCCCGCTGGGGAGAGGAGGTATCCGCGCTGAGGAGGCAAAAAACTAACCCATCCCCCACAACTCCCGATCCAAATCCCCATCCAACCCAAACACCGTCAGCGCCACGCGCCCGTTGATCACCTCAACCCCCTCCGATTTCAGCAGCCGACTCTGCTCGCGGAACCCGCGACTGCCCACCGGCATCGCGATATGTCCGCTGGCGCGCAGCACGCGATACCACGGCAGCACCATGCCGTTGGGAACCTCGCCGAGCAGACGCCCGACTAGGCGCGCCCTACCCGGCAAGCCGGCGCGTGCGGCGATGGCGCCGTAGCTGGCCACGCGTCCGTAGGGAATGGCGGCAATGGTGGCGAACACGCGCGCATGACTTTCGTTGATCGTTGCGTTCATCGAATAGGCTTTGGGCAGCTCGGCGTGGAACCCATGCGCCGGTGAATCATCGGCGGCAGGTCACAGTACGCAAACCGGTGGTCGCTTGCCAACACGGCGTTAACGCCCAGACGTGGCACAGTAGTGCGCCCAACGTAAGTGAAGGCAGTCGCACCATGCGCCACTTCGAAGCTGTGCGCTCGCACATCGGCAGTCACTACACGCTGCGCCACAACGACCCGTACCTGATCAGTTTTGATCTGACGCTGTCGCGCGACAGGCATCAGGGCATTTATCTTGCCGAGCTAGAAGACGAGTCGGAGCGGCGCTATCTGCGCATATCCACGCCGATCGGCCCGCTGGCGGGCATCGATCCAAGCCGCTGCCTGCGTTTCAACTGGCAGCAGCGCACCGGCTTTCTGGCGGTGGCGGACCTGGACGGCGCGCCGTACCTGCACCTGTGCGAAAACCGGCCTTACGAGTTTCTTGATGGCGCCGAGCTGCAGCGGCTGATTGGCGAGCTGGGTACGCTGGGTGATCAGCTGGAGCAGGTCATCAGCACGACCGAAGACGCGCTGTAACAAGCTGCTTACCAGATCATCCTGACGGCTTTGACGAAGCCGTAGGCGAGCAGCGCAGTCACCGGCAGGGTGAGTATCCACGCCCACACCATGCGCTCGACCACCGACCAGCGGATGGCGTTGAAGCGTTTGGCCGCGCCCACGCCCATGATCGATGCGGAAACGTTGTGCGTGGTCGACACCGGAATGCCGAACATCGATGCGGTGAGGATGATGACGGCCGAGCTGGTTTCCGCGGCAAAGCCGTTGATCGGATGCAATTTGACCATCTTGTGGCCGAGGGTCTTGATGATGCGCCAGCCGCCGCCGGCGGTACCGGCCGCCATGGTCAGCGCGCAGACCACCTTCACCCAGATCGGGATGACGAAGCCGCCCGCCGTGTTCTCGGCGATCTTCATAAAGCCCAGCCACTGCGGCAGCTGATCGAACTGATGCGCCGCGGTGCCGCCGGCCAGCGCCAGCGCGATGATGCCCATGCTTTTCTGCGCGTCGTTCATGCCGTGCGCCACGCCCATGGCCGTAGCCGACACGATCTGCGCCTTGCCGAAAAAGCTGTTGACGAACGGCGTGCGGCCGAATCGGTGCAGCCAGTTTTGCTGGCCGGCAAACCACGCCAGCAGCGCATACAACGCGCCCATCAGCACAAAGGCGACGATAAAGCCGGCCAGCGGCGACAGCACCATCGGAATAATCACCTTGGGAATCACGCCGTGGCCGGTGATCAGATTACCCTGCGCCCAGATCACCGAACCGATGTTGTTGTCCGACGCCGCCAGTGCGGCGCCGACCAGGGCGCCGACCAGGGCGTGGCTGGAGCTGGACGGTAACCCCAGCCACCAGGTCAGCAGGTTCCACACGACGGCCGAAAGCAGCGCGCAGATCACCAGCTGCGGACCGACATCGATAACGCCCGCGTTGATCAGGCCCGAAGCGATGGTCGCGGCTACCGCCGTGCCCAGCAGCGCGCCGAGCAGGTTGGTCACGGCCGCCAGCAGCACCGCCTGACCCGGCGTCAGCACCTTGGTCGCGACCACGGTAGCGATGGAATTGGCGGTATCGTGAAAGCCGTTGATGTAAGTGAAAGCCAGCGCGATCAGCACTTCGGCAAGCACCAGGCCGAGGCTCACGCGCCATCTCCGCGCAGGCACGAATCATCATTGGCTGAAGAGCCTGTCGCTATATCGGAGGCGGCGTTACTGAGCATCATGACGCCGCCCTCAGGAATTCTTGAGCACGATCGAATAGACGATGTTGCCAACGTCGCGGCACTTGTCGATCGCCTTTTCAATCAGCTCGAACAGATCCTTGGCCAGCATCGCGCGCATCGCGTCGCCACCCTCGACGTAAAGCGTGCGATACGGCGCCAGCAGCATGCGGTCGCCTTCGGATTCGAGCGCCTGCAGTCGATCCTGCAGCTTCTTGACCGCGTCGATGCGCAGGCCGCGGCGCAGCTCGCCGATCATCTCCTCGACCACCTGGGTGGAGCGCTCGAGCACCAGCGCGCGCTGCGAGAAGTCCACCCCGGTCAGCCGGCTGGAAACGATCTCGTAGCGCTCGGCGAATTTCTCGATGCTCTTGGGAATCTTGTACAGCGCCGAGTTCAGCGCCTCGATGTCCTCGCGGTCGAGCGCGGTGACGAAGGTGTTGATCAGGCCCTCGCTGATCTGCCCGGCGAGCATTTTTTCGCGCGCGCGGGTGGAGGTGAAAGCGGCCATGACCGAGCCACGATCGGGCTTGCTGAGCAAATCGTGCAGGGCCTTGGCGCTCTCGCACACGGTCGCCGCGCTTTGCTCGAGCAGACCGTAAAACTTGTCACCTTTGCCGAAAATCGTCTGCAGTGAAAACATGCGGGCCAAGCCTGGGAAACCGGAATAAGTCGGCATATTACAGGACGATTACGACTACCCGGGCCACCGTACGTAGGAACAACGGCCCGCCTGCCCTTACACTGGAGCCATGTCCAGGCAGGTAAATCCTTCGCGATGCTGATCGAAATTGCGCTCGTCTTCGTGCTGGCGCTATGCAACGGTTTTTTTGCGCTGTCGGAAATGGCGCTGGTTGCCTCGCGCAAAAGCCGGCTCAAGCAGATGGCCAAGACCAGCCGCCGCGCGGACCTTGCCCTGCGGCATGCCGAGGCGCCGGAGCATTTTCTCTCCACCGTGCAGGTCGGTATCACGCTGGTGATGCTGATCACCGGCTCGGTTGCCGGCGACGCGCTGGGCAGCCAGATAGGCGAAGCCCTGCACAACGGTCACGCGGTGTGGCTGGAGCCGTATGCGCGGGTGCTGGGCATCGTGCTGGGTTTCGTGCTGATCTCGTTCGTGCAGATCGTGATCGGCGAGCTGGTGCCCAAGCGGCTGGCGCTGTCGTCGCCGGAGCGCTTTTCCGGCTATATCGCTTACCCCATGCTGGTGCTGTCGCGCATCACGGCGCCGTTTGTCTGGCTGCTGAACGCCTCGAGCAACGCGCTGCTGCGCTTGATGCGCATCAACCAGCACGGCCGCGGCGTGGTGTCCGAAGAGGAGATTCGCATGCTGGTCGCCGAGAGCGCCGAACAGGGCGTGCTCGATCCGGACGAACACAATATGGTGAACCGCGTGCTGCGCCTGGGCGACCGCACGGTGGACAGCGTGATGACGCCACGCAAGCGCATCGCGTGGCTGGACATTGCCGCACCGCGCGAGGAAAACGTCGAAGTACTGCGCGAAACGCCGTATTCGCGCTACCCGGTCTTCCGCGGCGACGAGAGCGACGTGGTCGGCGTGGTCGAGGTCAAACGGCTGCTGCACAGCTTTGCCGTGGGTCAGCTGGAAATGTTCCAGCATCTTTCCAAACCGCTGTTCGTGCCGGCGACCGCGCGTGCGCTCGATCTGCTGGAGGAGTTTCGCGATGCCGAAACGCCGCTGGCGCTGGTCGTCGACGAGTATGGCGATATCGAAGGCGTGGTCACGGTCAACGATCTGCTGTCCGCCGTTGTCGGCGTGAGCCAGATTGCCCACGGCAGCGATACCGAAACCGGCCCGATCGTGCAGCGCGAAGATGGCAGCTGGCTGATCGACGGCAGCCTGTCCACCGATGACCTGCGCGAGCTGCTGCACCTGGATCACCTCCCCGGCGAAAAGGAACACGACTTCCGCACCCTCGCCGGCATGGTGATGACCGCGCTGGGCAAGATTCCGCAGGTCGGCGAAGTGCTCGAATGGCGCGGCATCCGCTTCGAGGTGATTGATCTGGACGGCGCGCGCATCGACAAGCTGCTGGTGACGCGGGTGACGGATTACGAAACGGACGACAAGACCGGATAGCGGCGGCGCAAAGCGTTTGGACGTCTGACTGGCTACGTCTACTGCGGCTCGTCGCCGGTTTCCGTGACATCGCGATCAGTTGCCGTTTTGCTGCCGGCCAGCCGCGCCATGCGCTGCGTGTCGGCCAGAATACCGTGCAGCAGGCGCAGCTCGCGCTCGTTCAGCTGGATGCGCTGATAGATCTTGCGCAGGCGCAGCATCACGGTAGTCGGCGCGCGGCCCTTGTGAAAATCGATGTCGTCCAGCGTATGCAGCAGATGCGTGTAGAACTGCTCCATCTGCGCCGCATCGGCCGGCGGCTCATCCGCCACGGGCTCGTACCTGGGCACGTCACCCAGCATCGCCATGCGCAGTTCGTAGGCCATCACCTGCACCGCCTGCGACAGATTGAGCGAGCTGAAGTCGTCTACGCTGGGAATGCGCACCATCGCATGACAGCGGGCCAGTTCGTCGTTCTCGAGTCCGGTTCGCTCGTTGCCAAAGACTAGCGCGACCTCGTCGCCGCGCACGGCCGCTGCCAGCGCCTGGGTGGCCGCCTCGCGCGGTGAAATCTCCGGCAGATTCACGCCGCGTCGGCGCGCCGAGAGGCCGAGTACCAGCCGACTGCCGGCCAGGCTTTCCACCAGGCCCTGGTGAACGCCGGCGTTGCCGAGCACATCGTCCGCGCCAGCGGCAAGCGCGCTGGCTTCCGCATCGGGGAAACGCGCCGGCAATACCAGCTCCAGCCGCTGGAATCCCATCGTGCGAATGGCGCGCGCAGCGCTGCCGATATTGCCCGGGTGCGAGGTGCGCACGAGCACGTAGCGGATGCGGGCGGCAAGGTCGTTGGCTGCAGACATGAGGCGGTCGTCGCGTTCTGGATCAACGTACAAGGATAACGGATGCCGCTTGTGCCGGCGCCGTACCGGCTACCCCGACAAAGCCCGCGCGCCTTGCCTCTGCTAGACTTGCGCGTCGCGATTCCGCTCTTTTGCAAAGTCCAAGGCCATGCCCAGACCCCACGTCACGATCGCGGCGCGCGCCGCGCGCGCTGCAGGCAATATCATCCTGCGCTACATGAACCGCATCGACGGCCTCAATATCGTCGAGAAGCAGCAGCTGGATTTCGTCTCCGAAGTCGACAAGCTGGCCGAAGCGGAAATCATCAAGGAGCTGCGCCGTGCCTATCCCGACCACTCCATTCTGGCCGAGGAAAGCGGCGCCACCGGCAAGGGGCCATTGCAGTGGGTGATCGATCCGCTGGACGGCACGCACAACTACCTGCGCGGCATTCCGCACTTCAGCGTGTCCATCGCGCTGCTCGAAAAAGGCGTACCGATCCACGCGGTGGTGTTCGACCCGCTGCGCGACGAGCTCTATACCGCCAGCAAGGGCGACGGCGCGTATATCAACGACCGCCGCATGCGCGTGTCCAAACGCGAGAACCTCGGCGGCGCGATGATTGCGACCGGTTTCCCGTTTCGTCAGCGCGAGCACCTCACCGCACAGCTGGACATCACGCGTGCCCTGCTCGGTCAGGCCGAAGACATCCGCCGCTCCGGTTCTGCGGCGCTCGATCTGGCCTACGTTGCCGCCGGCCGCTATGACGGCTATTTCGAGATCGGCCTGAAACCCTGGGATCTGGCCGCCGGCGTGCTGCTGGTGCATGAAGCCGGCGGTCGCTACTGCGACTTCGCCGGCCGCGACGGCATCCCCGCCAGCGGCAACATCGTTGCTGGCAATCTCAACGTGGCCAAAGCCATGGTCGATGCAATGGGCAACCAGGCCACGCCGGCATTATTGAAAGCCTGATTTCGCGAACGGCAAACGCCAAGGCGGCTTACGCCGCTTGATGCCGCGATCGCTGATTATTGGATCAGCGCTCACGGTCCACAGCTGTTCTTCAGTGCGAAGTGCTAGATGCCGCGGGCGCGCCGCCGGTCGAAGGCGCGCTGGCGGGCGCAGCATTTGCCGGCACGGTGGGCAGCGCCAGATCGGGGTTGCTCTGCTGCTCTTCCAGCGTGCGAATGTGCTGCTTGACCGCGTCAAGCTGGCTGCTGGTCGACTGCAGGCTCGAACTCAATGCACTGGCCTGCTGCGTCACCTGCTGCTGCTGCGCGGCCACCTGCGCGGCCTCCTGCTGCTGCCGTACCGCTTCCTGCTGCAGGGCCTGCAACCGCTGCTGATTTTCCGCGATCATCTGCGCCGCATACTGGTTGCCTGCCTTCAACCGCATCGCATCGATGTCCACCTGCGCCAGCTTTTCGGTCTGTCCGATAAACGTGTGGTAGATGCTGTCGGCATCGCGGATCGAGTCGGTATGAATGACCCGCCAGAACGTCTTGCCGTGAAACAGCGTGACAAAGTAAACCAGCTTGTCGGCCTGAAACAGTTCGCTGGTGCCATAGCTGCCGTTGTAGGTCGTGCGCATTTCCGTCAGTTGATGCGTATCGATCAGATGCTGCAGCTGGCCCACCGCGCTGCCGTCAACAGACGGCTCCCTGTGGCTCGGCGCTGAAACGGCGCCCGGCTTCGGTTTGCCGGCGACCGCAGCGCACGCCGCACAACCGGCAAGCGCCAGCACAATCATCGATGCGCGTACCGCCGACGTCAGTCGGCGTCGATTGCGCGCGCTGCTGTTGATGCCCTTCATCCCGTGCTGCCCCGGCTATCTGTGTTGGTGACGCTGTTATATCGGCCGCTCCGTCTCGTGCGCACCGTGATTTGTGCAGCCGAGTCTAAAGGTGTGGCGTGGGGGGTCAAGTCACCCGCGCGTTTGCGCAGCCCGGTCGACTCAATACACGAGCTGGGCACTCGTATCGCAGTTGATCCCACGCAGGTTGACCTGGGCGGTGCCGATCTGGATACCCAGCGTCTGCAACAGCGGCGTGACCAGCGCCGCGTCTATTACTGACGTCACGGGCGCCAGCACACTGGACAAGGTGGCCAGCAGCGGCGCAACGGATATCACGGTGGGTGGTCCGCCCAGAAAGATAATGCTGGTTTGCAACGTGCTTGAACTCAGCAAGCTGGTGACCACGTTGCCTAGCGTCAACGTCGATGTGCCGGCGATCTGGGTCATGTTGGACTGCTGCGAAACCGGCACCGTCGGATCGACGGAGAACGTGATCGGCGTGGCTGGGTTGGTGGCCAGCTGAATATTGGATGAGGCCGAGACAGTCGCTACATTCACACCCAGTGGCGAAACGTTGAGCAGCGGTGCCTTAGTTCCACTGGCGACGATGGCAGCCCAGGATTGGCTGGTGTTGTTGAACGCATTCGGCGTCAGCGTGCCTAAGTAGGCGTTCAATAGCCCCGGCGCCGTGGTGATGGTGACGCTGTCGGAATTCTTGCCGCCGCTGCCGGGCACGTTGCACTCGAACGCGGTAATCGTGGCGTCGGTTGGCGCGACCTCGAGATAAAGCGGAATACTCGACAGCGTGTCGCCGGTTATCGGATTGCCCAACACATTTATGCTCAATGCAAGCCGAAGCTGCGCCGTGTGCGCCACCGTGCCGACGCCGCCCACGCCGATTTTTGGAGGCTCGACGACGCTCGTTGCCAACGTCACCGAGGCCACGCCGAGGTTGACCGCCGCCGTCGGCAAGACCAGACCGTTGGCACTGTCGGCCGCAAGCACCGAGGCGTTGAGGATATCGAGCGCACTGATGTCGGTCTTCAGCGCGACATTCGGATCCTCCGTATTGGCGTCGACATTGAGGATGTCGCCCAGACTGATCTGCACATTGCCTAGCGCCGAGGGAAGCGCCGCAATCAACTGATTGAATGCCGTGAAATCGATGCCCGCCGCACTGGTGCTACCCGCCAAGGTGCTCGAAAAGGCGTGCAGAAAATCAGTAAGCGTCATTTTTGCCGCGAGCACGCTGTCCACCGTACCTGCATCGATAGGCAGCGACTTGACCAGGTCCAGCAGCGAGATATTGGCATTGGCGATACCGTTGAAGCTGAGCAGCTGCAGCCCCAGCGACGAACCCAGACCCTGGGTGAGCACGCTGCCCAGCGGACTGGCCGGATCAATGGTCAAGGTGCTTGAGCCCACCGAAAACGAGGCGATCGGTGGGCCCTGGCCAACCGCAATGGCGGTGGCACCGACGCTGCTGAAACTGGCAAATCCGAAAAACGGAACAAGCGGCAGCGTAGCCTGCACGCGCACGGCGTTTCTTGGCAGCTCGGCCGTTACAGCCACAAAATGCTGGTCGCCCGGCTGGGTCGAATCCCAATGGCCGCAGTCGATGATCAAGGTACCGGTAAAGCCGTTATCGGACGTGGCACTGCCCAGCGCCGCCGAGTTGCTGCTGTTGTCGGTCGTGCACGCGGGCAGCTGTTGCGCACCGGCAAGTGCGGCCAGATCGACCACCTTCTGCGTGTCACGCTTGGCCCAGTACAGATAGCCGATTTCACTCAGGCCAAGCATGGCGACCAGGCCCGCCAGGACCAACAGCATGTTGACGGCCATCGAACCGCGCTGACGGCGTGCAGACGAAATCGGATAGCGCTCACACCGCTTGCCGATGAGCATCGGCGATACGACTGCAGCAATGTGCGTGGCTGCGCTCATGACGCCTATTGCGCTCCGCTACTACTGCCGCCGCCGCTGTTGTCCTTGCCAATCCGGGTTTCGTAAAAGTCTGGGATATCGTGATTGAAACTCTTCAGATAGCGGGCGTAGCTGGCACTGGCTTCGGCACCCAGCATGGGCAACGGGGTGCCGGGACGGCTGTCGTCGGCCTGCATCTGCAGCAGGCTGCGGGTGGTATCGCCCACGACGACGACGCGCGAACGCGATGCAGGCAAGGTGGTCTGGCTTGGCATCCTCTCGGCGGGCGCCGCGTCCACCGGCGCGTTCGCATAGCGCGGATGCATCTCCGCGGCAGGCGTCGCAGGAACCGCTGCCGTTGATGGGGCCGGCACAGCACCGACGTTCTGCATCATCTGTCCCGTCACCGGCACCTGCTGCGCACGCAGCGGCAGCAGCGCCATGGTCACGATCGTTATGGCGGCGCACGCAAAGAGTCGTTTCATGGTTGGGCCTCGCTGGCGTGGGACGTTGCGCCGAAGCGCTCAAGCATGGATTCGGGAACGCCATCACCGCGCAGAGCGGGCGACTGGCTGCCTTGCGCATCGGTAGCGGATGCGGCCGTCGGCGAAGAACGCTGCGACACCGCAACAGCCGGTGCCGCCGCGGACGACGTAATGCGCAGCTGCGCGGCCAGCCGCTGCACCTGCTCACGCGCGGGGCCTGGAAGGTTGGCCCGCTGCATCGCGGCGTCGGCCTGCACAAAGTCGTTGTCGAGCAGCATCCACAGCACCAGATTGGAGACGGCCCTGACGTTGCCGGGTGAGAGCTCGGCGGCCTTCGCCAGCGGTTCGTGCGCATTCGCTATCTGACCGGCGCACAGCCGTTGATAGCCGAGGTCGCCCAGATAATCGACGTTGACCGGCTCCAGCTGCACGGCTTTGGCGAGCGCATTTTCAGCCTCGGCGTTTTGCTTGCGGGAAGCCGCGATCAGACCCAGGCCGTGCCATGCAGCGCCTGCCTGATCGCCATGCAACAGCGTCTGGTAAAGATCTTTCGCCGCATCGCCCTGCCCCGTGGCGCGCAACGCGTCAGCCTGCAGGCGGCTCAGTTCGGGCGAGTTGCCGTATTTCTGCCGATACGCGTCAATATTCGCCAGCGATGCGTAATACGCACCCTGCTGCTGCATCTGCCGAATGAGATCCAGAAACATCGGCTTGCTGGTTTTATCGGCCTGCCGCTCGGACGGCGCCGGCGCGAGATCGGGCTGCACATGATTGACGTAGCCCATGCGATTGGCGCAGCCGCCCAACAGCAGCAAGCCGCCAGATAAAATGAGCAAGTGCACGCGCGAGAGGGTGGGCGAAGTCATGTCAATGTCCTTTCAGCTTGGCCATGGTGCTGATCATCGAAACGATGGCCGGGCCGGCGAGCACCATCATCAGTGCGGGCAGCAGGGTCAGCATCATGACCAGGGTCATTTTTACCGAGAGCTTGCCGGTCTTTTCCTTCATGCGAAGCTTGCGCTGCTCGCGCAGCCGTTCGGCGAATTCACGCAGCGGCTCCTGCACCGCGCCGCCGTGTTGATGCACCTGCAGAATGATCTGCACCAGACTTTTCAGATCCTGGTTATCAAAGGATTCGGCCAGCCGCCGCAACGATTGCTGGCGTGGCCGACCGTGCATATAGGAGATGTTGGCCTCGCGAATCTCGCGGCCCAGCACCGGTATCACCACGCGGAAACGTTCAGCGATCGTCTGCAGGCTCTGATCCATGCTGAAGCCGATGCCCTGCAATAGACGCAGCAGATCGACTAGCAGCGGCAACTCGGTTTCCGCGCGCTTGCGCAGGCGGCCAGCCCAGGAACTCAGCACCAGTTTCGGCAGCAGCACGCCCGCTGCCAGCCCCGCCAGCAGGTCGACAAACGCCTTCACGCCTGACGGCCGCAGCAGGACGATCACGAGCACGGGCAGCACCAGCGCCATGACCAGACGCAGCCCGAGAAAAAGTGCGCGACCGGAGGTGGTGTTGTGGTTGGTCTGGCCCAGCAGGAGCAGATCCTCCTGCGCCAGCAGTGCCTTGCCGAGACGGCCTTCCTCGAAATGCCGCCCGATCGATTCCAGCCATCGGCGTGCGGCCACCCATACGTTTTGCGCGCCGTCATTTCCGTGCAGCCCCATCGGCACACCGCGCTGCAACGCGTGATCAATCATTTGTTCGCGCTGATCCTGCTGGCGCGCGCGCTGCAACAAGCTCCACGCCAGCAGACACAGACCCAGCGCAAGCACAAGCAGCGCCGATGCAAAAAGCAGCCCGGCGCTCATGCGTAACACTCCTCAAGACATACGGTTGTCGAGGTCATAGCGACTTCGCCAGGCGATACAGCAGGAAACCACCGAACAGCTCCATCACCAGCGCAATCAACAGAATTTTTCGGCCGAGCACTTCCGTAAACATCGGATGGAAAAAAGCCGGATTGAGCAGCGACATCACAATCGCCACGGCGACCGGCAGAAAGCCCAGTACCCAAGCCGACATGCGTGTTTCGGCGGTGATCGCGCGCAGCTCATGCTGGGCCTGATCAAGGTCGCGCATGAAGTCGCTCATGCGCTGAAGAATGTGATCCGCGCGCCCGCCGACGCGTACGGCCGTGCCGAGCACCACATGCAAAAGATCGAACGCTTCCATGCGGTATGGCTGGGACGCCATTTGCAGGGCGCGGTCCAGATCCATGCCGGTGCGTACCGAAATCATGGTCCGGTCGAGCACGCCGCGCAGCGGCTGCGGCACCGACGTTGAAGCCGTCTGGAAGGCCATCGGCAAACTGTTGCCGATGGTCGCCAGGCGAACGACGGCATCGAGAAAGTCAGGCATCTGCCGGATCAACTGCCCGCGCTGCTTTTCGATGCGCGCGCGCAACCAGAGCCATAGCACCACCGCGTAAGCCGCCAGCAGCACCGGCGTCGCCCACGGCGTGCCAATGCGCCATGCACCCAGCGCCGCCAGCGCCAAGCCGAGCAGCGCCATTTGAACGGGCAAGCGCCAGCCGGTCGGCAGACCCGCGCGCAGGAAAAGCCCGTCGGTCATCAACCCGACCGCGCGCGGCGACACGTCTTTTGCGCCGATCGGTATCTGGGTCGGCGCCATCGCGTGCGCCTGGCTGGCCAGGCTTTTGTCGAGGTGGTCCATGCTGCGCTGCTGCTGTTGACGCGCTGCGCTGCCCCACCACAGTTCCACGGCAGCCGCCATCAGCAGGGCGACCACGCTGAGCAAGGCAAGCGCGATGGTCATGCGTGGTTCTCCATCGATGCACGCTTGAGAAATTCACGAAACGGTTCCAGCTTGCGCGTATGCGGCTGGAAGCCCAGCGCAGGCCAGCGCGCGCGCTCGCTGCCGTTGGCATCGATAAACGCCTCGTGCCGGAACATTTCCTGCGTGCTAATGATCTTGTCAGTGAGGCCGGTCACTTCGGTCACCGATGACACGACACGATGACCATTGCTCAGCCGCGCGATCTGAATGACGAAATCGATGGCGCTGGCGATCTGTCGACGCAGGCTGTCTTCGCTGCCCTGAAAGCCGGCGAACCCGCACAGCATTTCCAGCCGGCCCAGCGCATCGCGCGGCGAATTGGCGTGGATCGTCGACATCGAACCGTCGTGACCGGTGTTCATCGCCTGCAGCATTTCCAGCACTTCTGCGCCACGCACCTCGCCGACCACGATGCGGTCGGGGCGCATGCGCAAGCTGTTGCGCAACAGGTCGCGCGTCGTTACTTCGCCATTGCCGTCGAAGCCGCCGGTTCGGCTTTCCAGGCGGACCACGTGCGGATGATTGAGCGAGAGTTCGGCGGTGTCTTCAATCGTGACCACCCGCTCGGTGAGCGGTATATAGCTGGCCAGAGCGTTCAATAGCGAGGTCTTGCCCGAGCTGGTACCGCCGGACACGAGAATGTTGCAACGCCCCTCCACCGCCGCCTGCAGCAGGCCGCGAACGGCATTGTCGAAGGCGCCGCGGGCCAGCAGGTCATCGGGCGTAAAAGGGTCCTGGCGAAATTTTCGAATCGATACGCTGGGCCCGCTGACCGCCAGTGGTTCGATGATCGCGTTGAGGCGTCCGCCGTTGGCCATGCGCGCATCGACCATCGGATTGGCTTCGTCCAGCCGACGCCCCAGCGGCGCCAGAATGCGTCGCACGATGCGCAGCACGTGACGGTTGTCGCTGAAGCGAATCGGCTCGCGCTTCAGCACGCCGTGACGCGACACGTAGATGTCCTGGTAACCGTTGACCAGGATGTCCTCCACTTCCGGGTCGGCGAGCAGATCGTCCAGCGGCCCGTAGCCGGTCAGTTCCTTGACCAGCGCGTTGGCGACCTTCTGTACTTCGTTCTCGTTGATCGGAATGCGCCACTCTTGCACGAACGTGGCGGTTTCAATACTGACGTATTTGCTCGCGGTGCCCTGCGACCAGGTCGCAATGTCGAGGCGCTGGTCCTCGATGCGGTTCAACAGAAATTCGTGCGCGGCCGACAGCGTATCGTGAAACTGCTGGGTGTGTTCGAACGGAACCAGATCGATATCCATGCTCAGCCTCCCGTGCGACCGGTCAGTGTCTTCCACCACGAGCTTCGGCTGATCGAAGCCGCATCACCCGGCATCTGCAGACGAAGCTTGCTCAGCAGCACGTTCAACGCCTTCAGGTAAGGGTCGCGCGGCGCCACCTGGTGCAGCAACTTGCCTTGACTGGCACTGGCGCGCAGCGTGCGCGAGCGCTCCGGCAGCAGACCGGCCAGGCGCAGGTTGAAACGTTTGGCGATCTTGCTGGCGCTGACGTCGTCGCCGCTATCGTGCCGGTTGATCACCAGGAACAGGCGGCGGTCGCGGAAGCCCAGCTCATCGAGCTGCCGCAAGCAGGCGTCGAGCGACACCATCGAACCGATGCTCTGATCCGCCACCAGCCAGATTTCATCGGCGTCACGCAGCAGCGGCAGCGGTATCTGCGACACCGGCAGACCACCGACATCGGCCAGCAACAAATCGAAATGGCTGCGCAGACGTTCCAGCAATAGCGGCAGGTCAGCGGTATCGGCCGGCTTTTCCAGCGTGCCCGGCGATTGCGACAACACCGTCAGCCGACTGTCGTGATTGGCAAAGGCGGTGCGGATCAAGGTGGCGTCGATGCGACGGGCGCTGAGCAGGGCGTTGTCGTAGTGAAATTCATTCGGCACGCTCAGGTACAGCGTGGCGTCGCCCGCGGGGCGACCCAGATCCAGCAGGATCACCTGTGTCTCTTTCGCAGCGGCTGTCGCCTCTTTCGCCGCCGGCTTGCCGGGCGGGCTGACCAGCGCGCCGAGATGCGCGGCCAGCGTGCTGGTGCCCACGCCAGGGCGCACGCCAAGCAACAGCACCAGCCGCCCGCTTGAATGCGCCGTAGCCGAGGCATCCGCCGGCGCGGGACGCAGTTCGCCCTGCATACGCGACAGTAATTCGCTGATGTCCTCGTCGCTCGCATCGATGTCGAGAAACTCGCTGACGCCGGCGCGCAGCGCGGCCAGCACGCCGCTGGCCTTGTCCGCGGCGATGGAGCCCACGCCCAGCAGTGAAACGCCCGGCGTTCCCAGCATCAATCGACGCGCCAGCATCGAGGAGCGCTCCGCCTCGGTCGGCGAATAGTCCAGCAGCACCAGCGGCAAGCCGGCCAGATACACCGGCTCGCGCGTACCGGCAATTTCGCGCGCATCGACCCAATGCACATTCGCCAGATGCCGCAAGCGGGCGGTGAGGCGTTGGGCATGTTTTTCGTCGGACGAATAGAACTGCAAATCCACGACCGGGGCCGGCGTGGCAATCGAATACAGCGTGGGTCGATTCGGCATGATGATTATTCCTCCCGCGTCAGCGCGAGAACCCCGGCAGTTGATCCGATCCAGCCGGGTCGAGCAGGAACGAACCCCAGACCGGCATGTTCGGGTTCACCTCATGCTCGCCGGGCAAGGGCAGGCGGGTGCCGCGCGCAAAAGGCTTGATCAAATGCGGCGTAACGATGATCACCAGCTCCTTGTCCTCACGGCTGTAGGTCAGGTCGCGGAAAAAAGCGCCGATGATCGGAATATCGCCAAGCAGCGGAATCTTGTTGACCTTGCTCAGCACCGACTGACTGACTAGGCCACCGATGACAAACGTTTCGCCGTCGCCGAGCTCAACCGTGGTGTCCGCGCGACGCGTGGTGATGGCCGGCACCGACACGCCGTTGAGCGTGACTGCGTTGGAGTAATCCAGATCGCTGGCCTCAGGCGCCACTTTCAGTGCGATGCGATCGCCCGAAAGCACCGTCGGCGTGACCGTCAAACCGATGCCGAACGATTTGTATGTGATCGTGGTGGTACCCAGGCCCTGCGGCTCCGGAATCGGCAGCTCGCCGCCGGCCAGAAAACTCGCGCTCTGACCAGACAGTGCCACCAAGCTGGGCTCGGCCAACACGCGGGCGAGGCCGTCACTTTTCAGAAGATTTAGGCTCGCATTCCATTTTCCGGCGGCCGAACTGGCCACCAGACTGAACGCCGAGGAGAGCACGCTGCTGCCCCCGCTGGCGGTATTGCTGGCGACGGTGGGACTGGACACGCCGTAGCTGAAACCGCCGTTCGCGTTGGAGAAGCTGAGGCCAAGCTGGTTCAACGCCGTCTTGTCAAATTCCACCACCTTGACGTCGACCTGCACGACCCCGCCGCTGGCGACAGTAGACGTGTCGACCACCGCACCCTTTTCGCCGACCGCCGCGGCCGCGGCCTCTCGTGCCTGTTCGTGATCCAGCATCGTGGCGGAGCTGCCGTGCAGCACGGCGCTATCGTCCTGCACGGACAGCTGCGCACTCGCGTCGTCCTGCAGTTGTCCCTGCAGCGCACTATGCACGCTCACCACCATTCGTTCGGGCGACGCCGCGCCGCGGTGCCACAGCAGCAAGGTGGTCTGGCCCGGCTTCTTGCCGACCAGCAGCGCTTGCGAGCGGCCCTTGAGCATGACCAGATCGGCGACCGCCGGATCGGCAATCGCTACCCGTTCCAGATCGTTGGCCAGAGGCAACGGGCGTTGCTCGTGCGTCTGCAGATCGAAGCTCGGTGCATCGGCGGCCAGCGCAGCGGACGTCGCCACCAGCAGCGTGACCAGCCAAGTACCGACCATCGCGTATTTGCTGGCGAAGCTGGCTGCACGCGAAAAGAAAGTCATGGAAAATATCCATCGCGTCATGGGTTGATCCGGACGGCTCGTGCACTGTCAACCGACGAACCGCGGATGATCTCGATACCGCCAGAAGATGCGTGGATACCCGCGGCACGGACCGGCTTAAAGGCGGGCTGATCCTGACCGGCCAGCCCGCTGCCGTTGACGCCGGCATAGGCCTGGTTTTCCGGCCGCAGCAGCAACTGCTTTTGATCCGCACTGAGGTCAGTACGTGCCAGGAGCACCGGTTGCGGCGCGGCAAACAGAGTGTCGTCCGGCGCGCCGTCGTCGCTCGGCGCGCGCACGCCCAGTGACAGCTTGCCGTTTTGCACGGCTAGCAGCAGCTGGTTTGCCTCACCCACCGGCACCGCAAGCACCGCGGTATGCGCCGCTGACTTGTTCGCCGAGGGAGTGGTTGACGGTAGTGAAATCTGCCTTGCGTTTTCGTCGCCGCCCGGCGCTGCCGCCTTGCCGTCGGCAGGCGCCGGCGGCGGCGTGCTCGCGCCGGACAGAGGCGGAAGATCATCGTCGCCGTAAGCCAGCACACGCAGGCGCGAAAGCAGCAGGCGCGTTTGCGAAGTGTCTACCGCCGAGTCATGCGCGCCAGGTTGCAGACTCAGTGTCGACGGCGCCTTCAGACTGACAAAAACGTCGACATAATCCCCTGGCAGCACGCGGTTGCCGGCAGCGGTCGTTTCGTCCACCGGTACGGCTATCGCGCGTTCGCCGGGCTTCAGCGCCATGGCCACGCCGCGCGCCAGGAGCTTGCCGGTTATCGCGGTACCCGCCGGAATATCAATCAATGGCACGCTGCCCACGACTGCGCTCACCGCGCCAAAAGCATCCGCGGGACGCTGCGCCCAATTAGCCACCTGCAAGGAGGAGGCAAGCAGCGGCGTACCCGCCGGCAGTGTCGTAACGGCAACCACCACGGAGGCCGAAGCGGATGAGGTGGCATCCACGCTGGGCGTCGTTGACGTACCGCCAGCTACCGGCCTTGCGACGCGTCGACCCACACTGAATGCAAGCACGGCAAGCATAATGGCGATGGTGACCAGTAGCAGGGCTGCGATGCGGGTAAATTTTTGCACAGGTAAATCCTTCTTCCAGAACCGAAATCTCAGCTACTTGTCGCGGGATCAAGTTGCACGATGGCGGTGCTGCTAATGGAGTCGAGCAGCCAGCCATATACGGCGGTCGTACCGGGAATAAACGGATGCGTCTTGTAATCGAACGAGGTGACTACCTGCACGCAGCTGAGCGCTGCGTTGGACGGGCACGCAATCGTCGACACGGCAATCGGGCCGTCAGCACAATCCGGCGTGTCGCCTGAAAATGCGAGCAGCCATTGCATCGACTCCCCGGCCACCTGGCAGGCGGTCGCTTCGCGATCCACGTTGTAGCGCAGGGCGGCGCGAGCGCCGTTATCGGCTGCCAGCGTCAGCGACTGCTTGGCGGCAAAAATCAGCACGCCGGACATCATCAACAACAGCAACGGTAAGAAGCCAAAGATGAAAGTCAGAGCGAATTCGATGGCCACCACGCCACGTTGTGCGGTACGCGTGCCACCCACTTTCGCGCGTCGCGCAGGCGATGACCCGGCACGTGAGCTGCTGGCAGTGTTTACCGAACGATTCGCGGCATTCATGCGTATCACCAGTGCGTCAAGGTCGTGAAGAACATCGTCGACAGGCCGCCGATGGCCATGTATGCGGCGTACGGCAAACCCTTGCGTCCATTTCTCGCCACGAGTACGTGCTGCCATAAACGTGACTCTGTGACCCGTATCTGCAGACCGGCAAACCCCAGCCCCGGATAGCCCATCAAATAACGCGACACCAGAATCACCACCGCATGTACGCCACCGAGCAGGCTGCCGATAATCCATATCGGCAGCAGCGCCTTGCCACCCAGCAAAAAGCCCAGCGTGGCAAAAAACTTGACGTCACCGGCGCCCATCAAACCGCCGATATAAAACGGCAACAACACCGCAAGCCCGATCGCCAACCCCATCATCGCCGTTACCAAAGGCACCGCTGTCTGGCGTGTCCAGAACCAGATCAACCAGCCCAGTCCCAGCAAGAGTGCGGCAACCAGCCACTGGTTGCGTACGCGTCGCTGGTAGAAGTCACCAACAATAACCAGTAGACAAAGCAACACGGCGACTGCTTGCAAAAATTGAGGCATGCAGCCATCCCTTGACCATCGAATAATCAATGCCCGAATATTTTCTTAATTAGATAACTGGGCAGTTGAGTAACCTTAAAATTTCTCTCCGATGCCGCAAAAAAATTTATCCGGACGGTGTGGCGGTCGCAGTCGATACTGCGGTACTCATCGCGCTAAAAAGACTGGTGTAGAGCGCGTTCAATTTCGGCGCAAAGGTGACGCCCAACGCCACTGCAACCAGTGCGGCCAGGATGCCGTACTCCAGCGCGGTGATGCCGTCTTCTTCGCGAAGAAACTTGCTGATGGAAGCGTTCATTTCAAATCCTCCGGAGCACCAGGCTCCTCAGTTGTTTGTTGCTGTAAAAACCGGTGAGTTACATCACCGTCCGATAAACCTGCGGTCCTTACCGCAGGACGACCCACCCCGTATCCGCGCTAAGAAATCTGTAAAACCTTAAGAACAACTATTTGCGAACTATCCTGCTTGCCCGTATCCCTTTGTCGCGATTTTTCAAAATAAAGATAAAGGTGTCGTGGCAGCTTGAGACGGGTTTTCAATAATCCATTCGTTCGGTTCGTATAACCCAATGCACTACCCGTGCCGACTTGCCAATCGAAACGTTCAAATGTGGCTTTTTTGTGAACCGCATCATCTTTTCCCCTCATAAAAAGCTCGGCTTTATCTTTCGCGAACTCTTACCTCAGCGCGTTTGTGGGCCGCGTCAGCTTTTCCTGATGAAATCATCATCGACTTTAACTTTCTGCCGATTCATTGAATGACTATGCACAAAAACGGCAGTGGAGGACCGCCTTCAAACCGCGTCATTACCGTTGAAACAAAAATACGCGGACAATAATGTTCGACTTACAAATAGCCAACGATCGCTGATAAAAACACATTCGCTTTTCGGCACGGCGGTTAATCGATCAAGACTAATACCGGCTCTTCGGCCATCTGCGGCATGCCGCCGAGATAGCGGGTTTACGCGCCTTGCGGAGCCGCTGCTGCCCAAATGAATCTGAGGAAAGACACTCAGCTAGCCGGGATACGGCTCTCTGGACAAACGGCCGGCGCCGGCCTGCATCACGCGGAGAACGTCAGATCGGGTTCTGGCCAGCGGCACGCGCGGTTAAAGCAGCAACACTCATGGCAAGCGAAAAGAGTCTCGTTGCCCAATTCCGACGCAGTGCCATTTGCCGTCGAATAGATTGCCCGGCACTTGCTGCCAGCACGCGATAGACATTTTGCGGGTGACGTAATACGGCAGTAAACGACTGGAATTCTTCCCGAAACGCGTTTTACTCAACCCTTGCGCGCTGGCCTGCGCGTGGCCATTACGGCGCAACGCCACGCAAAAAGTTGCGTAAAAACGGCACCGTAATCCGCCGCTGAGCGGCCAGCGATGCCTGGTCAAGCCGATCCAACAACGCCAGCAGGGCACCGAGGTCACGCGCATAGCGGGCGAACAGCCAGTCGAGCACGCTCTCATCGAGCTGGATGCCGCGCGCGATGGCCTGTGCCTTCAACACGCTGCGCCGCTCTTCGTCGTCCAGCGGCTTGAGCGAAAACTGGGCGCATGCGCCCAGCCGCGAACGCAGATCAGGCAGCGTCAGATTCAATTCTGCCGGTGTGGCGTCTGCGGCAAACAGCAGCGCGCTGCCCTCTGCTCTGGCGCGGTTGTAGAGATCGAACAGCGCATGTTCGGCCTCGCGCTGACCGGCCAGCGCAACGAGATCGTCCAATGCCAGCAATTCGCCACCCGCCACACCGCGCAGCGCAGCGGCGACATCGGTCAGCGTCGCCAACGGCAAATATTGCACGCGCCGTCCGAGCGAACCGGCCGCTTGGCAGGCCGCCATCAACAGGTGAGTGCGACCACTGCCTGGTGCACCATGCAGATACACCCAGGGAGCGCCCGGTGTTTCTGCCAGCGCCTGGACAGCGGCGACCGCGGCGGCATTGGCACCGGCATGGAAATGTTCGAACCGCTGACGACGCGGCCAACGCAGCGCGAGCGGCAGTTGCGGAATCATGCCGTTACTCGGCGACGCCGCTATCTTTCAACGGCACGGCGGCAGCTGCAACGTTGCTGCCGTCGGCGCTGTGCACGGTCACCTCGACTTCGGCAATGACCGGATCCACACCCGCCTCTTCCGTATACAGCTCGCTGTGCTGATAACGCTGCACCAGATAACGCAGCAGCACCATGATCACCGAGGCCGCCGGCAGCGCCAGCAGCACGCCGAGGAAACCGAACAAATCGCCGCCCGCCAGCACGGCAAAAATCACCGCCACCGGATGAAGGCCGATCTTGTCGCCCACCAGCTTGGGCACCAGCACATAACCTTCGAGCAGCTGGCCCACGACAAACACGCCGCAGACGATCAGCAGATGCGTCACGTCGCCGTACTGCACGAGCACCGCAATCACCGCACCGCCGAAGCCCACGATAAAGCCCAGGTACGGTACGAAACTCAGCAACCCGGCGACGATGCCGATGATCACACCCACCGAGAGCCCCGCCAGCGAAAGCGCGCCGCCGTAGAAGATGCCCAGCGCCAGCATCACCAGCAACTGGCCGCGCACGAATGCGCCGAGCACCTTGTCCGACTCGTGCGCGAGGTAGGCAATGGTCGGCTCGATCGAGCGCGGCAGCATGCGGTCGATCGCCGTCACCATGCGATCCCAGTCGCGCAGCAGATAAAACGCCACCACCGGTATCAGCACCAGGTTGGTCAGCCACAGCACGATGCCCAGACCCGAGCGCGAAACCTTGCCGAGCACTTCGGTGGCGATACTGCCGATGGAGCCAATATGCGCCTTGAGTTCGGCCAGCAGCTGATCGCTCTGGAACATCTTCGGGTCCAGATGCAGCTTGGCCTGTATCCACGGCCATGCGGTGTTTTGCGCCCATTCCCCGTAGCGCGGCAGATTGGTAATCAGGTTTTCGATCTGCCGCGACACCAGCGGGATAAGCAGCAGCAGCACGACCACGAACACGATCACCAGCACCAGAAACACGATGGTCGCGGCCAGCGCACGGCTCAGCCCCAGGCGTTCCAGCCGATCGGCCAGCGGATCGCCCAGATAGGCCAGCATGCCGGCCACGGCGAAAGGCATCAGCACGGGCGACAGCAACCACAGCAGATAAATCAGCACGGCAGCGATGGCGATCATCTGCCAGCGGCGGGAGGTGTCGTGCGTAGCGGGAATGTTCAAGGGATATACCTCAGGCCACGTCGACCAGCGACGACCAGCGTCATGTAACGATCAGGTTTCGGGTTTAGGAGAAAACGTTTTTCCGCCGCTGTCGCCCGCTCAATGCAGGCGGCATTGGCAGGGCCAGCGGACTAGCGACTCAGGACACGGCAATCAATGCAGCCAGCTCAGCGTGGCGTCGGCGCCGTTGTGCGCCTGCTTGCCGAGCAACAGGCGTCCACTGGCGGCAAGGTTGGCCGCCAGGGCGCTCAGCGGCTCCGATGCCTTGACGTCCAGCAATACGCCGTTGTCCTGGGCGCCCAGCGTGCTGACGTTGCTCACCGACGGATCAGCACGCAGCGTCGACAGCAGGCTGGCGTAATCCATCGCCGATTTCAGCCCGTCGACCCACACCTTGCCTTCGCTGACGCCGGCGCCAATCACGTTGAGCTGCTTGCCGATGCGGTCGACCATGCCGTTACCCGCGTCGGCCAGCACCGCATCTTCGGTCGCACCGGACGTGCTCCATTTCTGCGTCTGACCACCGGAGATCAGGGTCCACGAGGCTCCCCCGTTATGCAGGCTGCCGACCAGCACCAGACCCGTGTGGTACTGCTGGTTGATCGCCGCCAGGGTGGTGGCATCAGCCGCGGAGACCTTGCCGACATCCGGCGGATTGTCGGCGTCCGGGTAGCTCACGCTGGTGCCGCGTGCGCCGGCGGCCGACGCCAGGCTGCCCAGCGACGAACGATCGAATAGCTGGCCGTCCGCACCCTGCACCAGCAGCAGCACCGGCGGCTTTACGCCCGCGCTGGGGACATTGAGCGTCGTCGATACCAGCCGGCGCACGGTGCCCGGTTCGAAATCCACCTGCAGGCTGAGCCCGCCTGCCGCCCGCTGGTACTGGTAACGGCGCACCAGCGAACCCGGGTTTTTCATCGCGCCGTCGTAGCCAGGGTTGCTGCGCAAGTCACGGCCACCGGCGATGCGCGTGAGCACCTGCACCAGCGCGCTGGAAAAAGCGGCGTCGCGCTGGGCCGGCGTCGTATCGGTAACCGGCACGATGACGGAATAGGGCGATGCGGGCGCTGACGGCGCCGCTGCGGTCTGATCCTGCGCATGCAGCGACGGCAAAACGGCAAAGCCGATAAGCAACGTGACGAGCAATAGCCGCGAAAGGCGCATGAGCATGGGTATCTTGATGTGGGAAATCACCCGGGAAGTCTGCCTAATCGCGTCGCCAGCGTCCATCGTGGCGACAAGCTGCTTATCTATCGAGGTGAGCGGCGCTGCCGGTCGCTCGGCACATACTGCTAAACTTGCGCGCTTATTCCATGCCGGTTGACGCCATGTCTGACGCCCTCACCTACCGCGCCGCCGGCGTTGATATCGACGCCGGCAATGCCCTGGTCGAACGCATCAAGCCCCTGGTCAAACGCACCTTTCGACCGGAAGTGATGGGCGGACTGGGCGGTTTCGGCGGCCTGTTCGATCTCTCCGGCAAGTACAAGGAGCCGGTGCTGGTCTCCGGCACGGACGGTGTGGGCACCAAGTTGAAGCTGGCGCAGATCCTGGGTCGGCACGACACCATCGGCATCGACCTGGTCGGCATGTGCGTCAACGACGTGCTGGTGCAGGGTGCCGAGCCGCTGTTCTTCCTCGACTATTTCGCCACCGGCAAACTTGACGTGGAAACCGCCGTGGCCGTGGTCGGCGGCATCGCCAAGGGTTGCGAGCTGGCCGGTTGTGCGCTGATCGGCGGCGAAACGGCCGAGATGCCCGACATGTATCCACCGGGCGAATACGACCTGGCCGGCTTCACCGTCGGCGCGGTTGAAAAGTCGCAGATGCTCAGCGGCGATGCCATCACTGCCGGCGACGTGGTTCTCGGCGTAGCCTCCAGCGGCCCGCATTCCAACGGCTATTCGCTGATTCGCAAGATTCTCGAGCGCGCCGGCAATCCATTGGATATGGAAGTGGGCGGAGAAAAGCTGGCCGATGCGCTTATGGCGCCGACCACCATCTATGTAAAAGCGATCCTGGATCTGCTCAAGCAAGGTTCGGTGCACGGCATGGCGCACATCACTGGCGGCGGCCTGAAGGAAAACATCATTCGCGTGGTGCCTGACGGCCTGGGCATTGCGCTGGACGCCAGCACCATCGTGTTGCCGCCAGTGTTCGACTGGCTGATGCGCGAAGGCAGCGTGGCGCGCGAGGAAATGTGGCGCACGTTCAACTGCGGTGTCGGCTTCACCGTCATATTGCCGAAAGACGCCGTGAGCGCGACCAGTTCCCTGCTGCAGAAACACGGCCTGGCCAGCTCGATCATCGGAGAAGTCATTACTGCACAGGGCGACGAGCGCGTGCAGATCGGCTGACCGGCCACAGGTCGAACAGCCATGGATACGCCTTTGCGGATCGCCGTGCTCGCCTCCGGGCGCGGCAGTAATCTCGGCGCACTAATCGCTGCGCGCGACCGCGGCGAGCTGCCGGTCGAGTTTGCGCTGGTCGCCAGCGACAAGGCATCGGCCACGGCGCTGCGACTGGCCGAAGCCGCGGATATTCCGACGCTGGCACTCAATCCGAAAAGCTACCCGAACCGCCGCGCGTTTGACCTCGACCTGTTTGAGCGTATCAGCGCCAGCGGTGCCCAGCTGCTGGTACTGGCCGGCTTCATGCGGATACTCGACAGCGAGGTGCTGACGCCGTGGATCGGACGCATCGTCAATATCCACCCGTCGCTGCTGCCGAAATATCGCGGCCTGCACACGCACAGGCAGGCACTCGCGGCCGGTGATCGCGTGCATGGCGCAAGCGTGCACTTTGTCACCGCTGAACTCGACGGCGGCCCGGTGATTGCGCAGGCAAGCATTGCCATCGAAACAGACGATGACGAACAGCGGCTGGCCGAGCGGCTGCTGCCGCTGGAGCATCAGCTGCTGACTGCCACGGTGAGCGCCCTGGCAACCGGACGTGCGGCGCTTGTGGGTGACCGCGTGCGGTTCGACGGTGAAATGCTTACTCAGCCGCAGCAATTGATCCACGGCCGGCTGGTCGACGCCGCCTGATTTCCTCTGGGCAGATTTTTTTACGGCATGGATTTCGCTGGCCGGCTCTCCACGGCCACGCTCTCCACGGCACGTTCAGCATCGTTAGGCAAAAATCCACGCATGAATAAACTGACTCGTTTCTCCGCTCTCGCCGCCGGCTTCGCGCTGGCTCTTGCCACCGGTACCGCGATGGCCGCGGCTCCGCATCCATTTACTGCGCACTATCAGGTGCTCAGCAACGGTCAGTCGATCGGCGACGCGACCATTACGCTCAGCGCTGCCGGCAACGGTGAATACACGTACAGCAGCCAGAGCAAAGGTACCGGCGGCATGGCCGCCATGATGGGCGCCAGCTCGAAAGAAACCACGCGTTTCCGCTGGCAGAACGATGCACCGGAGACGTTGAGCTACGACTACGCGATGCAGAGCTCGTTCAAGAACAAGGAGCGTCATATGAGCGTGGACCCGGCATCGGGCAAGGTTAGCGTTGACGAGAGCAAGGGCGCCAGCAGCTATGCCGGTGTGCCGGGCATGGCCGACCGCAACAGCCTGCCGCTGGCGATCGGGCTGGCGCTGGTTAGTGGCAAGCAGGCCGTGACGGTGCCGGTTGGCGTGCGCCAGGGCGTGGAGCAGCAGCAGTACAAAGTGACCGGCACCGAGTCGGTGCAGGTACCTGCCGGCAAGTTCAACGCCGAAAAGGTCTCGCGCACCGATGACGGCAGCAAGCGCTTCGACGCGTGGTACGTGCCGCAGAAATACCCGGTGCCGGTGCAGCTCACCCAAGCTGACGGCGGCGGACTGACGCTGCAGCTGGTCAGCTTCAGTCAAAACTGAGCTGACGGCTCCACCGACAGATTCCGTCGAATAAAAAGGCCGCTCGCGCGGCCTTTTTTATCTCTCGCTTTTCGAGTAACAGATCACCTGAAAAACGTGGGATCAGTTCGGCAGGCGGCGAATCTTGGCGCCCAGTACGCCGAGCTTTTCCTCGATGTTTTCGTAGCCCCGATCGATGTGATACACCCGATCCACAACGGTATCGCCCTTGGCCACCAGTCCGGCCAGCACCAGACAGGCAGACGCGCGCAGGTCGGTAGCCATGATCGGTGCACCGCTCATCTCGTTTACGCCCTTGACCACGGCCGTATTGCCTTCGAGATGGATATCCGCGCCCAGCCGCTGCAGCTCATGCGCGTGCATGAAACGGTTTTCGAACACGGTTTCGGTGACTACGCCAGTACCTTCGGCAACGCAGTTGAGCGCGGTGAACTGCGCCTGCATGTCGGTCGGAAAAGCCGGGTACGGCGCGGTGTTTATGTTGACCGCTTTTGGCCGGCGCCCTTGCATGTCCAGCTCGATCCAGTCCGGTCCGGTGGAAATGTGCGCGCCGCATTCCTCGAGTTTGGCCAGCACGGCGTCCAGCGTGTCCGCGCGCGCATGGCGCGCACGCACCTTGCCGCCGGTCATTGCCGCACCGACCAGAAACGTGCCGGTCTCGATGCGGTCGGGCAACACGTCGTATTCGGCGCCATGCAGGCGTTCGACGCCGTGGACCACGATGGTCGACGTGCCCGCCCCCTCGATCTGCGCGCCCATCGCGATCAGGCAGTTGGCCAGATCCACCACCTCGGGCTCCTGTGCGGCGTTCTCGATGATGGTCGTGCCCTGTGCCAGCGTCGCTGCCATCAGAATATTTTCGGTGCCGGTGACGGTGACCATGTCCATCAGGATACGAGCGCCACGGAGCCGCTTCGCGCGGGCCTTGATATAGCCGTTTTCGACGGTGATTTCCGCACCCAGCGCCTGCAGCCCGCGAATGTGCTGGTCGACCGGACGCGAACCGATGGCACAGCCGCCTGGCAGCGACACTTCGGCCTGGCCAAAACGCGCCACCAGTGGACCCAGCACCAGGATCGAGGCGCGCATCGTACGCACGAGATCGTACGGCGCGATGCAGGTGTTGGTGGTGCGTGGATCGATGTGCATCTTCATGCGGTCGTCCAGCACCAGCTGCGCGCCCATCTGGCCGAGCAGCTCAATAAACGTGGTCACGTCATGCAGGTGCGGCACGTTGCCGATGCTGACCGGCTCGTCGGCCAGCAGGCAGGCTGCAAGTATCGGCAACACGGCGTTCTTGGCGCCGGAAATGCCGACCTCGCCGTTGAGCGGCACGCCGCCGCTGATCAAGATCTTTGCCATCATGTTCCTTAAGTAAAAATTAGGGTGAGGGGATTTACGGCTGCAGCCATTAACGGCGCGCCGTGGCTTCCTCGGGAGTAAGGGTTTTCAGGGCCAGCGCATGGATCGCGCCGCCCATCAGGTCGCCCAGCGTGGCGTAGACCAGCCGGTGACGAGCCAGTGGCAGCTTGCCGGCAAACTGACTGGCGACCACGGTGGCCTCAAAATGCACGCCGTCGGCACCACTGACCTCGACCTGCGCGCCGGCCAGGCCGTTTTCTATCAATGCCTGGATGCTGGATGGGTCCATGAGATCAGGGTTTCCTGGGTTTGCGGTAGGTTGAAGCCGGCGCACGGGCGATGGGAGAGGGCCGCGGCCATGTACAAGGGAGTGCCGGCAAGGGAATCCAATGCGTCGGCGTATGACGTTAAAATGCGAATGTGCCATGGTAATGGAAATAAGCGGGCACAGAAATGTAAGGTTGCACGGAATCGACGACTTGCGGCAACGCGACGTTCGTCTGCAGTGGTTACAAACAGTGCTTACAAAATAACCGCCGTCGCTGACTTCACCTCTATCGAGCACAAATGAACGCACGCATCGCCCCGCCCGTCGATATCGCTCTGGATCCCGACAGGATCGTACGCAGCGCGCGGTCGGTGATCGGCGTCGAAGCGGCGGCTATCGGTGCACTCGAGCCGCGCATCGGATCGGAGTTTGTCCAGGCCTGCCGGATCATTCTGGCGTGCCGCGGCCGGGTCGTAGTCAGCGGCATGGGCAAGTCCGGGCATGTGGCGCGAAAGATCGCCGCCACCCTGGCGTCCACCGGCACACCGGCCTTTTTTGTGCACCCGGGCGAGGCCAGCCACGGTGATCTGGGCATGATCCTGCCCGAAGATGTGGTGCTGGCGCTGTCCTACTCCGGCGAAACCGACGAGCTGCTGTTCATTCTGCCGATGATCAAGCGCCAGGGCATTCCGCTGATCGTGATCGGCGGCAGGGCGGAGTCGTCGCTCGCCAGGGAAGCCAACGTTTTTATAGACGGCAGCATCACCTGCGAGGCCTGCCCGCTGGGCCTGGCGCCCACCACCAGCACCACCGCCGCGTTGGTTCTGGGCGATGCGCTGGCAATCGCCCTGCTCGAGGCGCGCGGCTTTACCTCGGACGATTTTGCGCGCTCGCATCCAGCCGGCAGCCTGGGCCGCCGACTGTTACTGCATATCAGCGATGTGATGCATAGCGGTGCCGATGTGCCCCGTGTGCCGCCCGATGCCAGCATCAGCACCGCGCTGGTAGAAATGACGCGCAAGCACCTGGGCATGACCGCCGTGGTCGATGCCAGTGAACGTCTGCTGGGCGTATTCACCGACGGCGACTTGCGCCGCGCGCTGGACGACGTCGGTGTCGACCTGCGCGGCGCCAAGGTCGGCGAACTGATGACGCGAAATCCGAAAACTATCGGTGCCGGCAAGCTCGCTGCCGAAGCCGCGCAGCTGATGGAGAAACTCAAGATCAATGCGCTGCTGGTCGTCGATGATGAACAGCGCGTGGTGGGCGCGCTGAACATTCATGATCTGCTCCGTGCTCGCGTGGTGTGATCCGCCCGAGAGGCCGCAGCAGGCGGCGAGAGTTGACCTGCCACAGCCTGTTCTCGCCTCACCGTCCTCGTCTCTTTCCCCAAGGCAACTGCCGCCGTGACTTCAAGCTATCTCGCTGACATTCCTAAAGACATTTTGGCCCGTGCGGCCAAGATTCGCGTCGCCGCATTCGACGTCGATGGCACATTAACCGACGGCCGTCTCTGGTACGGCGAGGATGGTCACGAGACCAAGGTTTTCCATGTGCACGACGGGCTGGGCTTGAAACGATTGATGCAAAACGGCGTGACCGTGGCCATCATCAGCGCGCGCATCAGCCACCCGGTCGCCGTGCGGGCAGAAGAGCTGGGCATTGCACACGTTTATCAGGCGCAGGACGACAAGGCTGGCTGCCTGCGCGAGCTGCTTGATGCCCTCAATCTTTCCGCGGATCAGGCTGCCTTCGTGGGCGATGACCTGCCCGACCTGCCGCCGATGCAGATCGCCGGCCTGGCCGTCGCCGTGGCCAACGCGCATCCACACGTGATCGAGCAGGCGCATTGGCGGACCAGCCAGAGCGGCGGATTCGGCGCAGCGCGCGAAGTAAGTGATCTGATCCTGCATGCCCAAGGCAAGGACGGCGTGGCGGCGCCAGCGGTATGAGTGTAGGCCGCTATCTGCGTGATCGCGGCGTGCTTGCGGCAACGCTCGGCATCGCGCTGCTGGCCGGCGTCGGTCAGCTGGTGCTGTTGTGGATCGGCCCCGAGGCGCCGTCGAACGATTTTGTCGGGCCACCGCGGTCGGGTTACACCTTGATCAACAGTCACGTGACCGAATACAACATCACTGGCGAGCAAAGCATGCGCCTGCAGTCGCCACATATCGAACGACGCGAAGGCGACGAGTCGCTCTATCTGAACTCGCCGACCTTCCAGCTGCCACCGAAAGTACCGGGCTTGCCGGACTGGAACGGCGACTCGCTCTACGGCTGGGTCAACAAGGACGGCACCCTGCTGAAACTTCAGGGCCCGGTCTATCTGCACCGTCCTGCCTACACTGACACCAAGGGTGTCGCGCAGGCGGAGACCACCATGCACACATCCGAAGTCACCGCGTGGCCGAAGGATCAACGCATGGAAACCGCCGAACCAGCGAAAATCGTGCAGGGCCCACGTACAATAAGCGGAGTCGGCATGCGTGCCAGCCTCAACGACAACCATCTGGAGCTGCTCGATGCTTCCCACATCATCTTCCCGCCACGCACGCCCAAGCCGCCCTCTGTTCGGCCTGCTGCTCCTAAGCCTGCTCGCGCTGCAGCCAGCGATAGCAAGACAGGATGATCGGCAAAAGCCGATGGATCTGCACGCAACATCCACCGATGGTTTCAACATGCCGAATTCCATCACCACGCTGACCGGCAACGTCATCGCGGTTCAAGGCACGCTGAAGATGACGGGCGCCAAAGCGCTATTAAACATCGACGGCGATACGCAGATCAGCCACATCCACGTTATTTCTTCGCCCGGGAAGCTCGCGCACATCGAGCAAATCGACGATGCCGGCAACCTGATGACCGGTGACGCCGACACGCTGGACTACGACAACATTAACGGCATTGCCGTGCTGACCGGCCATGCGGTAGTGCACCAGCAGGGGCGCGGCGAATCGCACGGTGACAAGCTGACCTACAACACGCAGACCCAGCAGATGACCGGCACCAGTGGCGGCGACGGTCAGGTCCATATGGTCATCCTGCCCAAGCCACAGCCAGCAGGTGGCGCCAAACCGGCCGCAACGACACCACCGCCAGCTGCGGCCGCAGCGCCCGCTCCTGCCAGCACCGCTGCTACACCGAAGCAACCCTGACCAATGCTTTCTGCCGAAGGTCTGCAAAAAAGCTTCAAGGCACGCAAGGTCGTGCGCGACTTTGCGTTCTCGATCCGCGAAGGCGAAGTCGTGGGTTTGCTGGGTCCCAACGGCGCCGGCAAGACCACCTGCTTCTATATGGTCGTCGGGCTGATCGAGGCCGATGCCGGCAGCATCAAGCTGGACAAGCAGGACATCACCGGCCTGCCGATGCATTCGCGCGCCAAGCTGGGTATTGGTTATCTGCCGCAGGAGGCGTCGGTGTTCCGCCGGCTCAGCGTGTCGGACAATATCCTCGCCGTGCTGGAATTGCGCGATGGCCTCAGCCAGCAGCAGCGCGCCAGCGAACTGGAAAGCCTGCTCGACGAACTGAAGATCGGCCATATCGCCGATCAGAAAGGCATCAGCCTGTCCGGCGGCGAGCGTCGACGCGTGGAAATTGCCCGCGCGCTGGCCGCGCAGCCGCGCTACATGCTGCTGGACGAACCGTTTGCCGGCGTCGACCCGATCTCGGTCGGCGAAATCCAGCGCATCGTGCGGCATCTGAAAGAGCGTGGCATCGGCGTGCTGATCACCGACCACAACGTGCGCGAGACGCTGGGCATCTGCGACCGTGCCTATATCCTCAACGACGGTGAGGTGCTGTCGCGCGGCACGCCGGCGCATATCCTGGCCGATGAGAAGGTGCGCGAGGTCTATCTGGGCCGTGAATTCCGCCTCTGATGCCGCGGTCACGGTTTTCTTTGGCTGCTGCCTATGGCCGCACCGTCAACCACGCGTTAGGATGTGAACGGATTCATTTGATAGGGCTGGCATGAAACCTGCTCTCCAGTTTCGACTTCATCAGCAGCTGACCCTCACGCCGCAACTGCAGCAAGCCATTCGCCTGCTGCAACTGTCGCAACTGGAGCTGGAAGCGGAGCTGCGCCAGATCGCCGAAGGCAACCCGCTGCTCGAGTTTGCCGAAGAGAGCGACGACGTCGAATCAACGGATAGCGACAACGCCGACGTCGATTACAGCGAACGTCCCAGCGCGGCTGCCGGCACCGAAAACGATCACAGCAACGATGACACGGGCGAATGGGCCGACGGTGGCGGCAGCGCCGAATCGCCGATTGATTTTTCCAGCAGCAGCCTCGGCAGCAAGAGCAGCAGCACCGCTTCGCGCAGTGACGAGGATTTCGAGCCGCAGAACGCTGCGCCGGAAACCTTGCAGCAGCACCTGCTGTGGCAGCTCAACATGGCCTCGTTCACGCCGCGCCAGCATGCCATTGCCGCGGTGCTGATCGACGCGATGAATGCCGACGGCTACCTTACCGACGGCCTGGAGATTCTGCTCGGCGCCCTGCCGGACGGTCTCAAGGCCAGCCTTGAGGAAATGGAAGCCGTGCGCCGCCGGCTGCAGGGCTTCGATCCGGCGGGCGTTGGCAGCATTGACCTGCGTGACTGCCTGCATGTGCAGCTGGAACAATTCGCGCCCGACACGCCGCACCGCGAGCTGGCGCTGCGTATCGTCGACACCGAACTGGAACTGCTCGCCCGCAATGACACCACCCGGCTGGCCCGTCGCCTGCGCGCCAGCGAAGAGGACGTGGTTTCGGCAGCCATACTCATCCGCAGCCTCGATCCTCGCCCGGGCGCCGCACTCGACACCACGCCGGTGGAATACGTGGCGCCGGATGTCTACGCGAGGCGCGACGGCACCCGATGGCGGGTCAGTCTGAATGCCGACTGCCAACCCAAGCTGGGCCTCAACCAGCACTACTGCGGCCTGATCGCCCGCGCCCGCGGCGAAGACGCCAGCTGGATGCGCGGTCAGTTGCAGGAGGCCCGCTGGCTGATCAAGAGCCTGGAATCGCGCGCCGAAACCCTGATCAAGGTGGCCGAAGTGATCGTGCGCCGGCAAAGCGCCTTCCTCGACTACGGCCCCGAGGCGATGCACCCGCTGGTGCTGCGCGAAGTGGCCGAAGAAGTCGGCATGCATGAGTCAACTATCTCCCGTGTGACGACGCGCAAATATCTGCATACGCCACGTGGTACGTTTGAGCTGAAATACTTTTTCTCCAGCGGCGTCTCCACCGAAGACGGCGGCAGCGCATCGGCCACGGCGATCCAGGCGATGCTGCGCAAGCTGATCGGCGCCGAAGACGCGCGTAAACCGTTATCCGACCAGGCCATCGCCGAGGAACTGCATCGCAAAGGTATCCAGGTTGCCCGCCGCACCGTCGCCAAATATCGCGAAGGCCTGCGCATCCCCAGCTCCAGCGAGCGTCAACGCGCCAGTTGATTCATCGCACAACGCGCTCGGGAACTTGTCGATATCTGAAGCGTCCACATACCTGTAGAGAGTGAAAAACGATAGGTCGCTGCCGCATGACAGCTTCCTATCGCACCCGCCGCGAAACGCGGCAATGCACCAAGTAGAGGAGGCGCCCATGCAATTCCAACTCAGCGGTCAGCATATTGAAGTCACTCAGGCCTTACGGGACCACGTTACTGCCAAACTCGACAAACTCACGCGACTCGACAACAGGCTGATCAGTCTTTCGGTCGTCCTTTCCGTCGACAAGCTGCAGCAGTTTGTTGAAGGCACCCTGGCCGCAACCGGCGCCACCCTGCACGCCGAAGCCGCTGAAACCGATATGTACGTCTCCATCGATGTGATGTTCGACAAGCTGCTCTGTCAGCTGCGCAAGCATCGCGAAAAAATCAGTGATAAACACCAGCGCGAGGCGCGCGAAGTCCGCCTGGCGGTATAACTCCACGACCACGGCCCGCTCCGCCACTGATCAACGATCGGTGGCACGGCGGGCCGATCTGTCTCAAGTCATCGGTCAAGGCACTGCAGCCAGAGCGCTGAGGCGCTCGAACTGGCACAATGGTCACGCTGCCGCACTCGCCCATCGGGCTGACATCGCGGCACGAGGGATCAGTACTTGGACCGGATCAGCGCGCGACAACTTTACGATGGCGTTCACGAACGCATGGGCCTGCGCTGGGTTTCCGGCATGCGTGGCGAAGGGCGTGCGCTCGATCCCGGGGCAGCGCAATCGCGTCGGCCGTCGCTGATCGGCTATCTCAATGTCATCTATCCCAACAAGATCCAGATCATCGGCACCGAGGAACTGAATTTTCTCGACGGGCTGGATTCGCGCCAGCGCTGGGAAGTGATCCACAAGGTCGCCGCCTATCAGCCGGTGGCGCTGATCGTCAGCAAGGACCAGTCGATTCCTTCGGACCTGCGCGAAGTGGCCGAAGAAACCAACACGCCGCTGTGGATCAGCCCCAAGCGCGGGCACGAGCTGCTGACCTATCTGCAATATCACCTTGCACGCCTGCTGGCGGCCAAGACCACCCTGCACGGCGTGTTTCTCGAGGTTTTTTCGATCGGCGTGCTGATCACCGGCGAAGCCGGCTCGGGCAAGAGCGAGCTGGCGCTGGAACTGATCAGCCGCGGCCATCGCCTGGTCGCCGACGACGCCACCGAGTTCACCCTGATTGCGCCGGACGTGATCGATGGCGCTTGCCCCGAGCTGCTGCAGGATCTGCTCGAAGTGCGCGGACTGGGCGTGCTCAATATCCGCGAAATGTTTGGCCACATGTCGGTCAAGCCGTCCAAATACCTGCGTCTGGTAATCCATCTGAAGCCGCTGCGCGACGGAGAAGATACCGACGCGCTCACGCGCCTTACCGGCGACATTGGCCATCGCGACATCTTCGATGTTGCCGTGCCGATGATCACCATCCCGGTGGCGTCGGGACGCAACCTTTCCGTGCTGGTGGAAGCGGCCGTGCGCAGCCATGCGCTGAAGAGCAAGGGCATCGATCCCGCACAGACCTTTATCGACCGCCAGGCGCACCAGCTGCGCCGGCTGGCGCCATGGTGATGCCATGACTGACGACAGCAGGCCCCTGATCACACCCATGGTCGACGCCCACGAAATCCAGCTGATCGTGCTCACCGGTTTGTCCGGCGGCGGCAAGACCGTCGCCTTGCGTGCGCTGGAAGATCTGGACTTCTACTGCGTCGACAACCTGCCCTCCGCCCTGCTGCCTCAGCTGGTCAACGCCGTGATCAGCGGTCACGAAGGCACCAGCAGCAACGGCGTGCACCGACGTATTGCCGTCGGCGTCGACGTGCGCAACCGGGGCACCGATTTCTCGCAAATGCCGAAAGTGCTTTCGGATCTGGCCGCCGCCGGCGTGCAGGTGCAGCTGGCCTTTCTGGATTGCCGCGACGAGGTATTGATCAAGCGTTACTCGGAGAGCCGGCGCCGTCATCCGCTGGCGATGCGCGGCGTGTCGCTGGCCGATGCCATCGCCGAGGAGCGCCGCCTGCTGCGTCCGTTGATGGCGATTGCGGAACGGGTGATCGACTCCAGCGAGCTCAACGTGCATCAGCTGCGTCGGCTGATCGCCACGGCTTACGCACGCGCGACCGGCGGGCTGACGCTGATGTTCCAGTCCTTCGCGTTTCGTCGCGGGCTGCCGCTCGATGCCGACTTTGTCTACGACGCGCGCTGCCTGCCCAACCCGCACTGGCAGCCGCATCTGCGGCCACTGTCGGGCAAGGACGCCGCAGTACGCGAGTTTCTCGATACCGAACCGCTGGTCGGCGAATACTTCGCCGATACCACGCGCTGGCTGGATGCCTGGTTGCCACGCTTCGAACAGGACGACCGCAGCTACATCACGATTGCCATCGGCTGTACCGGCGGTAGACATCGTTCGGTGTATCTGGTTGAAAAGCTTGCCGCACACTATCGCGACCGTCGCGATCAGGTGCTGACCTTCCATCGCGAAATCGAATGATCATCATGCCTTGCACAACCACCTCAGGTACCCGGGCATGAATGTCAGCGTGCTGTTGATGACCCACGAAGCCGTCGGTAATGCGCTGATCGCTGCCGCGCATCACGTCATGCCCAAGCTGCCCTTGCAGGTTGCTGCGGTGGAAATACCGCCGCAAGCTGACCCGGACGTGATGCGCACGCTTACCGCGCGTCACGCGCGCGAACTCGATCACGGCGACGGTGTCCTAGTGCTGGCCGATCTGTATGGCGCCACGCCATGCAACATCGGTCTGTCGCTCGGCGCGCTCGGCGTGCATCTGCGCTGCGTGTCCGGACTCAACCTGCCCATGCTTTTGCGTGTGCTCAATTACGCGGACAAACCGCTGGACGAACTGGCCGAAATTGCGGCCAGCGGTGGCCGCGGAGGAATCTTTATCGACCATGCCTGATCCTATCTATGCTTGAGCAAGAAATCGTCGTTTCCAACAAACTGGGCCTGCATGCGCGCGCCTCGGCCAAACTGGTGCAGCTCGTTAAAGGGTTCAAATCCACCGTATGGCTGGTCAGTCGCGGCCGCGAGGTCAACGCCCAGAGCATCATGGGCGTGATGATGCTGGCCGCCGGTATCGGCACGCCGCTGATCATTCGTGCCGACGGCGCGGATGAGCAGGCCGCGGTGACTGCCGTCGCGGATCTGTTTGCACGCAAGTTCGACGAAGGGGCTTAAGGATGGAGCTTGGAACGGGGAACACGGAACGGGGAACAGTAGCGCTTGAGGTGTGCCCGGGAACGTATGCTCTTTTTGCTGTCTATCCAACGCTGCTTCTTTTTCACTCGACGCCACACGTTCTCCATTCCCTGTTTCCCGCTTCCTGTTCCGAGGGAGCCGCGCTATGAGGATTGTCCTCAGCGGCACGGTTGCCGCTCATGGCATGGCGTTGGGCCGCGCACGTCTCGTGCAGCCCAGTCGTTACAGCGTCGACACCCGACCGCTGGCCGAGGACGAAGTCGAGGAACAGATCGAGCTGCTGCATCGCGCACTGGAGACCGCCCGGCAGGAGCTGCACGAGCTGCGCGGCAAACTGCACGGCGCACTCGCGCGGGAGGTTACCGAATTCATCGACGCGCACAGCCTGCTGCTGGACGACAGCGAGCTGCTGCGCGGGCTCGACGACATGATCCGGATCGGCCACTACCGTCCCGGCGCCGCGCTGAAAAAGCAGCGCGATCGTTTGTCCGCCGTGTTCGAGGCTATGGACGATCCCTACCTGCGCAGCCGCAAGGAAGACATCGAGCAGGTCATCAACCGGGTGATCTCCGCGCTGCAGCGGCAGACCAGCCCGGAAGAACGCAAGCTCGCCGCGCGCGTCGGTGAAATCATCATTGCCGACAGCATCGCGCCGGGCGACATGGCGCAGCTGGCCGGCAACGGCCTGCTCGGCGTGGTCGGCAGTTCCGGCAGCCCGTATTCGCACAGTGCCATCCTCGCCCGCAGCCTCGGCCTGCCGATGCTGGTCGGCACGCGCGATGCGCTGTCGAGCATCCACGACGACGACCTGCTTCTGCTGGACGCCGAAAACGGCCACGCCGTGGTGCATCCGAACGCGCAGGACCTGTCGCGATACCGTGCCTGGCAGCGCGACGCGGCGATCGAAGGCCGGCGCCTGGCCATGCTGGCCAACGCGCCCACCCGCACCCGCGATGGCGTGGAAATCTGCCTGTACGCCAATGCCGAAAGCAGCACCGACGTTGCCTCGGCGCGCGCACGTGGCGCCGACGGTGTCGGCCTGTATCGCACCGAGTTCCTGTTTTTGCGGCACAAGGAGCTACCGTCGGAAGACGAGCAGTTCATTGCCTATCGTGATCTGGTGATGGGCATGGGCGGCCTGCCCGTGACCATCCGCACGCTCGATCTTGGCGCCGACAAGGCCGATGCCGCCGGGCTGGTGGTGCGCGGCGAGGAAAACCCAGCGCTCGGCGTGCGCGGCGTGCGCCTGTCGCTGCGTTATCCGGCCGTGTTCACCACGCAGATTCGCGCGATCCTGCGCGCCGCCTGCTACGGGCCGGTGCGCGTGCTGGTGCCGATGGTCACCCAGCCGGATGAACTGATCGCCGTGCGCACGCTGTTCCGGCTGGCGCGGCAGGAGCTGAAACGCGAAAACGTCGACCTGCCCGAGAAGCTGATGCTGGGCGCGATGATCGAAGTGCCGGCCGCGGCGATCAACGTGCGCGCGCTGCTGGAACACGCCGACTTTCTTGCCATCGGCACGAACGATCTTGCGCAGTATGTGCTGGCCGCCGATCGCGGCAACGACGCGTTGGAAAACATCTACAACCCGCTGCAGCCGGCGCTGCTGCGTCTGCTGTCGCACGTGATCAGCGCTGGCCGTCGCGCGAAGAAACCGGTGAGCCTGTGCGGCGAAATTGGCGGCGATGTGAACTTCACCGCACTGCTGCTGGTACTGGGCCTGTGCGAATTCAGCATGCATCCGAGCCAGATCCTGCTGGTGCGTGATCGCCTCGCCACGCTCGACCATGCGTATCTCCGTCGACAGGCCCCGCGCCTGCTGCGCGCCAACACGCATGAACAGGCCGAGGCCTTGATGGGCGAAATTCTCGGCGAGCGCCTGCCGCCCGCCGATCACGTGCCCAGCTGATTCCTCCGTTTCGCTGCCGCCACGGCTATGCGGCACGCCTTCCATGATTTTCTTGCTTATCCGGCACTTGCATAGCTGACGCCCAATGGTACTAATATTAGTACCATGCCGCTCTCACCTACCCAGCAAACCCTGCTCGATTACCTGCGCGACCACATCGATGCGCAGGGCTATCCGCCGTCGCAGATGGAGATTGCGGCAGCGCTGGGCTTTCGGCAGAACCGCTCCGCGCGGCTGCATCTGGAGGCGCTGGCCAAGGCCGGTCATATCGAATGGTTGAGCGGCCAGGCGCGCGGTATCCGGCTGATCAACCGTCATGCGCCGGCCAAGCTGATGCAGGTGCCGCTGCTCGGCCGCGTGGCGGCGGGCAAGCCGATCGCATCGGATGCCGAGGTGCGTCGCCAAGTCTCGCTGGACGCCTCGCTGTTCCACCTGCGCCCCGATTACCTGCTGGAAGTGCTCGGCGAATCGATGCTGCTCGATGGCATCCTGCCGCATGACCTGATCGGCGTGCACCGCACACCCGAAGCGCGCAGCGGCCAGACCGTAGTCGCTCGGCTCGATGGCGAGTTCACCGTCAAGCGGCTCGAGCGCAAGGGCGCGCGCATCCGCCTGTTGCCGCGCAATCCAGCATTCGCCCCGATCAAGGTCGACCCGCGCAGCAGCGACTTCGCCATCGAAGGCCTGTTCGCCGGGCTGATCAGGCCGAGCTGATGGCCAGCGTCGTCGCCCTCGACAGCCTGCTTGATTCACGCCGGGTCTGGCGCGGCCAGCCGCAGCAGCGCGCACCGTCAAAACAGCCGACCGGCTTTGCCGCGCTCGATTCGCAGCTACCCAGCGGCGGCTGGCCGGAATCAGCGCTTAGTGAACTGCTGCTGCCGATGGACGGCATCGGCGAGCTGCGCCTGCTGTGGCCGACGCTGGCGCGGCTATCGCAAGCCGGCGACGCCTCGCCCGATGGAAAAATCGCGCTGATCGCCCCGCCCTATCTGCCGTTTGCCAGCGCCTGGGCAAACGCCGGCGTGCGTCTGGAGAAGCTGCAGATCGTACTGGCCCAACCGCGCGACGTGCTGTGGGCCACCGAGCAATGCCTGCGCTCGGCAGCGTGTGTGGCCGTGCTGTGCTGGCCGCTGCAGGCCGACGATCGCGCACTGCGCCGGCTGCAGGTGGCGGCGGAAACCGGCCAGTGCCTTGGCTTTGCCATGCGCGATGCCAAAGCCGCGGCCAATCCGTCACCGGCGGCGCTGCGTATCGTCATCGATACCGCACCGGCGCAGCTGCGCGTCATCAAATGCCGCGGCGGCAATCCGCCGACGCAGCCCATTCCCCTTTCCGCGCTCGCACGTTGAGGCTGACGCGATGCTGTGGGCCTGCATTCTGCTGCCGCAACTGGCGCTCGACGGCGTCCTTCGGCGACACGCTGAACCCGATCAACCGCTGGCGCTGATCAGCGGCCCTTCGCAGCGTCGCGTGCTGCATGCGGTCAACAAGGCAGCCGAAGCCGAAGGTCTGCGTGCCGGCCAGCCGCTGACCACGGCGCAAACGCTTTGCCATCATTTTGCCAAAGTGGATTACGACAGCGCCGAGGTCGAGCGCGCGCACGATTTTCTCGCCGCGTGGGCGTATCGCTACGGCTCGCTGGTCAGCCGCAGCGTGGCCTCGACGCTGCTGCTGGAGGTCGAGGCCAGTTTCAAACTGTTTGGCCCGTGGCCAAGGCTGGAAGCACGCCTGCGCAGCGATCTTTCCGAGCTGGGCTTCCGTCATCGCATCGTGCTGGCGCCGAATCCCTGGGCTGCGCGGGCATTGGCCAATCAACACGATGGGCTGGCCATCAGCCAGCAGGTGCACCTGCAAAACGCGTTGGGTCAATTACCGATCGATGCCAGCGGTTTGCCACACGACGTTTGCGAAAACCTGCACCGCATGGGTCTGCGCACGCTGCAGCAGGTGTTTTCCCTGCCGCGCACAGCGCTGGGCAAGCGCGTCGGTGCGAATACGCTGCAGCAGCTCGATCGGCTAACGGGCGCGCTGCCGACACCGCTGCCGTATTTCCAGCCAGCCGATGTGTTCAAGGCACGCATCGAGTTCAACTACGACGTCACTTCCAGCCAGGCGCTGCTGTTTCCGCTGCGCCGGCTCATCGACGATCTGGCCGTCTATCTAGCCGGTCGCGACGGCGGCGTGCAGCAGTTCCTGCTGCGGCTCGAACATGATCGCGGCCATGTCACCGAGGTCAGCGTCGGCCTGCTCGCCGCAGAGCGCGAATCATCGATGCTGTTCGAGTTTGCCCGCGGCCGGCTGGAGCCGCTGACACTTGATGCATCGGTCTGCGCGCTGCAGCTGATTGCCAGCGATCTGCCTGCCTTCGTACCGGCCGGACGCGATATGTTCGATGCACGACCGCAGCAGGCGATGCCGTGGCAGCAGCTGCGCGAACGGCTGCGTGCGCGGCTCGGCGATGACGCCGTGCATGGACTGGCCGTACGCGCCGATCACCGGCCCGAACGCTCATGGCAAATAGACGTCCAAAAAAAATCATCGCCATTACCTCTTCCACGACCCGGCTGGCTGCTTAAACAGCCCATACCGTTACGCGATCATCGCCTGCGCATTCTGGCCGGCCCCGAGCGCATCGAAAGCGGCTGGTGGGAGGCCGACGTGCGCCGCGATTACTACGTGGTGGAAACCAGCATGGGCCAACGTGCCTGGGCCTATCGGCCGGTCGGCGAGCTGGGCGAATTCATGCTGCACGGCTGGTTTGCGTGAGCACGCTCCTGCCCGACTATGCCGAGCTGCACTGCCTGTCGGCTTTCAGTTTCCAGCGCGGTGCGTCGGTGGCGATCGAGCTGTTCGAACGCGCCAAGGCGCTGGGCTATCAAGCGCTGGCGATCACCGACGACGGCTCGCTGGCCGGCATCGTGCGCGCGCTGCAGGCCTCGCGCAAAACAGAGATCAAGCTGATCGTCGGCAGCGAAGTACAGCTGGACGACGGGCCCAAGCTGGTGCTTCTGGTGGAATCGCAGGCCGGTTATACGCGACTGTGCCAGCTGCTCACCGTTGCGCGACGACGCGCACCAAAAGGGCAATATCGACTGCGCAGCGATGACGTGGCTGATACCGATGGCCTGCTGGCATTGTGGCTTCCTATCGAAGAAAGAGATGCGGCGCGCGACGGCGCGCACGGTGCATGGATCACCTCGCGCTTCCCCGACCGCTGCTGGCTCGCTGTCGAACTGCATCGCGGCCCTGACGATGCAGGCCGCCTCGCCAAGTTACAAGCACTTGGCAAACATCTGCGGCTGCCGCTGGTCGCCAGCGGTGACGTGCACATGCACGTGCGCTCACGCCGCGCACTGCAGGACACGATGACCGCGATCCGCCAAAAGACCACCGTGGCCGAGGCGGGTCATCACTTGTTTGCCAACGGCGAGCGGCATCTGCGCACGCGCAAGGCGCTGGCGGCCATCTATCCGCCTGAGCTGCTGGCCGAAAGCGTGGCGATTGCCGGCCGCTGCCAATTCCTGCTTGAGAATTTGAAATACGAATATCCCCGCGAACTGGTACCCGAAGGCCATGAGCCGGATACCTGGCTGCGCCATCTCGCCACAGAAGGTGAACGCTGGCGCTGGCCGGGCGGCACACCCGGCAAGGCTCGCAAGCAGATAGATTCCGAGCTCGCGCTGATCACGGTCAAAAAATACGCCTCGTATTTCTTGACCGTGCACGACATCGTTCGCCATGCACGCTCGAAAAAAATTCTCTGCCAGGGTCGCGGCTCGGCCGCCAACTCGGTCGTCTGCTACGTGTTGGGAATCACCGCAATCAATCCCACAGAGATGGAGATGCTGTTCGAGCGCTTCATCTCCAGCGAGCGCGACGAGCCGCCGGATATCGACGTGGATTTCGAACACGAGCGGCGCGAAGAAGTGCTGCAGTACGTATTCAACCGCTACGGCCGCGATCGCGCCGCGCTCACCGCGGTCGCCACGCAGTACCGCGGCCGCGGTGCCGTGCGCGATGTGGCGCGGGCACTGGGCCTCTCGGCCGATCTGGCCGGTGAACTGGCCGCAACCATGGACCGCTGGAGCGAAGAGGCGCCGATCCCGGCGTATCTGCGCGAGTGCGGCTTCGATCCGGATTCGCCGCTGCTGCGCCAGGTGATTGCACTGACCACCGAGCTGATCGGTTTTCCGCATTATCTGTCGCAGCATCCCGGTGGCTTCGTGATTTCCGAGCATCCGCTGTCGACCCTGGTGCCCGTGGAAAACGCGGCGATGGACGACCGTACCGTCATCCAGTGGGACAAGGACGACCTGGACGTGATGCGCATGCTCAAGGTCGACTGCCTTGCGCTCGGCATGCTCACCGCCGTACGCAAAACGCTGGCGCTATTGCGCGAGCACGGTCGCGGCGATCACACGATGGAAAGCATTCCGCAGGATGACTTAGACACCTACGACATGATCAGCCGTGCCGATACGGTCGGCGTGTTCCAGATCGAATCACGCGCGCAGATGGCCATGCTGCCGCGGCTGAAACCGGCCTGCTATTACGACCTGGTGATCGAAGTGGCTATCGTGCGACCCGGGCCGATTCAGGGCGACATGGTGCATCCGTACCTGCGCCGACGTAATGGACAGGAGCCGGTGGTCTATCCCTCGGAGAAATTGAAGACGGTGCTGAAGCGTACGCTGGGCGTGCCGCTGTTCCAGGAACAGGTGATGCAGATCGCCATGGTCGCTGCCAATTATTCGCCCGGCGAAGCCGATCAGCTGCGTCGCTCGATGGCCGCATGGAAGCGCCACGGCGGGCTGGAATCGCATCGCGAAAAGCTGCTCGCCGGTATGTTGAAAAATAATTACACCGCCGATTTCGCCGAGCGCCTGTTCGAGCAGATCAAGGGCTTCGGCAGCTACGGCTTTCCCGAATCGCACGCCGCCAGTTTTGCTCTGATCGTCTACGTCAGCAGCTGGTTAAAGTGCCACGAACCGGCAGCCTTCGCCTGCGCGCTGATCAACTCCGCGCCAATGGGTTTCTATTCGCCCGATCAACTGCTGCAGGATGCGCGACGCCACGGCATTCGTGTATTGCCGGTGGACGTGCGCCACAGCGTGTGGGATTGCACGCTGCAGAATCACGTCGACCGTCGCGAACAACCAGCGATACGCATGGGCCTGCGCCTGATCAACGGCCTGCATCCGGCAACAGCCGAAAGCATCGCGCTTCAACGCAAGCAGCAACCCTTCATTGATGTCGCCGATCTGTGCGCACGCACGCACATCGACCGGCGCCAGCAGTCGCTGCTGGCCGATGCCGGTGCCCTGCGCGGGCTGGCCGGCCATCGCCATCGCGCACGCTGGGCCATCGCCGGCGTCGAATCATCGCTGCCGCTGTTTGCCGATCTGCCGACGCAGGTCGAGCATGAATCCATCGCGCTGCCCACGCCGACCGCCAGCGAAGACATGCGCGCCGATTATCTGCTTACCGGCACCACGCTGGGCCAGCACCCGCTGGCCTTTCTGCGCCCCGAACTACAGCGACGGCGCTATCGCGATTCCTCGGAACTGAGCGCAATACCCAATGGGCGGCACATCCGCATCGCCGGCATGGTGACCTTGCGGCAGCGGCCGCAGACCGCCAGCGGCGTGATCTTTCTCACCCTGGAAGACGAATACGGCCTCACCAATGTCGTGGTGTGGACCAGCGTTTCGGAGCGCCAGCGCCGCGTGCTGCTGGGATCTAATCTGCTGGCCGTGCACGGTTACCTGGAAAGCCAGCACGGCGTGCAGCATCTGATCGCGCAGCGGCTGGAAGATCTCACGCCGATGCTCGGCTCGCTCGACGTCAAGTCGCGCGATTTCCACTGACGCGATCCGGCCAATCAGCGTTTGGGCTCGACACTTTCCAGAAACGCATCCAGCAGCACGCCGCGGTATTTCTGCCGGTGCAGCACGATCGAGAGCTTGCGCTGCAGATCGAGGAACGGTGTTTTCAGGGCTTTCAATCGACCCGCGGTCAGCGCATCGGTGACCGCCACGGAGGGCAGAAACGCGATGCCCAGACCGGCCACCACGCTTTGCTTGATCGCCTCGATCTGGTCGAGTTCCAGCACCGTTTCACCGGGCGGCAGTTGCGCCATCACGCGCTCGCTGATCGTACGCGTGGCCGAGCCCGGCTCGCGCATGACCCAGCGCGCGCCGGAAAAATCCGCCGGCTTCAGGCCACGCTTGCGCGCCAGCGGATGATCCGGCGGCGCGCATACCACCAGCACGTCATCGCGCCATGGCCGCACCTCCAGCAGCGGATGCGTTACCGGACCTTCGACACAGCCGACGTCGAGACTGTGATCGAGCACGCCCGCGGCGATGGTTTCGGTATTCGCCACGCGCAGCCGTATCGCCACCTGCGCGTGGCTGCGTACGAAGGCACCCAGCAGTTCGCCGACCCGATAGTTGCCCACGGTGTTGCTGGCGCCGATGCGCAGCTCGCCCGTCAGCGCCGCGGCGCCTTCGCTGCCGCGGCGGCCGAACTCGGCATGGCGCTCCAGCAGCTCCTGCGCCAGCGGCAGCAGCTCGCGGCCGCGCGCATTCAGGCGCAGGCGCCCGCGCTCGCGCGCGAATACCGGCGCATCGAGCTGACGCTCCATTTCCGCCAGCGCCATGCTGGCGGCCGGCTGGGTCAGGTGCAGGCGCTCCGCCGCTGCGCGCACGCTGCCGTGCAGGGCGATCTGTACAAACACGTCGAGCTGGCGCGGGCTGATATTGATCATAAGTCGATCTTATCGCTTTCATCAGATATTCCAAGTTTTCCTGATAGATGGCGGCGAGCACAATGGCGCATCTCCAGGACACACGCCATGAACGCCCAGGTCATCCACACCCAGCCCGTGCAGCAGCATTCGATTGCCTCCGGCCTCGCCTTGGCGGTCGGCATCGCGCTGGTCGCGTTCTGGCTGGGCCACCTTCTGCCTCTGATCGGCGGCCCGGTCATCGGCATCGTACTGGGCATCGTCGTTGGCAACCTGGCCTCGCCGGGCGAGCACTTTCGGCCGGGCATCGTCTTTGCCGGCAAGTACGTGCTGCAGTGGTCGATCATCGCACTAGGTTTCGGCCTGAGCCTGAGCCAGGTGGCGAAGACCGGGCTGCAGTCGCTCTCCGTCACGCTGGTGACGATGACCGTGGCGTTCCTGTCGGCGTGGCTGCTCGGCCGCTGGCTCGGCGTGCATGACAAGCTGAAAATCCTGATCGGCGTGGGTACGGCGATCTGCGGCGGCTCGGCGATTGCCGCGGTCACTCCGATCATCCGCCCGGAAGATCACGACACCGCCTTCGCCATCTCGACGATCTTCCTGTTCAATCTGGTCGCGGTGCTGCTGTTTCCGCTGCTTGGTCACCTGATGCATCTGTCGGATCTGGGCTTCGGCCTGTGGGCCGGCACCGCGATCAACGACACCTCGTCGGTGGTTGCGGCCGGCTACAGCTACAGCAAGACCGCCGGCGACTTCGCCACCATCGTCAAGCTGACTCGCGCCACGCTGATCATTCCCGTCTGCCTGGTGCTGGCGTTTGTCGTCGCCGCCCGCGAAAAGCGCAATGCGGCGAAGGACGGCACCGCCAGCCACTTCAGCCTCGCCAAGATCTTTCCCTGGTTCATTCTGTGGTTTCTGGTGGCCTCTGGTGTGCGCACCGCCGGCCTGATTCCTTTGGCCATCCAGCCGTCGATCCACTTCGCCGCGGAGTTTCTGATCATCGTGGCGCTCACCGCCATCGGCCTGTCCGCCAATCTGCGCCGCATGGCCGCCAGCGGCATAAAACCCATCCTGCTGGGACTGGGCGTCTGGGTGGCGGTGGCCGTCAGCAGTTTGCTGGTGCAGCGGGTGATCGGGCAGCTTTAAAAATCAACCAGCTGGCAAATACATAGGCATACCTTTGTCTTTTGGCGCATATTTTTGCGATATCTGCTTTGGTGCGAAAGCAGACCATAGTTACTCGTCAGCAATGTGGTGAAATTGCTGACTATCAGCGGAATTTGCACTTTGGCCATCGGTTCAGCTATTGCAATGGTCCGATAAATTACTAATGCAGCGCTTCAGCAGAACCACAACGATGCAGAAAATCCTATTTCACAATCCATGATTCAACAAGACGATTGATCTTTCTAAAAATCTTGTCAGCCTGAGGCGCAACCTCGTTATCGTCGCCGTAAATCGTCACTTGCATCGAAAAGTGATGGGTTTTGCTATATATATTTGCCGTACAAGAACTACTGCAGAGCATATACAGCTCGTATGGGCTGTCGACTGTCTGAATATAAAGTCTTTCGGACGACACTGGTAATGGCTGATTTCTTAGGCTTGGAAACTTTTTCAGTGAAGCTGCCAGATAGGACACAGACCTAAGCCCCGGATAGCGCGAGGGGGAAATCTCGGGCACACCTATTTCGTCGATGTCATTTGCCAAAATGTCTGAAGGTCGAGGACTACGATTACCAGGCGGTCCATCGGGCGAATAGACCAGCCACGACACATAAATTAATAACGTACTACCGGGAGGAGGACTCTTTGGTCCCCAGAGGTTTGATGACACCATGGATGGGTACCAAAACGTGAATGCCATCCACTGAGTTTTCACTGCTTGGCTGCGCTCCGATGGACTTACCCGCGTCTCGAACATAGACGATGGCACAAGCAATACCGCGTTGCCGAAGTCCATGCGCAAGCCATTGGCTTCTGTAACAGGCTCATCAATGGGAAGTCTCGGTTGCGGTTGGGGTTCAATGTACCCCTGCATCTTTCGCATCTTTCGGTCTAGAGCTTCGACGCAAGCGCTTTCCCCAACCTCACCGTGGTTTATCTTGCAATCACGCTGTGCTGCAAGATGGTCCTGTGCTGCAACGTGGTCCTGTATAGCGTCAAGAACGGATGGCGGGGAGCTTGAGCTTTCAACCGCCGACCGATACGCGCCGAAACCCAAGATGCCGATTAAAAGCGTTATACAAATCAACCAAGTCTTCCGATTGATCATCCCGGCTCCATTTGGCAATCATCAAAAATAAAGTAGTTGAAATTCCATTATGTCCGCCTCCGGTCGACGAATGCCACACCAGCATTCGGCAAATTTGGCCTGGTCAAGGCACAACAATGTCGTCTTCAGGTCGATAGCTGCCCCTGGTCCAACCATTGCTGCATCCAGCCTTCTATCACTTGTGGACTAGTGCATAGAACTACGCTCCCTGAGCGTCACGCGCGCAAAAATCATCGAAAGCACGGCGCAGGCCGCAATGCCGACCACCATGGGTGCAGAGGTGCCATTGACGAACAGACCGATTACGGCAACCACTGCCGCGCCGGTGCCGAACTGCAGCGTGCCCATCAGCGCCGAAGCCGTGCCGGCAATCGCGCCGTGCGCATCCAGGGCGAGCACGGCGGAACTGGGAACCACGAGGCCCAGAAAGCCGTAGCCGATGATCAGCATCACCATCAGTACGTCGAGGCGATCGATGCCGCTCAGGGTAAGCGCGGTCAAGAGCACCATCGTCGCGGCGTAACCGACAACCGCCGTTCGCACGACCTTCTTCAGGCCATAGCGCGCGCCAAGTCGGCCGGTAAACTGCGACGCGCCGATAAACGAAACCGCATTCACCGAAAACGCAAGGCTGTAATGCGCAGGGGTGAGCCCGTAATGGTTGATGAGCACGAACGAGGAATTTGCCAGATACGCAAAAAAGCTGGCGATGCCGAACGATCCGACGAAGACCACGCCGAGAAAATGCCGGTCGCGCAAAAGCAGCCCGTAGCCTGCCAGCGCGTAAGCGACCGTGCTGTTCAACCGTTGGCTCGGTAGCCGTGTCTCCGCGAGCGATGTCGTAATCAGCACGATGCCAAGCAGTGCCGCCGCCGTCACCACCCAAAAAATACCGCGCCAGCTGGCGAACTGAATCACTAGGCTGCCGGTCAACGGAGCCAGGATCGGCGAGACGCTGAAAACCAGCATCAGCAGCGACATCAGCCGAGCGGCATCGTTGCCGGTGTGCATGTCGCGAACGATGGCACGCGGAATCACCATGCCCGCGCAGGCACCCGCGCCCTGCAGAAAGCGAAAGGCGATCAGCGTCTCAATGTTCGGCGCCAGCGCGCAGCCAATGCTGCCCAGGGCAAAAATGCACAGGCCAACATAGATCGGCGGCTTGCGGCCGAACATATCCGACACCGGCCCGTAAATGAGCTGCGCTATGCCCACCGAAACGAAAAACGCCATCAGGCTCACCTGCACGATGCCGACGCTGGCGTTGAGGCTTTTGCCGATGGCAGGCAACGCCGGCAGGTACATATCGATCGCGAACGGGCCAATGGCCGAGAGCAGGCCAAGCACCAGCGCCGCTCTCATGAAACGGGAAGTCATACGAAAAGATCCAGTTGGGTGCCGCGTTCAAGTGATCTGGCGCGGCGCAGTAGGGATGGGGCGAATCCATTATGGCGCACGCCACCGGTCCGTTATGGGGCGGGGCGGATATAGAAACATCGCGTGTAGCTTTTCCCATCTTAAAAGCATGCGCAGCCAGAAGCATGCGTTCAACTTGAGCTACGAATAAAGTTGATCGCAACGCGCATCTCTTTCCTTCCATCAGATTCCAGCAGCGTCGGCTTTGCAAAGTCCCGCCGGTTTCCATTCGGTCACGCGGGTGGTTGCTGGCTGAGTAGAGTCGTGCAGCACGAGTGCGAACGCTCTGCGCGTGTTGGTGCCGGTGGCCATCAGCAACATCGGTTCGCCGCCGGGCATCATCAGCGAATTGCCCGGGCCTTTTGCGGCATGCACGCCGTCGGGCATTTCAAGGCAAGTATCGCCGTCCAGCGCATAGAACGCTTCGGGGCCGGAATGTTTGTGCACAGGTGCCGTGGTGCCTGGCGCGAACATGGAATGGATGTATTCGGCATCGAAAGCCGGCGCCTGCTTTAACGGAAGCGGACCGATGAGGGCGACAAACGTGGCGCCTTTCGCATGCCACTGCTTTGGCGCGATGGTGAAGAGCCAGATCTTGCCGTAATCCTGCACCACGACGCTTCGCGCATCTTTTGCTGCGTTGGCTGCGGCGACATTGGCAAACGTATCGAGATGCCAATAGACGGGTTCGGCTGGCAACGCGCCAACGCTGACGCGTGCCAGCAGACAGGCTGGGCCAATGACGGGAGCAGCCTTATCGAAATGGCACGCTCGGGAGGTAACGACTTGGTCCTGTGCGTTTGCATGGCCAGCGACCACGCCGAGGCATGCCATGGCAACCCATGCGAAACGCTTAAGCCAGCGATTGCGTTCGACGCGTGTCTGCATACCTTTCCCGCTATACAAGCTGTTTCAGGCCATTCTGGAAAAATTCAACGCATACGATAGAGTGAATCACGGCGATACGGGACTGACATCAAAGTGACGGAGTTGAAACTTACAAATCTGCTTTGGTCCGACTGGATCAATCTTCCAAATCTCAATCGGGTTGTCACCAGCCGGGGTAAATTTGAGGTAATTTTTGCCACCGTATTTTACGAAAGCTGCATCACTCATGTTCTGACCAAGGTCTTCGAAGGGCTTATTCAAAGGCGCTGTGGGGTCGGCAATACCGTGATCATCAAGGTAAACGAGTTTCATATCCTTTTCTGAAAAGTCCCCGCACCCTGCCGACGAGTCGCCGTCTACGAAAGAGACAAATCCGACCCGGCGCGCATGACCACTGTTGTCGACATCAATAAGTGCACTCTTCTCCAGCGTGTAGGCTGCCTCGGCGGCTCTGCTTTGATCGCGAAACGCTAAGGTGGTCGAACTCTGACTGACCTCTGGATTGTTGCTGGGAATTAAACTGCTATCCAACTTCGACAAGATCAGTTTTTCGCTGCCCATTGGGGCATCCATTGGTATCTCTGTTTTTCTATCTGACAACATCGCGTGGCACACCCGATCATCGGCACTCGCTTCAATCTTTGGATCAAGTATTTCTCGATTACCCTCGCATGCCGTCACAATGTCGCCGTCCTTATCGACCGTGGAAAGGTAGAAAACCATGTCGCGGGTACTCCCATTCATGACCATGGGCTGACCTAGGACCTCGACGAGGCTTTCCGTCAATCCAAAGCTCCACATATTCTCTCCCGTGTTTCCGATATTTCGGTCTTCGAGATCGTTTGGCGAAAGGCGCGACTTCAGATCATCCGAGAGAACAACGGTATAGGAGGATGGGCAAGTGCCGCCTGTTTCTATATTTGCGAGTGCCATTGCTCTTCCCGCTATTTTGACGTGTGCTACCCGTCCTCCTCCCGTTGTGTCGAGCTTTAGGCGAGTGAGCACATCGGAAGGCAAGTCGCTCAATTGCAATTGCTTGAACGACCCATTGCCATAGTTTTCGTTCAAAGTATTTTCGGCTGCTTTGCACAGCTTTGCCGGATCGGACGCAAGTGGTCTGTACAACTTTCCAGACGTCTGAATGCGCGATTCTTCGACCCATCCTGTTGATACACGCTTTGCACCATGAAAACGAACATAGGCGAAGCCTGCACAGTTAGTCACGAGATCGACTTTGTCCCCGGTGACCAGATAGCCGTCATCCGAAATATCTTCTCGTATTAAAGCAGTGGCTTGCGGATGACGTCCGTGCAGTTGAAGATGCTCCGAGGGAGCGCCGATTACCAATGCGGGAGTGACCGTGCGCTGCCCTGGCGCGATCCAATCTCCGAGACATGCCGGCTGCTCCGCTTTACAAGAAAGCGAACACAGTCCCAAAAATCCCAGCAAGGCGAATAGCGCGAGTGGTCTTACCGCGATGTTTCTCATGCGTCGTCCTGACAAAGCAAGTCAATTTTCAAAATACCGTTTAAAGAAAAGCACTGCGCTTTCTATACCAATTTTGTTGAAAGAGTCCTGCCATTTCCCCGATTGCCATTTCAACCCGGCGGTCAGCCTCATAGAAGTGTTCAGGCATCCTGTTTAGGCGACGCCTCCATGGAGGCCGGCGCGGCGAACCATCCTTAGTGTGGAATATCAGATCGAAGCGGACATTGCGAAAATCTGTTCTTCACTCATCTGCAAAAAATAGTTTAAGCCCTACCCTGCTCCACCAGAGTCAAAGCCACCTTGTCTCGCAAGTAAACAGGAAGCGCTAATTCAGGCGCCTGCGCTCGACCCGCATTGAATTCTCGCATCGCCAGCTCGGCAACGTGTGCGGCTTGGGGGTAGCGCGCGCCGTCGGCAGAGCGAAGCACGCCGGTGAAGCGTTCGCTGAGAAGGGTGGAGTACGTCGCCCAGCCGGTGCCGACGACTTGCCAGGTGGGCGCATCGGGTAATAACAGCGATTCGGGCGTGCAGACGCGCTCGTCGTCCAGCGCGATGAGGGCACCGTTGTCATCGCGGCGATAGCAGGCGGCGTAGATCTCGCCCATGCGGGCGTCAATGACGGCGAGGATGGCGGCGGCCTCGTCTTCGGGCGCTTCCAGCGCCAGCGCGGCCAGCGAGGAGATGGTGATTACCGGCAGATCGAGCGCCAGCGCCATACCCTGCGCCAGCGATATGCCCAGGCGCACGCCGGTAAACGCACCGGGGCCACGACCCACGGCGATCGCATCCAGCGCGTGGCGGCCGATGCCGGCCTCGGCCAGCAGGGCGTCGGCCATCGGAAAGACCAGCTCGGTATGCCGGCGCGGCGCGATTTCGCTGCGCGCGATGATGTCCTGGCCGTGGATCAGGGCGACGGAACAGGCCTCGGTAGCGGTTTCGATGGCAAGCAGATTCATGACGTTATTCTCGCACCCCGCGGGGAATCCATGACAGCTGGCATCGAAGCCAGCGCCGGCCAAAGAAGCGTTGACGATCGGGCAAAACGCGGAGCATGAAGCCCAAAGCGGCTGCACCAACCTTGCTGATCAGCCTGCGTTTTCATTAGCGGCGGCTATGGATGTCGTGGCCACATCAAAGAATGCCTGCACGTCAGCCAGCTCGCGCGTGCGCGGCATCGGTGGCAGGCTGGCGAGAAATAGACGTCCATATCCCTTGCTGGTCAAACGCGGATCGCACAGCATCAGCACGCCGCGATCTTGCACGTCGCGTATCAGCCGCCCCGCGCCCTGCTTGAGTGCGATGACCGCGTTAGGCACCTGCCAGCCCATGAATGGATTGACGCCGGATTGTTCCAACGCATGCAGGCGCGCCATCAGCACCGGATCGTCCGGCGCGGCAAACGGCAGTTTGTCGATGACAACAACGGAAAGCGCCTCGCCCGCCACATCGACGCCTTCCCAGAAACTGGCCGCACCAAGCAGCACGCCGTGGCCGCTGGCGCGAAACTCTTCCAGCAGGCGCGGCCTTGGCGCCGTGCCCTGCACGAACAGCGGCCACGGGCACCTGTTCTGCAGCAGTTCGGCGGCGCGACGCAGCGCGCGATGCGAGGTGAACAGCAGAAATGCGCGGCCGTTTGAGGCATGCAGCACCGGCAGCACCGCTTCGATCACCTTGTCGGTGTAGTCGCGCACATTGGGATCGGGCAGCGGCGGCGGCAGATAGCACAGCGCCTGTCGCGCATAGTCGAACGGGCTTTGCAGGCTCAACGTGCGCGGATCGTCCAGACCAATCTGCCGCGCAAAATGACCGAAGTCGCCAGCGACAGAGAGCGTGGCCGAGGTATGGATCCACGCGGCCTGCGTGCGTTCGCGCAGGCCGCGCATCGGCGCGGCGAGATCGAGCGGCGTCGCATATAAAACGAACCCGCGCGGGTAATGCTCGTACCAGCGCACGTCACGATCGGAATGGTGTTCGACGATGCGATCGAGCCGGCTGACCAGCAGCAATGAGCGCTCGTGCAGGTTGTCGAAACCGCGCGAGCGCTCGGCCTGCGACGCCAACAATTCGGCCATGGTCGAAAGCAGATCACGCAGGTCGGTAAGTGCCGTATCGACGCCGGGCTGATCTTCCAGCTGCTGGAAAGCGCCGCGTGGTGGCAATGTGTCCATCGTCAGGCGCAGCTGGCGCACGGCGTTTTGCAGGGCTTCGACCGGCTCCAGCAGCAGGCCGATCGCACCGGTAACGCCGCTGCATTCGGCCAGCGCATCCTGCGCCATTTCGGTGAGCTGTCGTGCGCTGATGCTTTGCGAAAAGAACTGGCCAGCCAGCTCGGGAATCTGGTGCGCCTCGTCGAGAATGAAGGCCGCGGCGCCGGGAAGAATCTCGCCGAAGCCTTCCTGCTTCAACGCGAGATCGGCAAACAGCAGATGATGATTGACCACCACCACCTCGGCCTCCTGCGCTTCGCGCCGCGCCTTGACCACGTGACAGTCGTCGAAGAACGCGCACTCCACGCCGAGGCAGTTTTCCGGCGTGGAGGTGACGCGCGGCCACAGCGGCGACTCCTCCGGCACCTCCGCCAGCTCCATGCGATCACCGCGGCGCGTGCGCGCCGACCATGCGCGAATGGTTGCCAGCTGCGACGCCTGCGTGCGATCGAAGGTGGCGCCTTCGCGCACGGTCTGGTCGAGTCGATACAGGCAGAGATAATTGGCGCGACCTTTCAGCAGCGCCGTTTTCAGACGCGAGCCCAGCACCGAGCGCACCTTGGGCAGATCGCGAAAGTACAGCTGATCCTGCAGCGCCTTGGTGCCGGTGGAAATGATCACCCGCTCGCCTGACAACAGCGCCGGCACGAGGTACGCATAAGTTTTGCCGGTGCCGGTGCCGGCTTCGGCGATCAGCGTGTCGCGACCCGCGATCGCCTGCTGCACGGCGACCGCCATGGTCTGCTGCGCCTCGCGCGGGGCAAAGTTTGGCAGCTCGCGGGCGAACGGGCCGTCGGCGCCAAGCAACGCGCCGATGTCGTCGTGTTCAATCATTTACGCAGTATCGCCCAGTGATGATCTGCGGCAAAACGATAACGGCACGTGCGATCTCAGAACCGTGGCTGGCCGGCCTTGTGGCACTGCTGCACCCACTTGCGCGCGGTGGCGGCGCCGGTCGGATCATCCTGCTGCAAACGCATTTCGACCACGGTCTGCCAGTTGCGTGCGCACAGCGGACCAAGCTTGGGGCCGATCGACCACGACTGGTGCGCCAGCTTTTCGGCCAGCGGATAGTCCTTCATGCGCACGGCAATTTCCGCGCGATCCTGCAGCAGATCGGGCGAATTCGGGCTGAGCTGGATCGCCTGGTCGAGCTTTGCCGCGGCCGCCTGATAATGGCCGGCCTGCGCATCGCTCCGAGCAGCGTCCTGTAATCCACTGACGCCCGGATCGCTCAGCGGATTCACCGCGATGACGGATTGTTCGCGATCGCCAGCGGCATGAATCGCGGCGACCAGATCGTAGGTCGGACGAACAAACGCCGGTTTGGCGGGCTCGGCAGGCTCGGTCGTGCAGGCGCCCAGCAGCATCAGCGTGAGCAAAAGCAGCAAGAAGGGAACGCGGGTCAAAAGCTTCGGCATGATCAATTCCGGATCGGTGTATCGGTGGAGTCTGGCTCGGGAGCGTTGGCGGGAGCACTGCTGGCGCCGGCGGGCTGGCCGCCGCCAAACAGGCTTTTGACACCTTGCCAGAAACAGCCGTCGCTGTCCGCAGGCAAGCTGCCCGAGACCACCTCGAACTGGCGCGCGCCCTGACACGATGGCTGGGTCTGCTTGCCGTCCGCCGGATTGATCCAGGCCAGCTCCAGCCCCGGTGCCGGCGTGGTCGACAGCGGCTTGGTCGGCAGTTTCTCGAACAGCTCGCGCCACGCGCGCAGCGCGCCGGTCGCACCGAACAGCACGGTCGGCTTGTTGTCGTCGCGGCCCATCCAGAACACCGCCAGATGCTGGCCGGTATAGCCGGCGAACCAGCTGTCGCGCATGTCGTTGCTGGTACCGGTTTTGCCGGCCGCGTCGAGTCGGGCAAGGTCGGAGTCACCGATCGAGTGCGCGGTGCCGAACAGGGTCACCTGCTGCAGCGCCCACGTCGTCAGGCGCACCGCGTTCTGGTATTCACCCTGACCCGCCTGCACCTGATAGCGCTTGATGGTTCGGCCGCTGCCGTCGACCACGCCGCGCACGGCGACCAGCGGCAGCGCGTGTCCATCGGCGGCGAGGTATTGATACATCTGCGCCACCTGCAGCGGCGCCAGATCGAGCGCGCCGATCAATAGCGACGGGCTCGGGCTGACGTTTTCCAGACCGAAGGATTTCAGGAACGCCTGGATGCGCGGCAAGCCCACCGCGAGACCAAGATGGATGGTCGCGAGATTCCACGAATGCGCCAGCGCGTCGACCATCGGCAGCTGGCCGTGACTCTGGTTGTCGTCGTTGTGCGGCTCCCAGAAACTGCCATCGGGCTGACGCAGGCTGACCGGGCTGTCGTCGAGCAGGGTCGACAGGTTCCAGCGCTCGGGCTGGGTCAGCGCGACCAGATAGACGAAGGGTTTGACCAGCGAGCCGATCGGGCGGCGCGCGTCGATCGCGCGGTTGAAGCCCTGCTCGCCCGGCGTGCGGCTGCCGACCACGGCCAGCACGCTGCCGGTCGGCGCGTCGGTGACGACGCCAGCGGCCTGCACCTCGTTCGCGCGCTTGCCCAGGCCCTTCAGCGCGGTGGTGATCGCCTGCTCGGCATACAGCTGCGCGGTCGGATCGAGCGTGGTGAAGATCGACAGGTTGCCGTCACGCAGCGACTGCTCGTCGAAGTCGGCGGTGATCTGCGAGCGCACCAGTTCCATAAACGCCGGAAAGCGGTTGTGCGGCAGCTGGCCGTCGCTGATCACGCCCAGCGGCGCGGCCTGCGCGGCATTGGTCTGCGCCGCCGTCAGCAGGCCGGTATTGGCAAACTCCTGGATCACTAGGTTGCGCCGCGCCAGCGCGCGATCGGGCGCGCGGCGCGGGTCGTAATAGCTTGGACCCTTGACCATGCCGACCAGCAGGGCGATTTCCTGCGGGCGCAAATCTTCCATCCGGCGGCCAAAATAGAATTCCGCTGCGGCGGCGAAACCGTGCACGGCCTGATCACCCTGCTGGCCGAGGAACACGTCATTGACGTAAGCCTCGAGAATGCGCCCCTTGCTGTAATGCGCTTCAAGCAACAGCGACATCAGCGCTTCATTGATTTTGCGGGTGAAGTTCTGATCGCGCGTGAGAAACAGATTGCGCACCAGCTGCTGAGTCAGCGTGGAGCCGCCCTGCACCGTGTGGCCCGCCCGAAGGTTGGCGAATGACGCGCGCAGGATTGCGCTGAAGTCGATGCCGATGTGATGTTTGAAATCGCGATCCTCGACCGCCTGCAGGCCGCTGAGCAACAGCGGTGGCACCTCGGCCAGCCGCACGATGCGGCGATCCTCCTGCTTGGCGCCGTAGAACGTGGCAATGCGTGCCGGGTCCAGATGTGCCAGTGCGATCGCGCCGCCGCCGTTGGCATCACGCACCTGCTGTACGGTGCCGTTGCCCAGCGTGACGTCGATGCGCTTGGCCAGCTCGCCGCCATCGGGCCCGGCGTAACCGCGCGAGGAAATGGTGTATCGCGCGCCCTGCTTCATCCAGCTGCCGGCCACTTCGCCGCTGCCATCGTGGCTGTAGCCGGAAAAGGCCAGCTCCAGTTCCAGCGCGTCGGGCGTCATCGGCGTGCCTGCGGCCAGGGCCAGCGGCCTGGCATAGACGCGCGTGGGCACGGCAAAAACCAGATCGTTGAAACGATCCTGCACACGCTTGTTGAGGATCAACGTATACGGAAGCACAAAGCCGAACAGCAGGCCCAGTCCGATCCAGACAGGGATGCGCACCAGCGGCCAGCAACGGCGCGCGAATGCGCCTAGACGATTGAAAAAATCCAACGTGGGGAAATCCGGCAACGAAGTCGGTGGATCATAAAGCCTGCAAGCCGGCGCGCCGATGAATGCGATGTGCGCCCGGCCGCGGCCGGGCGCACAGCCCGTTGGCCATAACCGTGGATTTAAGAGCGACCCGGGCAGCTACGGACCGCACGCGCCGCAGTGCCTGTCAGCTCACGAGTGCGGCGGCAGCCAGATAGATGCATCCGGACGAAACGGGCGCGGATGGATATCGAGCAGTCGCTGAAGCTCGTCGTTGTCGGCAATCAGATCCGCGTCGAGCCGATGCAAAGGACCACGCAGCCGCGGCACGCCATATTGGCCCATGCGCAGCAGCCACGCTGGCAGCGGCAGCGGCAGCGTGGCGCATGGCAGGCTGCGCTGCACCCGGGCAAACATCTCGCCAGCGGTCAATCGTTCGCCACCGCCGATCGACAGAATGCGTCCGGCGGACGCGGGGCGATCCAGCGCGGCCATCACGGCCTGGGCAATGTCGTCGGCGTGCACCGGCTGGCGCAGGCCACGACCCATGGGCAGCGGAAACAGCTTCCAGCGCATCGCCCGACGTGCCATCGGGGTCAGGCTTTTGTCCCGGCCAGCGCCGTAAATCAGCGTCGGACGCAGCACGGTCCAGCTGCAGCCATGAGGCGCGCAGGCCGCTGCCAGCGCTGCTTCGCCGTCACGCAGCTGGCGAGAAACTTCGCGCTCGGCCGGCACGCTGGAATTGCGCTTGGTTTCCGCACTCATCGAGCTGGTGGCAATGACCCGCGGCGCACCGGGCAATGGGTGCTCGCGCAGCCATTCGGCCAGCGCCAGCAGCGGCCCGAAACTGATGATTGCCGACAACGGCGGCAACGCCGGCATGGCGTCAGGCAGATGACCCTGCTGCCATTGCACCCCGTTTGAGGTTGCCGGCGGATGTCGGCTGATCGCGATGACCGCTTCGCCGCTGGCAATCAATCGTGGCAGCAGAAAATGGCCGATCTGGCTGCTGCCGCCAAGCACCAGAACGGTCAAGACGAAGGCCTGCTGCTGATTGCCAAGTTCATGCCGCTCTCAACGGTTGCCCTGCAGACGCGCTGCCAGGTCGAGCACGCGCGGCTGGTTCGGCGACAGTTTGCGCGCGCGATCCAGTGACTGCGTGGCGCCGACGCGATCGCCGCGAGCAAACTGCTGTTCGGCCTGATCGAGCCATGCGCTGGCCAGTCGATCGCTCAGCGCGCCCTGCGAGGCTTCCCCGGGCGCGAGCTGGGCAAGGTTGTCCAGCATGCTGCTGGCCTGCGCCAGATCGCCGTTGGATAGAGCCTGATTGAACTGTTTTTCGACCTGGATGGGCAGCGCCTGCAGACCCTGCAGCGCGGCGGCGTTGCTGCCGTCGATCGCCAGCGCATTGCGATACAGGTCATAGGCGCTATTGCCCGGTGGCAGCATGATGTCACCGCGCGCTGCGGCCGCCTGCCCGCGCTGGACCAGCTGTGCGACCTGCGCGTTTTGCTGGGGCGACAACACCGCGGGCGCAGCGGCGTCGGGCGAGTCGTCTGAGGTGGCGTTGGGGTCGGTCGATGGAGAAGGCGAACCCGGAGGCGGCGTGCTTTTGAGGCGGGCACGCGCGGCGGCGAGGTCGGCCGACTTCGGCGCCAGCAACGCGGCCTGATCCAGCAGCTGGGCGGCCTGCGCGCTGTCGCCCGCGTCGATGGCGGCGCTGGCCTGCACGGTGAGGGCTTGCGCTACCTTGCCTAAACCGGCGCGCGCGTCCGCATTGTCCGGATCGATGACCAAAGCCGCTTTGAAATGCGCGAGCGCGGTGTCATTACCCGGCCCGACGATGTGACCTGTACCAAAAGCCTCCTTGCCCTGCTTGAGTTCGGCATCCAGCGCACCGCTGTCCTGACTGCGGCTTTGCTCCTGCAGCGCACGCAATGCCGGCAACGCACCATTGTTCGGCTGCAGCGCCGCAAGCTGTTCGACCGTGGCGTTGGCCAGGTTGCGGTCGTTGGCGTCGAACGCCTTGTGCGCCCGCAGCGCGAGCGCGTCGCCAACCTGATCCAGACCGTGCGCCGCAACGGCGTTGTTGGGATCGGCCAGCAGCATCTGCTTGTAGATGGCACCCGCACCCTGCGGGCCGTCGAGCTTGCCGTCGGTCAATGCCTGCTGCGCCTGATCGACCTGATCAATCGTCTTGACCGGCGTGGAGCCCTGCGCGGCGCGGCCCTGGGCGATCTGCGCATCCAGCCTGTCCACGTCAGTACCACCGCCGAGTAGCTGGCGGGCCACACCGGCCTGCTGCTGCGCCTGGTCGAAATGCCCGGCCAGCAGCGACGCATCGGCCTGCGCGAGTTCCGCCTGCCCGACCTGGCGCAGGCCATCGGCGGCGTGATCATTGTCCGGCTGTTGCGCAATAGCGGCCTGGAAAAGCTCCCGTGCGCTGGTGCCATCCTGACCATCGAGATGGCCTGCCTGGAGCGCCTGTTGCGCGCGGCCCAGCGTGTCGTTGAAATCAGTGCTTGGCACCATGCCGCGCAAGGCGCCCTGGTTGATCCACAGCGTCGCGGCAATTGCGATCACCAGCAGCAAAAGCAGCGGTATCAGCCAGCCACGCCGGCTGCCACGCGGCCTGTTGCTCGAGGTTTGCGTCGGTCGGCCGGCGCGCGTCTGCCGCGCTTCGACCGTGACCTGCGGGAGACCGTCAGTGGACGGCGCATGCGGTGAATCCAGCTGGTCGATGTTGCCCAGCGTCGGCTCGGTGCGCCGGTGGGAATCCGCTTCGTGCTGGTCTCGGCGTCCGCTCATGGTTCCGCTATGTCAGGGCAAGTGCTGCAGCTTAGCATCGCGTCGCAGCACCGCTTCGGCAGCTCGCATGCCACGTTCAGCTTGCAGCGAATCGACGCAACGACCGACGTTGCGGCCTCTATGGCAGGACGAAGAAGCTCAGGCCACGCCGAGGCGCCGCGCATCCAGCACGTTGGGCAGCACCGTCAGCTTGCTGAGCAGGGTCGACAGCTGTTCGAAGTCGCGCACGCGCAGGGTGTAGCGCATTTCCACTTCGCCGGTGCGCGCAAACAGACGGCTGGACGAAGCAATGATGTGCGCGTTGGTATTGCTGATGACGCTGGTCACGTCCTTCTGCAAACCCTTGCGATCGTAGCCACGCACTTCGATGTCGATCTCGTAGGCCTGATTGGCGGCGTTGCCCCAGGTCACGTCGATGACCCGCTCCGGGTCCTTGCGCATCAGCCGCGCCAGGCTGACGCAGTCGGCGCGATGCACGGACACACCGCGGCCCTTGGTCACGAAACCGCGCACCGCATCGCCGGGCAGCGGCTGACAGCAGCGTGCCAGTGTGGTGAGCAGGTTGCCGATGCCTTCGATGCTGAGCGCGCTCTGATCGAGCGATGCCGGCCGCGCGACATACGCCGGTGCCGGCGCAACGTCCGCCGGCGGCTGCGCGGCTTCCTGCAGTACGCGCGAGATCTGGCCCGGCACGAGTTCGCCGAGCGCCAGTGCAACCAGCAGCTCTTCGTGATTGTTCAGATGAAAATGCGCGGGGAGTTTGGCGATATCCATGTGTGGCAACGCCAGCCGCTTCAGCTCACGCTCGAACATGGTGCGCCCGGCCGCCACGTTGGCATCGTGAGCAATCCGGCGGAACCAGGCGCGCACCTTGTCCTTCGCCCGGCCGGTGGTCAGGTAGCCGTGATGCGGCGAAAGCCAGTCACGGCTGGGCTCGCCCAGTTTGGTCGTGAGAATCTCGACCCGGTCGCCGCTCTGCGGCTGAAAGGTCAGCGGCACGATGCGGCCGTTGACCTTGGCGCCGCGGCAGCGATGGCCGACCTCGGTATGCACCAGGTAGGCGAAATCCAGCACGGTGGCGCCGTGCGCCAGATCGAAGATTTCGCCCTTCGGCGTCAGCAGGTAAACGCGATCTTCCAGTAGCTCGCTATGCAGCTCCGCAGCCAGCGCGCCGTCGTCTTCGCCACGCGGTTCGAGCAGCTTGCGCATCCAGGCGATCTTGGCCTCGAATTCGGTATCGCCGCTGCCGCCCTCCTTGTAGCGCCAGTGCGCGGCCACGCCCAGTTCGTTGGCCTGATGCATTTCATGCGTGCGAATCTGCACCTCGAGCGTCTTGCCCGACGGCCCGAGCACCGCCGTATGCAGCGAGCGGTAACCGTTTGCCTTGGGCCGTGCGATGTAGTCGTCGAACTCCCCCGGCAAATGCGGCCAGCGCGCGTGCACCAGGCCCAGCGCGGCGTAGCAGTCGGCCACGTTGTCAACCAGGATGCGCACCGCGCGTATGTCGTAAAGGTCGGAAAAATCCAGCGCCTTGCGCTGCATTTTTTTCCAGATCGAATAGATGTGCTTGGGCCGCCCGGCCAGCTCGGCGCGAACGCCGGATGCTTCCAGCGTCTGGCGCAGTTCGGTCAGCGCTTCGCTGATAAATTTTTCGCGATCGCCACGACGCTCGTCGAGCAGCTTGGCAATGCGTCGATAGACGTCCGGCTGCATATAGCGGAAGGCCAGATCTTCCAGCTCCCATTTCAGCTGCCAGATACCGAGCCGGTTGGCCAGCGGCGCGTGGATGTCGCTCGTCAGCTTTGCCAGGGCCGCGCTCTGCTCCGCCGGCAAGGTGATCGCCGCACGCATTTTTGCCAGCTGGCGCGACAGCAGCACGAACACCACGCGCAGATCGCGCACGATCGCCAGCAGCAGTCGGCGCAGCCCTTCGGTCGCGGAATCCCGCGCGTGCTGGGCATGCAGCGCCCAGACCTGCTCCGCGGCCTGCTGGCCGTCGACCAGACGCTTCAGTTCGGCCGGCAGTTTTGCGCTCTCGGCTTTCCAGACCTCGGGCGCCACGCGCGAAAGCTCGAACCACAGGGCCGCCGCCTGCGTGTATGCGTCACAACCCAGCAGTTCGAGCAGATCGAGCACATCGCAGCACTCCGCTTCGGGCAGCGCGTGCTTGGCGCAGGCATCCAGCGCGCCAAGCACAACGGGCGACAGCGTACCGGCGCGATCGCGCCATTGCTGCAACGTGGAGGCTTTGACGGCGGGAGGCACGAAACAAAAGTCCTTCAATTCGAATAGACATAGTAGCCGCTGACCGGGCCAATTCACGGACCACATTCCGGCCTGTATCCGCGCAAGTCACCGCGACCCCGCCGCGCCGGCAGATTAGCGCGCCGCACCGCGCTTTAGCCTTGGCGGAAGCCATCAGCCCAGCGACTTAAGCCTGCAGAAAAATGCATGCCATGACGACTCGTCTGCGCCTTTTCAACCACGCTGACTACTTGCCGCCTGTCTGCCCTGGCAACAGCAACCCAACGGGCTGCAGTGGCCGCACAGTCTTGATGGCTGAGTGGCTGATGTTCGGCAACGAAAGCTAACGACACCGTGCACGTTACGCGGGGTTAGCTAACCCGCCGCATCAAGCGCGGCCAGCGCCTTCGCCAACCGCTTCGCCGACACCGGCTCGGCGGTCTTGAGTTCTTGCGCAAACAGCGACACGCGCCACTCCTCGATCAACCAGCGCAGTTCGGCAAGATCAGCTTCGCTGGCACCCGCGGATCGATGCTTCAGGTATTCACGCCAGTACGGCAGCACCTGCAGCATGCGCTGCTGGTCCTTTGTCGGGTCCTGCTGCAGGCGCTCGGCGCGTAGCCGCATGGCTTTCAGATAGCGCGGAAAGTGCGTCAATCGCGATAGCGGCAGCTCGCGCAGAAAGCCGGCGCTGAGCAGGCCATCGCGCTGTTCGCGCAGGTCGTCATAGCTGGCCTTGGCGAAACCGAGCAACGGCGGTTGCAGCCACGGCTTCAATTCGGCCTGTGCCTCGATGATCGGTTCGGCCAGCGTCAGTCGCTCGACGCCGGCAGCAAACAGTTCGCGCGAACATTGCGTGCGCAATGACTCGAACGCACCCGCGGTGCGCACGTCCAGATCGTGCTGGGCCAGCAGATCATCGAAGCCGCCTTCGATCAGGTCCTCGCGCAGGCGATCGACGCTGCCCAACGACGCGTACTTCAGTCCCAGCGCGTTGCCGACCGGCAGCCGGCGGCGAGCCTGCTTCGCATCACTGGCCAGCGCATGGCGCAGCAGGCGCACCACGCCCTGCCGATGCGCCGTATTGGCTTCGTCGGCACGCTCGAAAACGCGCAGCGCCACGGCGTCACCCAGGTCAACTAATGCGGGAAAAGCCATCAGCCCGCCGTCCGAACGCACGCGTGCAGGAATTTCCTCGAAGTCCCAGCTGGCGACATCCTCGCGCGTCAGCTCGATATCGGTCTTGCGCGAAAACGCCTCGCGCGCCTGACCTTCCCACTGCTTGCGCAGCGCCATCAGGTCGCGACTAGTGGCCAGCGTACGGCCCTTGGCATCGTCGCCTTCGTGCAGGCGATAGCGCATCAAAAAATGTGCCGGCAGTTCCACCACTGTAAAATCGGCAGCGCTGATTTCCACGCCGGTTGCGCGCTTAAGAAACGTCGCCAGCACTTTGGCCAAAGGTTCATCGCGCGGCGACTCGGCCTCGATGAAAGCTCGTGCGAAATCCGGCGCCGGCACAAAATTTCGGCGCAGCGCTTTGGGCAGCCCACGGATAAGTTCGGCAACTTTTTCACCGAGCAGGCCAGGCACCAGCCATTCGCAGCGTGCCGTCGGCAGCGCGTTCAACATTGCCAACGGGAGGTGCAAGGTCACGCCATCGGCTTCGTCACCGGGAGTGAAACGGTATTCCAGCCGATAGCGTTTAGGCCGCTCCTGCGCATCTTGTGCCCGCTCTTTGGGCATCCCCTCCTGGGGCGCCCGCGGCATTTGGCCATCCATGGCCAGCGGTGGCCATTCCAGCACCGCGGGAAACGCCTTGGCATCGAGTCCTGTGCCGCCCACCATCACATCGTCCAGCGACCAGCGCAGCGCAGCCTGCTCGGTCGGACGCGCGTGTCGATACCATGCATCCAGCGCACGGCTGCTGGCGATGTCTTCAGGCAGCTTGCCTTCGAAGAAGGCGACCAGATCGTCCTCGTGACGAATCAAGCCCTCGCGCCGCTGTTTCGCCTCGATGCCGAGCGCTTCCTCAAGCACACGCTGATTGGCGCGCACGAAATCCGCCCGGCTGTCGATATCGCCGCGGGTCAGCGCTTCGCGCAGAAAAATCGCGTGCGCCAGCGCTGGGTCCTGCAGCTGAAAAGTCACCGGTCGCTTCTCGACCAGCACCAGCCCGAACAGGCTGACCTGCTCATAGGCGACCACGCAGCCGCGCTTTTTCGACCAGTGCGCATCGCGGCAGCTGGCGCGCAGCAGATGCGCGGCCTGCTGCTCGATCCACAGCGGCTCAACGCGCGCATTCATCATGCCCCACACGCGCCCGCCCACATCGAGAATCTGCGCCGAGAAAATCCAGCTCGGCGGAATTTTGGACAAGGCCGAACCAGGGAACACATGGAACTTGCGCTCGCGCGTGCTGCGAAACACGCCCTTCTCATCCTTGTGACCGACCTGGGTCGGCAGGCCGGCGAGCAGGCTGCGATGAACCGATTCGAAAATCGCCTCGCCCTTGTCGACCGGCTTTGCGTCCTGCGCGGACGACTGCCTGTCGTTGTTGGCAACCTCCGACGGCCGCGCTTGCGCAACTTTCACCGAGGCCTTTACTGCCGCAAGAGCCGGCGCACGCCGACTGCGTCCACGCTGTGCCGATCGCTGCGGCGAGCCCGAAGCCGCGGCGTTCTCTTGCACCGCTGCGGAACCACCGTGCCGCCAACCGAGCTCCTGCACCACCAGCAACAGCTGCCGATGCAGCTCGCGCCATTCGCGCATGCGCATAAAACTAAGAAAATGCCGCGAGCACCAGTCGCGCAGCTTCGACTGGGTCAGTTCTTCATGCACGTCATGGTAGGCGCGCCACAAGTTCAGCACGCCAACGAAATCGGATTTGGGATCGGCAAACAGCGCATGCGCTGCATCGGCCTGCTGGCGCGCCTCGGCCGGACGCTCACGCGGGTCCTGCACGCTGAGAAAACTGACGATGGTCAGCACTTCGCGCAGGCTGTGCAGCTTCTCGCCTTCGACCAGCATGCGCGCCAGCTGCACATCGATCGGAATTTTTGCCAGCGTGCGGCCGATCGCGGTGAGCTTGCGTGCCTCGTCGATCGCCGAAATTTCGGCGAGTCGCCGGTAGCCATCCGCGACCACGCGCGGATCGGGCGCGTCGAGAAACGGAAAATCCTCGACCTCGCCGAGCTGCAGCGCGAGCATGCGCAGAATCACGTTGGCCAGCGACGATCGCAGCAGCTCGGGATCGGCAAACGCCGCGCGGCTGACGTAATCGGCCTCGTCGTACAGGCGATAACAAATGCCCGCCGCCACGCGTCCGCAGCGCCCCTTGCGCTGGTCGGCTGCGGCCTGCGCAATCGGCTCGACGTGCAGACGCTCGAGCTGGCTGCGCTGGCTGTAGCGCTTTACCCGCGCCGTGCCGGTGTCGATCACGTAGCGAATGCGCGGCACGGTAAGCGACGTTTCAGCCACATTGGTCGCCAGCACGACGCGGCGCTTGTTACCTGGCTTGAATACACGATCCTGATCACCCGCCGACAGCCGCGCATACAGCGGCATGATCTCGGTTTCGCGATATTGCCGTCGCGACAGCAGCAGATGCGCGTCGCGAATTTCGCGTTCGCCGGGCAGAAAAACCAGCACGTCGCCGCGCGGATCGTCGTGCGTTATTTCATCCAGCACGGCGGCGACATGTTCGGCGCTGCCCTGCTGCATGTCGCGCGTGCCGTGCTTATGATCCGACGATGAGCCCATCTGATCGAGCGAGCGCCAGCGCACCTCGACCGGAAACGCACGGCCTTCCACCGACACCACCGGCGCGTCATCGAAGTGCTCGGCGAAGCGCGCGGTATCAATCGTTGCCGAGGTGACGATGATCTTCAGCTCGGGGCGCTTCTTGGTCAGCCGTTTCAGATAGCCCAGCAAGAAGTCGATGTTGAGGCTGCGCTCGTGTGCCTCGTCGATGATGATGGTGTCGTAAGCGCTGAGCCACGGGTCGCCCTGCGTCTCGGCCAGCAGAATACCGTCGGTCATGAACTTGATCAGGCTGCGCTCCGATACCTGGTCGTTGAAGCGCACCTGGAAACCGACGATCTCGCCGAGCGGCGTGTTCAGCTCCTCGGCCACGCGCCGCGCGACCGAGCGCGCAGCGAGGCGGCGCGGCTGCGTGCAGCCGATCATGCCGGCTTCGCCGCGACCAGCAGCAAGACAGAGTTTGGGGAGCTGCGTGGTCTTGCCTGATCCGGTTTCGCCGGCAATCACCACCACCTGATGCTTGCGTATCAGTTCGACGATATCTTCGGCGCGCGCGCTGATCGGCAGCGACTCGTCCAGCGTGACGGCCGGTTTGGCGGCCACGCGAGCGCGGCGTCTTGCCGCGGATGCTTCGATGTCCGCCGCCAGCGCGATCATCCTGTTTTCATCGGGCCGACGCGAGAGCGCACGCCAGCGCCCCAGCAGCCGACCGAAATCACGGCTGGAAACGTCATCCAGCGCACGACGCTGGTCGCGCAGACGGCGATCAGGGTGTGCGTTGGCAGCGGGCGGGGAAACATCATTCATCGGACCGCACATCATAGCCGGTGACTATCGCCGGCATCGCAACGATTCATTTCCTTCGCTCACGCCAAATCGTTATTGTGGACACCCTGGATTCAACTTTTAAAAGGCAGACACCATGTCCATTTCCATCGGTATCGACAAGAAAGACCGCGAAACGATCGCCAAGCATCTGTCAAAGCTGCTGGCGGACACGTATTCGCTGTACCTGAAAACCCACAGTTTCCACTGGAACGTCACCGGGCCGCAGTTCAACAGCCTGCACGCGATGTTCGAGACGCAGTACAACGAGCTGTGGCTAGCGGCCGACGAAGTGGCCGAACGCATTCGCACGCTCGACGTCGCGGCGCCGGGTTCCTATAGCCAGTTCGGCAAGCTCACGTCGATCAAGGAAGAAGCCGGCGTGCCGGAATGGAAGGAGATGGTTGCCCAGCTGGTCGAGGGCCACGAGATCGCCGCCCACACCGCCCGCGAAACCATCAAGGCAACAGACGGCCCGGGTGACGAAGGCACCGCCGACATGGTGACCGGCCGCCTGAAGGAGCACGAAAAAACCGCCTGGATGCTGCGCTCTTTGCTCGCCTGAGCCTCACTCGTTAGCCAGCATAAAAAAAGCGCCTTCGACAGGCGCTTTTTTTATGGCGGGTTTCGTCCAGCGCGCGGATGGCCTGCCGGTGATTCAATGATCCTTACGGTTTTGCCAGCCAGGCGGCCTGCTCGTTTCGTTGGCGGGCAGACGATAACGCTCGTTGGCATAGGCCCAGCTGGGCCACAGCGCATGCGCCAGCGTCAGGCTGGCGAAGGCCGCGTCCACCGGCACGGAGGTCAGCACCTCACCCTGCGGCTGATAGGCGAACTGCATCGGCGCACGCTGTGGCTGCAGCACCATCAGCTGCTCGCCGCCGAGCGGATTGCGCCGCAGATAGCCGTAGTTGTCGCCGTACTGCATGATCGCGCGGTCCGGTTCGCGCTGCGTGAGGTCGGCACCCAGCATGGGATGTTCGCTGCTGATGCCGATCAGGGACAAAAGCGTCGGCGCCAGATCGACCTGGCTGACGATATGTTCGTCGCGCTTTACCGGCACACCGGCGCCAAGAATCAGCGCAGGAATATGAAAGTGGGTCACCGGCACCAGGCTGGCGCCGAACACGCGTGAATCATGGTCGGCCACGATCAGAAAAACCGTGTGACTCCAGTACGGCGACTTCTTCGCGCGCTCGAAGAATTGGCCGATCGACCAGTCGGCATAGCGCACGGCGTTTTCCGCGCTGGCCGGATTGCCCACCAGCGGCACGCGGCCGGCCGGATATTCCCACGGCGTGTGGTTGGACACGCTGAAGGCCAGGGTAAAGGTCGGCTTGTCGCCGTCCTGCATCAATCGCTGGTGCAGCTCGTTGAACATGTCCTCGTCGGAGGCGCCCCACGAACCGACGAAGCCCGGCTTGGTCTCGAAGCGCGCGCTGTCGATCACATCATCGAAACCGTTGCCGTAAAAAAACGAGCGCATATTGTCGAAGTGCGCTTCACCGCCGTAGACAAAGCGCGTGTGATAGCCGAAGTGATCGAGCAGCGCGGCGATGGTGAAGAAGTTGCTCTGGCTGCGCGGCAGCTTGAGCACGGCCTCGGCCGGCGTCGGCATAAAGCCGGTGGTCACCGCCTCCAGGCCGCGGACCGATCGCGTGCCGGTGGCGTAGGTGCGAGCGAGGTACCAGCCCTGCTTCGACAGCGCATCGAGCTGCGGCGTATAGCCGTCGCCACCCAGGCTGCCGACGTACTGCGCGCCCAGGCTTTCTTCCAGCACGATGACCAGATTCATCGGTTTGTCGGGCGTCGCCGTGGCCTGCTGGTGATGCAGGCTGGGGTACTTCGGGTCCGTCATCGGACCATCCAGCCCTGCCGCTTGCCGCACGATGGACTGCATCTGCGGCTCGGGCATTTTGCCGTAGACCGCCGCGGCCGAGCGTTCGTTGTTGAGCGCCCGTGCCGCATTGAGCACGCTGTAAAGCGAATCAAGCGACAGCGTATTGATCATGCTGTCGCTGCTGAAGGCGACCTCGGATGCATTCAACGGGCGGTGCTGCAAGGTGCCTCGACCGGCGAGAAACAGCAGCGCGAACAGCACCACCGTCATCACCGGCCGCAGCCAGCCGCGCATGGGCAGCGCATCCGGGCGGCGCGTTGGCAGCAGCTTGAAACCCAGCCAGCCGAGCAGAATCAGCACCAGCAGGGCCGCTCCCACCACCAGCTTGTAGCCATGCCACAGCATCGCCGTGACTTCGTGCGGGCTGGTCAGGTACTCGAAATACAGGCGGTTGGGACGGGTGTCGTACTCGATAAGGAACTGCGGCGTGGATACCTCCAGCAGCACAAACAGCAGCCACCAGAAGCGAAACCACCAGCTCGCCACGCGTGTGGGCCACGTCCGGTGACCCAACCACGGCGACAGCAGCGCCGGCCACGCAATCACCATTGCCAGCAGTGACAGATCGATACGCCAGCCGCCCAGCAGCACCGGCCACAACCCGCCGGCGGCATCCACGCGAGTCCATTGCCAGACGCACAGGCCCAGCCGGCTGAGTGTGAGGAAAACCAGGGTGATCAGTAAAAAGCGTAGCGTGAGATGGCGCAGAGGAAATGTCCGGCGAAGCCTTTCGGCGTTGGGCGAAATGCGTGAAACGGGCGTGAACCTTACACTACCTCACCGAGGTGTTGGACTGGCCGCGGCGTCGCGCTTCGTCGAGCGCGCTTTCCACAAACACCTGGCGATTTAAACTCGCTATCGTAGGCCAGGCGCCGGTCCGCCGAAACCGTCGGCAGAAGCCGCCGGCTGAGCTTGCGCTGACCACCTGTCACATCATTGGTTGAGCCCGCTGCCCTGCATTGGGTAAGCTTCCGGAGCTTTTGCGCTTTTGACGCAGGTTTCTTCAGGAATTTTTTTGAGCGCCACGGCAGCAAACCAAGACAGCAAATACCCGCTCCTCTCCGCCCTGCTTATTGCACTGGTGGTGGCCGCGCTGAATATCGGGCTTTGGTGGTGGGGCAACTTGCCCAACGGACCAGGTGATTGGCACGGCAAAATCGGCGGCCTCGCCTACTCCGGTTTCCAACGCTACCAGAATCCGTTCAACCACGATTTCCCGAGTGACGAGCAGATCGATGGTGATCTCAAACTGCTTAGTCGATATACCTCGAGCATAGCCACATACAGCATGCTCGAGAATCCGCAGGTCGTTCGGCTGGCAGAAAAAAACGGCCTGAAGGTGCTGGCCGGCGCGCAGATTCTCAAAGGTGACCAAGGCAATGAGGACGAAATTGATGCCCTGATTGCTCAGGCGCACCGGTACCCCGGCACGATTGATCGAGTCGTTGTCGGCAACGAAGTGCTATTCCGAAACGACAAGACGCCTGAACAAATGATGGCCTATGCCGACAGGGTGCGCGCCGCCGTGCATCAGCCGGTATCGATCGCCGAACCCGAATACATCTGGCTGAAGTATCCCGAGCTGGCCGACCACGTCGACTTCATCACCATCCATCTGTTCCCCTTCTGGAACGGCGTAACCGTATCCAGCGGACAAGACGGCAAGTCCGATGCCGTCGCTGCGGCGCTCGGCGCTTACCATGCGATCCAACAGCGCTTTCCGAACAAGCACATTGTGGTCGGCGAGGTCGGCTGGCCGTCCGCCGGCGATCGCCAGAAACAGTCGTATCCGTCGATCTCCAATGAGGCAATCTTCGATCGCCTGTGGCTCAACGAAGCCAAGAAAGAGAATATCGATTACTACCTTTTCGAAGCCTTCGACCAGCCATGGAAGGAAGGTCTCGGTGAAGGCCGCACCGGCGCCTACTGGGGCGTATTCAACGCCGATCGCCAGCTGAAGTTTCCGCTGACCGGTTCGATCATCGAAGACACCAGCTGGCCGTGGAAGGCGCTGGCCGCCAGCCTGCTCGCGCTGGTGCCGATGATCTGGTTTGCGCGCCGATTCAGCCGCTTCAAGCCGATGGGCCGGCTGTTTTTCTGCGCGCTGATCCAGCTGGCCTGTGGCCTGCTGACGTGGTCGGCGACGCTGCCGTTCAACTTCTATCTGAGCTGGATCGACTGGACCATGCTGGTGCTGTTGTTCCCGGCGCAGATCGCGATCCTGGCGATTCTGCTGATCAACGGCTTCGAGTTCACCGAGGTGCTGTGGCGCCGCCAGTGGGTGCGCAGCGCCGGCATGCTGCGGCCGGATCGTCCGGAGAAGCAGCCGTTCGTCTCGATCCATCTGGCCTGCTACAACGAGCCGCCGGAGATGGTGATCATCACCCTCGATTCGCTGGCCGCGCTGGACTACGCCAACTTCGAAGTGCTGGTGATCGACAACAACACCAAGAACCCGGACG
>Ga0302228_10000014_pt1 | contig 160233 bp, 126 predicted proteins | sample II_Palsa_N1_2_FD_193519 | JGI IMG/M metagenome (GOLD analysis project Ga0302228, IMG submission 193519) | Peat permafrost microbial communities from Stordalen Mire near Abisko, Sweden - II_Palsa_N1_2 | ecosystem: Environmental > Terrestrial > Soil > Palsa > Peat permafrost | place: Sweden... | reverse complement strand
CACGCACGCCGCTCTGGCTGACGGTGTTGGCGATATTGCCAACGGCCGTCGCGCCGCCTTCATTGGCGAAATCGGCGGTTTCTTCGGTGGCCTGCTTGCGGTTGGCGGTCAGGCCACCGACGGCGTCGAGATAGCTCTGCTTGACGTCTTCCAGCAGCACGCGGTCCTGCGGGCGCTTGGGGCCGGCCAGCGACGGGCGCACGTCGGCGAGATTGAGCTCCATCGTCGTGGTGAACTCGGCGTGCGGGGTGTTTTCGTCGTGCCACAGACCCTGGGCCTTGGCATACGCCTCGACCAGCTTGATCTGCGCGTCGCCGCGACCGGAGAGATGCAGATAGTTCAGAGCCTCCTGATCGATCGGGAAGATGCCGCAGGTCGCGCCGTATTCCGGCGCCATGTTGGCGATGGTGGCGCGGTCAGCCAGCGGCAGGTTCTTGAGGCCGTCGCCGAAGAACTCGACGAACTTGCCCACCACGCCGAGCTTGCGCAGCATCTGTGTCACGGTCAGCACCAGATCGGTCGCGGTTACACCCTCGGGCAGCTTGCCGGTCAGCTTGAAACCGACGACCTGCGGAATCAGCATCGACGATGGCTGGCCCAGCATCGCGGCTTCGGCTTCGATACCGCCGACGCCCCAGCCCAGCACGCCGATACCGTTGATCATCGTAGTGTGCGAGTCGGTGCCGAACACGGTGTCCGGATAGGCCCAGCTTTCGCCGTCCTTGTCCGCAGTGAACACCACGCGGGCGAGGTGCTCCAGGTTCACCTGATGCACGATGCCGGTGCGCGGCGGCACGACCTTGAAGTTGTTGAACGCTTTTTGCCCCCAGCGCAGGAACGAATAACGCTCCTGGTTGCGCTCGAACTCGATCTCGACGTTCTTTTCCAGCGCGGACGACGAACCGTAAGCGTCCACCTGCACGGAATGGTCGATGACAAGTTCAGCGGGTGCCAGCGGGTTGATCTGGTTGGCGTCACCGCCCAGCTTGACCACCGCATCGCGCATCGCCGCAAGATCGACCACGCAGGGAACGCCGGTGAAATCCTGCAGCACGACGCGGGCCGGCATGAAAGCAATCTCAATTTCGGGCTCAGCCTTGGCATCCCACTTGGCAATCGCCTCGATTTCTTTCGAGGTGACATTGAGGCCGTCTTCGTGACGCAGCAGGTTTTCCAGCAGGATTTTCATCGAGTACGGCAGTCGCTTCAGGTCGAAGCGCTCTCCCAGCTTGGTCAGGCTGGCGAAGACGTGCTTCTGGCCATTGACGTCGAGCGTGTCGCGTACGGAAAAGGTGTCTTTCATGGGTAGATTCCTGGCTGATCCTGCGGCTGGGATGACTGCAAGCGTGGCAAGCGCACTCGCCGGCTCGGTAAAAAAGCAATTATCGCCCAAACGCTTGCTGGTCGCGACCTCTGGTCGCCGATCGTGTCACTCGATGCTTACTGAAAAGCAGGCACGACGAGTAGACTTTGCCAACGCTTTTGGATGAGTTCGCCGCCAAGCATGAACCCGATAACCGCCCCGTACAAACGCCTTTGACGACATGCAGCGTTCGATGATTTCGATGACTTTGTCTGCCGTCTCGCTGCGCGATCTGGCGCTGGTTCAGGCGGTACATCAGCACGGCAGTTTCAACAGCGCAGCGCGGGCGATGCATATCAGTCCTTCTGGACTTTCGCATCAAGTGCAAAAGGTGGAGCAGGCGCTCGGTGCGCCGCTGTTCGAGCGCGGTGGTCGGCGCATCGTGCCGACGGCCGGGGGGCATCAGCTGCTGGCGCAGATCGCGGCCGTGCTGACTTCCGCGGAACATCTTCAGCAAATGGCGCGCGCCGGCGAGGTCGCCTTTGGCGGCGAACTGAGGCTCGGTTTGCCGGCATCGCTGGGGCCTTACCTGTTGCCGCATTTGATCGAGCCGTTTCCGCTGCATTTCCCGGGCGCGCGTCTGGGCATTTCCGAAGGCAAGCCGCGTGGACTGTTGCGTCGCTTGCATGAAGGCGAACTGGACGCGGTGCTGGCGCCGCCTGGCCCGGTCGTCAGCGGCATCGCTGCGCGGCCACTATTTTTCGAGCCATGGGAATTGATGTTGCGCGCTGATCACCCGCTGGCCGGAAAGCGCAGCCTGTCGCTGGATCAGCTCGATCCAGCCGAAGCGATTCTCATGGCCGAAGGGCACGCCGACGGCCTGAACGGTGTCAGCAGCGAGAACGGCCAGGCGCTGCGTGGCTACGTGCAGGACGTCAGCCTGGAAAGCCTCGCTGCCCTGGTTAGCCTGCGTGGTGGCTATGCGCTGGTACCTGCATTGGCCCATGAACGGCTGGCTTCGATGCCGAATATCGTGCTGGCCAAACTGACCGGCGAGGCCTCCGGCAGAAAGATCTCGCTGCACTGGCGCGACGCATCACCATGGCATGCCGACCTGCAGGCGTTCGCCGAACTGTTGCGCAAGCTGGCTCGGCAGCGCCCGGGCTTGCGCGTCGCCTCGGAAAAAAGCAAAACAGCCCCGCGTTGATTTGATTTTCAGCTCAGCTGTCGCTGCGACGCCCGCATTCGGCTGCGCTTTTATCGAGCTGATTTTGCATCAGCAAAAGCGGCAGAAAATTTTCACTTTCGAAGCGTTTCTTTCAGATTTTTATCGACGCAAGCGGCAACATCACGATCGCCCGCAGACCATGCGGTTGCCGATTTTCTAGCGTCAGGTCGCCGCCGTGGTTGCGCATGATCGAGCGGGCGGAGGGCAGACCCAGACCGAAGCCGCCGGTGGCGCGATTGCGCGAAGCCTCGATCCGGAAAAAAGGCAGAAAAAGCTTGGGTAACACGTTGGGCGGAACGCCCGGGCCATCGTCGTCGATCGTGATGATGACCTCATGCTCGTGCACGGCAAGTGCCACGCGCGCCCGGTTACCGTATTTCACGGCGTTGTCGATCAGGTTAGTCAGCACGCGCTTGAGTGCGAGCGGGCGGCCCAGGTAGACCAGCGGCACCACGCTGGTGGACTCTACCGCTTGATCCATATCGCGGAAGTCGTCCACCACGGTATGGATCAATTCACCCAGTTCGAAGCGGGTCATGTCCTCTTGCTGCCCGTCCAGACGGAAGAAGGCCAGGCTGGCCTCGACCATTGCCTGCATTTCATCGACATCACGAAACAGCTTTCGCTGCTGCTCGGCGTCTTCGACGAACTCGCCGCGCAGTCGCATACGCGTCAGCGGCGCACGCAGATCGTGCGAGATCGCCGTGAGCATTTCGGTGCGGCTATCCATCAACTGCTGGATGCGCTCCTGCATGGCATTGAAGGCGGCTGCCGCCTCGCGTATTTCCAACGGACCGGTGAGCTGCAGCGGCTCGGCACGCAAACCGGCACCAAACGTTTCGGCCGCGTCGGCAAATCGCTGCACCGGCTGCGCCAAACGCCGGCTCGCCACGCTGGCGATGATTCCGCCCGATAGCAGAACAAACGCGATGGTCAGCAGTATCCGCGGACCGCGGTCGATGCCCCAACTTCGCTGGAGGGTGTTGAACTGCACCCAGCTGTGGTCGGACAGTTCGATGGCAATGGAATAGCCGTCCGCGCCAGGAGTGCCATCATTGGAGAGTTCACCGGGCCTGGATGCCAAAATGGCGGCGTCTGGGCGATCCAACATGCGGGTAAGTTCGGCCCAGTAGGTATCGTGCTCTTTCGTGTCGTGGTGGTGTGATATCGCCACCAGCTCGCGGTGGGGATACCAGTGCGTGGCGAAAGACGGCGAAACCAGCCGCTGGGCCAGCTGCTGGCGCTCGCTGGCTGGGGTCTGATCCATCGCGCGGGTCATACCGGCCACTTCTTGAATAAGCCCCGTGCTTTCGAGCGGCGGCTGCGCCCAAACGCCAGCAAACTGCACAAAGGCTACGCTCATCAGCAACGCGATCATGATCGCACCAGCGACGTTGAGCGCGAACCACCAGGCGATGCTGTCGAATACGTTGTGGCGTTTCATGGCGCGCGCTCGACTGGCATGGTGAAGATGTAACCCGCGTTGCGCACGGTGCGTATCATTTCCGGATTGCGCGTATCGGTTTCGATCTTGCGTCGGATACGGCTGATTTGGACGTCTATGCTGCGGTCGAACACTTCATGCGCCGAGCCGCGGGCGTAATCGATCAACTGCTCGCGCGTGAGCAGGCGCTGCGGATGTTCGAGAAAAGCCAGCAGCAATTCGAATTCACCGCTGGACAGAGGCACCAGGGTCATATCGGTCGAACGCAGCTCCCTTTTGGCCAGGTCGAGTCGCCATTCGCCGAACAACAGGCTCGGGTGTGGATCGATCGGAGCGTTTCGATGCTGGGTAGCCCGGCGCAGCAACGCACGTACGCGCGCAAGCAGTTCGCGCGCGTCGAAGGGCTTGGCCAGATAGTCATCAGCGCCCAGTTCGAGACCAACGATGCGGTCGGTGGTTTCGGTGACGGCCGTCAGCATGATGATGGGAAGGCTGCTTGATGCCGCCCTCACGCGCTTGCATAAGCTGAGGCCGTACTCGCCCGGCAGCATCACGTCAAGAATCAGCGCGTCGTAAGTGTTGTTTGCCATGGCGGCATCCATATGCGCCCCGGATACCGCCACCTCGACGGTGTAATCGTACCGTTCAAGAAATTTCTTTATCAGCGCGAGCAGCTCTTCGTCGTCATCCACGACAAGGATGTTTGGCACGGCGATCACCTGGCTACTCGTGAGTGTTCAAGCAGGCATTTATACGGCAACGCCTGGACATAAGCACACATTTCAGCGGTGAAACATTGTGGCGTCCATGCATCTTTCGGGACAAACACTGGACACGTCGCTTTGTCAGGATGCGTTATCTCTTCAGCGCGGGCACGGTACCGATGTCAACAACGATTCGCGAATTGCTCCATCGGCGTTTGTCTTCACCGGTTCGCGCTGAAGCAGGATCGGTTACACCCTTCTTAAGAGACGGCATAACGACCTTGCGTGAGCGTGTCGAATGGGATCAGGCAGTCGTACTGTCGGTGGCTAGAGGTATCGAATCGGATGCCGACAAAGTCATGCAGTGGTTCACCCACGACGGCATTGACGAGTTCGACGGCAAAACCGCGCGGCAAATGGTCGACGAAGGTGCCACGGCGCGACTGCTCGACATGCTGATCACCATACGAAACGGCCATCGGGACCGTTGAACTCGCCGGCCGTATCGCCGACGCCACAAATTTCAGCAAGCTCCCTAGGAAAGTTAGATGATGAAAAAACTAAGCTGCCTCGCATTGATTGCACTCATGCCCGCAGCGGCATGGGCCCAGTCGACGGCTGCACCGGATGACTCGACGGACCCGACAACGGCCTCACGCTGGCGACTGGGCCTGGGTGTCGCGGTATTCAATAACGGCTATGTCGGGCGCGGGTCACAGGTGCTACCGCTTCCCATCGTGGATTACGCCGGAGACCGGTTTTTCATACATGGCATCATGGGCGGCGTGCATCTGCTGAAGTCCGATGGTTTCGTTGTCGATGCCATCATCACGCCCGGTTTCAACAATATCGACGCATCCGATTTCAGTCGGGCCGATCTGGCTCGTCGCGGCATCAATCGCAGCGATCTGCAAAATCGCGATATCAGCGTCGATGCCGGCTTTGCCGCCACCTGGACCGGCGGCCTCGGGCAGCTGAAGGCTGTGGCCAAGACCGATATATCCGGCAATAGTAACGGTGCCGAATATTCCCTCGAATACGGATATCCACTTCAATGGGACGGTTTCAAGATCACCCCAAATGTCGGCGCGACTTTTTTATCAGCCAAGGTTGCCGACTATTACTACGGCATTCACCCGGAAGAAGTGCGCCGGGGTGTCCCCGGCTATACGCCCGGCGGTTCGCTGATTCCGGATGTGGGCGTCAACGTGATTCGTCCCTTGGGCCCAAAATGGGCGCTGATGATCAACGTCAAATACAACGCATTGCCGAACAAGATCAGCAACAGTCCGCTGATCGACAGCAGTCACGGGACTGCCGTCATGGTTGGCTTCAGCCGTGCGTTTTGATGCGCGACTTCGCTAGAAATATCGATGTAGAAAAAGCGGCCTAGCGACAGCTAGGCGGCTGCTTTTGTCCGCTTGCGATTTCTATCCATGCATCCATGAAAAAGCCGCCTTTCGGCGGCTTTTTTTATAGCTTAGGCAAAAAATACTCAGCCGCGTGACGAACGCTTGCGGTCGTTCTCGGTGAGATGCTTCTTGCGCATGCGGATTTCTTTCGGCGTGACTTCGACCAGCTCGTCGTCGTCGATGAAGTCCAGCGCCTGCTCTAGCGTGAACTTCGTGGCCGGGGTCAGCTGAATCGCATCGTCCTTGCCGGAAGCGCGCATGTTGGTCAGCGGCTTGGGCTTGATCGCATTGACGGTGAGGTCGTTGTCCTTGGCGTGGATACCTATCAGCTGGCCTTCGTACACCGAGTCGCCTTCGGCGGCGAACAGCCTGCCACGCTCCTGCAGCGGTCCGAGCGAGTAGGCCGGGGTATTGCCGGCGCCGTTGGAGATCATCACGCCGTTCTGGCGCTTGGCGATCGGGGCCGGGGTGTACGGACCGTAATGGTCAAACACATGGAACAACAGGCCCGAACCCTGGGTAAGGGTCTTGAACTGGTTCTGGAAACCGATCAGGCCACGCGCCGGGATCATGTATTCCAGACGCACGCGACCGCGGCCGTCAGACACCATGTTCTTCAGCTCGCCTTTGCGCACACCCAGGCGTTCCATCACGCCGCCCTGATGGATCTCTTCGATATCCACCACCAGCTGCTCGATCGGCTCCATCTTCTGGCCATCGATGTCCTTGAGGATGACTTCCGGACGCGACACGGCCAGCTCGTAGCCCTCGCGGCGCATGTTCTCGATCAGCACCGAGAGATGCAGTTCGCCGCGGCCGGAAACCAGGAACTTGTCGGCGTCGGAACCGTCTTCGACCTTCAGCGCCACGTTGTGCACCTTCTCGCGGTCCAGACGCTCGCGCAGCTGGCGGCTGGTCAGGAACTTGCCGCCGGACAGATCCTTGCTACCGACGAAGGGTGAATTGTTGACCTGGAAGGTCATGCTGATCATCGGCTCGTCGACGCTCAGCGGCGGCAGCGCCTCGGGCGTATCCGGCGCGGTCAGCGTGTCGGAAATGGTCAGATCGGGGATGCCCGAGATGGCGACGATGTCGCCGGCTTCAGCGCCGTCTTGCTCGATGCGCTCGAGGCCGAGAAAGCCGAGCACCTGAGCGATCTTGCCCAGTCGCTTTTTGCCTTCGCGATCGATCACGGCAACCTGCATGCCCTTCTTCAGCGCACCGCGCTGGACGCGGCCGATGCCGATCACGCCGACGAAATTGTTGTAGTCGAGCTGGCTGATGCGCATCTGGAACGGGCCGTCCGGATCGACGTCCGGCATCGGCGCGTGCTGCATGATCGCTTCGTACAGCGGGGTCATGTCGCCTTCGCGCGCGTTCTCGTCCAGCGACGCATAACCATTGAGGGCCGAGGCATAGACAATCGGGAATTCCATCTGCTCGTCGCTGGCGCCGAGCTTTTCGAACAGGTCCCAGACCTGCTCCACCACCCACTCCGGGCGCGAGCCCGGGCGATCGACCTTGTTGATCACCACAATGGGCTTGAAGCCCATGGCGAACGCTTTCTGCGTCACGAAGCGCGTCTGCGGCATCGGGCCGTCCATCGCATCGACCAGGATCAGCACGGTGTCGACCATCGACAGTACGCGCTCGACTTCGCCACCGAAGTCCGCATGTCCCGGCGTGTCGACGATGTTGATGCGGTTCTTGATGCCTTTTTTCTTGTCTTCCCAGGTGATGGCCGTGTTTTTGGCCAGGATCGTGATGCCACGCTCCTTTTCCTGGTCGTTCGAATCCATGACGCGCTCGGCCAGAACGGTGCGCTCGTTGAGCGTGCCGGACTGCTTCAGAAGCTGGTCGACGAGGGTGGTCTTGCCGTGATCGACGTGAGCGACGATGGCGATATTGCGCAGGTTTTCGATGGACATAAATATCTCGGCCGGCGCCGGGTGGGCCGCCTGATGGTTTAACGGAAGGATTAACTCGTCGATTATACGGATTTATGCGTCAGCCTGCCTGTGATTTCGGCATTTTGTTCATTTGGCGCGGGGCGGGGCGTTGCCGCTAAGGGTCGGTTTGTCAAAAATGCGTGTTTCCGGGAGGGAGGCGGGTTATTCGAAGCCCGGCGACTTTTCCGGAAAGCAGCGCAGCGTGCGCGGCGCTTATCGGAGTCTTCACCTGACTACGTTATTCTTCCCGACCCCATCGCCGTGCTGGACACGGTGATGCCGCCAAGAAACTCCGAGGATTTGCGATGACCATCAACGTTACTTTCAGCACCAACCGTGGCCCGATCCATCTGCGTCTGCATGATGACAAGGCGCCGCTGACGGTGGCCAATTTTGTCAACCTGGCCAAGCGCGGCTACTACGACGGTCTGTCGTTTCATCGCGTGATTGCCGACTTCATGGTGCAGGGCGGTTGTCCGGAAGGCAGTGGCCGCGGTGGCCCGGGCTATAAGTTCGAAGACGAATTCAATGCCTCGCTGCGTCACGACAAGCCGGGAGTGCTGTCGATGGCCAATGCCGGTCCGCGGACCAACGGCAGCCAATTTTTCATCACTCATGGCGCGACGCCCTGGCTGGACGGCAAGCACAGCGTGTTCGGTGAAGTGCTTGGTGCGGACGATCAGAAGGTGGTCGACGCCATCCAGCAGGGTGACATCGTGGAAAAAGTGACCGTGGAAGGTGATGTCGACGCCGTCCTGGCGGCGCATGCGGATCGGGTCAAGGAATGGAACGCGGTGCTAGACAAGCGCGCCTGATGCCTGCCGACTGATTCACGCGTTGAACCGTAAAGCAACGGTTGCGACTGCAGCCCTTGCCAGCTACCAAACCGCCGGATCGTGCCGGCGGTTTTTTTTGCCTGATCGGGTGGCGGTAGAAGCTTCGCAGGCCTACTATCGGCGGGCGGCAGACACCTTTTAAGCAACTAAGGGGTATATCCATGTCATTCCTCAATGATTTGCTTGGCGGTCAGGGGCAGCAGGTGGGTACGGGCTCGTTGATTTCGCTGGCCGGGCAGTTGATCGATCGCGCGGGCGGCGTACAAGGCCTGGTTAGCACGTTGCAGCAAAACGGCCTTGCCGGCGCGGTGCAGTCGTGGGTCGGCACGGGTGCGAATCAGCCGGTATCCGGTGACCAGCTGGGTCAGGCATTGCAAAGCGGCGGCTTGGGCTCGCTGGTACAGGAAGCCGCCGGCAAAATGGGTGTCGACCCTGGTGAGCTTATGGGAAAACTTTCGCAGGTGTTGCCGCATGCCGTCGATCATTTGACGCCAGCGGGTGAAGTGCCGGACGCGGGGCAGGGTAGTGGTTTCAATCTCGGCATGCTGGAAGGCCTGGCCGGAAAGCTGCTGGGTCCGACGCGGGCATAAGCCATAAGTGTGGAATAGGTAGCTGGACCTGCCATAGCGAGGTTTTGGCTATCTGCGCGGGGAACTCTGGCGCGATCTTTTATTTTCCACGGACGTGGTGGCCTTTGCAGAAGCGCCTTCGATGGCTCGGCGTGCGGCTTCGCAGCATCGTGATAAAATTGTGCTCTTTGCCCTGTTGCGTAGATAGTCCATGCCTCAGCTAGCCCAGCGAGTCGGTCGTGCGAAACCCAGTGCCATCATGGTCATTGCGGAAAAGGCCAAGCAGCTCAAAGCCGCCGGGCGTGACATCATCAGCTTCTCGATCGGCGTGCCTAATTTTCTGCCCGGCGAACATGTTTATGCTGCCGCGCGCGAGGCGCTGTCGCACGATAGCGGCCAGTACGGCAGCAACCGCGGCGCGGATGCTTTGCTGGACGCCTTTCTAAAGCATATCGAGGCGCTGGGTTTCAGCGGCTATGGCCGCCTGAACGTGTCAATCGGCATCGGCGCCAAGCATGTGCTCTACAACCTCGCCGAAGCCCTGCTCAACGAAGGCGACGAGATATGTTTCCCGGCGCCATACTGGACCACCTATCACGATATCGCCGATATCGTCGGCGCCAGGGTCAACGTGCTGCCCTGTCCTTCGGTGCAAAACTACAAGCTGGCGCCGGCGCAACTGGAAGCCGCGCTGCAACGCAAGCCGAAAGTGTTTCTGTTCAATAATCCGTCGAACCCGACCGGCATGGTCTACACGCGCGAAGAAATTGCCGCGCTGGCCGATGTGCTGGTGGAATATCCCGAAACGTGGATCATCACCGATGACATCTACAACTCGATGGTGTTCGACGGCTTGGGTTATCACAACTTTTCGTTGGAACGCCCCGAACTTCGCGAGCGCATGATCTTCGTCGACTCGGTGTCCAAAACGTACGGCATGCCGGGTTGGCGCGTCGGCTTGATCGCGGGGCCGGAGTTGGTGGCCAAAGCGATGACCACGCTCAACTCCAATCACATTACCAGCCTGCCTGAAGTCATCACCGCAGCGGCAATTGCTGCGCTCAGCGGCCCGCAGGACATCCCGCAGGCCAAGTGCGCCGAATTTGCCGCCAAGCGTGACCTGGTCGTGGAGGCGTTGCGCGCCATTCCCGGCGTGATCTGCCCGCGGCCACAGGGCGCTTTCTATGCGTTTCCGGACATCTCGGTGGCGTTCGGCAAAAGCCATAACGGCACGCTTATTAACAATGACGTGGACTTTTGCGCATCGTTGCTGGAAGCCAAGGGCGTGGCCTGTGTACCGGGCTCCGCGTTCGGTGAGCCGCGTGCGCTGCGCATTTCCTATACCTGTCCGACGGCTCAGCTAGAACCAGGCCTGCAGCGCATACAGTCATTCTTTGCGGAGCTGAGCTGAACATTCCGACTTGGCACTTCACTCATCGCCGGGCAAGTCGCTCACGTTTATTCAATCACCCATCCCTTATCGTTACTGATTGCTTACTCATCGCTCACTCAAGGAGCCACCCCCATGAAAGCCCCCGTTAGAGTTGCTGTTACCGGCGCCGCCGGCCAGATCGGTTACGCGCTGCTTTTCCGTATTGCTGCCGGCGACATGCTGGGCCCGGATCAGCCGGTGATCCTGCATCTGCTCGAAATCACCCCGGCGCTACCCGCGCTGCAGGGTGTGGTGATGGAACTCAACGATTGTGCGTTCCCGACACTGGCCGGCGTGGTTGCCACGGATGATCTCAACGTTGCCTTCAAGGATGTCGACTACGCCTTGCTGGTCGGTGCGCGTCCACGTGGCCCTGGCATGGAGCGCAAGGATCTGCTGGAAGCCAACGGAGCGATCTTTGGTCCGCAGGGCAAGGCGCTGAACGATCACGCCAAGCGCGACGTGCGCGTGCTGGTGGTCGGCAACCCGGCCAACACCAATTCGCTGATCGCGCAGCAGAGCGCGCCGGATCTCGACCCGAAGTGCTTCACTGCCATGGTGCGGCTTGATCACAACCGCGCGCTGTCGCAGCTGGCTGAAAAGACCGGCAAGCATTCGACCGACATCAAGAAGCTCACCATCTGGGGCAATCATAGCTCGACGCAGTACCCGGACCTGCACCACGCCACGGTCGACGGCAAGGCGGCGCTGTCGCTCATCGATCAGGGCTGGTACGAGAGCGATTTCATCCCGACCGTGCAGCAGCGCGGGGCCGCCATCATCAAGGCGCGTGGTGCGTCGTCGGCGGCTTCTGCAGCATCCGCCGCAATCGATCATATGCGTACCTGGGCACACGGCACCGCCGAGGGCGACTGGGTGTCGATGGGCATTCCGTCCGACGGTTCGTACGGCATTGCGCCGGGCGTGATCTACGGCTATCCCGTGACGGTGAAAAACGGCAAGTATGAAATCGTGCAGGGCTTGGAAGTCAACGCATTCTCGCGTGCCCGCATGGACGCTACCGACAAGGAATTGCGCGAAGAGCGCGCTGGCGTCGAGCATCTGTTCGCTAAGAAATAATTCTTCACGATCATTGACTGACAAGAGGCCGGCTTTTGTCGGCCTCTTTTTGTTTGTGCCCGCGCTGCAGAACGTCGGCTGTTTCCAACCCGGGTAATTAGGGTTCAGCCCAGAGAAATTTTCCTTCCGTGCGTATCGTGTTGCGTCCCGAGTGCATGCGACTGAACGCGATGGCGATGGCACTGCGCTAAGATGCCGCTTTTCCGTGGAGCCAACCATGACAAAAATCGCATCTCCCGGCGCCCGTTTCCGCGCCGCGCTGGCCGAAGAGCAGCCGTTGCAGGTCATTGGCGCAATCAATGCGAATCACGCGTTGCTGGCGAAGCGTGCCGGTTACCGCGCAATCTATTTGTCCGGCGGCGGCGTCGCGGCAGGTTCGCTAGGTTTGCCGGACCTCGGCATCAATACGCTGGACGATGTCCTCACCGATGTGCGTCGCATCACCGACGTCTGCGATCTGCCGCTGATGGTGGATATCGACACCGGTTTCGGTCCGAGTGCGTTCAACATCGCCCGTACGGTAAAGAGTCTGATCAAATTCGGTGCGGCTGCCTGCCATATCGAGGATCAGGTCGGTGCCAAGCGTTGTGGTCATCGTCCCGGCAAGGAAATCGTTTCCGCTGGCGAAATGGCTGATCGCGTTAAGGCAGCAGCCGACGCTCGGACTGATGACGATTTTTTCCTTATTGCCCGTACCGATGCGATTGCGGTAGACGGTGTGGATGCAGCGATAGAGCGCGCCATAGCCTGCGTCGAAGCCGGTGCCGACGGCATCTTCGCCGAGGCGGCGTATGACCTGCCAACCTACCGCCGTTTTGTCGACGCCGTGAAAGTGCCGGTGCTGGCCAATATCACTGAGTTCGGCAGCACGCCACTTTTCAGCGTGGAAGAACTCGGCACAGCCGGCGTAGGCATCGTGCTGTATCCGCTTTCTGCCTTCCGTGCGATGAACAAGGCCGCTGAGAACGTGTATGCCGCCATTCGCCGCGATGGTCACCAGCGCAACGTGATCGACACCATGCAGACGCGGGAGGAACTCTACGATCGCATCGGCTATCACGCATTTGAGAGCAAGCTCGACGCGCTGTTTTCAAGCAAAAAGGTCTGACAAAAATCTACAAACTTCCGCATGAGCAGCGCTTAAGGCGCCGTCATGCATCTGCAAGTCTCAGGAGATTGATCGATGAGCGAGCAAGCCCTTCCCAAAGCCAAGAAATCCGTGGCGCTTTCCGGTGTGCCGGCAGGTAATACCGCACTGTGCACCGTAGGCCGCAGCGGCAACGACCTGCATTATCGCGGTTACGACATCCACGATCTGGCGGCCAAGGGCTGCTTCGAAGAAGTAGCGTACCTGCTGGTGCACGGCGTGCTGCCGAACTGGACCGAGCTGAACAACTATCGCGCGCGGCTGAAGCGCCTGCGCGGGCTGCCGGCACCGGTGAAAAGCGCGCTCGAGCTGCTGCCTGCGGCCACGCATCCAATGGATGTCATGCGCACGGGCTGCTCGGTTCTTGGCACCGTACTTCCCGAGAAAGACGACCACAACGTGACAGGCGCACGCGACATCGCCGATCGGCTAATGGCCAGCTTCGGCTCTATGCTGCTGTACTGGTACCACTTCAGCCACAACGGCAAGCGCATCGAAACGCAGACCGACGATGATTCCATCGCGGCGCACTTCCTGCATCTTCTGCACGGCAAAAAGCCTAGCGATCTTCACGCGCACGCGCTGGACAAGTCGCTGGTGCTTTACGCCGAGCATGAGTTCAACGCATCCACGTTTGCCGCGCGCGTTATCGCGGGTACGGGCTCGGACATGTATTCCGCTCTCACTGGTGCTATCGGTGCACTGCGCGGACCCAAGCATGGCGGCGCCAACGAAGTGGCGATGGAAATCATCGCGCGCTATCGCAACGCTGATCAGGCTGAGGCGGACATTCGCGCCCGCGTCGAGCGCAAGGAAATTGTGATCGGCTTCGGGCATCCTGTTTACACCGTGTCCGATCCGCGTAACGAGATCATCAAGGAAGTCTCGCGCAAGCTGTGCACGGAAGGAGGCAATCCGACGCTGTTCGACGTGTCCGAGCGCATCGAGAAGGTGATGGGCGAGATCAAGAAGATGTTCCCGAACCTCGACTGGTTCTCTGCCAGCGCGTATCACATGATGGGCGTGCCCACGGCCATGTTCACCCCGCTGTTTGTCATTGCGCGCACTTCCGGCTGGAGTGCGCACGTGATCGAGCAGCGCGAGGACGGCAAGATCATTCGCCCCAGCGCCAACTATGTTGGACCGGAAGATCAGGCGTACGTTGTCATCGACAAGCGCTGAGCTTGGTTTGAGCGCAATAAAAAAAGGAGTCGTTCGGCTCCTTTTTTATTGCGAGCAGTCAATCGAAAGGCGTGCGTCAAACAACTCCGAGATACTTCGATGCGTTCGAAGATGGGCGCGATGAAAGATCTCTTTACGAATTTAGTGACGCAAATCGCCTTTCGAATTCAATCAGGCATTTGTCTGCTGAACAGCGACCGTCCCTCCACAAAATGTACACGCGCTTTTACCTAAATTGTGACTTCTTAAACCGACCAGTACGGAAAAGCCCGATGAGTTCAAAAAATACTGCGAAACCGCGTTTTCGATGCAACTATTGCCTGATTGCGGCACCCTTGCTGCTGGCAAGTACGGCGTCTTTCGCGGACATTTCACCAGCTCTCGATCGTTTCGATCTCTCTCTTGGTGGTTATTACACCAGCAGCGATACCAACATTGGCGCCAACCTGAGAAACAGCCCTTACAAGGGCAACGTGAATCTCGAAAACGATCTCGGCTTTCAGAATCACAAGACGGTACCTCGCGTAAAACTTGATTTCCTCATCGGCGATCATCAAGGCTTTTCGTTCGACTATTTCAGCCTCAATCGGTCGGAGACCAAGACCATTGGCGACAGCATCAGCTACGGCGGTAATACCTACGACGCTTCGGCTTCAGTGCACGGCAAGCTGGACTTCGACTTCGGCAGCGCCGCCTATCGCTGGTGGTTTGGCAGCGGAAGCGATGCGTTCGGACTGGGTATTGGTGCGGCCTATTATCGGGTGCGGGCCGGGATAAGCGGCATCGCCACATTGAACGGCGAATCGGCGCAGGCTTCGACCGGTTTCAGTGAAACTGCGGGCGCACCGTTACTGCAGATTGGTTGGCGTCACGCGTTCAGTAACAGCTGGCGCATGTATGTCGATGCGTCCGGCGTAAAAAAGAATGGCGGTGATCTGAATGGTCATATCTACAATGCCGCGGCTGGCCTCGAGTGGTACCCGTGGAAAAATCTCGGCTTTGGCGCCGAATACGCCTACACGCGCATCAAGCTCAACGACGATCAGGGCAGCTACGACGCCAATCTTGATCTGAAGCTTCATGGGCCGTCTGCGTTTGTGAAACTTCGCTTCTAAGCGCGATCATTCATCAGCCGAAGATTTAAAATAAAAGCTCGACTAAGTAGGTCGCGACAGTAACTTGTCGCGGCCTTTTTTGTGCGTGCCGAGAACCCTCAGAGAGTATGCATACAGCGACGTCGTTTCCGTCGCTGCATCAGCCATCCTGCGGCGCACAAACCCGCTACCAGCAGAAACTGCAATCCATAAGCGGCCCATCCATGCTGATCGAACCAATCGGCGAGTAACCGATCGCCGGCGATCATGCGTGCCGCCGTCCATGCGATGGCGGCGGACCCCAAGTAAATGATGATGGGAAATCGATTAAGCCATTTAAGGATCAGCGTGGAACCCCAGACCACGAGGGGCACGCTTATCAGCAGGCCCAGTGCGACGAGGATCAAATGACCTTTCGACGCGCCGGCGATGGCCAGGACATTGTCCACGCCCATCAGCGCATCAGCGATGACAATCGTTCGCAGCGCCGCCCAGAAACTTTCTGCCGATTGAACATCGTGGTTTGGGCCATTGTTATTCTGCTGCAGAAGCTTCCAGGCGATGGGCAGCAACACTAGACCCCCGGCGAGCATCAGACCTGGTAATTCAAGCAGGTAAATGACGACGGCTGTAAGCAAAAGACGAACAACGATGGCGCCCAAGGTTCCCCAAAGGATGGCGCGTTTTTGAAGTTTATCGGGAAGACTGCGTGCGGCCATCGCGATCACAATCGCGTTGTCGCCGGCAAGCACGAGATCAAGCAGGACAATGGCCAGAAGGCCAGAGAAAAAATCAGTGCCGGTCAGTTCCAAGAGCGTTTCCTTGTGCGTCGGACAATGCAGTGAAAACGGATGCGCACGATCCGTTTTCACCACAAAAGTCTCGTTCACAAAGCAACTGCTGCAATGACCGGGGCGAGGCTTCGCCCGTGTTGACGATCAATGCACCGACGCAATGGAACTTGCGTCGGGAACTACTCCCCTTTGGGATGTGTTTGTCGATTGTCTGGTGGTAGGCGATCAAGGTCAACAGCCATGATCGAGATGCAGGTGAATAGCCGAATCTGCCTTGAATCGCTGCGGTCGGTTAAAATGGCCGACTTTCCACGCTGCGAGATCCGTCCATGAGTGCGCACGATATCCGTTCCGCCGTCCGTCCCGACCCGGACCAGCCGCTGGTCGACATTGCCGACTATGTGATTGATCACGCGATTGACTCCAAAGAAGCCTACGACACCGCGCGTTACATGTTGCTCGACTCGCTCGGTACTGCGATGCTGGCGATGAAGTTTCCTGAGTGCGTCAAGCATCTCGGGCCGGTTGTGCCCGGCGCCTCCCTTTCGGGTGGCGCTCGTGTGCCTGGTACCAGTCACGAGCTGGATCCTGTCCAGGCGGCGTTTGCCATCGGCACGCAGATTCGCTGGCTGGATTTCAACGACACCTGGCTTGCCGCGGAATGGGGCCACCCTTCAGACAATCTCGGCAGCATATTGGCAGTGGGTGACTATCTCAGCCGCAAGGCAGAGCGCGAAGGCGGCACACCGCTTACGGTACGCGACGTTCTTGGCTATGCGATCAAGGCGCATGAAATTCAGGGCTGTTATGCCTTGCTTAACAGCTTCAATCGGGTAGGGCAGGATCATGTCATTCTCGTGCGCCTTGCCTCGACCGCCGTCGCCACGGCAATGCTTGGCGGTGGCAAAGAACAGATTGTGACGGCGGTGTCGCATAGCTGGATTGACAACGGCGCGCTGCGTACCTATCGCCACGCGCCCAATACCGGTCCGCGCAAGAGCTGGGCAGCAGGTGATGCCTGTCGCCGCGCGGTAACTCATGCCATCAATGCGGTTTACCGCGGGGTGGTGGGTTATCCATCGGCCCTGTCGGCCAAAACTTGGGGCTTCTACGATGTTGCGTTTAAGGGCAAGGCGTTCGAGTTTGAGCGCCCCTTTGGCAGCTACGTGATGGAAAACGTATTGTTCAAGATCAGCTATCCGGCAGAGTTTCACGCGCAGACGGCCGTGGAATGCGCCATGGAGCTGCACGGGCAGGTTGCCGGCAAGCTCGACCAGATCGACAAAATTGTCATTGAAACGCAGGAGGCCGGTTGCCGAATCATCGACAAGACCGGCCCATTGTCCAACTACGCCGACCGTGACCATTGCATCCAGTACATGGTGGCGGTTCCCCTGATCTTTGGACGTCTGGTCGCCAGCGACTATAACGATGAGATCGCATCCGATCCGCGTATTGACGCCCTGCGCGACAAAATGGTCGTGAGTGAAAATCCTCAGTTCACCAAAGATTATTTTGATCCCGACAAGCGCTATATCGGAAATTCGGTGCAGATTTTTTTCAAGGACGGAAGCAGCTCAGACAAGGTATCCGTTGATTATCCCATCGGACACCGCAATCGCCGTGCCGAAGGCATTCCCGTTTTGTTGAAGAAGTTTGAATCCGCTCTGCGTGAGCATCTGCCCACACACCGTGTCGAGGCGATTCTTGCAGCGACACGAAACGCAGACACGCTGGATACAATGGCACTACACGACTTCCTCGGTCTCTTCACATTGTAAAGACGAGGTGACTGGAATATTAAGCATATGAACACTTGAGGCAGATGGCGAAGCTGTTGCGTTAATTTACAAAACTCAATCGGTTAGGTGTTCGATTTGGAAATTGGAATAAGCGTAGGCCTTAACTTGCTCCTGCAGTTTTCTGAATGAATCCTCACCAGAGTGAATAAGTTGCCAATGTGTTAACGTGTCATCGTCTTAACGAATTTGCTACACTCTCCACCGCTTGTTGCATGAACGCCAGGCACGGGCTTGAAACCCTGAATGACGTAACTTAACTTAGTTCAAACACGCGACTTCCGGTTTGATTTGAACGGACGCGAAAAAAACCTAAAAAATGAGGAGACACCTGATGAATCGTAAGGGCTTATATTTTCTGATCGCGCTGGCCCTGGGCGGCGTAGGTGCCGTTCATGCGCAAGACGCAGCTGCTCCGGCTCCGGCCGACAGCGCCGCCACGAGTGCTCCGGTCTCGAGCTTCGATGACCGCTGGTACATCGCTCCGATGGTCGGTGGCTACTACAACGATCACGATCGCAACACGAACAGCCGCCAGGTGTTCTACGGTATCGGTTTTGGTCGCTTCTTTACCCCCAACATCTCGATTGATGCTTTCGTCGATCGCACCAAGCGCAAGCTGGATGCCGGTCCGGCAGCTGGCGGCGGTCAGAGCAACAGCAAGTGGTCCAACAATGACGTTGGTGTGACCGCTCGCTTCTACTACGGTGACTGGAACTCGTTCCGTCCGTACCTGCTCGCCGGCATCATGGGTAGCCAGCATCAGGATCCGTATGACCACGGTTGGTCCCCGGCCGCTCAGCTTGGCCTTGGTGTTTCCAAGACCATCACTGACAGCACCGACATTCGTGTTGAGGCTGGCTACCGTTACGACCGTGACGACAAGACCAGCGACAACCCGGCTTTTGCCGCCACCGCAGGTCACGGTCGCAGCATCGGTTACGGCGACGAGTTCCTTGGCCTGAGCATCGTTTCACGCTTCGGCGCTCCGGCTGCCGCCCCGGCTCCGGTTGCAGCGGCTCCGGCTCCTGCCGACTGCTCGACGCAGGACAGCGATCATGACGGTGTCAACGATTGCGACGACAAGTGCCCGAACACGCCAGCCGGCACGATCGTTGGTCCGGACGGCTGCCCGCAGAAGGTCGTCATCGATCTGCGCGGTGTCAACTTCAAGTTCGACTTCCCGAAGAAGGGCCATGTGAAGGCTAGCGAAATTGGTAAGGCTCTTGCCGTTCCGACCGCTGACTCGCTGGCAGTGCTGAACCAGGCCGTTGATACCCTGCAGCGTTACCCGCAGGTGCACGTGACCGTTGCTGGCTACACCGACAGCAAGGGTTCCGATGCGTACAATCAGAGCCTGTCTGAGCGCCGCGCCCAGATCGTCTATAGCTACCTGACCAGCCACGGTATCGACGCTAGCCGCCTCGATGGCCCGATCGGTCACGGCAAGAACGATCCGATTGGCGACAACGCCACGGATGCAGGTCGCGCCCAGAACCGTCGTACCGAACTGCAGGTCAAGCAGTAATCGACCGCAGCAAGTAAATAAAAAACCCGGCTTCGGCCGGGTTTTTTTATGGGCGATTGCCCAAAAACTATTTTTTACGATCGACATAATTCTTGGCGACGGCTCATCAACGCTTGTGGCGCCGCCGTCAACGCCGATACGCTACGTGGATGCACCGTCAAAACCCCCGCTCTTTGCGGACAACCTCCGCCAAAGCGCCTCGACATGGTTTGGCGCGCGTTTTATCCAAAATGGGTGCCTGTTCGCGGAGTCAGGCCGAACAGTGGATTCGTGAGGGCCGCGTAAGTCTTGATTGTCGAGTAGAGCGCGATCCCCAGTTTCCCACATCGATCGAAAAGCATCGCATTGCCGTGGACGGTATCGACGTCAAGGCGGTGAATCGTGTCTATGTCATGTTTAACAAGCCGCGTGGGCTCGTGGTCAGCGCGACGGACGAACACGGTCGCGATACCGTGTACACCGCGCTGGCGGCTGCAGGTTTGCCGTGGTTAGGTCCCGTGGGAAGGCTGGATAAGGCCAGCGAAGGCTTGCTGTTGCTCAGCAACGACACGACCTGGGCATCGGGAATTACCGATCCGGCAACGCATCTGGAAAAAACATATCACGTCCAGGTCGCCGGGCGACCCGACGACTCGGTGCTGGCGAAAATGCAGTCCGGTGTCGTTGACGCCGGCGAGTTTCTGAAGGCAAAGCGCGCTGTGCTGCTAAGAGTTGGCGAAAAAAATGCGTGGCTCGAAGTGCTGCTGGACGAAGGTCGTAATCGCCATATTCGCCGCTTGTCGGCGGCGTTGGGATTTGATGTGTTGCGATTGATACGCGTGTCGATCGGACCACTTGTGCTGGGAGAGCTGGCCAAAAGCCAGTGGCGCCGGCTCACTACCGAAGAAGTACAGGCGCTAAGTTCACGGCGATAGCGCAGCATCAGCTGCGCGACAAAGCTATCCGCTGATTACGCCCAGCTGTTTTCCAACTTTGGTGAATGCAGCAATCGCCTTGTCCAGATGTTCACGCATATGCGCCGCGCTCATCTGTGTGCGAATGCGCGCCTTGCCCTGTGGAACCACGGGAAAAAAGAACCCGGTGACGTAAATGCCTTCTTCAAGCAGCGCGGAGGCCATGGCCTGCGCCTTTGGCGCGTCATAGATCATTACCGGCACGATCGGATGCACGCCCGGGCGGATGTCGAAACCAGCCGAGGTCATCTGCTCGCGGAAATAGCGCGTGTTTTCCTGCACCTTGGTGCGCAAATCACCGGCGGAAGCAAGCATCTCGAACACCTTGATGCCGGCAGCCACTACGTGCGGTGGCAATGAATTGGAAAAGAGGTAAGGCCGCGAGCGCTGGCGCAACATCTCGATCACTTCCTTGCGACCGGTGGTGAATCCGCCCAACGCACCGCCCAGTGCCTTGCCCAGCGTACCGGTGAAGATGTCGATCTTGTCCATCACGCCGTGTACCTCAGCGGCGCCGCGGCCGTGTTCGCCGAGAAATCCGGTGCAGTGGCATTCGTCGATATGCACCAGCGCGTTGTATTTTTTCGCCAGTGCGGTGATCTGATCCAGCGGCGCGATAAAGCCGTCCATGGAAAAGGCGCCGTCGCTGGTGATCAGCTTGGTGCGCGCGCCAGCGGCGTCGGCAGCCTGCAGCTGCGCTTCCAGATCAGCCATGTCGCAGTTGCCGTAGCGAAATCGCTTGGCCTTGCACAGGCGGATGCCGTCGATGATCGAGGCGTGGTTGAGCGCATCGGAGATTATCGCGTCTTCTTCGCCGAACAGCGGTTCGAACAGACCGCCGTTGGCATCAAAGCAGGCGGCATAGAGGATGGTGTCCTCGGTGCCGAAGAACTCGGCAATCTTCGCTTCAAGCTGCTTGTGCAGATCCTGCGTGCCGCAAATGAAGCGCACCGATGCCATGCCAAAGCCGTGCGTATCCAGCGCATCTTTCGCCGCCTGGATCACGTCGGGATGATCCGCCAGCCCCAGATAATTGTTGGCGCAAAAATTCAGCACCTTGCGGCCATCAGCCAAGGTGATCTCTGCCGACTGCGGTGATGTGATGATGCGCTCGGCCTTGAACAGGCCTTGTTCGCGGATCGATTCGAGTTCGCTCTGATAGCGCGCCTGGCCGGGGTAGCTCATTGGGGGAATTCCGACGGGAGGAAAGCCCCCATTGTGAGCCTTCAGCGCCGATCAGAAAACCTCGGCCATCATCTCGTCGCAACACATTCGCGAAATCTCAGTGCAGGCCGAAGTCGACCCGTGTGGTGGCGCCCTTGTCGCCGATACCCTTGGCATCGAGTTTCGGTGCCAGCACGAAGAGTCGCTTGTCGGGCACCTTGCCGCGCAGCCAGCCGCGCACCGCATCGGCGCGCTGCTGGGCCAGACGACGCATGGCATCGGTATCCGTGGCAACGTTGGCTTCCAGCATGCTTTTCATCACGTCTGGCGGCTGCGATTTGGTGAGTCCTATCAGGTCGCGTGGTTTCTTGAATTTGGCGTGCTTGTAGGCTTTGGCCAGATACTTGTTGTAATCATCCGGACTGAGAGGGGCAGAGGTGGCCGCGCCTGGCGCATCGCCCTTGTCGCCTTCGTCGTCGTGTTGCTCGGCCCGAACCAGCTGATCGACCGTGACGCTGCGCAAGCCGCTTTCATCCTTGGAAGGGTCGGTGCGGCCGATGATGTCCAGGTTGAGCGAAGGCTTGTCCGTCAATGCCTTGACGATGAGCGTTAGTTTCTTCTGGGCATCGGGGCTGAGTTCACTGCTGCCTGGCGCAAATTCCACGTAACCCAGATCCTGGCCCGAGCTGCCGCTGAACGCTGAGGCCAGCAGGCGGAACGGCGCGGTGACGGCGCGACCGATCAGGTTGACGAACGCGTGCCAGACCAGACCGCCGATACTGAACTTGGGATCATCCAGCGAACCGGAAACCGGTAGATGCACGTCGATGCGGCCCTGCGAATCCTTGAGCAAGGCGACCGCCAGTTTCACCGGCAAATGGCTGATGCCCTTGCCCTCAATGCGATCGCCAAAGGTCAGCTGATCGATGAAAATATGGTTGTCGGCGGAAAGCTTGCGCTGGTCGAGCTTGTAGTGAACGTCGGCATTGAGGCGTCCTTTCGTTATCGGATAGCCGGTGTACTTGCCGGAGTAGGCGCTGAGGTTGGTCAGCTCGATGCCTTCGGCTTTGCCGCTGATATCGAGAAACGCCACCGGCGCCAGCGGATTGATCGAGCCCTCGATATCCACCGGCGAGTTGTCGTCGAGCTGGCCTTGCAGGCTCAAGTCGGCCGGTGGCCCGGCGTCGGTGCCGAAGCCTCCGATCTTGCCCGTGAGCTGGGTGATATTGGCGGTGTAATTGGGTTTGATGAAATTGTCGGTGTAATTGAGCTGACTGTTCGTCACCGTGACGGCACCGATGTGTACCTGCGGTGCCGGCAGGTTGCTTGCAATAGCCGGCGCGGGCGCGCTGGTCGCCGGTGCTGGCGTGGTTTCGGCGCGCGTCACCGACACGGGCGCGGCAGCCGCGGGATTGGCCACCACATCCTGTGTATTCAACCGGCCATTTGCATTGATGATTAGCCGCGCATAAATCTGGTCGAGTGACAGCGCTGCGATGGAAATTTTCGGCGCGCCGTCGCCAAGCTGCACGCTCAGGCCACTCAGCGTAAGCGCCTGCCAACGCAGAAAATCGTCGCCGCTGACCTTGTCCTGCACCCGAACGCGGCCCAGCGTGACGACACCACGATAATCCGTGGTCGATTGATCGCCGTGCTGCACATAGTGCACGCGTCCGTTGCTAGTTAATAGTGCGCTGCTAATCAAGACGTTGAGTGGCACGCTGCCGTAATTTTCCAACGGTGCGAGGTTGAGTCGCGTGGTCTTGATCTGCAGCTGTGCATCCAGCGGTTGCGGCGTCACATTGCCGCTGACCTGATAACTGCCGTTTTTGCCGATCGTGCCCGATGTGTCGAGCTTCAACGGTTGATGCATATCGTCGGAAAGACCGTCGGCCTTCAGGCTAATCTGGCTAACTTTCAGTGTTTGCGGTTTGTCCGGGACTTTTTGGTCCGTCAGGGCAACGGCACCGTCGTCGAGCGAGAAATGATCGATATGCCAATGCCATACCCCGGCAGATGGCGTAGCTTTAGAGGCTTTCGCTTTCTTGTTGACTCCAGCGGCGGGCGAAGAGGAGGTGGACGATGCCGCAGCTGAAGAGCCGAGTTCGGCCAGATCGATCGTGCCGTTGGCCAATCGCTGAGCGTCAACGGTTACTCCTATAAGGCTGACGGTGCCGAGCTTCGCCTCTTGCCTGATCAGATCAAACTCGTTGAGATCGAGCTGCAGACTTTTCCAATGAACGTCCGATGCTTTGTGCTTCTTGGGCAGCAACGCCACGTCGCTCAACGTAATCTGCGTGGCGTTGAGCTGCGCATTGAAGGGGCCATGCCACTGCGCCTGCAGTTGCCCGTGCGCCGCGAGTTTGCCGCTGAGGTCTGCTGCCAGCGTGGGATCACCTACAGCCTGCAGCGGTGCAATATCCACGCCGTCCAGACTGACGCTTCCGCGAAACTGGCTGGCGGCGATATCGACGGTCCCCCTGGCTTTCAGGTTGCCACCGTTGAGCTGAGCGGTCATATCAAGCGCGGCCGGCGGCGCGGTCACGGTCGACAATCCAGCGATGCTGCCGTGCAGATTTTCCAAGTTCAGTTGCGTCGGTGATGCGTCCGTCTTGTCGAGGTAAACCAGATGGCCGGCAAGGAGGTCCAGTCGCGCAATATGCACGGCGGTCTTTGCACCTTCCGTAGGTTTGCCGTCACCAAGCAGCGGATCAAAGTTGCTGTGACTTCCAGCGAGGCTGACATAGTGCAGCTCGGGTTGACCGAGCCGCAGCACGCCTAGCGTGTAGCGTGAGATCAACGGCTGCACGTCGGTCAATTGTGCTTGCCCTTGCTGGAGGCTGAGCAGAGGCGTCGAGTCTTTACTGTTTACCGACAGCCTGTCCAGCTGCAGCGTGCCGGTGAGGCTGAGGCGCGGTGTTTTCGGGTCGGCGATGAAATGCAGATCCAGCTCACCGGACAGCTGCCCCTTGGTTACCAACACGGGCAGCGTCGGCACGTAGCCGAGGTAGCGGGGCAGGTCGAGATGATCGAGATGGAAATGCATTACCGATTCGCGCGTACTCGCGAACGGTTTGATGTGGCCACCCAATCGCAATGCGCTGCCATCTACGGTCATGGCCAGCAGAGGCTGCACAAAAATATCGGTATCGCTGGGCAGGCTTGCAATGAACGGGATGCCCAGTTCCAGTTGGGCGATTTCATGATGCGTTTTCAGCACACCGTCATCAAAAGTGATGTCGCCCTGATGCACGCTGATGTTGTAAAGCGCAAATCGCGCCGGTGAGGCATCTGGTGTCGCCGGCCCACCGGCAAACTTGTCGATCAGATCGGAGACATTGAAGTGCTGCGGACCATCGCGCGACAGCACAATCCGCGGGCGATCCAGCTGCAGCTGATCGAGGATCGGTGCGAAGCGAAACACCGAACTCCACGAGGCATTGACTGTGAGGTGGTTGATATCGATAAACGGCGAATGGCCATCGCGATCGCCAATGTGTAGCCGGTCCAAGTCCAGCCTCAACGTATATGGATTGAAGTGCACGGATCCTAGCTTGACCGGGCGATCAAGCAGGGCGGCAAGCCGGGTCTGCAACTGGCTCTTAATGATCGGCGGTGCGGCAAGGAAGCCAAGCAAGCCGAATATAAGCAACGCGACGACAATGATCAGTGCAGTTTTGCGTGTGCGCCGCGAGCGGTATAACCGAGCGGCGCGATCACGCGCCAAGGTTAGGTGGGAAGCTGCTAGGCGAGACTCGTTCATGATCACGGCACCCCCTCGCGCTTTGATCGTGAAAGTTTACGTGAAAGTGAAATTAGTGGGCGGAGTTAATTTCTTTGGGCTCGTCGCTATTCGTCGGCAAGTTGCATGGAGGGAAAATTCAGGCCGAATGCGAGAAATTGCGGCGATTGACGGCCTCAATTCCCGGGAGTAGAAGTACTCGTAAGCACAATAAAGCAGCATTCGCAGGAGCGGAATCATGAAACTTGCAAATGTGGTGTTGGTCGGCCTTGCTGTATCAATATTTTTTGGAACGAATGTCGCCGCTCACGATGCTTCTTCGGGCAACCTTCCCAGCCTTACGCAATCGGCCGCCAGTGGTGCAGCTCCACTTGGGTCTGACACTGTCACAAACATTCCCTTGCTGGTCATCGTGACCAACAAAGGACAGATTCGCGACATGCAGCATTCACAGCGCTTGCCAAGCGATGTAAATAACTTGCTTTGGAGCAGCTTACAGGGTTGGATCAAAGGACCCGCCTACGTCAATGGCATACGTGTTGGGTCGCAGATTTTCATGGATGTGGCTTTGCATGCGAAGCCGCGGGCTGACGGAACGTCTAACGTCTACTTTACCCTGGCCTCCATGGGTCCCGTCATGCGCGGCTACTGGAAAATGCGTGGGGACCGTATCAATGGTCCGTGTTCGTTGACTACGGGTAACATGAACGCCGGAGTGGGTGGAATTGGGACGAGATGTACCTTCAAGCTCAGAGCAGGCGCGACGCCAATGGCGCCCGCTGTAGTCCCTGCTCCGTGACGTTTGTAGTCTGTAGAATGTTGGTTGGCGCCTTCACTTGATGATATGAGCGCATGAAGTCAAGTGAAGGCGAACTCCTTTCGCAAGCGTCAATTTTTAATGCATAGCCTCAGTGCCAGGAACAAACCACCTTGCCGCAGACGCCCGCGTCCATCAGGTCGAAGCCCTTCTGGAAATCGTCGATGGTAATCTGATGGGTCAGCACCTTCTGTAGCGGAAAACCGGTCAGTACCATCTGGGTCATCTTGTACCAGGTCTCGTACATGCGGCGGCCGTAGATGCCTTGCAGAGTCAGGCCTTTGAAGATCACCTTGTCCCAGTCGATGCCGGCGCCGCGCGGCATGATGCCGAGCATCGCGATCTTGCCGCCGTGGTACATGCAGTCGAGCATGTCGCCGAAGGCGCGAGGGTTGCCGCTCATCTCCATGCCCACATCGAAGCCTTCGATATGCAGGTCGGCGATCGCGTCTTTCAGTGACTGCTTGGAAACGTTCACGACGCGGGTCGCGCCCATGTCCGCGGCCAGCTTGAGGCGATAATCGTTGACGTCGGTCACCACCACATTGCGCGCGCCCACGTGCTTGGCGATACCGGCGGCAATGATGCCGATCGGGCCGGCGCCGGTAATCAGCACGTCTTCACCGATCAGGTCGAACTCCAGCGCGCAGTGCGCGGCGTTGCCGTAGGGATCGAAAAATGCCGCCAGTTCGGAAGGAATCTGATCGGGAATCGGCCACAGGTTGGACGCCGGCATCGCCATGTATTCGGCAAACGCACCATTGCGATTTACGCCGATGCCGACAGTGTTCGGGCAAAGGTGCGTGCGGCCACCACGGCAGTTGCGGCAGTGGCCGCAAACGATATGCCCTTCGGCCGAGACGCGGTCGCCAATCTTGTAGCCGGTAACACCGGGGCCCATGTCGACGATACGGCCGACAAACTCATGCCCGATGGTCAGGCCGGGCGTGATCGTGCGCTGCGACCATTCGTCCCACTTGTAGATATGCAGGTCGGTGCCGCAGATGGCGGTCTTTTCCATCTTGATCAGCACTTCGTTCGGGCCGATCTCGGGGATCGGCACCTCTTCCATCCAGATACCCTGCTCGGGCTTGCGCTTGACCAGGGCTTTCATTGTCTGCTGCTGCATGGGAGATCCAGGAGTGATTGAAGGCAATCCCGAATTATAGATCGCCTCGACCCCTTGATGCCCTGACGCGCTGCGTCATCGGCGAGCCAGCCCGGCGAAGGTTCAGATATCCAGACGGTCGTAGCTGCGCTTGAAGACGATAGGTTGCCTTGCCGTTGGCGTGGTCCATTGCTCGGTCACGGTCAAGTGGCGGCCATCGGCCGATCTCACCCAGAACTCGTCCAGGTGCGTGCCGCCGTCGAACTGCATGCTGATCGACAGGCCATCGGTATAGGGCCGCGTCTTCACCACGGCCGCGCCGTTGAGCGATTGCTGCGCGATGCCATCGAGCCGGGCGTTGAGCTGATCGCTGTCACTCAAGGCGACCTGCATGTGTTTGGTGTCCTGTTGCACATTGAGGATGGAATCGTTCGCCAGCAGTGGCGGCGGTGTGTCGACAATGGGTGAGGTGCCATCGCTGCTGCTGGCTTTGCTCGGGCTGCGATTACCACCATGTCCGTGACCGCCGCCGCCCATGCCACCACCACCGCCCATGCCGTGCCCGCCGCCGCCATGGCCACCATGCGAATTGGCAGCGGTGCTCGCCGCCGGCGTGCTGCTTGATGGTGCGTTCGCCGGTAGCTGAGCCGCTGCCTCTTCGTGCTTTCGCTCGACTCGCAATCGCGCGGCGATCTCGTCCGGGCTGTCGCTCTGCTGGTCATTCAGCCGCCAGATCCCGCTGAAATCCGGCAGCGTAGGCGAGGCCGCCGCAGCAATGCCGGTCGCAGTGAGCCAGCCACAAGTTAGTAGAAAGAGAAAAGGTTTTAGCAACTTCGGCATGGATCGTTTCGTCATCGTGATGTTGAATCAGTCGCGCAGAGTCTCTGCACGGCGCACGTTTGGTTTTTCATGCCGCAGTTTTGCATCGCCGGATGTCGATGCGTCATGGCTTAACAGACCTTTACAATGGGCGATGCCCATCGACCAACGACCGCTCGCCATCTTTTTGATGGGTCCCACCGCCTCGGGTAAAACCGCGCTGGCCTGCGACCTCAGCGATCGGTTTCCACTTGACCTTGTGAGTGTCGACTCGGCGCTGGTCTATCGCGGCATGGATATCGGAACGGCGAAACCGGATGCCGCCACGCTGGCGCGATACCCGCACGCACTTGTTGATATCCGTGATCCGTCGCAGCCGTATTCGGCGGCTGATTTTTCCGTCGACGCGCGATCGGTGATGGAGCAGATCAGCGCGACGGGCAGGGTGCCCTTGCTCGTCGGCGGCACGGGGCTGTATTTCCGCGCGTTGCAGCAAGGATTATCCGATTTGCCCGACGCAAATCCTCTCGTACGTGAACGACTGTTTGCCGAAGCGCAGCAGATCGGTTGGCCGGCCATGCACCGCCGACTAGAGAATCTCGATCCAACGGCGGCAGCGCGTATCGGCCCAAATGATGCCCAGCGTCTGCAGCGGGCTTTGGAGGTGATCGAGCTTACGCATCGTCCGCTGTCCGAGCTGCAGCAGCGAGGTCACGCAAAGTTTCCCTGGCGCGTACTCAAGCTGGCGCTGTTGCCGAACGATCGCACCGCTCTGCATGCGCGCATCGCACAGCGGTTTGACGCCATGCTTGCCGATGGCTTTCTCGACGAGGTGAAAACGCTTCGCGCGCGCGCTGATCTGCATGCCGACTTGCCGGCGATTCGCGCGGTAGGCTACCGACAGGCGTGGGAACACCTCGAGGGTGTTACCGGCGCGGCGGAGTTTCGAGACCGCGCGATCTTCGCGACGCGCCAGCTGGCCAAGCGGCAAATCACCTGGCTGCGCAGTGACGTCGGCGCGCGAATGTTCGATCCGGACCAAACGCCTCCACTGGCTCGTGCCAGTGACGCCGTGCGGCTTTTTCTGGGCTAGGTTTTCGCCCATGATTTCATCCTGCCGACGGCGTGCGCCAAACCGGCTGGCATGCGCCGGTTGGCGAATCGGCGGATGTCTGCAAAAAGCCCCTTTCATCAAGTATTTAAAAGCGGTTAAGATTCAAATCATGTTGGGCCGAGGCGTCTTTGGCGTTTTTTCTCGGACCTGGTCGCACCAAGGGGAGAATAAGAAATGTCCAAGGGACAATCGTTGCAGGATCCATTCTTGAACGCGCTGCGCCGCGAGCGCGTGCCCGTGGCCATTTATCTGGTCAATGGCATCAAGCTGCAGGGCACGGTCGAGTCGTTCGACCAGTTTGTCGTGCTGCTGCGCAATCAGGTCAGCCAGATGGTCTACAAGCACGCTATCTCCACGGTGGTGCCCAGCCGCAACGTCAAAATCGGCAACGGCAGCGAAGACGGCGATGGTCATGGCGATCACGCCGACGCTTCTCCGGCTGATGCCGGCGCTTGATTGACGGGGCCCGCGCCCGCATGAAGTGGGAAGGTTTTTACCAGGCCATACCCACACGTGTTTGATAGACAGAAAAGAGGCGATCGCGCCTTGCTGGTGCTGCCGCATTCGCGAGCGGAGCACGATACCTTGCGTCGCGGCGAAGAGTTTGCCGAGTTGGTCAAGTCCGCCGGTGCCGAGGTACTCGGCACCATCGCGGCGCGTGTGGAGAACCCCAATCCGCGCTATTTCATCGGCACCGGCAAGGCCGACGAAGTGGCCGAGGCGGCGCGTGCCGTCGGTGCCGACCTAGTGCTGGTCGATCACGAGCTGACGCCGGTGCAGGAGCGCAACCTCGAGGAGCACCTGGGCATCCGCGTGGTGGATCGCGCCGGCCTGATCCTCGACATCTTTGCCCAGCGCGCCCGTTCGCACGAAGGCAAGCTGGAAGTGGAGCTGGCCCAGCTCAAGCACATCGCGACCCGGCTGGTGCGCGGCTGGACCCATCTGGACGCCCAGCGCGGCGGCGCCATTGGCAACCGTGGCCCGGGTGAAACCCAGCTCGAGCTCGACCGCCGCCTGCTCGCCGAGCGCGTCAAGATGCTGACCAAGCGGCTGGAAAAAGTGCAGACCCAGCGCACCCAACAGCGTCGCTCGCGGCTGCGCAACACGGTGCCACGCGTGGCCCTGGTGGGTTACACCAATGCCGGCAAGTCGACGTTGTTCAATGCCATCACCACCGGCGAGGTTTACGCGGCCGACCAGCTGTTCGCCACGCTGGACCCTACCGTGCGCAAGCTCGAAGGCCTGAGCTGTGGTCCGGCCGTACTGGCCGATACGGTCGGGTTTATCCGTCAACTGCCACACGATCTGGTCGCGGCTTTTCGCGCCACGCTCGCCGAAGCGCGCGACGCCGATCTGCTGCTGCATGTGTGCGACGCGGCCGATGAAGAGCGCGACCGGCTGCATCATGTTGTCGATACCGTGCTGGAAGAGATCGACGCGGGCGATTTGCCGCAGCTGCAGGTGATGAACAAGATCGACCTGGTGCAGCCGGAATCAGGCCCTGATGCGCGTGATGGTCAAGCCGCAGTGCCCCAATCCCGCATCACGCCGCGAATTGATCGTGACACGTCCGGCAAACCCGTCCGAGTATGGCTTTCCGCCGCCACCGGTGAAGGCCTGGATCTATTGCGCCAGGCGCTGGGCGAGTTGCTCGGTGGCGAGCGCATCCAGTCCGGCCTGCTGCTGCCGCTGTCGGCCGGCCGGCTGCATGCCAGGCTCAAGGCTGCGGGAGCAATTACCGGCGAAACGGTAGACGAGCACGGCTGGCAGCTCCTTATCGATGCCCCGCGCAGCGTCATCGCTCCACTTAGTGGCGGCGACGCCACCGAAACCCGGCTGTTGCGCGAACTGCTGGCCGAAGCGCCGTTGCCGTAAAACATCCAGCCCGACGCATGTCGACATCCGCCAACGATGGCGGCGCAGTCTGGTAGAATCATCGGTGTTTGTGCGGCCAAAAACTCTCGGCCGCACGCTGTTCAAGAGTATTGGCTCAAGCGCATGCGCTATTCCCCTCAACGTGTGTTCCGGCTTTGGTTGCCGGCCTCCCTACTTCAAGGAGACTGACATTGGCATGGAATGAACCCGGCGACGGGCAGAAGCGCGATCCGTGGGGCAAGAACAATCGCAAACCGGACGGCAAGTCGCCGCTGGACGATCTGTTCAAGCAAGCCAAAAAGTTGCTTGGCTCACCCAAACAGATATCGCGCAACCTCATTACCGGCATCATCGTGCTGCTGGTGGTGGGCCTGCTGCTGAGCAGCTACACCGTTATCGAGACACGCCAGGTCGGCGTAGTGCTCCGCTTCGGCGACTATGCACGCACGCTTGATCCGGGCTTTCATCTCAAGCTGCCTCAGCCGTTCGAGTCGGTCGAAAAGGTCGATGCGGCGCGCGTGCGTTCGGTCAATGATCAGGTCACCTTGCTGACACGCGACGAGAACATCATCGCGGTGAGTTTCACTGTCCAGTATCAGGTCACCGATGCACAGAAATACCTGTTCTCGCTCAACGACCCCGACGGCACCGTGCAGTCCGCTGCCGAAGCCGCCGTGCGTGGCGTGATCGGCGCCAGCACGATGGATCAGGTGCTGGCAGGTGCCGATGCAACGCTGGCTGGCCAGGCCACCCAGACGCTGCAAAAAACGCTGGACGTCTATAACGCCGGCATGAAAGTCACCGAGGTGAGTTTTCAGAGCGTCGCGCCGCCCAAAGAGGTGAAAGACGCGTTCGACGACGTCGACAACGCGCGGCAGGACAAGCAAAGCAGCGAAAATGCCGCCCAGGCATACGCCAGCAAAGTGCTGCCGGTGGCGCGCGGGGATGCCTCGCGAATTGCGGCCGAGGCCGAAGGCTACAAGGCCGAACGCATCGCGCGTGCCGAGGGTGACACCGCCCGTTTCAACCTGATTCTGAAGGAGTACAAGGGCGCGCCCGAGGTTACCCGTCGCCGTCTGTATCTGGAGACCATGGAGCAGGTGATGGCCAATAACGCCAAGGTCATCGACGGCTCCGGCGGCCGCAACATCATCAATCTCCCGGCCGCCGGTAGTGATGCCGCCAACACCGCCAGCCCTGCCACGGCGGGAACGACCAGTGCGGCGGTTCCCGCAACCATCGACGCGCCGGTGACTGACGACAAGAGCAAGCAGCCATGAACAAAATCATTATTGCTGCCGCTATCGCACTGCTGATCATCCTCGGGCTAAACAGTTTCTTCGTGGTGGGCGAAGGGCAAAGCGCCATGTTGCTGCAGTTCGGCCACATTGTGCGTGCGGATTACCCGCCCGGCCTGTACGGCAAAATTCCTTTGATACAGCAGGTGGAAGAGTTCGACAATCGCATTCTGTCGCTGGACCCCCAGCCGCAGCAGTATCTCAGCGCGGGCAAAAAGAGCGTCAACGTCAACTTTTACGTGAAGTGGCGCATCGCCAATGCCACCACGTATTACGCGGCCACCGGCGGCGATTCACTGCAGGCCGCGCAGCGTCTGATGCCGCTGGTCAACGACGCGTTGCGCGCGCAGTTCAACGCGCACAAGCTGGATGACATCGTCGCCGGCGGCAGCGAGCCGATTGCCGAGCAGTCGCGCGACGCAGCTGACGCGGCCGCACGCAAGAGCCTCGGCATGCAGGTCGTCGATGTACGCATCAAGGGCATCGATCTGCCGGACGAGGTCAATGCCTCTGTGTACAAGCGCATGCGCGCCGAACAGGTGCAGGTGGCCAACGAGCTGCGTTCGGCCGGGCAGGAGTCCAAGACCAAGATCGAGGCTGACGCCGATCGCCAGGTCGTGGTGCTGAAAGCCGATGCCGAGCGCGACGCCGAAAAAGTGCGCGGCGACGGCGATGCGCAGGCCGCCGCCATCTACGCGCAGTCCTACGGCCAGGACCCGGAGTTCTACAATTTCTACCGCAGCCTGATTGCGTATACCACCGCGTTCAAAAACGGCAAGGGCGTGCTGATCCTCAAGCCCGATTCAGAATTCCTGCGTTACTTCGACGACCCGTCGCCGAAGCACTGAATAACGGTCACCGCCGACACAACGTGCCGGTCTGCAAACGTATCAATGACGTTGCCTCTCCAGCGGGCAACACCAATATGAGCGAGAAAATCATGGGTAAGTCAGTAGTTATCTTGGGTGCCCAGTGGGGCGACGAAGGCAAGGGCAAGATCGTCGACCTGCTGACCGAGCGCGTCAGCGCGGTCGCCCGTTTCCAGGGTGGCCACAACGCCGGCCACACGCTGGTGATCAAGGGCAAAAAGACCGTGCTGCACCTCATACCCTCGGGCATCCTGCGCGACGACGCGCTGTGCCTGATCGGCAACGGCGTGGTGCTGTCGCCCGCCGCGCTGATGGAAGAGATCGCCGAGCTCGAAGGCAACGGCGTCGAAGTGCGCTCGCGCCTCAAGATCAGCCCGGCCACGCCGCTGATCATGCCGTACCACATCGCCGTGGATAAGGCGCGCGAGATCGCCGCCGGCGGCAAGGCCATCGGCACCACCGGCCGCGGCATCGGCCCGGCGTACGAGGACAAGGTCGCCCGCCGCAGCGTGCGCGTGGCCGATCTTATGTACCCGCACGAGCTGCCGGCGCTGCTGAAAACCGCTGTCGACTATCACAACTTCATACTCACTCAGTGGCTGAAGGCCGAGCCGGTCGACTACGACACCGTGCTCAAGGACGCGCTCGCCTGGGGCGAATACATCCGCCCGATGGTCGACGACGTCGCCACCATCCTGCACGACGTGCGCAAGAGCGGTGGCAACATCCTGTTCGAAGGCGCGCAGGGCGCGCTGCTCGATATCGACCACGGCACCTATCCTTATGTCACTTCCAGCAACACCACCATCGGTGGCGCGCTGGCCGGCACCGGCGTGGGCGCGCGCGACATCGACTACGTGCTGGGCATCTGCAAGGCCTACGCCACGCGCGTCGGCAGCGGTCCGTTCCCGACCGAGTTGAACGACGAGATGGGCGAGCGCCTGCGCAAGGTCGGCAACGAGTTCGGCGCCAGCACCGGCCGCCCGCGCCGCTGCGGCTGGATCGATCTGGTCGCGCTCAAGCGGGCGACCCAGATCAACGGCATCGACGGTCTGGCGATCACCAAGCTCGACGTGCTCGACGGCCTGGAAACCATCAAGGTCTGTATCGCGTACGAGTACCGCGGCAAGCGCCGCGAGCTGGCTCCGCTCGATGCGGACGGCTGGGACGAGTGCAAGCCGGTCTACCTTGAGTTCCCGGGCTGGGAAGAATCCACCGCCGGCATCCGCGACTGGAACCAGCTGCCGCCCGCCGCCCGCGCCTACCTGCGCGCGGTTGAAGAACTCTCCGGTTGCCGTCTCGCCCTCGTCGCCACCGGCGCCGACCGCGAAGACACCATCGTGCTGGACGATCCGTTCGCCTGATTCGGCGACCGCATGTGCCATGTAAAAAGCCCTGCTATGCAGGGCTTTTTATCGCTCTTAATGGAGCTTAAGGTTTTGATACTCGGCTAGAACCTGCGGCAACGCTATCGATCATCCGCGCCAAGCTATCCAATGGCCGGCGCGTGATCGCTCCGCCCACTGTCTCTGTACGCCCCATCCACCCGCACGCCGTCACCCTCTATCCATCGCTCCGCACATTCCCGTGCGCGGGCTAACGAATGAGAGGGTTTAGCCATGCATCGATTCGCCAACAAAACCGTACTCGTCACCGGCGCGCGTTCCGGCATTGGCGCGGCGACCGCGCGGCGGTTTTCGCAGGAGGGTGCCAACGTGGTGCTGGTCGGACACCACAAGCCGGACGATATCGCCAGTGAACTGCCACCCGAGCGCACGCTGGCGATCGAGGTAGATGTATCCGATTCCGCCGCCATCGGTCGCGCCATCGCGCAGACAGTGGAAAAATTCGGTCAGCTCGACGTGTTGGTCAACAACGCCGGCGTCGTGGAATCCGGCGACCCGGTCGAGATCGACGACGAGGCCTGGCACAAGGTCATCAGCACCAATCTCGATGGCGTGTTCTTTGGCAGCCGCGCGGCGATTCCGCACCTCATCAAAACCAAAGGCTGCATCGTCAACACCGCGTCCGTCTCTGGCACCGGCGGCGACTGGGGCATGAGCCCGTACAACGCGTCCAAGGGCGGCGTGGTCAACCTCACTCGCGCGCTGGCGCTGGACCTCGGTAAAAAAGGCGTGCGCGTCAACGCCGTCTGTCCCAGCCTCACCCGCACCGGCATGACCGACGACATGCTCGACGATAAAGAGCTGATGAAAAAATTCGAAGGGCGCATTGCCCTAGGCCGCATCTGCGAACCCGAAGAAGTCGCCGCCGTCATCGCCTTCCTCGCCAGCGACGATGCGAGCTTTATGACGGGTTCCATTGTGGCAGTGGACGGTGGCGTGTCGGCGTCGAACGGGCAGCCGGCGATGTAGGATGCCTTACGTTCTACCCACCGTTAGCGTCACTTGAAAGACAGCGAAAAGATCAATGCATGGGGGTTATGCGTTTTCTATACATATCCGCGTAACATGTATACATAAACGTGGTTACCTATACATTTCAGCCTCGGTAGGGAATCGCCATGGCCAAGATCTTGCCGCTCGATCAGCTTTCGCCCACACGCTTTGATACCCCGGCCATCCTCAAGAAACTGGCCCTGGCCAGCCGCCAGCTGGCGGAGTTGAAAGGTGTGGCCGCGTCCATCCCGCGCCAGAGCATCCTCATCAGCACCCTGGGTATGCAGGAGGCCAAAGATAGCTCGGCCATCGAAAACATCGTCACTACCCACGACGATCTCTTCCGAAACGCTGCATGCCCCGAGCCAGCAGATTCGCTTCGTCGAAATGGTAATCGACAAACTCACCCTCGGCGGCATGATGGACCCCGGCCAGCTTTACGAGCCGCCGTTTACCGCGTGGCATCACGAAGGTTTGGATGGCTCGTTCCGCGATGCGGACGCCGAAGCGATTGTCGCGATTCTTTCGGATATCAATCAGCGCGCAGCGGCGTGAGTCCTCTTTTGCCCAATAGCGATTTTGCAGATAAATCGTCTAGCGTGCGCGGCTTTGCCACTTTGCCGCTGATGACCTTGGGCTAATTAGGCGTCGGTGTAGAGCCAGGATGCGCATGCGGCACTGCAGTAAATCACGAGGCGATGAGCACGCTCGAATCCACTGCCGAAATGGATGAGTAAGTCAAAATGTCATCGCGATATAAAAATTGGAGCGTTTTCGCGCCACGTGCGCGCTACGATCTTGCAGTCAGGCGTCGTGTAGAAAAAACGACGACTAACTCGAGCTTATGGTTAAACGCGCTTGCGGTTGACGACATAATCATGCTGTTGAGACCAGTGGTTTTCTGCATCACACGCGAAAAGAGAGTGGCTAACGGCTACCTGTCCTTGCATCATTGGCGATGTCGGAGCGCATATATCTGCCGACCCCTGGCTGCCGACATCGCCATGTTCAGCGCCCTGCAACGTATGCATTGCGGACGCCACAGATAAGAATGCACCAAATAGCACATCGGTCGGACCGACCCGTGTGCATCTGCAGCAAAATGACCTCTGTGCACCGGCACCAGACATCTGTGTTGTCACTGACCCACTTGGGCATGTCGGAAAGGCCACTCGCCGCTCACGCCTTGTTCGGTGCGCTCCTTGCACACCTGGCGGAACGTATCAACGAATTGCGTTTGCAGCCGGGTGGGGTGCCAGTCGGCGCGGGTGGTGAGGCCGATGCGGCGCCGCACGCTGGGGCCGGCGGTACCGAGTTCGCGCAGCAGGCCGGCGCGCTGTTCGACCAGAAACTGGTCGCGCGACATCAGCGTCAGCCAGTCGTCTTCCAGCAGCAGGCCACGGATGATCAGCACGGAGCCACATTCGATGCGAAGTCTTGGTGGTTCCAGCGAGCGCTCGCGAAACATCTGCTCCCAACGCGCGCGCACTGGTGCGCCGGTGGCGGCAATCACCCACGGATAGTCGAGCAGGGTGTGGAACTTCAGCGCGCGTCCGGCCAAGGGATGCTCTGTGCGCGCCACGATCACCGGGTCGTCGTCGAACATGCCCTCCTGCCGGACGTCGCGCACGGGCGGCGGATGGCGCATGGCGCCCACGATCATGTCCAGGCCGCCTTCGCGCAGATGCGTCAGCATTTCGGCATAAGGCCCTTCGATCACGTTGACCGACGCGCCGGGATTGGCGCGGGAAAAGCGCGACAGCACCTGCGGCAGCAGGATAGCGCGCGCTAATGGCAAGGCGCCCAGCACAATACGACCGGCGCCTTTGGAGCGAAGCGCCGCCAATTCGTCCAGGCCCGCTTCAAGCTCGGCGCGAGCCAGTCGCACAAAGCGCAGCATGCGTGTGGCGGCCAGCGTGGGCTGCACGGTTTTGCCTCGGCGAACCACCAGCGGCACTTCGATCAGTTCAGATAATTCACTTACGGCGCGATACACGGCAGGTTGCGAAATGCCTGATCGCGTCGCGGCCAGCGAATAGCTGCCATCGGCGTCCACCGCGGTAAGCGCGCGCAGTTGACCCAACGTTACGCGGCGTTCAACGGCCGGCAGTACAGGCAGGTGGATGGTTCGCCTGGCCACTTGCACGCCGCGCGCAATGTAGCTGCGCGCGCGTTCGATACGCGGCACCAGCAGCTTAGTGGCTTCGGTGGCGATCATGCCGCCGGGGTGACGTTCGAACAGGCTGTGGTCGAGCTGTTTCTCCAGGCGGCCTATGGCCTGCGTCAGCGCCGGTTGCGACAGGCTGACCAGCGGTAGCGCGGCGGCGATGCTTCCCGCCTGCGCTATGGACGCTACTGCCAGAAGGTGCCGCAGGTTGAGATCATGGGCTTCGGTCATTTTGCAACTATAACCAAATGCAATGGAGCTTACGAAAATCGAACTTGGTCTTGTCTGCTTCGGCGACCAGACTCGCCTCCCATCGAACGGAGGGTGCTGCATGAGCAAGGTGGTGACAACATTTGAACGGGCCGATGCCGCGGTGGTCGATGGCCTAGGCCAGGCCGGCGTTGCCACCGTGCACGAGGCACAGGGCCGCATCGGCTTGCTGCATTCACGGCTGCGCCCGATTTATTCGGGAATGCGGATCGCTGGTTCGGCGGTAACCGTTCTGCTGCCGCCGGGCGACAACTGGATGATGCACGTGGCGATCGAGCAGCTGCGGGAAGGCGACATATTGATCGCAGCTGTCACCAGCCCCTGCGAAGACGGCTATTTCGGCGATCTGCTGGCGACCTCGGCAAGGGCACGTGGTTGCCGCGGCCTGGTCATCGATGCCGGCGTGCGTGATGTGCGCGACCTCACCGGCATGCAGTTTCCGGTATGGAGCAAGGCGATTCACGCGCAGGGCACGGTGAAAGAAACGCTGGGTTCGGTCAACGTGCCGGTGGTATGTGCCGGCGCGCTGGTGCACCCCGGCGATGTGGTCGTGGCCGATGATGACGGTGTGTGCATCGTGCCGCGCGCGCAGGCTGCCGCCGTGCTGCAAAAAGCGCAGACGCGTGAAGCCAACGAGGAGCAAAAGCGCCAGCGTCTGGCGGCCGGTGAACTCGGCCTGGACATTTATGCCATGCGCGAGCGCCTGGCGGCCAAGGGGCTGACGTATGTCTGAGAGCGTGCGCGCGATGTGGATGCGCGGTGGCACATCCAAGGGCGGTTTTTTTCTGGCCGAGGACCTGCCGGCAGACACGGCCGCACGCGATGCGTTTTTGCTGCGCGCTTTCGGCTCGCCCGACGCGCGCCAGATCGACGGCATGGGCGGAGCAGATCCGCTCACTTCGAAAGTGGCTGTTGTCTCACGCTCTGAGCGCGACGATGCCGATGTCGACTACCTTTTTCTGCAGGTGTTTGTCGATCAGGCAATCGTCAGCGATGCGCAGAACTGCGGCAACATGCTGGCTGGCGTGGGGCCGTTCGCGATTGAACGTGGTCTGATGCAGGCGAGTGACGGCAAAACCGAGGTACGCATCTTCATGGCCAACACCAGCAAGGTAGCCACGGCCACCATCGACACACCCGGCGGCGTGCCGACCTACGAGGGCGATGCCCGCATCGATGGCGTACCGGGCACAGCAGCACCGGTGCCGCTGTCCTTTGAGGATATCGCTGGCTCGAGCTGCGGTGCACTGCTGCCGACCGGCCATGCGGTGGATCAGGTCGAAGGTCTCGAGGTCACCCTGATCGACAACGGCATGCCCTGCGTGGTGCTGCGGGCTAGCGATGTCGGCATTCAAGGCGATGAAGATCGCGAAACGCTGGACGCCAACGATGCCTTGAAAGCCACGCTGGAAAAAATTCGCCTGGCCGCCGGCCCGCTGATGAACCTGGGCGACGTGCGCGAGCAGTCGGTACCAAAAATGATGCTGGTTTCGGCACCAAAGGCCGGCGGCGCGATCAACGTGCGCTCATTCATTCCTCACCGCTGCCATGCGTCCATTGGCGTGCTAGGCGCGGTGAGCGTCGCAACAGCCTGCCTGCTCGATGGCACGCCGGCCCATGCGCTGTCGAACATACCCGGCGGAAATCATAAGACTCTTGCGGTCGAGCATCCCAGCGGTGCGGCAGTATGTGTCTTCGACACGGACGATAACGGTGCGGTGGTGCGGGCAGCGACATTGCGCACTGCGCGCAAACTTTTTGATGGGCAGCTGTTCGCATGAAAGCAGTGGCCCAACTGCATGGCTTTTTTTCGAGGTATGGGTGAATGGCAGACGTCGGTAAACGACAGGGTCGCTTCGGCGTCTTGGGACAACTCTGGTTCCAGGTGCTTTGCGGCACGCTGATCGGGATTTTGCTGGGCTGGCTGGTGCCGCATGTGGGTACGGCGATGAAGCCCTTCGGCGACGCCTTTATCAACCTTATTCGCATGATGATCGGGCCCGTCATCTTCGTTACGGTGGTGCACGGCATCGCCGGTATGAACGATATGAAGAGTGTCGGCCGGGTGGCGCTCAAGTCGCTGGTGTATTTCGAAGCGATCACGATTCTGGCGCTGATCATCGGTCTGGTGGTGGTCGATCTTTGGCAACCTGGCGTTGGCATGAATATCGATGCCAGCAAGATCGATACCGGATCGATCAAGACCTATGTGGCCGCCGCGCACAACGAATCGGTGACGGCGTATCTGCTGGCGATTATTCCGACGACGTTTCTGAGTGCGCTGACCGAGCCCCACGTATTGCAGGTGCTGTTTGTGTCGGTGCTGTTTGGCGTCGGCCTGGCCTCGGTGGGTGAGCGAGGCAAGCCGGTGCTGGACGTGATCGAGAGCGCGTCGCACGCACTGTTCAAAATTATCGCTTTCATCATGTGGTTTGCGCCGATCGGCGCGTTTGGTGCCATCGCGTTTACGGTGGGCCAGTTCGGCGCCGGCTCGCTGGTATCGCTGGGCGAATTGGTTCTGGAGTTTTTCGTGGTCTGTGCCTTGTTTACCGGCCTGGTGCTCGGTGGCGTAGCGTGGTGGTGCGGCGTCAGCCTGTGGCGCCTGATGTTCTACATCCGCGACGAAATTGTCGTGGTCGCGGCCACGACCTCGACCGAAACGGTTTTGCCACGCCTGATTGAGAAAATGAAAAAGGTGGGCTGCGAGGAGAGCGTGGTTGGCTTCGTGATACCGGCAGGCTACTCGTTCAATCTCGACGGTACCTGTCTTTATCTCACCACCGTGGCGGTGTTTCTGGCGCAGGCCACCAATACGCACCTGACGCTCTGGCAGGAGCTGGGTCTGATCACGGTGCTGCTGCTGACGTCGAAGGGCGCCGCCGGTGTAGCTGGTGCCGCCTTCGTGGTGCTGGCGGCGACGCTGTCGACTACCGGCACGATCCCGGTGGCGAGCATTGCGCTGATTCTCGGTATTCATCGGATTCTCGCCGAAGGTCTGACCTTCGTAAATCTTGTGGGCAATGCGTTGGCCACGGTGGTCATTGCTCGGTGGGAAGGCAAGTTAGACAAACGCCTGCTGGCGCAAACCATAGGCACCCGCGCGCTGCGTCGACAGCAGATGGTCGTTATCGAACAGACGTAAATGCCGTACGCCGCTTCCAGGCATGGCGAAGCGGCATCGGTTCTTCAGACAGCAAATAACACTGGCCGAAGTGGCCGGCATGGGAGGGGAGTGTGCGCATGTTTCGTAAAAACACTTTGTCGCTGGCGCTGGCCGGCATCGTTCTGGCTTCGGCGCTGCCGGCGGCCGCGCAGGATTCATCAGACACGACGGCGGATGCCACGCCGGCCAAGCCTGAGCACAAGGCGCCCGATGGCATTACCCCGGTCTTCGATCTGGTGGGCAATGGTGCCGACAATCCGGTCGGCGGCGTGCGTCAGGGCTACAAGCAGTCGGGCTGGATCAAGATTGGCGCAACGTTCGATCTGGATAAATTGTGGGGCTGGAAAAACACCACCATCGATATTTATGCCGCATGGTTCGGTGGCGGCAATCTTTCGCGTTCGGACGTTGGCAACTCGATCAGTGCGCAGCAAACGTGGCGCCCGGTTGCCGGTGGTCGCTTGACCCAGTTCGACATCAATCACACGTTCGATAACGGCCTCTCGATTACGGCTGGTCGTATTGCGCTCAATACGTATTTCAACAAGTCGCCGCTCGACTGCGTTTTCATGAGTAACGCGATGTGCCTGTCGCCGTACGGGCCGATCAGCGATATCGGCATCACCGCGTATCCAAACTCGTCATGGGGTGGCTTGGCGCGATTCGATTTCGCCAAGCATTGGTACGTGCAATCCGGTGTGTTCGATTACAACAACACTCTGAATCTGGCGCACAAGAACGGCCTGGATTTCGATACCGACCGGGGCACGGGCACGTTGTCGGCCAGTGAGGCGGGCTACGAAGTCTTCGGCGGCGGCGATGAGATGCCGCGTGCCTATCGCTTCGGTTACTACCGTAATACAGACGGTGGTACGAGTCCGTACTACGACGCGCAGGGCGTCTCCGCAACGCTGGCGCACAAGCCGCTGGCTACGCTCAGTGGCGTACGCATGGCCTGGTACGGCATGGTCGATCAGACAGTCTGGGAAGGCCAGGGCGGCCGCAGCCTGCAGCTTTTTGCACGAGGGTTTGCCAATACCGGCAATACGCAGCAGGTGAAGCAGTTCGGCTCCATCGGTGGTGTGTTAACAGGGACGTTCCCGGGCCGCGAGCAGGACACCTTGCAGATGTTCGTTTCCGATACGCGTTTCGACCATCAGGAAATCGAGCATCTGGCTGACCTTCGCACGATTAATCATGGAACAGGCGCGCCGCACGCCAACGAGTACATCACCGAACTGGGTTACGGCATCGCCGTTGCGCGCGGTGTACGCGTGCTGCCCAACCTGCAGTACGTCGTCAACCCCGACCCGATCTACGCCACTACCCGCACGCGCAATATTCCCAATGCGTTGATCGTGGGCTTGCGCGTGGACATTCATCTGGCCCAGTTCTTCGGCTGGTAAAAAATCTCCCATCCCCGACAGTAAAAGCGAGTCACGCATGATCATCGATTGCCACGGGCACTACACCACGTCACCGGCCGGCCACGACGCTTTTCGCAGCGCCCAGGTCAAGCATTTCAAGGATGCGTCCCAGCCAGCGCCGATTTATCCGGATATCTCCGATGACGAGATCCGCGAGAGTATCGAAACCAACCAGCTGCGCCTGCTGCGCGAGCGTGGCGCGGATATGACCATCTTCTCGCCGCGCGCCAGCCAGATGGCCCATCACATCGGCGACGAAGCGGTGAGCCAGGCATGGACCCAGCACTGCAACGATCTGATCGCGCGGGTGATCGGGCTGTTTCCCGAAACCTTTATCGGCGTCTGCCAGCTACCGCAGTCGCCCGGCGTTTCCATCGCGCATTCGATCGGCGAACTGGAGCGTTGCATCAACGAGCTGGGCTTCGTTGGCTGCAACCTCAACCCGGATCCGTCCGGTGGGTTGTGGAACGGACCGCCGCTGACCGATCGTGCGTGGTATCCGTTCTTCGAGAAAATGGTCGAGCTGGACGTGCCGGCGATGATTCACGTGTCCGGAAGCTGCAATGCCAACTTCCACGCGACTGGCGCGCATTACATCAACGCGGACACCACGGCGTTCATGCAGTTTCTCGAAGGTGACCTGTTCAAGGATTTCCCGACGCTGCGGTTTATCATTCCGCACGGCGGCGGCGCCGTGCCGTATCACTGGGGTCGCTATCGCGGACTGGCGGACATGCTGAAAAAGCCGCCGCTTTCCGAGCACATCATGAAGAACGTCTACTTCGACACCTGCGTCTATCACCAGCCCGGCATTGACCTGCTGTTCAAGGTGATCGACATCGACAACATCCTGTTCGGTTCGGAAATGGTCGGTGCTGTGCGCGGCATCGACCCCACCACCGGCCAGTATTTCGATGACACGCGTCGCTACGTCGATGCGCTCACAATCTCTGCCGATGACAAGCACAAGGTGTTCGAAGGCAACGCGCGCCGCGTCTATCCGCGTCTCGACGCGCAACTGAAAGCAAGAGGTTTGTAATCATGGCCGATTTCCAGATGGATGCCGACTGGCTCTGCTTCGATCCGTCGCCGAGCAAACCCTCGTTTGTGCTGCCGCCCGGGGCTGTGGATGCGCACTGCCATGTGTTTGGACCGGGTGATGTGTTTCCGTACGCACCGGAGCGCAAGTACACGCCATGCGATGCCGGCAAGGACAAACTCTTCGCGCTGCGCGATTTTCTCGGCTTCGAACGCAACGTGATCGTACAGGCCACCTGCCACGGTGCCGATAATCGCGCGCTGCTCGATGCGCTGCGCAGCGCCGATGGCCGCGCCCGTGGTGTCGCCACCGTGCGCGATAGCGTCAGCGATGCCGAGCTGCAGGATATGCACGAGGCTGGAGTGCGCGGGGTACGCTTCAACTTCGTGCGCCGTCTCGTTGACCCCAAGCCTGACGCCTACTATCACCGCATCATCGAACGCATTGCAGCGTTGGGCTGGCAGGTGGTGTTGTATTTCGAAGCCGCGGATCTGGCCGAGCGTTGGGATTTTTTCACGTCGCTGCCGACTACCGTGGTGGTGGATCACATGGGGCGTCCGGATGTGACCCAGCCGGTCGACGGCCCGGAGTTTCAGCGCTTTGTGCGTTTGATGGAAGAGAACCCGAATGTGTGGAGCAAGGTTACGTGTCCGGAGCGACTTTCCAAATTAGGTCCGGCGGCCTATGACGACGTGGTTCCGTTTGCGCGTTATCTGGTTGAGCGTTTTCCCGATCGCGTGCTGTGGGGCACCGATTGGCCGCATCCGAACATGACCACCCACATGCCGGATGATGGCAACCTGGTCGACTTCATTCCGAAGATCGCGGTGACCACGGAGCTTCAAAAAAAGTTGCTGGTCGATAATCCCACGCTGCTTTATTGGCCAGAACTGTCGTAAGCATCGCTAACGATACGGTCCATCACGGCGCTGCTCCAGATCGACGATTGACACGACATCCACAGCCCGGCGCGCTAAATCGGGTCACTGTCGTTCGTCGGCGTCATACGCAGGAGCATTGCCATGGCCGTTGAGAAAGCGCGCGCTGCCGCGAAAAAGGACAAGCGCGAGGGCAAGTCCGCCAGCACGCAGGCGGGGGAGTATGTGCGTGAGGTGATTGAGGATATTCGCAAGGGCAAGCACGGTGCGCGGTCGGCCAAGCAGGCGATTGCCATTGGTCTGTCCGAGGCGCGGCGCGACGGCATCAAGGCGCCGGTGTCGAAAACCGCCAGCAAGACGGTGAAGAAAAAGGCCGCGCAGGATACCAAGGCGGCCGCGCATCCCCACAAGCCGTCGCCCACGCGCTCCAAGGCGACCACCAAGGCGCTGAAGAAGGAAGGCCACAGCGCCGCGTCGACGAAATCGCTGTCCGCCCAGACCAAGAAGGCCAGTGCCAAGCGCACGGCAGCATCACGCTCGGCGGCGGCCAAGAAAGCGGTGAAGACCAAGGGCGTGGCTGGGCGATCCGCCGCGGCCAAGAAAGCGGCGCGTACGCGCAAGCAAGCCGACTAATCGATCATCCGGCCCAAGCGGCCGAGGAGCAACGCAGTGACCCAGCAGCAACCCGGCGATATCCCGATTCCACGTCATCCCGAACCGATCGATCCACCCGCCGATCCAAACGGCCCCGATTTTCCGCCGCCGAAGGAAGAGCCGCCGACCCCGCATCCACACTCGCCACCACCCACCACGCCCGAACCCAGCGATCCGCAGAAAGCGCCGGCGATTACGCCGGATGTAACGCCTGAGATACCGATCAGCGAGCCGCCGATTCCGGGCAAGACGGGCGATGCGACGTCGTGATGTGGGTGGTTTATCGCCTGGATATAGACAAAGTCGCCACTCTAGAACTACCAAAGAAGACTCTTCGAACGAAACAGTAAAAACAAAAGGCCTCGCATGACGAGGCCTTTTGTTTTCTGTTTCCTTTATCAAAAACTCGACCGCTGAGCTGGCGAGTCAAAAGCCGTGAATCAAGGGCGGCCGACAAGCTTCATTAAAACTGGACCTGCAGGCTGAAGCGCACGGCCCCGTCGCTCGCATGGCGCGCAAACTGGCCGAGGTAGCTGGCGTCGATAGTCGCGTTACGCGTGATGGGAAACGACACGCCCGCGTTGGCCGCCAGCGCGTGCTGCGCGACTGGCACGCCGCTGATCGTGAAGCTGTCGCTGCCGCTGGCGAAGCGCGTGGTGGTGGTCGGCGTGAGATCACCCCAGCCCTGCTGAAAGCCGAGGCTGGCATAGGTGCGAATACCGCCCGCTGCGGTATCGAACAACCACGTATCACGCAGGCCCAGCGTGGCGGTGTTGACGTCGGTATGATCGCCGGCAACATCCAGTGCCGCCGCGCCGCCACCTTCGTGTGCGCCGTCGGTTTGCAACTGCACGCGCGCCAGATTAAGAAACGGCTCCAGCTGCTGACTCTGACTGAGATCGACGCGGTAGCCACCTTCAACGAAGGCCTGCGCGGTGCGCGCGTGATAGTCCGCCGAAAGCCGGTCGGTATAGTTGCCAAAGGCGATGCGGCGCGTGCTGTCCACATCCTGCCAGGCGTAGTCGGCGCCACCGCGCAGCGCGAACGCGCCAAGCGCGGTGCTGCCGTAGATGCCGAGCGAGGTGCTGTTGGTCCGCGCCGACGCGTTGCGATTGCCAACGTCTGCCGTGTTTTCGCTATAGCCCGCGACCGCGCCGAAACGCGTGTTGCCGTTGACGGCGAGATCCGCACCGACCAGCAGGCCGCCGCCGTTGTCGCTGACCCGTGACGCGTTGCCAGTGCTGTCGTGATCGTCGCTGTGATCCCACGCGCTGGTCCATGCGGTCACGCCGTCGCCGTTACTGTTCTGCACGCCATCGGCACTATTGCTCGCGCCGATAAGGTGGCGATTGATCGCATCGCGCACGTAACGGCTGTCATCGATCAGCGCGGTCTTGGTGCTGGCATAGCTCTCGCCGGAAAGCTGGTTGAACGCGGCGCGCGCGTTGGCGGCATCCAGCGTCACCAGCGAGCCGTACAGTGCGCCGGTTGAACCCACCGCATCGAGTGCGCCCGCCGTCGCGCGCTGGTTCGGCGTCTGCGCGATATCGGCAAAGCCGATGTCATTGCGCAGCAGCGTCAGGTTCACCGCATGGGTGGTGTAGCTGAGGCTGGGCGTCAGAAACGCGAAGTTGCTGCTGACCGAGCCGAACGTGCCATTGACGCTGCCCGTGGCGGTAAGCACCGTATACGTGGTGCTCGGTGCCCAGGCACCGGTTTGTGCCAACGCAAGTGCGCTGCCGCCGAGCAGGGACACGCTGCCGCCAACGACGATGCGATCGCTGCTGCCGTTGGGCGACGCGTCGATGCGATACGACGAACCCGACTGCAGTACCGCGTTACCGTTTATCGTGAGGTTTCCAATGCCTTGGTCAGTGCCGGGCGAGATCGTGCCGAGCAGATTCAGGTTGCCGACCGAACCGATGCCGCCGAGCGTTGCGCTGCTGGCGACGGTGACGTTGCCACCCAGCGAGGCGGTGGCGTGGCTATCGTCACCGACGATGAGCATGCCGCTGGCGACGTTGGTCGCGCCGGTGAATGGGTTGCCGCCATTGATGGTCAGCGTTGCGCTGCCTGCCTTGGTCAAGCTGCCGCTGCCGGCCAGCGTGCCGGCAAACGTACCGTCAATGGCCTGATTGAACACCAGCGCGGCGTTGTTGGTGATCTTGCCTTGCAGGCTCGTAGTGTCACCTTGCAACGTACCGGCGTTGATCGTGGTGCCGCCGGTATAGCTATTGGCGCCGCTGAGCGTCAGCGTGCCGCCACCGAATTTGCTGAGCGAGCCGCTGCCGGAAACCACGCCGCTATAAGTGCCGGCGGTATCCTGATCGAATGCCAGCGCCGCGTTGTCGACGATATTTCCCTGCAGGCTGGTGCTGCTGCCTTGCAAGCTGCCGGCGTTGATCGTGGTGCCACCGGTATAGCTGTTGGCGCCGCCGAGCGTCAGCGTGCCGCTGCCCGATTTGGTCAGCGTACCGTTGCCGGAAATGATGCCGGAATAGGTGCCGTCGGTCGTCTGATCAAACGCGAGCGCGGCGTTGTCGACGATGTTGCCCTGCAGGCTGTTGCTGTTGCCCTGCAAGGTGCCGGCATTGATCGTGGTGCCACCGGTATAGGTATTGGCACCGCTGAGTACGAGGGTGCCGCTGCCGAGCTTGGTCAGCGAGCCGGTGCCGCCGAGCGCCTGCGACAGCGTGAAGGTATTGCCGGCGTCGGCAATATCGAAACTACCGCCGGCGCTACCGAGTGCGATGTTGCGTGCGGTGCTGTTGAAGGCCGTGCCGGTGACCTGCAGCGTGCCGCCATCGAGAGTGAGCGTGCTGCTGGTCGCGCCGAGATTCGTATCCGCAGCAACGGACAGCGTGCCTCCGGTGACTGTGGTCGCGCCCGTATATGTATTGATGCCGGAAAGCGTGACGGTGCCTGCGCCGATGGCGACGCTGGAGAAGTTCGATATGTCGCCGGCATAGCTGAAGCTGTTGCCGGCACCCGGCGCGATGGTCAGTGCGCTGCTGCCGCTGCCGCCGGAGATATTGCCGTTGACGGTCGCGGCACCGCCAAGAATCTGCAGGCTGCTGTTGCCGCTGCCGAGGTCAACCGCGCGGTTGCTGCTGTCCGCGGTAATGGTGCCGTAGTCGATCACCGTGGCGTTGTTGCCGCCGGTAGCAATCGCCGCCGCCGTGGCGCCGCCGCCTTCGATGGTGCCGCCGGCGAGGTTGGTGATATTGACGGTAAAGGCATTGGGAGCACCGGTAACGGCAATACCCGAATCGGTCTGGCCGCGGATAAGGCCGCTGTTGGTGACGCTGGTGTTGCCGTAAATGCCTTCGATGGGAATCGGCAGGCCGGTGGTCGGGTCTTTATCGATACCGGCCAGCGTGATGCCGCGGCCCACACCGGTGTTTGTCGTGCCGTCGGCATTGGTGGCCGAATTCAAACCGGCGATCGTGCCGGAGTTGTCGATGGTGCCGCCGCCCACGGTCACGCCTTCGCTGGCGTCGTCGTACGCGTGCAGCGACTGGATCGTGCCGGTGTTGGTAATGTTGACCAGACCGTCCACGTCGACGCCGTCGCCATCGCTGCTGACGCCGTTGCCGGTAATCGTGCCGTGGTTGACCACGGTCACTACTTCTTTGGCATTGAAGCCATCGATATTGATGCCCGAACCGTTGTCGCCCTGGATGGTGCCGCCCAGATTGTTGGTGACATTCAACACGTAGGCGCCGCTGGTGGTGACATCGGTATTGCCACCGGTAATGCCGTGCCGCGCACCTTCAATTATGCCGGTGCCGGCCGTGGTAGCCGTGCCGGTGGTGGCGTTGATCACGGTGATGCCGCTATTGGTTTGCGCATCGATGCCGTCGCTGCCATCGGTGCTGCCGGGGTTGTTGGTCGACTTGATCAGACCGTCGTTGTAGACAAAGCCGTTGACGCCGGGACGCACCGCATCGGCTTCGTTTGCCTGGAGCACGCCGGTGGAATAGTTATAGAGAACGTTGCTGCCGGTGGTGATGGCGTTGAAATCGATCGCCTGCGAGCCACCGGCCGAAGCGTTGAGCGAGGTCATCGTGCCGTAGTTGTAGACGGTGACGTTGCTGTTCGCCTTGTTCATCTGGATGACGTCAGCATCGGCGGTCTGGATCAGCGCGCCGGCATGATTGGTGAGCGTCAGCGTGAGGCCACCGGTGTTGTCGCGAATCGCGCGGCCGGTGCCCGTGTCCAGCAGCATGCCGTAGTTCTGGATGGTGGCATTACCGGTAACGCTGACGGCCACCGCCGAGCCGGCAAGCGATAGTTTGCCGCCGGTTTCGATCGTGCCGCTCTGGCCGCTCGCCAGCGTTTGTGCCGTCGTCAGGGTTTGGCCATTGGCCACGTCAAACGTGGCGGCCAGGGCCTGACCCTCCTGTGCAGCCGCGAGGATACCGAGAACCGCAATAAGCTTTTTCATGCGCAGTGCCTGAGGAAATCATAAAGACCGCCTAATGTCGCCGGCAACGCATGACAGAATGTTTACCGAAAAAAGTCAGCAGGAATGTGCGGGGCAGTTTTGTTGCAGCGGCCGACACGTCACACTGAAGCGATGATGCTGTGATGCGTTCGCGGATAGTTCACTCACGATGCTTCGGCAAGGACTCACCATGTTCAAGGAATACGCCCGCTACGACGCGACCGGACTGGCCGAGCTGATCGCTCGCGGCGAAGTCTCCCAGGCCGAGGTGCTGGAGGCAGCGCTGGCGCGAGCAGCCGAGGTGAATCCAAAAATCGCGGCAATCTGCATCCCGATGGATGCGCTGGCGCGAGAACGGGCGAAGACGCCGCTGCAAGGGCCGTTTGCGGGTGTGCCGTTTCTGCTGAAGGACATCGCCCAGGATTACGCCGGCGTGCCGACCACCGCCGGAAGCCGCGCGCTGCGCCATCGCACGCCGACCGAACATGCAGAGGTCGTAAAGCGATTTCTTGACGCGGGGCTGGTGATCTTCGGCAAGACGGCCACGCCGGAATTTGCTTTCAAAGGCGAGACCGCGCCGTTGATTTGGGATCAACCCACGCGCAACCCGTGGGATCTGCAGCGTACGCCGGGCGGTTCATCCGGTGGCGCCGCGGCAGCCGTCGCCGCCGGCATCGCACCCATGGCGGGTGCATCCGATGGCGGCGGTTCGATCCGGATTCCAGCCGCGTATTGCGGCTTGTTCGGCTTGCGTCCTTCGCGCGGTCGCGTGCCGAGCGGGCCGGCACACGGCGAGTTCTGGGACGGCGCATCGAGCCAGCACGTGTTGACGCGCAGCGTGCGCGATTCGGCGCGCATGCTCGATGCGATTGCTGGCCATGATCGCGGCGCACCGTTCGACATCGCAGCGCCGAAGCGCGCGTACACGGATGAGATTCAACGGCCGACAGGGACGCTGCGTATAGCGTACAGCGTCGCCTCGCCACTCGGTACGCCGGTGCATGCGCAGTACGTGCAGGCCGTCATGCACACGGCCAAACGGCTCGCCGATCTGGGTCACCATGTGGAGCCGGCGGCGCCGGATATCGACGGCGACGCGCTGGCGCGCAGCTTTATCACGATGTATTTCGGCCAGGCCGCCGCGAGCATTGCGCAGGCCAGGCGACTTACCGGCGCGAATGACGCCGCGTTTGAACTGGAGACGCGTGTACTCGGTTTGCTGGGCCGCACGCTGAGCGCCGGTGAATATGTCGATCAACGCAGCCGCTGGAACGACTACGCGCGTGCGCTGGGGCGTTTTCATCAGACCTACGATGTCTACCTGACACCCACCGCGGCGCAGCCGCCGAACCGCATCGGTGAACTGGCTACGCCGCCGCTGCAGCAGGTCGCGGCAAAATTCGTGCTGGCGCTTGGTGCGGGCAAGCTGCTTTTCAAAAGTGGCATGGTCGACAAGCTGGTGGCGACGAGCCTGCAGCGGGTGCCGTTTACCCAGCTGTCCAACCTCACCGGTACGCCGAGCATGTCGGTGCCGCTGCACTGGGCGCCGCCTGAAGAAGGTGGCGCGACTTTACCGTTCGGCGTGCAGTTCGTGGCGCGGTTCGGTGACGAAGCGTTGTTGCTGCGTTTGGCCGCGCAGCTGGAAGCTGCCCAGGGCTGGCATGACAAGCGGCCACCAACGCTGTTGTGACGCTGGCAAGGGTGAGGGCGTTTACAAAGAAATGGCTGGAAAATTTCTGCGCTATCGCGTGCAGCGCAGCGGTCGAACGTTCCGCTTATTTAAGCGGCAGCATGTTCGGATCGAAGGAGCGCCAGCTACCGTCGGCACCCTGTATAGCGATGCACGCCTGGTCACCATAGGTCTTGACGGCGGCATTCGCTGACTTCATCGCGTAGGCAAGCGCAGCTACGCGCGAGTTGAATTCCTTGCGGCCCTCAGCGAGGCCGTCCAGGTGCCAGGTTTTAGTGTTCCCCTGTTCATAGGGAATCTCGTAGAAAATCATGACCGCTGTCCTCACCCGCGACGCGATGGAAGCGTCTGGGTGGATTGTCGATGGATCGACTGCATAGACGATGTGAGGACGGCGCGGCGTGTCCGGTACAGAACGTCGCAGGCAGCGCCAGAAAATAAAAAAGCACCGCCGATTTGTGTCGACGGTGCCTTCTTTTATTTTCGCCGGGCCTGCTAGCTCAAGGTCAGGCGACGACGATGGGCGACGTTGAACAGACGCGGCGCATCAATGCTTTTGACGATAGATACGGCGGCTGTTGCGGTTCTCGGCCTTGTTCAGATGCGCGTCCTCGGCCTTGGTCAGATGGCCGTTGTGCTTGGCTTCGTCCGCGCTTTCGCGCTGGGCGATATTGGCGTCGTGCGTTTCGTCACGCGCCGCCTGTTTGGCGTTCATTGTGCCATTGGCTTCACCGTTGGCGATGCGGTTCTGCTGGGTATTACCGCGGGTGTTGACCTCATTGACACGCGGATGCCCCGGCACCGTAGTGTCCTGGGCCATCACAGTGCCTGAAACGAAGGCCGAAACAGCTATCAGACCGAGCAGGTTGCGACGGAACGTTGCGTTGGTTTTCATCAATGCGTCCTTTTTTGGTGAGGGGCAAATGGGTTGGTAGGTTTAGAGATCGACGTCAATGCGACGCTGTGATCAATGCCAAGAACGCATTCGCCGATGCTGAGCAAAAAGGGCGAGGCGCGTGCTTGCAGAAAGGAGAACGCAGGCGGTCGGCGATGCGTTGACTACATTTCTTTACATTTCTTCATGGGTTCAGTTTCGTTGCGACGCAGCAGGAAACGTGTGGCAGGCGCGCCAATCGAGCGACCCGACGGACACGAGGCCCGGCATCGCCGCGACAAAGTCTTGCTACAAGGCTTTTCGCCGAGTCGTCAAACGTTTGGTGCCTGGTCGATATCTCGCCAGCTGCTCCATGAAGAGCGGCGAGGCACCAGGCAGCTCTGCGTTATCCTGGAACGGCGAACCGCAACGATCCAGGTTCTCTTTTTCAGGAACACCCTTGATGAGAACACCCTTGATGAAACGCCTTGTTCGCGTCGCGATCGCTACATTCCTTGGGTTGAGTGCATCAGTGTCTGTTGCGCAGATTCAGATCAGGCCGCTGAAGGACGCCAAGCCGAACATTCCCGTACCGATCGGCAGTAGTCCGATGACGGCGGCCGATGTGGGCGCATGGCTGGACGGGCTGTTTCCTTACGCACTGGCCAAGAACAATCTCGCGTCCGCAGTAGTAGTCGTGGTGAAAGACAACCAGATACTGGTGGCCAAAGGTTATGGCTACGCCGACATCGCAGCGCAAAAGAAAGTTGATCCGGCGACCACGCTGTTTCGTGCCGGCTCGATCTCCAAGACATTTCTGTGGACGGCGGTAATGCAGCTGGTCGAACACGGCAAGCTCGATCTGGACGCGGACGTTAACCAGTATCTGGACTTTTCCATTCCGCCGCGCGACGGCAGGCCGATCACGCTGCGCCAGCTAATGACGCACACCGCCGGTTTCGAGGACGCTCTGAAAAACCTGCTTTCCAGCGCACCGCAGTTGCCGATGAGCAATGAAGCCTGGCTCAAGGAATGGATTCCCAGACGCGCGTTTGCGCCGGGCGACGTGTCGGCCTATTCGAATTACGGCGCGGCGCTGGCCGGCTATATCGTGCAGCGCGTTTCGGGCCAGCCGTTCGAACAGTACATCGAGCAGCACATTTTCCAGCCGCTCGGCATGCAGCACGCCACGTTTCGCCAGCCGCTGCCGGACGCTCTCAACGGTGACGTGGCCAAAGCTTATGCATCGGCCAGCACGCCACCGCGGCCGTTTGAAATGGTGGTGAGCGTTCCCGCGGGCGGCCTGTCGGTGAGCGGCGGTGACATGGCGCGTTTCATGATCGCGCACCTGCAGAACGGCGCTTATGAGAACGCGCAGATATTGCATGCGGACAGCGCCCGGGCGATGCACGATTTCACCCGTTACTCGGTGCCGGGGCTGCTGCCGATAGCGCTTGGTTTTTATCACATGGATCGCAACGGCCAGACCATCATCGGGCACGGCGGTGACACCGTGCTGTTCCACAGCGACATGCTGCTGTACCTGCAGCAGAACGTTGGCGTCTTCGTGTCGATTGTCGGCGACAAGGACGGCGGTTTGCGCCAACAGCTGCTGGAAGGTTTTACCGACCGCTATTTTCCGGCGTTGCCGCAGCGGCCGCTGCCGACGCTTGGCACGGCGACGCAGCACGGTGCGCTGCTGGTTGGGCGCTACACCAGCAGCCGCGCATCGTTCGACAATTTTCTATCCATCGCCAGCCTTGTTTCGCAGCCGAAAATAATCATGGCGCCGGATGGCACCCTGATCACGCCGAGCTTCAAGAACCTTGCCGGTCAGCCGCGCCACTGGCGCGAGGTAAAGCCGTTTTTGTGGCTTGATGATGCCAGCGGCAGCCATCTCGGCGCGCTGATGCAGAACGGCGTGCTGCGCTGGATCTCGTTCGACGAGGTGTCGCCGGTCATGGTGTGGATGCCGGTGAAGGCTTCGCAGTCGGCGACTTGGAATCTGCCGCTGCTGCTTTTGTCGCTGTGGATGTTTGCCGCCACGGCGTTGCTATGGCCGATAGCCGCGCTGGTGCGTCGTGCTTGCGGCAAACCGTTTGCACTGCAAGGCGCAGTGCGGCAGTGGTATCGCGCGAGCCGCGTCACCGCGATCTTGTACGTGCTGTTTGCGATCGGATGGCTGCGCGTATTGCAGCAACTGGGCAACAACGTGGCCGGTTTCAACAACGCGTTCGATACCCGTCTGCGCTTCATTCAATGGCTCGGCGTGCTGGCGCTGGTCGGTACGCTGGCGGTGCTGATGAACGCGGTTTATGCGTGGCGCGCTGTTGGCGGCTGGTGGCGCAAGATCAATAGTGCGTTGCTGCTGGTTGCCTGCGTGGCGGCGATCTGGTTTGTGGTCAACCTGCACCTGCTGAGCCTGCACCTGAATTATTGAGCGTGCTGCGCGTGCCGATGATCGGTGCAGGCTTTTGTTTCGGCGCGCAAACGTCGGCGCAGGTTGGCCAGCATCGTGGCGTCCGGGAAGGTGCGCAGCGCGGCACGCAGTATCTGGATGTCCTGACGCCAGCCCAGTGCGTCGGCGAGTTTGGCCAGCGCCTTGCTGGATTTGTTGCTGTGCGTATCAGCGGCCTGAATCTTCACGCCGGCAAGCTCATTGAGCGCGTGGATGGTATCGAGCTGCATGCGCAGACGACGCACGCGCCGGCGCCAGCGGTGCAGGTTGGCAGGCGTGCCGTGTTCGGCCGCCGCATGTTCGGATTTGTTGACCCGGCGATGCCCCTTCTTGATCGACAGCTGCAAGGCTTTCTGGCCCACACGCTTCCAGCGCAGCTTGTCCAGTACCACCGCAATATCGTTGATGGCGGCAACGCGACGGGCGAAACCAAGATCTTTTTCGAGTTCGGTTTCCAGCAACAGATCGCGTTGCACGGCGAGTACCTGCGCGGCGACGGCCCATTCGCCGCTGGCGTCGTCCAGCGCCAGTTTTTCTGCCACCGCCACGACGACCTGCGCATCGCGCAATACCGACAGCCGCTTGGCCTGCTTTTTCAGCGCCAGATCAATTTGCGCCGTTTCATGACCGACGGGGTCGCTAACCAGTGCGAGCAGGCTGCGCAGGCGACGGATGGCCTTGCGCGCCTCATGAATGCCCTTGTGCCGATCCTTGCGGTTGCCCAGCGCCTTGGCAATCGCCTTGCATTCCTTGCGCGCGAGAGCGGCCAGAAAAGTACCTGTGACGGGCGGCGTATCGGCATTCATGAATCAGACGATCCTTGCTTGCGAGGCAACGAGTGTACGTGGTCGCCGGTTCGCCCATGACACTTTTATGTCGCGATGAAGGAATAAGTGCATGTCGATCGGCCGGTGCCATACGCAGGTCACATTGAGCTGTTTAAGTTTGTCTACCATCCTCGAACGGTGTGACGCCATGAATAGCTCGACCGGCTACGATTTGATCGACAGCGTGCAAGGGTCACGCAACCAGCGCCGTTTCGGCTTCGGTATTTTCGGCATCTGCCTGCTGGTGGCCGCCATCTACGTTGGCGTACAGCTGACCCATGATCTGACAATCATCCCGGCCGGTACGGCAACGAGTTACTTTCTGCTGGCCGCGGCGCTGCTGATTGCGCTGGGTTTCGAGTTCGTCAACGGCTTCCACGACACCGCCAACGCGGTGGCCACGGTGATCTACACCCGCTCGCTGCCGGCCGCGTTTGCGGTGGTCTGGTCGGGCGCCTGGAATTTTGTCGGCGTGATGCTTTCCAGCGGTGCGGTGGCCTTCGCGGTGCTGCAGCTGTTGCCGATCGATCTGGTACTCAACGTCGGCTCGGGCGTGGGCTTTGCGATGGTCTTTGCGCTGCTGATCGCCGCCATCATCTGGAACCTCGGCACCTGGGCGCTTGGCCTGCCGTCGTCCAGCTCGCATACGCTGATCGGCTCGATCATCGGCGTGGGCCTGATGAACCAGCTCATGCACGGTGGCGCGGCCAGCAGCAGTGTCGATTGGGGGCAGGCCTGGAATGTGGGCAAGACCCTGCTGGTATCGCCGGTGGTCGGTTTTGTGCTCGCCGCTTTTCTGCTGTACGCGTTGAAACTGCTGGTGCGCGTGCCCGCGCTGTATGCCGAGCCCAAGGGTGACGAGGCGCCGCCGTTCTGGATTCGCTGCATCCTGATTCTGACCTGCACCGGCGTGTCGTTCGCGCACGGTTCCAACGATGGCCAGAAGGGCATGGGCCTGATCATGCTGATTCTTATCGGCACGGTGCCGGCCGCCTATGCGCTCAACCGCACGGTGACGCCGAGCGAGACGCAGACGTTTATCTCGGTCGCCCATCACGCCAGCGAAGTGTTGGCGCGTTACACCACCGGCGCGGCGCCGGTGACTTCGCCGCGCGACGAAATCGAGCAGTACATCAACAGCCGCAAGGCCACGCCGGCGACCATCGCCGCACTGCGCCAGATGACCGACGCCATCGGCGGTCAGGCCGGGCAAAGCCCGTCGCTGGCGGACGTGCCGCAATCCCAGGTCAACAACGTGCGCAACAACATGTACCTCACGTCCGAGGCGTTGCGGTTAATGGACAAGGCCAAGCAGCCGGTGTTTGCGCCGGCCGACAAGGCCGTGCTGGACAACTATCACAGCCTGCTGGATCGTTCGACCAAATTCATCCCGACCTGGGTCAAGGTCGCCGTGGCGATCGCCCTGGGCCTTGGCACCATGGTCGGCTGGCGGCGCATCGTGCGCACCGTCGGCGAGCGCATCGGCAAGCAGCATCTGACATACGCCCAGGGTGCTTCAGCCGAGCTGGTTGCGGCGATCACCATCGGTGCGGCCGATCGCTTTGGCCTGCCGGTGAGCACCACCCACGTGCTGTCGTCGGGCGTCGCCGGTGCCATGGTTGCCAATGGCTCCGGCCTGCAGTGGAGCACGGTACGTAGCCTGCTGCTGGCGTGGGTGCTGACGCTGCCGGTGTCCATCGCGCTGGCCGCCGGTTTGTTCTGGGTGTTCCGCCACGCTTTCTGAGTTCTGCGCTGAGTCGATGACGGTGCGCGCGCTCCTGCGGAGCCTTTTCCGAATGTGAAAGGGAGTTGACGAGTAAATCGTTAGAATGCGGCACTGAATACGGCCGACGAGATGGATTGATGCAGGACCCGACCACGCAGCTCACCTCCGACGTGATGCGGGCCATGCTGGCCGCCTCGCCCGACAGCATAAAAATCCTCTCGGTCGATGGCGTTCTGCTCTACATGAATCCGCGCGGACTCGCGCTGAACGAGTTCGAGTCTGCCGAGGAGATCATCGGCGTCCGCTATGAAACCCTGTGGCCGCGGGATGAGCGGGCCAAGATAACCGCGGCAGTCAGTGAGGCCGCTCGCGGAAAGTTGACCAGTATCGAAGGCTTTCGCCCGACCGCCAAGGGACAGCTGAAATGGTGGCAGTTGAGTCTGGCGCCGTTCGACACGCCGGACGGCGTACGTCAGATCATCGGTATCTCCCGCGATATCTCGGATCGGTGGCAGCTTTCGCTGTTGATCGACGCCAACAGTGTCGAGAAGCAGAAGTCGGATCTTCGGCAGCAGGCGCTTATCGAGTTGAACGCCCGTTTGCTCGATCTCGACGACATTTCCGATCTTGCGTACGCATCGGCGGAAATTTTGGGGCGAACGCTGGGCGTGAGCCGCGCCGGTTACGGCACCATCGACCCGGTGGCGGAAACCATCACCATCGAACGCGATTGGAATGCGCCGGGCATCAAGACGCTGGCGGGCATCCTGCATTTTCGCGACTACGGTTCCTATATCGAAAACCTGAAGCGCGGCGAGACGGTGGCTTTTGCCGACGCTTATCATGACCCGCGCACCGCTGAGAATGCCGACAGCCTCAAGGCGATCAGTGCGCAGGCCGCCGTCAACATGCCGGTGACCGAGCAGGGCGGCTTCGTGGCCATTGTTTATACCAATCACGAAACCGTGCGTGAGTGGTCGGACGACGAGCTGGCGTTCATGCGTGAAGTGGCCAATCGCACGCGTACCGCGGTCGCGCGCCGACAGGCGGAACAGGAGCTGCGTGAGCTTGCCCGCTCGCTTGAACAGCAGGTTTCCGCCCGCACGCTTGAGCGCGATAGCATCTGGCGACTTTCGCTCGACCTCATGCTGGTGGCCGACCTCGATGGCCGCATTGTCTCGGCCAATCCTGCCTGGGAAAGAATTCTCGGTTGGGACGATGCGGACGTCATCGGTAGCACGCTGCTGCATCTGATTCATCCCGATGACGCGCAATCCACCCTGGAAGAAATCGAACAGCTCTCGCAGGGCCATTCGGTGGTGCAGTTCGAGAATCGCTATCGACGGCGCGATGGCAGCCATTGCTGGATATCGTGGAACGCCTTTCCCAACCACGGGATGATCCACGCTGTCGGGCGTGACGTTAGCGCGGAAAAGGAGCGCAGCTCCGCGCTGGCGATTGCCCAGGAGCAGCTGCGTCAGGCGCACAAGATGGAAGCCATCGGCAAACTGACTGGCGGCGTCGCGCACGATTTCAACAATCTGCTGCAAGTGATAAGCGGCAATTTGCAGCTGCTGAGCAACGACGTCGCCGGCAACGAGCGTGCCGAGCGCCGCGTGGCCAATGCCATGTCCGGGGTATCACGGGGCTCCAAGCTGGCATCGCAACTGCTTGCGTTCGGACGCCGTCAGCCGCTGGCGCCCAAGGTCGTCAATGTCGGCCGTCTCATTCGCGATATCGACGATCTCCTGCGCCGCGCGCTGGGTGAAGCCATCGAAATCGAGACGGCGGTCGCCGGTGGTTTGTGGAACACCTTGATCGACCCGGCCAACGTCGAAAACGCGCTGTTGAATCTGGCTATCAACGGACGCGATGCAATGGATGGTCGTGGCCGGCTGACCATCGAGGCGGGCAATGCCTGGCTCGACGACAACTATGTGCGGGCCAACCCGGAGGCGACTGCCGGGCAATATGTGATGCTGGCCGTGACCGATACGGGCTGCGGCATCGGCACCGACATCATCGATCAGGTATTCGAGCCGTTTTTCACCACCAAGCCCGAAGGCCATGGCACCGGCCTGGGCCTGTCAATGGTTTACGGCTTTGTGAAACAGTCCGGCGGCCACATCAAGATTTACAGCGAGCTGGGGCAGGGCACCACGATCAAGCTGTACCTGCCGCGTGCGGTGCAGGCGGAAGATGTGCCTATCGAGCACGACAGCGGCGTGGTGACCGGCGGCAGCGAAGTCGTTCTGGTGGCCGAAGACGATGACGCGGTACGCGACACCGTTGTAGCGATGCTGTCCGATCTTGGCTACAAGGTGCTCAAGGCGCGCGATGCGCAGGGCGCGCTCACCATCATCGAGAGCGGCATGCCGATCGATCTGCTGTTCACCGACGTGGTCATGCCGGGCACACTGAAAAGTCCGGAAGTTGCGCGAAAGGCGCGCGAACGGCTGCCCAACCTGGCCGTGCTTTTCACTTCGGGCTATACCGAAAATTCCATCGTTCACGGCGGCCGACTCGACGAAGGCGTGGACCTGCTTACCAAGCCCTATACGCGCGAGGCGTTGGCCAAGAAGCTGCGGCAGGTGCTTGCCGCGCAGGCGAAAAAAGTTGAGAAGCTGGAAGCGCTCGCTTCCGCGTCGTCCAGGCCGCCGACGATGGATGAACAACCGGACGCGGGTCGCGCCGTCAAACGGCCCCTACGCATTCTGGTGTGCGAAGACGACTGGATGATTCGGGTCAGCCTGGTGGAAGTGCTGGCGACCAAAGGCTATGAGGTCGTCGAGTCCGCTGACGCCAGGCAGGCGTTGAACCTGCTGAACGCCGAGGCCGTCGACCTGTTGCTTACCGATGTGGGTTTACGTGACATGTCCGGTATCGAGCTGGCAACGCTGGCCCGCCAGACGCTGCCGCACCTGCCCGTGATATTTGCTACCGGCAACGATACGGTTGTGCGCGCGGATATCGACGCGCGCACGCAGGTACTGCAAAAACCCTATGGCGCGGATGATCTGGAGCAGACAATCGTCCAGCTGCTGGCGGCGCAGCCGTCGCGTTGACCGGGGCCCATCGGTAGCTCCGGCGATAGCGGCTAAAAACTCCTGCGGTTTCCGAAGTCGGAAGCGCTTCACTTTGGTGGTCCTGAAAACTGCGTTCGAGGTGCTCCTCGCGTCACTGGGGCAGCGACGGAAAAGCCGAAAATGCGTGCGTTTTTCTTGCTGAAATGACTGGGACAGGTCAGGAAAGACAGCGTTTGTCGTGCTAGATTTCGTGTGCGAACCAAGGTGTTCAAGCCGAATCCGTAGTTGTTTTGCTCGCCGGTAGTTGCAGGGAAGTGGATGTCTACAATCAGCCAGCCGTTCAGTCCCGCCTCGGTAGTCGTCGGTATCGGCGCGTCAGCCGGGGGCGTGGAAGCGCTGAGCGCACTTTTTGACCATGGCCGGTTTGATGCCGCCCTGCTCGAGGTCAATGCCGCCTTTGTGGTGGTCATGCATTTGGCGGCGCACCGCGAGAGTCATCTGCCGGAAATTCTTTCCCGCCGTACGAAGCTCCGCATCTTGCGCGCCGAGCAGGCCATGCCGATCGAGGCGGGCACCATTTATGTGTTGTCTCCCGGGCAAACGCTTTCGATACAGAATCATGCGCTGGAGATTTCGCCGATAAATGTATTAGATCGCGTGCCATCAGTGATTGATCGCCTGTTCAACGCGCTGGCCGAGGAATACGCCGAAAAGGCGATCGGCGTCGTGCTGTCCGGCACGGGAGCAGACGGTGCGCTGGGGCTCAAGGCGATCAAGGAGCGTGGTGGACTGACGATTGCGCAGGGCGACAACGGCACGACGCCGATGTTTTCCGGCATGCCGCGCAGCGCCATTGCCGCCGGCGCCATCGACCTGCAACTGCCGGTCGAGGACATCGCCGTTCGGCTGGCGCAAGTCATTGGCACCATGCAGGACATCGACGATACGCCGGAGCTGGCAGCAACAGCGCCGGAAGTCATCCGACAGGAAATCTGTGCGCTGCTGAAGACGCAGATCGACCACGATTTCAGCGGTTACAAGCCGAGTACTTTTTTCCGACGCGTTCATCGTCGCATGCAGGTCTTGCAGATCGACACGCTGGACGCCTACCTGCATTGCCTGCAGCACACGCCTTCGGAGATCACGCTGCTGTTTCGTGACTTGCTGATTAGCGTCACCAGTTTTTTCCGTGATGCCGACTCCTTTGCGCTGCTCGAACAGCAGGTGATTCCGAAGCTGTTCGACGGCAAGAGCGTTGGTGAAGAGGTACGCGTCTGGGTGCCGGGCTGCGCCACGGGTGAAGAGGCTTATTCGCTGGGCATCCTGCTGCTGGAGCACGCTGCTCGCCTGGGCGAAAACGCGCCAAGCATTCGCCTGTTCGCCTCGGATATTGACGAACGGGCGCTGGTCATTGCGCGCAAGGGGCGTTATCCGTCGGTACTGCTCGATGCTCTTTCACCCGAGCGCAAGGCCAGGTTTTTTACCGAGGATAACCACTACTTCACCATCCAGAAAACGCTTCGCGACGTCGTGACGTTTTCGGCGCACAACGCATTGCGTGATCCACCGTTTTCGCGCATCGACCTCGTCTCCTGCCGCAACCTGCTGATCTACCTGGCAACCGAATTTCAGGACCGCATCATGCCGGTTCTGCACTACGCGCTGCGGCCCGAGGGCTTCCTGTTTGTCGGTGTGGCCGAGGGCGCGACCAGGCACAGCACGATGTTCAAGTCGATCAGCCGCGAGCATCGGATCTTTCGCCGCCTGCCGAGCGCTACGCTGCATGCCCCGGTAAGCTTGGTGGCGAAGAGCGTAGGTATGAACCCCGATCGGCATTTTGAGAGCGGCTGGAGCGACACGCCGAGCAAGACCCTGCGTGGCCAGATCGAGTTCCGCATACTGAAGGCGCACACGCCCCCTTATGTGCTGGTTAACGGGCAGGGCGACGCGTTGTTTTATTCCGGCCGCACCGGCAATTTTCTTGAATTCGCGCCTGGCGCGCCAAGCAAGAATCTGTTGAGCAACGCGCGCAAGGAGCTTCGGCTGGCACTGCGCCGTGGCCTGCACGATGTGGTCGATACCCAGATCGCGGTGAAACTGCCGGAGACGCCCATTCATTGCGAAGATGGCCTGCGCCGGATCCAGGTCACCATCGAGCCTTTCGATGACGGCGCGGCGCCCTTGTACCTGGTGCTTTTCAACGATCACGGCCCGGTGCTGACGCCGGTCGCGGCACTCGTTTCGGCGGATTCGAGCACGACGGAGCAGCTGGAGCGTGAGCTGAACGAAACGCGTGAACAGCTGCAGTCGACCTACGAGGAGTTTGAATCCGCGATCGAGGAGCTGCGGGTTTCCAATGAGGAACTGATGTCGGTCAACGAAGAACTGCAGTCGTCCAACGAAGAGCTGGAAACCTCCAAGGAGGAGCTGCAGTCCGTCAACGAGGAAATGCAGACCGTCAATACCGAAATGGTTCATCACGTGGATGCGCTGAATCAGGCCAACGCCGACCTGCGCAGTTTGCTGGAGAGCACGCGCATCGCCACGATCTTCCTGGATAGGCACTTGGCGATACGCAGCTTCACCCCGGCAGCCACCGAGATTTTCACGCTGATTCCAACGGATTGCGGTCGCATGATTACCGACCTGTCGCACCAGCTGAGCGATGTCGACCTTCGCGAAAATCTTGAGCAGACCCTGATCAAGGGCAAGCCTGTTGAAGTATCGGTCAGCCACCGGGATGGGCAGAAGCACTATCTGATGTGCCTGTTGCCGTATGGCGGCATAGCCGAGGAAAGCGGTGGCGTGTTGATGTCGTTTGTCGATGTGACGCCGCTGGCCGAAGCCAACGTGCGGCACAAGGCGATGATCGGCGAGCTCAACCATCGCGTGCGCAACATGCTGGCCGTGGTCAGCGCCATGGCCAGTCAGACGCTGCAGTCGGCCAATACCTACGGCTCGCTGGATAACTTTCTCGACCGCCTGCATTCGATGGCGCACACGTACAAGCTGTTGACCGAAACCGACTGGTCGTACATGTCGCTCGGTGAACTGCTGCGTGCGGAACTGAGCGTCATCGGTGGATCCAATCGCTATACCCTGAACGGGCCAGCCGTGCAGCTGGTACCGCGCGAGGCGCTGGCACTCGGCATGGTCATGCACGAGCTGGCGACCAATGCGCTGAAACATGGCGCGCTGTCCAACGGCAAGGGCATCGTCGAGGTCACCTGGTCGCTGGCAGAGCAGCCGGTCAAGGCGATAAAAATACGCTGGGAAGAAAAGGGTGGCCCATTCGTTGCCTCGCCAAAGCATCGCGGCTTCGGCTCGACCTTGATCGAGCGCCAGCTGGCCTACGAACTCGATGGCGAAAGTCAGCTTGAGTTTCTTCCTGACGGATTGGTGGCGCTGCTGAAGGTGCCCCGGCTCAACAGCAGCGCATTAGCGATTGATATCGAGCCGTGACCGCCAGGCATGAGCCGCTGGTTTTGGTGGTGGAAGACGAGCTGATGATCGCGACCACGCTGGAGTTTGCTCTCAAATCGCAGGGTTATCGCGTGCTCGGGCCGGTGGCCACGGTGGCGGAGGCCTTGCGCCTGTTGGAAGCCGAACAGCCTGATGCGGCACTGATCGACTATCGCCTGGCGACCACTACCACCGAGGCGCTGTTGCCATCACTCGATACGCTGAAGATTCCCGTCTGTGTTTTGAGCGGCTACAACCGTACGCAGTTGCCGCCGGCCTATGCCGGCTACACCACGCTGGAAAAGCCCTTTCGGCTGAACACCCTGCTGCAGGCGCTGGAGCAGCTGACCGGCGCTTGAGCTTTGGTTGCCTGATGCGGATGGCTAAACCCCACGCATCTGGGCTATTGTCAATAAATCGGGAGCCGATCCGAGATCAGGGGTGCTGTTGGTGAGTGCGCGTAGCCCAAAAGTCTTTATTTGCGAGGATGATTTTCTTCTCGCCGGCGCGCTCTCCGATGCCGTGACGCAGCTTGGCTGCACGGTCGCCGCCTGTGTAGGCAATATCGACAGCGCGCTGCGTGAGGCCGTCAACGCGGATTGCGAATTGGCGATCGTCGATCTGGATCTGCGCGGCGTCATGGCGTACGAAGTGCTCGACACGCTGACGCAACGGGGCATTCTCTACATCCTGGCATCCAGCGCGAATGAGGACGATATTCCCGTGAAATACATGCATGCTCCGCGGGTCATCAAGCCTTACGCGCTGGAGTCGTTGCGGCAGGCGATGAGAGCGCTCGCCATCATCGACTGATTTTCCACTGATTGATTTTCGCCGCAAAAAAAGCCCGGACTGTGCCGGGCTTTTTTATTTCGTGGCAAAACGATCAGGCCTCGGCTTCTTCCTTGTAGGCATCGATTGGAATGCAGGCGCACATGATGTTCTTGTCGCCGTACACGTTGTCCACGCGCGCCACCGGTGACCAGTACTTCTGCAGTTTCAGACTGGGCAGCGGAAAAGCCGCCAGCTCGCGCGGGTAGGCGTGGGTCCACTCGGTGCCGCTGACCATGGTGGCAGTATGCGGCGCATGCTTGAGCGGGTTGTCCTCACGGTCGAGCTTGCCTTCTTCCACCGCGCGAATTTCGTCGCGAATCTGGATCATTGCGTCGATGAAGCGATCCAGCTCATGCTGCGATTCGCTTTCGGTCGGCTCGACCATCAAGGTGCCGGACACCGGGAAGCTGAGCGTGGGCGCGTGGAAGCCGAAGTCGATCAGGCGTTTGGCCACGTCCTCCGCACCGATGCCGGTGGCGTCTTTCAGCGGACGCAGATCAAGAATGCATTCGTGTGCGACCAAACCATTGCGGCCGGTGTAAAGCGTCTCGTAATGCGGGGCCAAACGCTTGGCGATGTAGTTGGCGTTGAGCAGGGCCACTTGCGTTGCCTTGCGCAGCCCTTCGCTGCCCATCAGGGTGATGTACATCCACGAGATCGGCAGGATCGAGGCCGAACCGTAGCTGGCCGCGCTGACCATGCCGACCGCGCCTTCTTCGCCCAACGTCTTCGGCAGGAAGGGCGCCAGATGCGACTTCACCGCGCACGGTCCGACGCCCGGACCACCGCCGCCGTGCGGAATGCAGAAGGTCTTGTGCAGGTTCAGATGCGAAACGTCCGAGCCCCACTTGCCCGGCTTGGCCACGCCGACCAGCGCATTCATGTTGGCGCCGTCGGTATACACCTGGCCGCCGTGCTGATGGACAATCTCGCAGATGGCGACGATGTCTTCCTCGAACACGCCGTGCGTAGACGGGTAGGTGATCATCAGCGCGGCGAGGCGATCGGAATACTTTTCGGCCGCGCGGCGGATATCGTCCAGGTCCACGTTGCCGTTGGCATCGCACTTGGTCACTACCACCGTCATGCCGCACATCTGCGCGGAGGCCGGGTTGGTCCCGTGCGCGGATTCGGGAATCAGGCAGATATCGCGATGGCCCTCGTTGCGTGAGCGATGGTAGGCGCGAATCGCCAGCAGGCCGGCGTATTCACCCTGCGCGCCGGAATTCGGCTGCAGGCTCACCGCGTCGTAGCCGGTGCACTCGACCAGCATCGCTTCCAGGCCGTCGATCAGCTCCTTGTAGCCGTGCGTCTGCGACGAGGGTGCCAGCGGATGGATATTGCCGAATTCTGGCCAGGTGACCGGTATCATCTCGGCGGTCGCGTTGAGCTTCATGGTGCACGAACCCAGCGGGATCATCGTGCGATCCATCGCCAGATCCTTGTCGGCCAGCGAACGCATATAGCGCAGCAGTTCGTGCTCGCTGTGGTGCGTGTTGAACACCGGATGGGTAAGAAAAGCGCTCTTACGCAACAGGCCGGCGGGCAGGGCATCGGCGGTCGCTTCATCGCGCTCGTCGATGTCGTCGATATCGACGCCGAACAGGCCGGCCAGCGCGATCACGTCGTCGCGCGTGGTGGTTTCGTCCAGGCTGATGCCGACACAGGTGCCGTGAATCTGGCGCAGGTTGATGCGCAGCGCTTCGGATTTTGCGTGGACCGCGTCTGCATCGACGTCGCTGACGTGCAGCGTATCGAAGAAGCCGTCGGCCACCTTGACGCCGGCCTCGCGCAGCGCAGCAGCGAGGATGGCGGTGAGCCGGTGCGTGCGGCGCGCCATGCGCGTGAGTCCTTCGGGGCCGTGATAGACCGCATAGAAACTGGCCATCACCGCGAGCAGCACCTGCGCGGTGCAAATGTTGGAGGTCGCCTTTTCGCGGCGGATGTGCTGTTCGCGCGTCTGCAGCGTAAGGCGATAGGCCGGCTTGCCTTCGGCATCGATCGACACGCCGATCAGGCGCCCCGGCATCGACCGCTTGTACGCATCGCGACACGCCATGAACGCCGCGTGCGGGCCACCGTTGCCGAACGGCACGCCGAAGCGCTGCGAATTGCCGACCACGATATCCGCGCCCCATTCGCCGGGAGCGGCAAGCAGTGTCAGCGCGAGCAGATCGGTGGCGACAGCGACCAGTCCACCGCGTGCATGCGTGGCATCGGCCAGTGCCTTGTAGTCGCCCACCTGGCCGAAGGTGTTTGGGTATTGCAGCAGCACGCCGAAGCTGTCGACGGTGAGGCCTTCGGCGTCATCGCCGATATGCAGTTCGATGTCGAGCGCTTCGGCACGCGTCTTGACCACTTCCAGCGTCTGCGGATGCACGCCGCTGGACACGAAAAACACGTTAGATTTGGATTTGCACGAGCGCTTGGCCAGCGTCATCGCCTCGGCGGCGGCGGTGGCTTCGTCCAGCAGCGACGCGTTGGCGATTTCCATGCCGGTGAGGTCGGCGCACAGCGTCTGGAAATTGATCAGCGCCTCCATGCGGCCTTGCGAAATCTCGGCCTGATACGGGGTGTAGGCGGTGTACCAAGCCGGATTTTCCAGGATGTTGCGCAGGATGACGTTCGGCGTATGCGTGCCGTAATAGCCCTGGCCAATAAAGCTGCGGAATACCTGGTTCTTGTCGGCGATGGTGCGAATTTTCGCCAGCGCCTCGACTTCGGTCATGGCCTTCGGCAACGCCAGCGGCGCGGGTGACTTGATCGAGCCGGGGACGATAGCGTCGGTCATCGACTCAAGAGAGTCATGCCCGATGACGCGGAGCATCTGGGCGATCTCGGCATCGTTGGGGCCGATGTGGCGCTCGACGAACGCGTCGTGGTGCTCAAGGTCGCGCAACGAAGTAGTGTTTTTAGAGCTCATGGCTGGGGCATCCAAAGGCAACGTGCCGTGCCGCACGTGGGCGCCCCTCTGTCCTTTTGCCTGAGAGTTTGGAGACGCGTTGTATGGCGACTCGTGCACCTTCGGCGCCGGATTGAACCGGTCTCTCCAGAGTGTTTGCGCGTGGTGGTACAGGAGCCTGAGCGATTACGGGCGTTGCGTCTTCGGCAGCGGTACCAACCGGTTCGGGTTGGCCGCTTCTCCCACCATGCGTTTACGTGGTCGATTATACAGACACGCAGCGGGCAGGATGTTCACGAGCGCAAGACAGGCAGACTGACTCGCAGCCTTTGCCTTACAGCCCCAGCGCGCTCAGCTCGGGCGCATCGTCCGGTCGCCTTCCCAGTGGCCAGTGAAACTTTCGGTCCGTCTCGGTGATCGGATGCTCGTTGATGCTGGCCAGCCGACGCTGCATCAAGCCTTCGTCGTCGAATTCCCAGTTCTCGTTGCCGTAGGCGCGAAACCAGTGGCCGCTGTCGTCGTGATATTCGTAGGCGAAGCGCACGGCGATACGGTTGCCGGCAAAGGTCCACAGCTCTTTGGTGAGCCGGTAGTCCAGCTCCCTGGCCCATTTGCGGATAAGGAAGGCCTCGATGGCTTCGCGGCCGCGGATAAACTCGGCACGATTGCGCCAGTAGCTGTCCGGCGTGTACGCCAGCGCCACCTTGGCGGGGTCGCGGCTGTTCCAGCCGTCTTCCGCCATCCGCACTTTCTGGATCGCGCCGGTCTCGTCGAAGGGTGGCAAAGGTGGACGCGACATGATGCGACTCCAAGGAGACAGGTTTTCTGCCGAAGCCAAATCGTATCGCCAATCCAACCCGCAAAAAGAAGAAGGCCGCCTTTGTGGGGCGGCCTTCGTTTACAATTGGTGCCCGGGAGAGGACTCGAACCTCCACGGAGTTGCCCCCGCTAGCACCTGAAGCTAGTGCGTCTACCAATTCCGCCACCCGGGCAGGGTGTCACATAGCTTTAGCAGCTGCGTGAGCCGCGTAATGTAGGCACCTGCCGGTGGCTTGTCAACTCTTTTTCATCCTATTCATCGCGTCGTGTCATTCTCTGCAGCGCGCACATCTCAAGGTAATTTAGTGACCAGAAAAACACCTCCCCATGCCGGCAAGGACTCCTCCGGCGATGGCAAGAACGCAGGCCCGACCCAGGGCCGTGACAAGCCGGCCGGCCGCGCGCCGAAATCCGCCGCTGCGAGAGGGCCACGCAGCAAGGCCGCCGCCGGCGCTGGCCGCGACCCACATGCCGACCGCGAGGCGCGCAAATACGATCGCCCGATTCCCAGCCGCGAAGCCATCCTTGCGCTGCTGGAAGAGCGCGGCGAGCTGCTCACCGAAGAGCGCATTGCCGAAGCGCTGCAGATCGACGACGAAGTTGATCTCGAAGCCCTGCGCAAGCGTCTTGCGGCAATGGTGCGCGATGGCCAGCTGCTGCTCGGTCGTCGCGGCGGCTATGCGCCAACGCAAAAACTCGACCTGATTGCCGGCGTGATCATCGCCAACGCCGAAGGCTACGGTTTTCTTCGCCCGCAAGAAGGTGGCGATGACCTTTACCTGTCACCGCAGCAGATGCGTAGCGTGATGCACGGCGATCGCGTGCTGGCCAGCGTGGTCGGCATCGATCGCCGCGGCCGCCGTCAGGGTGCCATTGCCGAGGTCCTGCAGCGTCGCTCCTCACGGCTGGTCGGTCGGGTCGTCGTCGAAAACGGCGTGACCTCGGTGACGCCGGATGATCGACGTATCCTGCAGGAAGTGGTGATCAAGCCCGGTACCGAGCAGGGCGCCACGACGGGCCAGATCGTGGTGGTCGAGATCACCGATCCGCCGACATCGCAGCGTGGCCCGAAGGGTGAAATCCGCGCCGTGCTCGGCGAACGCCTGCAACCGTCTCTGGTGGTCGAGATGGCCATTGCCAGTCACGATCTGCCGCACGAATGGCCGCCCGAAGTGCTGCGTGATGCGGCGCAGGTCGAGCCTGAAGTCAGCGCCGCCGAGCGCGCAGGCCGCACCGATATCCGCTCGCTGCCGCTGGTCACCATCGACGGCGCCGATGCGCGCGATTTCGATGACGCCGTCTATGCCGAACCGCGACGCGGCGGCGGCTTCCGGTTGATTGTGGCGATTGCCGACGTCTCGCATTACGTGCGCTTGGGCAGCGCGTTGGACAAGGAAGCCTACGAGCGCAGCACCTCGACCTACTTCCCGGGTTTCGTGGTGCCGATGTTGCCGGAGACGCTGTCCAACGGCATCTGCTCGCTGATGCCGAAAGTTGAACGGATGTGCATGGTCTGCGACATGCAGGTCGATGCCGAAGGCAACGTGGTCAAGTCGAAGTTCTACGACGCGGTGATGCTGTCGCATGCCCGACTGACCTACGACAAGGTCTGGCAGGCGGTGGGCTTGCGCGAGGAAGATGCGCTGCAGGAAGTGGCCGACGTGCTGCCGCAGCTGGAAAACCTGCACACGCTTTACAAGGCGATGGCAGGGCAACGCAAACGCCGCGGGGCGATCGATTTCGAAACTGCTGAAGTGAAGTTCCGCCTCGACCAGACCGGCAGCGTCGAGTCGATGGGTGCCACCGAGCGCAACGATGCGCACAAGCTGATCGAGGAGTGCATGATCGCCGCCAACGTGCAGGCGGCACTTTTTCTCGAGAAGAAGAAAATCCCCGCGCTGTTCCGCGCGCACGAGCCGCCGCCGGCGGAAAAGTACGAAGACCTGCAGCAGTTTCTGCGTGAGTTCAAACTGAGCATGCCGTCGGTCGATCGCGTCACGCCGGCCGACTTCTCCGAAGTGCTGCGCATGGTCAAGGACCGGCCCGAGCGCGAGCTGATCCAGTCGGTGCTGCTGCGCTCGCAGAGCATGGCGGCCTACCAGCCGGACAATCGCGGCCACTTCGGGCTGGCATTGACGGCGTACGCGCACTTCACTTCGCCGATCCGTCGTTATCCCGACCTGCTGGTGCACCGCGCGATCCGTTATGCGCTGACCAGCGGCAAGCCCAGCGATTACAGCTACAGCCCGGCCGAGATGGCGGCGATGGCGATCCACTGTTCGCAGCGCGAACGCCGTGCTGAGGAAGCCGAGCGCGACGTCGACGAGCGCTTCAAGTGCGCGTGGATGGAAAAGCATATCGGCAGCGAGTTCGAGGGTGTGGTCACCGGCGTCACCTCGTTCGGCCTGTTCGTGGAGCTGGACGAGTCGAAGGTCTCCGGCCTGGTGCACATCAGCCAGCTCGCCAACGACTACTACCACTTCGACGCGATCCGCAAACTGCTGAAGGGCGAGCGCACCGGTACGCAGTTCCGGCTTGGCGACCACGTGCGCGTGCAGGTGCTGCGCGCGAGCCTGGAAGATCGCAAGATCGACTTCCGCCTGGTGCCTACAAGCGCCGTCGTGGCACCGGCTCAGGCAGCCGGCAAGGCGTACAACTACGCCGCTAGCGGCGAGCGTTATTCATTGCCGAAAAAGCCGGTGGCGGAAGCCAAGGCGCCGGGCATGTTCGGTCGCGCCGCAAAGGCGATTGGCCGTGCGTTCGGTCGCAAGGATGCCGTCGTTGCCGAAGCACCGGTGCAGGCAGATAATCCGCCGTCCCGCTCGCACGGTGGCGCACGATCGGCCGAACGATCTGGCGAAAGCGGCAATCGTCCGCGACGTCATTCGTCCGCCGCCGATGCCTCGTCGTCGAATCGTTCGAGTGGATCGGGTCGCGGCAAGGGGCAGGGCCAGAATCGTTCCGGTCACGCCGCGCCTGCGCCCGCAGCAACGCCGTCGAGTGGCAATCGCAAGCGTGGCCCGCGTAAACCGAAACCGAAAGGCAAACCATGAGCGAGAGCTGGATCGTCGGGATCAACCCGGTCGAGGGTGCACTGAGTAACGACGCCGAACGCGTGCGCGAGCTGGTCGTGGAGCAAGGCCAGCGCAACGCGCGTGTGCTGGAGCTGGCCGAACGCGCGAAGACGCTGAAGATCACCGTTAACCATCGTTCGCGCGAGCAGCTGGACAAGCTGGCCGGCGAAGCGCGGCATCAGGGCGTGGCGGCGCTGTATGAGGCACCGCCGCTGGCGCACGAGAATGATCTGGCCGCCTTGCTCGAACGTGACGGCAGCAACACGCTAGTGCTGGTGCTTGACGGTGTCACTGATCCGCATAATCTGGGCGCCTGCCTGCGCAGTTCGGCGGCGGCGAAAGTTACCGCCGTCATCGTGCCGAAGGATCGGGCCGTTGGCCTGACGCCGGTGGTGCGGCGAGCGTCGGCCGGTGGTGCTGACCGCGTGCCGCTGATTGCGGTGACCAACCTGGCGCGCACGCTGCGCGAGCTGAAAGATGCGGGCGTGTGGATCACCGGGCTCGACGGCGAGACCGAGACGTCTATTTATTCCGTGGATTTCAAAGGACCGGTGGCGCTGGTACTCGGTGGCGAGGGCGAAGGCATGCGTCGGCTGACCCGTGAGCTCTGCGATTTTGTGGCGAAAATTCCGATGCCGGGCGCAATGGAAAGTCTTAACGTCTCCGTCGCTACCGGTGTGGTTTTATTCGAGGCTTTGCGTCAACGGAGTGCAGTGAAATGACTTTTTTCTGGCATGACTGGGTCGGCTATATCGGCGTGTTTTTCGTGTTGCTGGCCTATCTGCTTTTGCAGGCCCACAAGATCCGCGGCAACGGCCTGATTTACCAGCTGCTGAATGTGCTTGGTGCCATCGGCGTGGTGCTGTCGCTGGTCTTCGGGCTCGGGCCGATCAACTGGCCGGCTTTCCTGATGGAGCTGGCTTGGATCATCATCGGCGTGTTCGGCATCGTCCACGGCACGCGGCTTCGCCAGCGCGCGCGCGAACGCGGACAGGTATTGCCGATCTGGTAACGTTTGCGCGGATGGCCGCGCAAAGTTTTCAGACAAAAAAAGAAGCGCTTCGTGCGCTTCTTTTTTTATTTCGCGCCCAAGTTTCGCCGGCCTATTCGCCGAGCTTGCCCAGTTCGGGGTTCGAGGTGAAATCACGCTTGGTGCGCTGCTTGTTCAGCGGTTCACCGGTGACCTGAAACCAGACGTTCTCGGCGATATTGGTGGCGTGGTCGCCGATGCGCTCGATGTTCTTGGCCATGAACAGCAGATGGGTGCACGGCGTGATATTGCGCGGGTCTTCCATCATGTAGGTCAGCAGCTGGCGAAAATAGCCGGTGTAGGCATCGTCCAGTTCAGCGTCGTCTTTCCACACCTGATAAGCCTTCTCGGCATCCTGATCGCGATAGGCAAGCAGCACGTCACGCACTTCGGTCGCGGCCAGTTCGGCGAGGTAGTTCAGGCCGGCGGTGGGAGCAACCGGCGCCACCATCGATAGCGGAATGGAACGCTTGGCGACATTGGCGGCGTAGTCGCCGATGCGCTCGATGTCCGCGGCAATGCGCAGCGCCGCAAACACGTTGCGCAGGTCACCCGCCATCGGTGCCCGCAGCGCCAGCAGGCGCACCACGTCGTGGCTGATTTCCTGTTCGAGCTGATCGATCGCCTCGTCGTTGCCCACGACCCGCTGCGCGGCGCGTTCGTCGCGGCGGTCGATCACGTCGATGGCCGATTCGAGCTGGCTCACCGACAGTTCGCCCATGCGCACGATCTCGCCGGTAAGCCGGGTCAGTTCGCCGTCGTAGCTCTTGATGATGTGTTCTTTGCCGGTGCTGCTCATAGGTTTTCTCTCATGCGTCGAGTATCGAATGCGGCTCGCGTGACGTGCTGTTCAAACTTCTTGCCTGCGGGTATGTCGGCAAGCGGCAAGTATTCTTTCGATCTCAGCCAAAACGCCCGGTGATGTAATCCTCGGTCTGCTTTTTGCCTGGTTTGGTGAAGATTTTTTCGGTACGGTCAAACTCGATCAGCTCACCCATATACATGAAGGCGGTGAGATCGGAGCAGCGCGCTGCCTGCTGCATGTTGTGCGTCACGATGACAATGGTGAATTCGCTTTTCAGCTCTTCGACCAGCTGTTCAATGCGGCTGGTCGCGATCGGATCGAGTGCCGAGGTGGGTTCGTCAAGCAGCAGAACCTCGGGCTTCAGCGCGATGGCGCGGGCGATACACAGGCGCTGTTGCTGACCACCGGAGAGGCCGAGCGCGTTCTGCTTCAGCTTGTCTCTTACTTCATCCCACAGGGCCGCGCTGCGCAACGCCTGCTCGACGCGAGCGTCCATATCGGACTTCGAAATTTTTTCGTGATGGCGTATGCCGTACGCAACGTTTTCGAAGATGGTCATCGGAAACGGCACCGGCTTCTGGAACACCATGCCTACCTTGCCGCGCAGGCGATTCATCGAATAACTCGGGTCGAGGATGTTTTCGCCGTCGAGCACGATCTCGCCCTTGGCCTCGAGCTTGGGGTAGATCGCGTAAATACGGTTGAAAATACGCAGCAACGTCGACTTGCCGCAGCCGGACGGCCCGATGATCGAGGTGACTTTCTTCTCCGGAATATCCATGTTGATGCCTTTCAGCGCATGGAAACCGTTGTAGTAGAAGTGCACATCGCGCACCGTGATCTTGGTGCTGGCCTGCAGCGCGGATACCGTCTGCGCGGCGTGGCTGGCGAAAGCGGGATCAGTCATTGGACACCTTGTTGCGCGAGAAGATCAGACGGGAGCCGAGGCTGAGTAGCAGCACAAACATGGTGACCACGAACGCGCCGGCCCACGCCATCGCATGCATCGTGTCGCCCGGATCATTGGCGTACTGGTAAATGATTTGCGGCAGGCTGGACATCTTGTTGATAGGATTGAGCGTCATGTAGTTGTTGCCGAACGCGGTGAACAGCAGCGGTGCGGTTTCACCCGAGATGCGTGCCAGCGCCAGCAAGACGCCGGTGATAATGCCCGAGCGCGCCGCGCGTATGAGTATCTGAAGGGTCAGCTTCCACTGCGGCACGCCCAGCGACAGCGCCGCTTCGCGCAGGGTGGATGGCACCAGTCGCAGCATTTCATCGGTGGTGCGAACGATAACCGGCAGCGCGATCAGCGCCAGCGCCACGCCGCCGGCGAAGCCGGAAAACGTGGTCGAGCCGTGCGTCAACGCGGTGCTCGGCAGCACGATGATGGTGTACACGAACAGTCCCATGACGATTGACGGTGCTGACAGCAGAATGTCGTTGAGAAAACGGATCGTCTCGCCGAGCTTGGTGCGGTTGGCATATTCCGCCAGCCATGTACCGGCCAGCACACCGATCGGCGTGGCGATGGCGATGCCGATAAAGTTAATGATCAGGCTGCCGACCATTGCATTGGCCAGGCCGCCGTTTTCGCCGTTGGCGGTGATGCCGGTGAAGAGTTTGAAGTTCAGCGCGCTGATGCCCTGGCGCAACGTTTCCCATAAAATCCAGGCAAGAAACACCAGGCCGATCAGCGTGGCCAAGGCGCTGAGCCCCATGGCGACCCAGTTGGTGAAGCGGCGGCGAAAATAGATCGAGCTCATCAGCTGCCCTCCTTTCGGGCCAGTTGCCGCAGCATCAGCCGGGCGATCAACAGCACGACGAAGGTCACCACAAACAGCAGGAACGCCAGCGCCATCAGCGACGACTTCTGCAGCCCGGAGGCTTCACTGAACTGGTTGGCGATGGTGGCCGCGATCGATGTGCCGGGATCAAGTAGCGAGGCCGAGAAGGTCTGCGAGTTGCCGATGATGAAGGTTACCGCCATGGTCTCGCCCAGAGCACGCCCCAGGCCGAGAAAAATGCCGCCGATCACGGCCGAGCGCGTGTAGGGCAGCACGATGTCCCACGATACTTCCCAGGTGTTGGAACCCAGCGCATAGGCGGATTCCTTCAGTCGTGTCGGCACGGTCTGGAACACCTCGCGCATCACGGACGAAATAAACGGAATGATCATGATCGCCAGCACGATGCCGGCAACCAGGATGCTGGCGCCAAAGGGATACTCGCTGCCGAACAGCTTGCCGATAAACGGCACATGCTCAGCCAGCCACGATAGCTTGCCGTCGGCAGGCGTATTGCCCAGGTTGTTCGTCAGCCATGGTTTTATATGTGCCGAGAAAAACGGCGCGAAGATAAACAGGCCCCACATGCCGTAAATGATCGAAGGAATGCCGGCCAGCAGTTCGATGGCCGAAGAGACCGGCATGCGCAGCCACGCCGGCGCCACTTCGGAGAGAAACAGAGCGACGCCGAAACTGATCGGCACCGCGATGATCAGAGCAATGAGCGAGCTGACGATAGTGCCGTACACCGGCACCAGCGCGCCGTAGACATCGTTACCCGGATCCCACGCCGTGCTGACGAGGAAATGCCAGCCAAACTTGGCAAACGCTTCGCGACCACCCCACAGCGTTGCACCCGCAGCGCCGAGTAGCGATGCAAGTACCAGAAGGGCGCAGCCCATGAGCAGCCATCGAAACAGCCGTTCATGACGGGCGTCGCGGTGGGTGCGTTGCTGCGCGATGGCGGGCGGCGGGATAGTGCCGGGTTGCGCTGACATGTGCGATGCAATCCTCAAACAGGCATTGACTGGAGTAGAGCGATGAAGGCTGACACACGATAGCGTTTTCAACCAAAAGCCGCCCTTCCGAAGAAGGGCGGCGTCATGACATGCGCAATTAATGGCTTATTCGTAAGGCTTTGAAGGGCAGGTTTCAGTTACTGCCAATCATCTCAATGCTTGAACTCGGCAGCCCAGTAAGCTTCGATCTGGCTGACCAGCGGAGCCGGCAACGCCACGTAGTCGAGTGCCGAAGCGTCGGCCTGTCCATTTTCCAGCGACCATTTGAAGAACTCGAAAGCGACCTTGCTGTTTGCCGCGTTTTTCGGCGTCTTGTACATGATCATCCAGGTCGTGGCGGTAATCGGCCACGCCTGCGCGCCCGGCGCGTTGGTCATCACCAGATTGAAGTCTTTGGAATTTTTCCAGTCAGCGGTAGCAGCGGCAGCAGCGAAAGCCGCGGCGGTCGGCTTGATGAAGTTGCCGCTGGCATTCTTCAGATCAACCCAGGCCAGCTTGTTCTTCACCGCATACGCGTATTCGACATAACCGATCGAGCCGGGAATCTGGCGAACGTACTGCGACACGCCTTCATTGCCCTTGCCACCGACACCGGCCGGCCATTCAACCGCCGTACCAAACTTCACCTTGGTCGCCCAATCGGTATTGACCTTGGACAGGAAGTTGGTGAAGTTGAACGAGGTGCCCGAGCCGTCCGAACGATGCACGACGGTGATCTTGCCAGCGGGCAGTTTCAGGCCGGCGTTCAGGGCGACGATTTTCGGGTCGTTCCAGTTGGTGATTTTGCCCAGGAAAATATCGGCCAGCGTGCTGCCGTCGAGCTTGACCTGGTCGGCAGCCACGCCGGTGATATTGACCACCGGCACGATGCCGCCGACCACGATCGGAAACTGGCCCAGGCCGAACTGCTGCATGTCCTCGGCTTTCATCGGTGCATCGGACGCGCCGAAGTCGATGGTGCCTTCCTTGATCTGCGCAATGCCGGCGCCGGAGCCGACCGACTGGTAATTAAGGTGATTGCCGGTCTTTTCGGCGAAGTCTGCCGACCACTTGGACATGACAGGATAGACAAAGCTGGAGCCCGCGCCCGTGATGTCGGTCGCCTGAGCAGCAACCGCGAACGTCGATGACACGGCGATGGCGGCGACAGCCGCGAATCGGTAAGAGGATTTAATGGTCAACACGGTAGCTCCTAGGAGGGGCGAGGAATGAACCCCGCCATTTCAGGCTTTTCGTGTTGCAATGAGATTAGACGAATGTTTCAGCAATATGACAGTGCAAGAAATTGTTGTCATACAGGGTCGCAAACTTGCCTGATTTTTCGATCAGGCCACGCCGAGGCCGCGCTGTTCATGCTCCAGGCGTTCCAGATGGCGCCAGCGATTGACCACCGTGCAGAAAAGATCAGCGGTGCGTTCGGCGTCGTAGACCGCGGAGTGCGCCTCGCGCCCGTCGAACGCATGGCCCGCGGCCAGCACCGCCTTGCTCAATACGGTTTGGCCAAAGGCGAGACCACCAAAGCTGACCGTGTCAAAGCAGCTAAAAGGGTGGAATGGATTGCGTTTGTTGCCGCAGCGACGTACCGCCATATTGAGAAAGCCCAGATCAAACGCCGCGTTGTGGCCAACCAGGATCGCCCGCTGACAGTCGGCCTCGCGCAGGGCCTGCCGCACCCCCTGAAAAACGTGATCAAGCGCCAGGCGTTCGGCCAGGGCACCACGCAAGGGGTTGTAAGGATCGATGCCGGTGATTTCCAGCGAACGCGGATCGATATTGGCGCCGGGAAACGGCTCCACATGGGTCGATATCGTCTGGTGACGGCTGATAAAACCGTCGTCATCCATGCTAATGGTGACGGCGGCGATCTCGAGTAAGGCATCGTGCTCGGCATCGAAGCCGCCGGTTTCAACGTCGACGACAACCGGAAGAAAGCCGCGGAAACGATCCGCCATGCGTGCGGGGGAAGTCAGTGGGCTATAGGGCATGGCGGAAGCATAGCATTCGGGGTTTTCGTTAAGCTTTTTGCCAATCCGGTGGGAAGCCATTGCGCCAATCTATTGCCGCCGCTGCGTCTTGAGCGTTTCCGCGAAGGGCGCGCGGGCATGCGTCTTCGGTCGGTGGATGTGATGCTCCAGCGGCGACTCGGCGTTTATATGCATTCCTGATATAGCGACGGAATGGCTCGCCGACGTAGATGCGGGCAGGCACGCCGGCAATAGAAATATTTTTGGCACCGGTGTCATGCAACTGTCATCATTCTCCAACAATTGCGTAACGCATGAGCGGCATGCTGCGCATCGAGATGGGGCTTTATGTAAATTTCACAGACGCCTGCGGGCGTCGGCTCCGTCGTACATTTTCTAACTAGATGCGGAGCTTTTCATTTATGCGCAATAAAATTGTCGCCCTGGCTATCGCTGCGGTGCTCGGTACGCTAAGTATCAGCGCGCACGCCGATGATTCTGACATCAACAGCTTCAGCGACCTGTTCACCCACGGGCATGTCGACGGTGAGCTTCGCCTTTATGATTTCAACCGCACCTATGACTACAGCGTGCCGGCAAAGCCCAGCGCCCGTGCGTTTGGTGGCGCGATCCTGCTAAATGCGCAGACTGCTTCGCTGGATGGCTTCAGTGCCGGCGTATCGCTGGGTAGCGCCAATGCCCTGGGTTCGCTTGCGGACAATCCGAAGCGCGTCGATACGACCCTGATGGGCGCAGATTCCTCGCTCACGGCGTTAACCCAGGCCTACCTGCAGTACAAGAACGACTGGGTCATGGTGCGCGCGGGTGATCAGTATCTGAACACGCCGTGTATGGGCAACAGCGATGGTCGCCTTTTACCCAGCTCGTATGAAGCGCTGAGCGCGGTCTTTACGCCGTTGAAAGGCTGGAACATTATCGGCATCCGCGAGCTGAGCTACAGAAGCCGCACCTCCGATGATTACTTCAACGACAACAATTACTACCCCAGCACCTACAAGGGCGACACCCTGTACGGCGGCAACCAGGGCCTGCCGCTGACCGCAAAGCAGACCAATGGCACGTGGGCTTTGGGCAGCACGTATGTCAACGGTGGCCTGAAAGCGCAGGGCTGGTATTACGACTTCCGCGATTTCGCTCGCATGGGTTATGCCGACGGCAGCTACGTCTTGGACACGGGCACCGGTTTCAATCCGGTGGTCGGCTTGCAGGGTTTGACCGAGAGTGGCGGTGGTTCCAGCAACGTGCTGGTCGAGAACAAGCTCAAGATCAACGGCGTTGCAGGCACCAACGTAAAGAGCCGCGTCTGGGGCGCCGACTTCGGTGTGGTGATTCCGAATGGTCGCTTTGACCTGATGTACAACAAGGTCGAGCAGGAAACCGGTTCGGATATCGGCGACGGTTCGATCATCTCGCCATATACCGCCAGCTACGCGACAGATCCGCTGTACACCACCTCGATGATTCGTGGCCTGGTGGAAGCCGGTCCGGGCCATGCGGCGAAGGCCAAGTTCTCGTACGACCTGTTCGACAAGAAGGTGCAGTTGGTTGCCGCCTATGCCAAGTACACCACCGATCTCAATGGCGACTTCCACGATACCTACTTTGACATCATCTACAACTTTGATGGCTTCATGAAGGGCTTCCAGATTCGCGATCGCTGGGAAAAATCCTCCGGTGGCATCAACAACCTCAACCCCGGCAACAAGCCCTTTACCTACAACCGCGTGATGCTCAGCTACAAGTTCTGATCATCCTTTTTCAAGGAGGCGCGATGACGGGATTTTGTCATCGCATCGATTCGAAAGTGTCATCTGCGCGTGTCACGATTTAGCGGTAACGAGTTATCGGAAGGGAGTTCGACCCAGGGACGGAAAACGGCGGGCATGGCCCGCCGTTTGCTTTTGCGCCTTCGCAAGGCATGTTGCATTGCGTGCCGCAGACCCGCCGCAAACGCTTATGCCGACAGTAGGTTGGCGCGATCGAGCCGCGTTTGGCTGGATGGAGAAAAGCGCTCAGGAAAACGTTCGATGAAGACAGAAAAAGGCGGCCATTGGCCGCCTTTTTTTATCGCAGGACGCGGGCCGAGGCCTTCCCTTACGGGGATCGATCCGCAACCGTTTTCGCCGCGGTCGTTACGGACGTCAGCTGGTCGGGCTTCCAGCCGCCACCGAGTGCCCGAATCAGATCCACACTTGCCTGCAGGCGGCGGGTACGTACCAGTTCGCCCGCGCGCTGCGCCTGCAGGGTCACGTTTTGTGCGGTAACCACTTCAAGATAGTTGACGGTACCTTCGCGATAGCGGTTTGTGGCAATGTCCTGCGCATCCTTGGCGGAGCTGGCGGTCGCATCTTCCTCCTGCGATTCGCGGCCGAGCTGATCGAGCAAGGTGAGGTTGTCCTCGACCTGTTGAAAGGCGGTCAGTACGGTGGCGCGGTATTGCGCCGCCGCCATGTCGAAGCTGGCTTTTGCCTCGCGTTCGCGCGCATGACGCAGGCCGCCATCGAAGAGCGTCAGTGCGGCGAGCGGACCGATGGCCCAGATGCTGTTGGCTGCCGACAGCAGGCCACCACCGCCCGTGTTTTGCCAGCCATAGCCCGCACTTAGGTTCAGGCTAGGAAAGAACGCGGCGCGCGCCACGCCGACGTTGGCATTGGCGGCGAAGGTGAGGCGCTCGGCGGACGCGATGTCCGGCCGGCGCTGCAACAGGGTCGATGGCACGCCCAGCGGAATCCCCGGGACGTTCAGCGGCTGCGTATCCACGGCCACGGAAAAGCTCGATGCGGATTGACCGATCAAACTGGCGATCGCGTGTTCGGCCAGCGCCCGCTGGGCGACCAGTTCGGTGGTCTGTGCCTGTGCGTCAGAGAGCTGGGCGCTGGCGCGTGATACATCGAGCTGCGAGGCAATACCGCCTTCAAAGCGATCCTTGGTCAGCTGCAGTGCCTGCGTGTACGCCTGGATCGAGTCGTTGAGTATTCGCGCCTGCACGTCGTAGCCGCGCACTCGGATGTACATGTCGGCCAGCTGCGCTTCCAGGCTCAGTTTGGCCGATGCCAGGTCGGCGGAAGCCGCCTGCGCCTGCGCTTTGCCGGCCGCGACTTCGTTTCGAACGCGTCCCCATAAATCGAGTTCGTAGCTGGCGCCCAGGCCGACCGTGTTGGCGTCGTAATCATCCGGTTGTCCGGAGCCACGCAGCGGACGATTGTCCGATTGCCGTTGCCGGGTTGGATTGGCATCCAGCGCAAGATGCGGGAACAAGCCCGAGCGCAGCTCGCCGACATACGCCTGCGCGCCGCTGTAACGTGCCAACGCCGCGGCCAGCGTTGGGTTATCCGCATCCAGCGTATGTTCCAGCTGATCAAGCTGCGGACTCTGGTAAACGCTCCACCAATCCGAACGCGAAAGTTCGTCGCCCGGTTTGGCCGGTTGCCACAGGCCGTCCGCACTGCCTTTGTAACTGGTGGCCACGGGTGTCACGGGGAGACGGTAGGTCGGTGCCAACGAGCAGCCGCCCAAGGCCATCGTCATCGCCATGGTCCATAGCGACGGGCGCAGAAGCCGTCGTTTCGTCATCGCGTTCGTGCGCATGGAATCAGCCTGCCTGCTGATGAGCGGATGCTGCGACATCGCTGGCCACGCGCACGGCGTCACCGGTGCTGAGCGAATCCGGTGGGTTGTCGATGACCCGGTCGCCCGGCTTCAGGCCGCGGTCGATCTGCAACAGGCTGCCCATGTCCAGACTGATATGCACGTCGCGCAAAACCACCTTGTGCTGTGCGTCGAGCACGCCGACCTGCGGACCGGCGGTGCGAAACAGCAGCACCGTTGGCGGTACTTCAACGACGTTGGCGCTGGCGGTGACGGGTACTTCGACCTCGGCGTAATCACCCGGCAGCAATTCCGACTGCGGGTTATCGACCTCGAACTGCACCAGCAGGCTGCCGGAGTTCTGGCTCACCGCGCCGGAGCTTCCCATCAGTGTCGCCTGATAGGTTTTGCCCGGATGCTCCTGGACGCTCAGGTTCACCTTCATGCCGGGCTTGATCGATCCGGCATAGACCTGCGGAATCTGCATATACAGACGCATGCGACTGGTATCAGCCATGGCGAACAACGGCGCATCGTTGCTGCTGCCCGCGTTGATCAGATCACCGATATCGGTATTGCGCGCGGTAACCGTGCCGCTGAAAGGTGCCACCACGCGCTTGAAGGACTCCAGCGCATTGAGCCGGTCGACGTTAGCCTGCGCGGCCTGTACGTTGGCCTGTTCGACTTCGGCCTGACCGCTTTTTTCATCGGACTCCTGTTTGGAAACCGAGTTGGAGGAGAGCAAATGGGTCCAACGCTTGGCGGTTACCTGCGCGAGCGCGGCGCTGGCGCGGGCGCGTGCCAGATCGGCCTTGGCCTGGGTCAGCTGCTGATCGAGTTCGGGGGTGTCAATTTCGCCGAGCAGATCGCCCGCCTTGACCTTGGCGCCGATATCGACATCCCAGCGCTTCAAGTAGCCGTTGACGCGCGCATGAATCGGCGCATCGATCCATGCCTGCAGATGACCAGGCAGGGTCATCGGCTGACCGCTCACCATCGTCTTCGGCGAGATCAGCTGCACGGTGGGAATTTCCTGTGCATCGGTCCAGCCGACCAGCTGATGGTAGTCGTGCGCGCGCAGCGAGATGCCGGCGACGGTGGCAACGACGGCCAGCGCCAGCACGATGGTTACGGCGAGCTTGATGCGGGGCTGGCGGGGCGCGATTGCGCTCGCTTCATTGAGCGACATGGGGATTTTCTCCGATCAGGGGAAGCGTGGATGGTTGTTCCTGTTCACGGCCGTGAACCAGGCTGAAGATGACGGGCACGAACAGCAGCGTGGCGACCGTGGCAAACATCAGGCCGCCGATCACGGCGCGGCCGAGCGGCGAGTTCTGCTCCTGGCTCATTGCCATCGGCAGCATGCCGATGATCATCGCCAGTGCGGTCATGCAGACCGGACGGAAACGGGTGAAACCGGCCTCCATCGCAGCCTTTACTGCGTCGCCATGCACGGCCAGCCGTTCGCGGCAGAAGCTGATCACTAGGATCGAGTTGGCGGTCGCCACGCCCATGCACATGATGGCGCCGGTGAGTGCGGGCACCGACAGCGTCGTGTGGGTGAGGAACAGCATCCACACGATGCCGGCCAGTGCCGCGGGCAGGGCGGTGATGATCACGAACGGGTCAAGCCAGGAATGGAAGTTCACTACGATCAGCAGGTAGATCAGCACCACCGCGCCGAGCAGGCCGAACAGCAGGCCGCTGAACGCTTCGGTCATGGTCGTCACCTGGCCGCGCAGGGTTATTTGCGTACCCAGCGGCCGGCTCGAGGCAAAACTGGCCAGCACCTTGTTGATGTCCGATGACACCGCGCCCAGATCGCGTCCCTGCACCGCGGCGTAGATATCGAACACCGGCATAATGTTGTAGTGCGATACCACCGCCGGCGCCGCTTCACGCGTGAACGTGGCCAGTCCGCCCAGAATCTGCTGCGAGCCGTTCGCCGAAGTAATCGGCAGGCTGGTGAGATCGGACATGCTGTCCATCATGTACTGCGGTGTCTGCGCCACGATGGGATAGGAAACGCCGTTGGCCGGATTCAGCCAGAACGCGGGAGCCACCTGCGAGCTACCGGCAATCGAGGCGACCATGCTGTTGGTGACGTTCTGCTCGGTGACGCCAAACTTGTCGGCCAGGCCGCGATTCACGTGCACGCCGAGTTCGGGATAGCTGCTGCTCTGCTGGATGCGCACATCGGCGATGCCAGGGATCGCGCGCATCTTTTTCATGATCGCCTGCGCGTAGGCCTGGTTGGCCTCCAGGTTGCGACCGCTGATCGAGACATCCAGCGGCGCCGGTGCGCCAAAGTTGAGGATCTGGCTGCTCATGTCGGCCGGCAGAAACGCGAACTGCGTGCCAGGGAATTCGCGTGGCAGATTCTCGCGTAACTGTTTTACGTAGTCGGCGGTTGGGCGATGGCCTTCGTTGAGCGCGATCTGGATATCGCCGTCCTGGGAGCCGATCGTGCCGGAACTGTTGTAAACCAGATCGATACCGCTAACCGGTACGCCGATGTTGTCGACAATCGTGCCCAGATCACTGGCAGGGATCGTCTTGCGAATGGCGTTTTCGATGTGATCAAACTCGGCGGCGGTATTTTCCACGCGGGTGCCGACGGGTGCGCGGACGTGCATGGCGATGGCGCCACCGTCGGTGTCGGGGAAAAAGTCACGGCCCAGAAAAGGCAGCAACGCGAATGAGATCAGCACGAAGGCGAGAAAGCCGACGATGAAGCGCGGCCGATTCGCCAGCGCCACGGTCAGGATGGCGTAGTAGCCGTCGCGGATCGCGCTGAAGCGGTGCTCGAACTTGCCTTGGAAGGCAATCGCCGCGCGCATGATGGCACCGTGCTTCGGCTTGTGCTGGTCGCCCTCGTGATGGTTGAGCAGCGCATTTTCCGGATGGTCGCCACTACCGTGCTCGGTGACGTGTGGCTTGAGCAGGTACATCGCCAGCGTGGGTACCAGCGTGCGCGACAGCACGAACGACGAAATCATCGCGAACATCACGGCCATCGCCATCGGCCGGAACAGGAAGCCGGCGATGCCGCCGAGCACGAACATCGGCACGAACACGATGCAGATGCACAGCAGTGAGACAAAGGCCGGACCGACAATCTGCTTGGCGCCATCCATGATGGCCGTCGGCACATCCTTGCCCTGTTCCAGATGCCAGTTGATGTTCTCGATGGTCACGGTGGCATCGTCGACCAGGATGCCGATGGCCAGCGCAAGGCCACCCAGGGTCATCACGTTGAGCGTCTGTCCGAAGGCGGACAGCAGCGCGATGGCCGAGAGAATCGCCAGCGGAATCGACACGGCGATAATCACCGTCGAACGCCAGCTGCCGAGAAAGACCAGAATCATTACCGAGGTCAGCAGCGCGGCAATGATGCCTTCGCGCGCCACCGAGGTGATCGCAGCTTTCACGAAAACCGACTGATCGTCCATCTGGATGATCTTCAGATCTTTCGGGATCGATTCCTTGACGATCGGCATCAGCGCCTTGACGCCCGCCACCACCGACAGGGTGGAAGCATCGCCGTTCTTCAGGATCGGCATCAGCACCGCACGCTTGCCGTCCACCCGCGCGATGTTCTGCTGCGGCGGTGAGCCGTCGCGCACATGCGCCACGTCGCCAATGGTGATGGTGGTGCCGTTGATGGTCTTGATCGGCAGGTCGTTCAATGCCGCGAAGGCGGTGGGACTGTCATTGAGCTGAATCTGGTAGTTGTACGTGCCGATCTCGCTGCTGCCGACGGGAATGATCTGGTTTTGTGCTGCCAGCGCATTGCCCACGTCCTGCGGCGACAGACCTTTCGATGCCAGCGCCTGCGGATTGAGATCGAGCATGATCTCGCGCGTCTTGCCGCCGTACGGAGTTGGAATGGATACGCCGGGCACCGAGATCAGCGCCGGTTGGATGAAGTTCTGCGCGGTGTCCTTGATCTTCGCTTCTGAAAGCGTCTTGCTCGACAGCGCCAGCTGCAGCACCGGCACGGTGGAGGCGCTGTAGTTGAGGATTTGCGGCGGCGTGATGCCCGGTGGCATCTGCTTCAGCACGGTCTGCGAAATCGAGGTCACCTGCGCCGTGGCGGTGCGGATATCCGTGCCGGGCTGGAAAAAGATCTTGACCACGGCGACGCCGGATAATGACTGCGACTCGATGTGCTCGATGTTGCTGACCGTGGTAGTCAGCGATCGCTCGTAGTAATAGATCACGCGGCCGGACATCTCGCTTGGCGGCAGGCCGGTGTAGTTCCACACCACGCTGATTACGGGTATGCCGATATTCGGAAAAATATCTGTCGGCGTACGCAACGCCGCCAGTGGTCCGGCTATCAGAATGACCAGCGCCAGCACGAGAAACGTGTAGGGCCGGGTCAGGGCTAAACGAACAATACCAAGCATGAAGGGGTTTCCGTAAGCATCGGTGCGGGCAGTGCGCCCGCGTGACTAGAGACTGTTCGAGACGGTCGATGGGGAGAGAGTCGGATGCGTTTATCCGGATCGTTCGGAGGGGTCTTGTTGATGCTGGTGCTTCATCAGGGCAGCCACACAGAGGGCATTCGGGTGACTCATCTTCGTGAGCCAGCCTTGTGGCAACCTTTTGTGCCTGAATGTTGGCCTGCGGCGCCCGTTCGCAGCAGGGCGCGGATAAGGCGTTTTCCAGAGGGCGATGCAGCAGCTGACCTTGTCAGCTAATGGCGTGCATGCAAATGCGAACGCGCAATCCGCGACCGAAGGGCGAATCGTCCAGTGCGATCGTGGCACGGTGCATCTGCACCGTGCGCTGCACGATGCTCAGGCCCAGGCCATAGCCGCGGGTTTCGCTTTCGACGGCACGGCGGAAGCGCTCAAACACCATATCGCGACGATCCGCGGGTATGCCCGGGCCGTCGTCGCAGACGTCGATCACGGCCTGCGTTTCGACCCGATCGATGGATATCTCGACTCGACCGTTTTCGCCGCTGTAGCGCAGCGCGTTTTCGATCAGGTTGCGCAGCATCGCCGTGAGCGCGACCTCGTGGCCGTCTACCCAGATGGCGTCGTCGGTGTGATTCAGGCTTAGCGCGATGCCTTTTTCCACGATGATCGGGGCCAGTTCCTCGATCGTTTCGGTGGCAATCACGATCAGATCCAGCCGCTGACGCTGCTGTGAGGCGGCGCCCGCTTCCAGCCGGGCCAGCGCGAGGATCTGCTCGATGCGCCGCGCCAGTCGCGCCAGGCTGTTCTGCGCGCTCTGCAGGGTGAACTCGATCTCGCGCGGATTCTCCGCGATCTGCGCGCTCTCTAGATGGATCATGGTGGCAGCCAGCGGCGTGCGCAGCTCATGGGCCACGTCGCTGGCGAATCGGTGCTCGCGCTCGATGGTGTCTTCCAGCTGCTCGATCTGCTGATTCAGGCTGACGATCAACGGCGTGATTTCGCGCGGCGTGTGCTCGACGGCTACCGGTTGCCGGCTGCCCGGAAGACGCAAGGCCAGTTGCTGGGTCAGCAGATCGAGCGGTCGAAGGCCGCGCTTGACCGCGAAACTTACCAGCAGGGCGAGCAGCGGCAAGCCGATGAAAAGAGGCACCATATGCTCGACCACCAGGCCGTGCACGATATTGCGGCGGTTGTCCGATCGCTCACCGATGCGGATCAGCAGTCCGGCCCTGTTTTGCAGGGTGAACGTGCGCCACTTGTGCCCCTGCAGAATCAGGTTGTGAAAACCGCGGTCCGCGCTGGACGGGGCGGGTAGGTCTGGCAGGTTCGCTGTCGCTGCCACCAGCTGCCCTTGACGGCTATAGGCTTCGAAGCCGACGTCCGGTTCGTAATTTTTGTCTTTTACCGAGACGACTAGCGTGTGATGCAGTTGCTCCGAAGAAGGCAGATTGGTTTGCGCGGCGACAATCGACGTTTTGGGCGCGTCTTCCAGCAAGGCGCCCATGGTGCGTCCGGCCTGCGCCAGTCGTCCGTCCAGCAGCTCGGTCATCTGCTGGTGCTGGTGGATATAGGTCACCACGCTCAGCGGAACCAGCACGCCGACTTGAGCGGCAATGATCAGCCAGGTCAGACGGGTGCGCAGGCTGGCGGCTTTCATCGCGGCTCACGAGGAATCATGTAGCCGATGCCACGCACCGTCGTGATGACTTCGGCGCTGAGCTTGCGCCGCAGCCAGTGCACCTGGACCTCGATCGCGTTGCGTTCGACCACGGTGTCCAGGCCGTAGACCGAATTTTCCAGCGCATCGCGGCGCACGATGCGTCCGGCGCGCTCCATCAAGACCTGCAGCAGGGCAAATTCACGTCGGGTCAGGCTGATTTTTTCGCCGCGGAATTCGACTTCGGCCGTAGACAGGTTGAGCCGCATGCCGCCGGCCTCAATCAGGTTGTCGGCCAGACCCTGTGCGCGCCGGGTCAGCGAGCGGATGCGTGCGGCCAATTCGCCCAGATGGAAAGGTTTCACCAGAAAATCGTCCGCGCCCAGGTCGAGCCCGCGGATGCGCGTGTCGATGGCGTCGCGCGCGGTCAGCACCAGAATCGGCGTTTTCACGCGCTGGCGCCGCGCCTCCAGCAGCACGTCCATGCCGTCCTTGCCGGGCAGGCCGAGATCGAGCAGCACCAGATCGGCGGTGGGATCGCGCAGCGCGCGGGCCGCTTCGTTGCCGTCGCGAAGCCAGGTCACGGCGTAGGACTGCTGCTCCAGCGCGTGCCGGATCGCTTCGCCGAGCTGGATATCGTCTTCGACAAGCAAGATGTGCACGTAGGATTACCAGGAGTTTCGGCTGAGACGGGCAGGGTTCCGCAGCATGGTGGACGGGAATGCTTGTGCAGACCTTTTGTACTGCAGCCAGGAGTGGTGCCGATCAGCTCAGGTGACGTCCGTCGATCGAATCGTTGTACGGCAGTTTCAGGTGGCCGTAGCGCACCACGATCACCGAGAGCGCCAGAATCAGCACGGCGCCGGCCGTTCCGAGCAGGTCGAGCGCCGGCAGTTGCTGATCGACCATCATGTGCCGGGCCAGCGCCACCATCGCGATATACAACGGCATGCGTACCGGCAGCTTGCCGGCGTGCCAGTAGACTTCGACCATCGAGATCAACTCGATATACATGAAGAGCAGCAACAGGTCGCTTACGGCGGCGTGTCCGGCGCCGATCATCTGACGAACCTCGCCGAAAACGGCAAACAGCGTGGCGATCAGAATCACCAGCAGCCCGATCCGTTCAATCACCGAAAACGAGCGTCTGACCAGCGAGGTTGCCATGGTGATTTCCGGCGGCGCGAGGAGGGTCGACCGAGTGGAGCGCAGTTGTCAGCGGTTGTCCAGCGTGGCGCCGGTGAGCATGCCGCGCGCCAGCATGCCGCATTGACGGCGATATAGGATCAGCTGCCACTGCCGGCCCCCGACTTGTCGCCACAGCACGGCCGAGCGCACGGCCGCCAGCAGGTTGCTGCGAACCTTTTCCACCACCGCCGGCAGGGCGAGCTGCTGCGGGTTGCCGCTGACCATCACGCGCGGTTTCAATGTGGACAAGGTGGAGGCATACAGTTCAGCCAGCCGGCCGAACACCTGCGGCGAATTCTGGCCGAAGTGTTCGACCTGCCGTTGTGCTGCGACAATGCCTTGCTGCAGTTTTTCCAGCAGCGCGGGTTTGCCCGAAAGGCTGCGTTCCAGCCGCATTACGGTGACCACCATGCGCGTCACCGACATGTCGCGATCGCTTTCGTCGAGCTGGGCAATCAGGTTGCGCAGGCCCAGGCGCACATTGGAGATATTGCCGTACACGCCAACCACGGACGGCGCGTCGATGCGAAAGACGCTGGCCACGCTGGCTTCCATGACGGTTTCGTCGCAACGCCCCTCGTTGGCGAGTTGCTGTGCCAGCGCGCAGGCCTGAAACAGGCCGGCCAGCGCCAGCACGCGCTCTTCATTCATGGCAAAAGTATCAAACACGAGCAGGTGTTTCTCCGAAAGATAGCGAGGATGTGGGGGTTGATGTGAACGCCGGCAGCAGGCCGCCGAAAGGCGCATCCGTGGCCGCGATGACGGCGCCGCCCAGACACACGTCGCCGTCGTAGAAAACCACGGATTGTCCAGGCGTCACGGCGCGTTGCGCATCGTCAAAGCGCACGTCGAGGCCATCGGCCACAACGTCGACCGTGCAGGATTGATCGACCTGCCGGTAGCGCGTCTTGGCGGTGCATCGGAAGTGTCCCGCCGGTGCGTTGCCGGACACCCAAGTCGGTGCTTCGATATGCAGGCGCTGGCCGTACAGCCAGTGATTTTCACCGCCCTGCGCGATGTAAAGAATGTTCGCCGGCACGTCTTTGCCCACCACGTACCATGCTTCGCCGCTGGCGCCGTGGCGGCCGCCGATGCCCAGCCCGTTGCGCTGGCCCAGGGTGTAATACATCACGCCCTGATGCTCGCCGATCAACTCGCCATCGGGGGTGCGCATCTCGCCGGGTCGCGCCGGAATGTACTGAGCGAGAAAGCTGCGGAAATCGCGCTCGCCGATAAAGCAGATGCCGGTGGAATCCTTTTTTGCATGGGTGGGCAGCGCCGCTTCCCGCGCCATTTCACGCACGCGCGGTTTTTCGATTTCACCCACAGGGAACAGCGTCGCCGCGAGCTGCTTCTGCCCCAGCGCGTGCAGAAAATAGGTTTGGTCCTTGGCCGCATCAACAGCGCGCAGCAGTCGATACTGGCCGTCCTGGCAGTCGACCCGCGCGTAGTGGCCGGTGGCGATTTTTTCCGCGCCAAGCGCGCGCGCCTCATCCAGAAACGTCTTGAACTTGATCTCGCGATTGCACAGCACGTCGGGATTCGGCGTGCGGCCGATGCGATATTCAGCGAGAAAGTGCTCAAACACGCCGTCCCAGTATTCCGCGGCGAAATTGCGCGCGTGAAACGGGATGCCTAGCCGGCCGCACACGGCGACGGCGTCCTTGCGGTCGGCATCCGTGGTGCACGGGCCGCTGCGTTCGTCTTCTTCCCAGTTCTGCATGAACAGGCCGTCGACGGTGTGGCCGGCTTGCTGCAGCAGGAGCGCGGCGACCGAAGAGTCGACGCCACCGGATATGCCCAGCATCACCTTCATGCGGTCTTGTCCGCGGGGCCGCGCGCATCGGGCAGGTAGTCCAGCGCGCTCAGCGGCAAACGACGACCGGCCAGCCACGCATCGATACTCATCATCACGAACGGACTGCGCAGACGATCGCCCAGGGCGGCGATTTCGCTGCGGGTCATCCAGAGCGCTCGCTCGATGCCGGTATCCAGCGGACGTGTCGCATCGTGACTCAGCGTCCTGGCGGCGAAGCTGAAACGGATGACGGCCTCGCCATGCTCCTTGCTGCGCCATTGGTGTACGCCGATAAAGTGCTCGAGTTCCACCGTCCAGCCGGTTTCCTCCAGCGTTTCGCGAACGGCGGCGTCGAGCAGGCCTTCACCGTCGTCGAGGTGTCCGGCCGGCTGGTTGTAGGCAAGTCGGCCGTTCACTTCCTCTTCGACCATAAGGTAGCGGTCAGAATCGGCCACCACGCAGGCCACGGTGACACGCGGGCACCAGATGGGTGTTTGGACAATGGGTTCGATCATGGACACGGGCAGCACTGGAAAAGTGGCCATTGTGCCATCACCTAGGGGAGTGGCCGCGTGTTGGTACGTCGAAAAGACGGCATCCAGGGCGGCGTATACTTCGTATCAACGATGAGCTACCAAATAAACATGGTCCACGAATCCGAACACGAACAAGGCGGCGGTCGCGGTCTGGCGGTGGAAATCGCCAAGCCGGAAGTGGCGCGTCCGCCACTTTTTCAAGTCTTTTTGTTGAATGATGACTTTACCCCGATGGATTTCGTGGTAGAGGTATTACGTAGCTTCTTCAATCTCGATCAGGAGCAGGCGGTACAGGTGATGCTGCATGTCCACACCCGAGGCAAGGGCGTATGCGGCGTTTTTACACGCGAAGTGGCCGAGACCAAGGTCACTCACGTCAACGAATACTCACGCTCTCATCAACACCCGTTGTTGTGCACTATGGAAAAGCTCTGAACGACCCCACTTCGTGGTCATCGCGGCGCAACAGGCCGCTCCACTTTGCAAGCGGAGACAATCCGAATGTTCAGCAAGGATCTAGAAGTCACCATCGGCCATTGCTACAAGCAGGCCCGCGAACAGCGCCACGAGTTCATGACCGTGGAGCACCTGCTGCTGGCGCTGACCGATAACCAGTCAGCCATAGGCGCCCTGCGCGCCTGCGGCGTCGACCTTCCGCGGCTCTCGTCGGAACTTGAGCGCATCATCAACGAAACCGTGCCGGTGCTGCCGCAGGGCGACGAACGCGACACGCAGCCGACGCTGGGCTTCCAGCGGGTATTGCAGCGTGCCGTTTATCACGTGCAGTCGTCCGGCCGCAAGGAAGTCACCGGCGCCAATGTGCTGGTGGCGATCTTCGGCGAGAAAGACTCGCACGCCGTGTATTTCATGCACCAGCAGGAAATCACCCGGCTCGACGTCGTCAACTACATTTCGCACGGCATCGCCAAGATTGGCGACGATGCGGCAGCCAGCAGCCCGAACGCCGAGCGTGAAGGTGAAGAAGGCGGTGAGACCAAGGGCAATCCGCTGCACGAGTTCGCCAGCAACCTCAACGAGCTGGCGCTGGAAGGCAAGATCGATCCGCTGATCGGTCGCGCCGACGAAATCGAGCGCACCATCCAGGTGCTCTGCCGCCGTCGCAAGAACAACCCGCTTTACGTCGGCGAGGCCGGTGTGGGCAAAACCGCGCTGGCCGAAGGTCTGGCCAAGCGTATCGTCGATGGTGAGGTGCCGGAAGTGCTGGAAAGCGCGACGATCTGGTCGCTCGATCTCGGTGCGCTGGTAGCCGGTACCAAGTATCGCGGCGATTTCGAGAAACGCCTGAAGGCGGTGATCGGGCAGCTTAAGAAGCAGCCCGGGGCGATTCTTTTCATCGACGAAATTCACACCATCATCGGTGCGGGTTCGGCGTCCGGCGGCACCATGGATGCCTCCAATCTTATCAAGCCGATGCTGGCGTCGGGCGAGCTGCGCTGCATCGGCTCGACCACATTCCAGGAATACCGCGGCGTGTTCGAGAAGGACCGCGCGCTGGCTCGGCGTTTCCAGAAGATCGACGTGGTTGAGCCGACCGTGGCCGACAGCCTCGAGATTCTGAAGGGTCTGCGTTCGCGCTTCGAGGAACATCACCACGTCACTTATACGAACGAGGCGCTGAAAGCGGCGGTGGATTTGTCGGTCAAGCACATTCCCGACCGTCTGCTACCCGACAAGGCTATCGATGTTATCGATGAAGCTGGTGCGCGTCAGCGCCTGCTGCCGGAAGACCAGCGGACCGGCACGGTGGATGTCACCGAGGTCGAATACATCATTGCCAAGATGGCGCGTATCCCGGCCAAGCAGGTGTCCGCATCGGATCGCGACGTATTGCGCAATCTCGAGCGCAATCTCAAGATGGTCGTGTTCGGTCAGGACCCGGCGATCGAGGCGCTGGCGGCTTCCATCAAGATGGCGCGTTCGGGTCTGGCTGATCCGTCCAAGCCGATCGGCTGTTTCCTGCTGGCTGGCCCGACCGGTGTCGGCAAGACCGAGGTGACCAAGCAGCTGGCCATGCAGCTGGGCATCGAGATGATCCGTTTCGACATGTCCGAGTACATGGAGGGGCATTCGGTGTCGCGACTGGTCGGCGCGCCTCCGGGCTATGTCGGCTTCGATCAGGGCGGTCTGCTGACCGAAGCCGTGGTCAAGCATCCGCACGCCGTGCTGCTGCTGGACGAAATCGAGAAGGCGCATCCGGATGTGTTCAACATCCTGCTGCAGGTGATGGACCGCGGCGTGCTGACCGATACCAACGGTCGCGAAGCCAACTTCAAGAACGTCGTTGTAGTGATGACGACCAATGCCGGTGCCGCGCTGGCATCCCGTCGCAGCATGGGCTTTGTCGAGCAGAAGCACGAATCGGACGCGATGGAAGTGATCCGCCGCATGTTTACGCCGGAGTTCCGCAACCGCCTGGATGCCATCATCCAGTTCGGTGCGCTCGATTTTGAGCATATCCTGCGCGTGGTCGACAAGTTCCTGATCGAGCTGGAAAGCCAGCTTTCCGAGAAGCATGTGGGCCTGGATGTCGACGCCGATGCCCGGCGCTGGCTGGCTGATCATGGCTTCGACCCGCAAATGGGAGCGCGGCCGATGGCACGGGTTATTCAGGAGAAGGTGAAGCGCGCGCTGGCCGACGAGTTGCTGTTCGGCAAGCTGGCCGACGGCGGCCTGGTCAAACTCAGCGTGCGTGACGGCGAGCTGCAGGTCGATTGCGAAGCCACGGAGCCGGCGGCGGCGATCGAGGAATCGGCGGGCTGAGCTACGGCAGGGTGCCCAGGGCAAGTTGGCCTAGGGCACCCGAGTCTTCAGATATATGAAGAACGAAAATAGCCGAGAAGTCACAACAAAAAGCCGCACGATGCGCGGCTTTTTGTTGTCGGTAAATTGGCGATAGGTCCCAGGAAGGCGGCCCCTCACATCATGCCGATTATTTCATGCGGTACGTGATCCGTCCCTTGCTCAGGTCGTATGGGGTCATTTCGATTTTGACCTTGTCGCCTGTGAGGATACGGATGTAGTGCTTGCGCATACGTCCGGAGATGTGGGCGATGATGACGTGCCCATTCTCAAGTTGCACGCGAAACATGGTGTTGGGCAGGGTCTCTTGGACCGTGCCTTCCATTTCGATGACGTCGTCTTTGGCCATGTGTTCCGGTATTCGCGCACAGCCGTCATGGCTGCGTTAGCCGATGATTATGCCACGAATAAGTGTTTGGTTAAAGAATCATCAACAGGTTGATCAGGCGAAGTATTCGTCCAGCTTGTTGCGGATCTCTTGCTCGATCATGTTTTTCATCGGCGAGAGCAGCATGCCCAGTTCCGCATGCACCTGAACGGCGCCGTTTTCCACGGCAATGGTTCCGTTGACGCCGGTGCGGGAAAATTTGAGAGTATCGGCCTGCCACTGACTTTGGGTCCCGAATTTCTCGCTCATCTTGGCGGCCACCTTGTCCACTACGGCGCGCGCCTGCGGCAACGACAGGTGATGTTCCCGATGAATATCGATTTTTGCCATGGCCTGCTTCCTGAGTGATCGAGGTTGTTGCGGGTCTGACATTTTAGCGGCTGTGCCCTATCGGGACGTGATGCAACGCATGGTAAAATTTTGCGGTCTATTCAATGGTTGACCCATGCGCATCGAATTTCCCAATGTGGCCCGCGAGGATTTTCATTGGACGCAGGCGCAACTGACCATCGGCAGTGCACCCGAGAATGATCTGGTGCTTGCGGGATCGCAGGCGGCGGCCAGGCACCTGCACATCCGGCAGGATCGACGCGGCCTCGTTCTGCAGGTGCTTCCTTCAGCGGCACGTGTGCATGTGAACGCGCGGCCGGTTCGCGAGCAGGCCATACTGCGCATTGGTGACGTCATCAGCTTGGGCGACTATCGGCTGTTGCTGCGCGCCGATCAGGATCCTGCCCAGCGGGCGATACCAACGACGCCGAAACAGCTGCGCTGTACGGTGGCATTGCGCGCGGTATCAGGGCCGCTATCCGGTAGGGTGTTGCCGCTGGATAACAGCCTTGAGCTGGGTGCGCAAGGCCGTTATCCGCTGGAACTGCCGCAGGGCGAATCGGCGGCGTTGCGCATTTATTGGGAGGATGGCGAGCTGGTGCTCGATTCGACCCTGGGTTCGCCGCGTTTTCCGCTGCGCGTCAACGGCGTCATCGTTGAAAGACTGGCATTGCAGCCCGGCGACCAGATCGGTCTGGCGACGCATCGTTTCGTCCTCGACGCGCCGGGGATGGAGCCGGAGCCGGAAATCGTGATGCCCGAGCCGCCCGCTGCACGGCCCGACGTGCCGACCGGCCGATCCGGCGAGATGTGGTGGCTTATTGCCACGGCCGCTGTGCTGGCGCTGGGGATCGCGCTGATCCTGCTGATTCGCCTCTGATTCTTATGTCTGTATTGCATGCGGGGTTGCCCATCGGCTTCAACGCCGCGTCATAATGATTGGACAGTCATTCGATGGATGCAAGCGCAGGTGAGTAGAGTCTGGAATTTCAGCGCCGGTCCGGCCGCCATGCCACCGGAAGTCCTTGAGCGCGCTCAGCGCGAAATGCTGGAGTGGAACGGCAGCGGCGCTTCGGTAATGGAGCAGTCCCATCGAGGCAAGCGTTTTGTCGAGATGGCCGCGCAGGCCGAAGCCGATCTGCGCGAGCTAATGGGTATCTCCGACGATTACGCCGTGCTGTTTCTGCAGGGCGGTGCAACCCAGCTGTTCGCGCAGATTCCGATGAATCTTGCTGCCGCAGGCGACAGCGCCGACTACATCGACACCGGTCACTGGAGCAGCAAGGCGATCAGCGAGGCGGCGCCGTATCTCCAGGTCAACGTGGCGGCGAGTGCAAAGGCGGACGATTACCGCAGCATCCCTGCGCGCGACACATGGCGGCTCGATCCCAATGCGGCTTACGTCCACTACACGCCAAACGAAACGATTCACGGCGTCGAGTTTCACTCTGTTCCCGATGTGGGATCAGCACCGCTGATAGCCGATATGTCGTCGACCATTCTTTCCGAGCCGCTGGACGTGTCGCGTTTTGGATTGATCTACGCCGGTGCGCAAAAAAATATTGGCCCGTCGGGGTTAGTGGTGATGATCATTCGGCGTGATCTGCTGGCGCGGGCCGGCCGACCGATGGCGAAGATTTTCCGTTTTGCCGAGCAGGCATCCAACGATTCCATGCTCAACACGCCCAACACCTGGGGCTGGTACCTGGCCGGGCTGACGTTCCAGTGGCTCAATGCCTTAGGTGGCCTGTCGGTGATGGCCGAGCGCAATCGCGCCAAGGCCGATCTGCTTTACGGCACGATCGACGGGTCCGGCGGTTTTTACCGTAACCCTGTGGATGTGGCGGCACGCTCGCGCATGAATGTGCCTTTCACCTTGCACGACAGCGCGCTGGATGCTGCTTTCCTCAAGGAGTCCGAAGCGGCCGGCCTGCTGGCCCTGAAAGGGCACAAGGCCGTCGGCGGCATGCGGGCGTCGCTTTACAACGCCGTGCCGCTGGAGGCCGTGCAGGCGTTGACGACATTCATGCGCGACTTCGTCGGAAGACATGGCTGAGTAGTCACGCGCGGCTTACTTCAGGCAAGATACCTGATGTGATTTGGACTTCTTTACTTCCAGGCGGCTAGAAAGTCATGAGCGACCCCAAGACCCCGCTGTCGGAGATGCGCGAGCGCATCGACAGCATCGACCGACAGATCCAGCAGCTGATTTCCGAGCGTGCAAACCGCGCGCAGGAAGTGGCGAAGGTGAAAGGCGAGGGGCTTTCAGCCATCGACTACTACCGACCCGAGCGTGAGGCGCATGTGCTGCGCATGGTGGTGGATCGCAACGACGGCCCACTGTCCGATGCAGAGATGGTGCGACTGTTTCGCGAGATCATGTCGTCCTGCCTGGCGCAGGAAGATCCGCTGAAGATCGGCTTTCTCGGTCCGGAGGGCACGTTCAGCGAGCAGGCCGTGCGCAAGCATTTCGGCCACGCCGCCTACGGTTTGCCGTTGGGCAGCATCGAGGAAGTGTTCCAGGAGGTCGCCGCGGGCCATGCCGACTTCGGCGTAGTGCCGGTGGAGAATTCTGGGCAGGGCATGATCCAGGTCACCCTGGACATGTTTCTTACTTCTGAAGCGACCATCTGCGGCGAAGTGGAGCTGCGCGTGCACCAATGCTTGCATTCGCTGGCAGGCAAGATCGAGGACGTGAAGCTTGTTTACGCGCACGCGCAGTCGCTGCAGCAGTGCAAGACCTGGCTGCGCATCAATCTGCCCGATGTCGAATGCGTAGCGGTCAGCAGCAATGCGGAAGCGGCGCGCATGGCGCGTCATGCGGATGCCTCGGCGGCCATTGCCGGGGAAACGGCGGGCAAGATCTACGGACTGAAAACGCTGGCCACCGGTATCGAGGATCGCGCGGATAACACCACCCGTTTCCTGGTGATCGGTCGCTCGCTGTTTCCGCCATCGGGCAACGACCGCACGTCGCTGCTGGTAACGGTGAACGATCAGCCTGGCGCGCTTTACGCCGTGCTCAGCCCGTTCGCCAAACATGACGTCAGCCTCAATCGTATCGAGTCGCGTCCGGCGCATACCGGCAAGTGGCAGTACGCGTTTTTCATCGACGTTTCCGGTCACGTCAACGAAGCCAAGCTGCAGGCGGCGGTCGGGGAAATCAGCGAAACCGCAGCCACCGTTCGCGTACTGGGTTCGTATCCCGTGGCGCTGCCATGACCGCTGCCATGCGCGCGATGCCATGTTTCAGGAGCTAGAAGAAATCGTGTTGGAGAAAGCCGTTTGAATTCTTTCGACTGGAGCAGTCGCCCGGGTAAGCCTTTGCATGGCGAACTGCGCGTGCCGGGCGACAAGTCTGTATCCCACCGTGCGCTGATGCTGTCCGCGATTGCCGAAGGTACGTCGCATATCCGCGGCTTTCTCGAAGGCGACGATACCCGCGCCACGGCGGCGGTGCTGTCGAAGCTCGGCGTGAAGATCGATGCCCCTTCGGCGGGTGAGCGCGTGGTGCATGGCGTCGGCCTGCACGGGCTGCGCGGCTGCAACGAACCACTGGATTGCGGCAACGCCGGCACCGGCATGCGTCTGCTGTCCGGGCTGCTGGCCGGACAGGCGTTTGACAGCGAGCTGATCGGTGACGCTTCGCTGTCAAAACGGCCGATGCGACGCGTCACCGATCCCCTGACCCAGATGGGCGCGAAAATCGATACCCGGGATGGTCTGCCGCCGCTGTTGCTGCGCGGTGGTCAGGCGATGCAGGGCATCCACTATGCGCTGCCGGTTGCCAGTGCGCAGGTGAAGTCCGCGCTGCTGCTGGCCGGTCTTTATAGCGACGGCGTCACTGAGATTATCGAGCCGCATCCGACGCGCGACTACACCGAACGCATGCTGGCGGCATTTGGTTGGCCGATCGATTTTTCGCCGGGTCATGCGAGTCTTGAGGGCGGCCACAGGCTTTTTGCCACGGACGTGGAAGTACCGGCCGATTTCTCGTCGGCCGCGTTTTTTCTGGTGGCAGCCAGCATCGTGCCGGGCTCGCATTTGCGACTAACGGCGGTCGGCCTGAACCCGCGACGTACCGGCTTGCTGCATGCCCTGCGCCTGATGGGCGCCGATATTTCGATTGAGCATTTGCGCGAAAGCGGTGGCGAACCGGTCGGTGATCTGGTGATCCGCCATGCGCCACTGCATGGCATCGAGTTGCCGGAATCGCTGGTGCCGGACATGATCGACGAATTCCCGGTGCTATTCATTGCCGCCTCCGTGGCATCAGGCACCACCACCATTCGCGGTGCAGCTGAACTGCGGGTGAAGGAGTCCGATCGCATTGCGTCGATGGCGAACGGCTTGCGCGCACTCGGCGCTGCCATCGAGGAGACGCCGGATGGCGCGATCATTCACGGCGGCAGGCTTGGCGGGGGTTCGGTAGAGACCCATCTCGACCACCGCATCGCGATGAGTTTTGCCGTGGCCGGTCTGGTCGCCGAGGCACCGGTGCGAATCAACGATTGCAGCCACGTCGCCACGTCGTTTCCCGGCTTTCTCGAACTGGCCAACGGCTGCGGTTTTGCGCTGCAGCCGTTGCAATGAGCAAGCAGTATTGGCGCGTCGGTTCGCCTCGCGCTGGCGTTGCGGCTAGGCTTTGCTGCCATGCCGGGACAGGCCGATGACTGACACCGTCCCCGATTTTATCGTTGCCATTCCCGCGCGCTACGCGTCCACCCGCCTGCCGGGCAAGCCGCTGCGCGATATTGCCGGCGTGCCGATGGTGGTGCGGGTGGCACAGCGCGCGCTGCAGGCGGGCGCCAGCCGGGTCGTGGTAGCGGTGGATGATCTACGCATTGCCGATGCGCTGGCCGGGCACGGTGTTGATATCTGCATGACGCGCAGCGACCATGCATCAGGCAGCGACCGGCTGGCCGAATGTGCCGCGTATTACGGCTGGTCCGACGAGGCTATCGTGGTGAACCTGCAGGGTGACGAGCCGTTCGCGCCCGCGGCAGGCGTTCGGGAAGTGGCGCGCGCGCTGGCCGAAGACGATGCGCCGATGGCGACGCTCGCCACGACAATCACCGATGCGCACGAGCTGTTCGATCCAAACGTGGTGAAGCTGGTTCGCAGCCGGAACGGCCGTGCGCTGTACTTTAGCCGCTCGCCGCTGCCGTGGGCACGCGACGCCTTCGCCGTCGATCGACATGCGCTGCCCGCCGACCTGCCGTTTCTCCGACACATCGGCATCTACGCCTATCGTGCCGGGTTTCTGAAGCAGTACACCACGCTGTCGCGCACGGTGCTGGAGCAGGCCGAGTCGTTGGAGCAGCTGCGCGTGCTCGAGCACGGCCACGCGATTGCCGTGCGCATGACGCCCGAGCCGTTTCCGCCGGGCATCGATACCTTGGATGATCTGCAGCGTGCGGAGCAGTGGCTGCAGCAACAGGACTGATCAATCCGCGCTGGGCATCGAGAGGTACGCCGCTGGATTCTTGAATCGGCGGCGTAGTCGATCAATCAAAGCTCGTCGCAATCGAAGGCCAGCACGGTCGGCACGTCGACGTCGTAATCGACATCCTTGCGCTCGAAGCCGAACAGCTTCAGGAAGTCGTGCTTGTAGCCGGCGTAGTCGCTGATCTCGAACAGATTCTCGGTGGTGACCTGCGGCCACAGTTCCTTGCAGCGGGCCTGCACGTCTTCGCGCAGTTCCCAGTCGTCCAGCCGCAGGCGGTGCTCGTCGTCGGTCACCGGCGTCTTGCCGTCGGCGCGATAGAGGTTGTCGCGGAAAAGGCGGTTGGCCTGTTCGATGGTGCCTTCGTGCAGGCCCATCTCCTTCATGATCTTGAACACCAGCGCGATATACAGCGGCAGGACCGGAATCGCCGCGCTGGCCTGGGTCACGACGGACTTCATCATCGCGACGTTGGCATTCAGCCCCTTCGCCTTGTAGCGCTCGCGCAATTCACCGGCGGTGCGGTCCAGATGCTGCTTGGCCCGGCCCAGCGCACCGTGCCAGTAGATCGGCCAGGTGATTTCGGTGCCGATGTAGCTGTAGGCCACGGTTTTCGCGTTGTCCGCCAGCACGCCGGCCTCGCTCAGCGCGTCGATCCACAGCGCCCAGTCTTCGCCGCCCATCACGGCGACGGTGTCTTCCACTTCCTGCTCGGTGGCCGGCTCCACCGAGACTTCGACCACCGTGTTCTTGTTGGTGTCGACCGTGGTGGCGGTATAAACCTCGCCGATCGTTTTCAGCGCCGAACGCTTCAGTTCGCCGCTGCCGGGCAGCTTGCGCACGGGCGAGGCCAGCGAATAAACCACCAGATCGATAGGGCCGCCCATTTCCTTGCGAATGATATCGATGGCGTGCTGGCGCGCTTCGTCGGAAAACGCGTCGCCGTTGATCGATTTGCTGAACAGACCGGCCTGCTTGGCCAGCTTGTCGAAGGCGCCCGAGTTGTACCAGCCGGCGGTGGCGCATTTTTCCGTGCCGGGCTTTTCGAAGAACACGCCGAGGGTGGCTGCGCCGTAGCCGAATGCCGCCGTGATGCGGCTGGCCAGCCCGTAGCCGGTAGAGGCGCCGATCACCAGCACGCGCTTGGGGCCGGCCGACGGCTTGCCCAACGCCTGCGTGATCTTGATCTGCTCCTGCACATTCTTTTCGCAACCCACCGGATGCGCGGTGATGCAGATAAAGCCTCGAACCTTGGGATGAATGATCACTCGCTGTTTCCTTTGACGTGGGGCGATGCCCATTTTAGCCTGCCAGCTGCCGATGTGGTTCCGCAGTGCGCCAAGCCGCGGATGCAGGCCGACAGTCCTTGCCAGTCAGGCAGCTGGCCCCATCTAAAAACTACTGATATTTCCGTCTGATCTTTCGAACGCTCTCAAACCATGACCTCATCGATACTCTTCGTCTGTCTGGGCAATATCTGCCGTTCGCCGCTGGTGGCCGCAGTTGCGCAGCAGCGGTTTGCCGACGCAGGGCTCGTTGTCGCGGTGGATTCGTGCGGCACGGGAGGCTGGCACGTGGGGCAGGGCGCGGATGCGCGCTCGATCCGCGTTGCCGAGGAGGCCGGCTACAACTTGCTTGATCACCGCGTGCGGCAGCTGGCGGCCGACGACTTCAGCCGCTTCGACGCGGTGCTGGCGATGGATGACGACAATTTTGCCGCATTGAGTCGACACAGTCCGGCTGAATACCGGGACCGCGTGATGCTGTTTCTCGAAGCCGCACGCCTGGACCAGTACTCGCCGCCGATCGTGCCTGATCCTTATTACGAGGATCTCGATGCCTTCCGCCACGTGTTGACGCTGGCCGAGCAGGGTGTCGATGGCCTGATTGGACGACTCCGGCGTGGTGAGTCGCTGGCGACGCCAGCACGCGGCGCGGCGCGCTAGAGTTCCGGCATGCAGGCTAACTCACCGCAGCCGTTCGACGGCAAAGTCTTTGTCCAGACGCTGACCTCATCGTCCGGCGTCTATCGCTATTTCGACGCTGGCGATGAGCTGCTTTATGTCGGCAAGGCCGGCAATCTCAAGAAGCGCGTCGGCAGCTATTTCCTCAAGCCGCGGATGGAGCCGCGCATCGCCGCGATGGTGTCGCAGATCGCGCGCGTCGAGATCACGGTAACGCGCACCGAAGGCGAAGCGCTGCTGCTGGAATCGCAGCTGATCAAGTCGCTCAAGCCGCGCTACAACATCCTGCTGCGCGACGACAAAAGTTACCCGTATATTTATCTGTCGACTGGCGAGGATTACCCGCGGCTGGCATTTCATCGCGGCGCGAAGAATCTCAAGGGCAAGTTTTTCGGTCCGTATCCGAGCACTTACGCGGTGCGTGAAAGCCTCAGCCTGATGCAGAAGCTGTTCAAGGTGCGCCAGTGCGAGGACAGCTATTTCCGCAACCGTTCACGGCCCTGCCTGCAGCACCAGATCGGCCGCTGCACGGCGCCGTGCGTGCAGCTGATCGGCGTCGAGGACTACGCCAGCGACGTGCGCCACGCGCAGATGTTTCTCGAAGGTCGCAGCAACGCGGTGCTTGACGAGCTGGGCGAGGCGATGGAGCGGTCCAGTCAGGCGTTACAGTTCGAGCGCGCCGCAATCCTGCGCGATCAGGTCGCTGCGCTGCGCCAGCTGCAGGCGCAGTATCACGTGCAGGGAGCCAGCGCCGACATGGACGTGATCGCCTGCAGTATCGAATCGGGCATCGCCTGCGTAAGCGTGCTGTTTTTCCGCAACGGCATCAGCCTGGGCACGCGCGATTTCTTTCCGCGGCTGCCACTCGAAGACGCTGAATCGCCGGACGTGCTGGCGCAATTTATCGCGCAGTACTACCTAGACCGGCCGGTGCCGCGCGAGCTGATACTCGGTGAACCGATTGCCGATCAGGACATCCTGGCCGAGCTGCTGGCGCAGCAGTCCGGTCACGTGGTGGAGCTGAAATCGAGCGTGCGCAGTGATCGTGCGCAATTCCTGCAGATGGCCCAGCGCAACGCGCGGGCCTCGCTCACCGCGCGCCTGGCCAGCCGGCAGACGCTCGGGACGCGCTTCGAGGATTTGAAGAAAGTGCTCGAGCTGGATTTCTCGCCGCGACGCATCGAGTGCTTTGATATCAGTCACACGATGGGTGAGGCAACGGTGGCCTCATGCGTGGTGTTTGGTCCAGAGGGGCCGGAAAAATCGCACTACCGCCGTTTCAATATCGCTGGCATCACGCCCGGGGATGATTACGCCGCCATGCATCAGGCGCTGACCCGGCGCTTCCGCAAGGTCGCCGATGGTGAAGGCGCCAAGCCCGACGTGCTGCTGATCGACGGCGGCAACGGACAGGTCGCCCAGGCCATGGATGTTCTGAGCGAGCTTGGCGTGAGCGGCATCGAAGTGGTCGGTGTGGCCAAAGGACCGGGCCGACGTGCCGGCGAAGAGACCTTGGTGCTGGCGCGCAAGGCCACGGGAAGCCTCGGGCGCGAACTGCATCCGGGCTCATCGTCACCGGCGTTGCATCTAGTGGCCGCGGTGCGCGACGAAGCGCATCGTTTTGCGATCAGCGGTCACCGCAAGCGGCGCGAAAAAGCGCGCGAGCGCAGCGTGCTGGAAGATGTGCCAGGCATCGGCGCACGGCGACGGTCCGCATTGCTCAAGGCCTTTGGCGGGCTGTCCGGCGTTGAAAGTGCCGGCGTCGAAGAACTGATGTCGGTCAAGGGTATCGATCGCGGCCTGGCCGAACGTATTTACGCCAGCCTGCACGCCTGATTCTTGCGCGCGGATCATTCACTTTCATTTGGCAGTCTGAAGTTTTTGTTCATCCGCCGACTTCCTGTCATGCGACACTGCGCTCAACCATTGGATCTTTCATGCGTATCAACCTGCCAACCTGGCTGACCCTCTTCCGCGTTGCGTTGCTGCCGGTGATGGTCGCGGTGTTTTACATGCCGTTTCCGGGGCACAACATCACCGCTGCCATCGTGTTTGTACTGGCGGCCATTACCGACTGGCTGGACGGTTTTCTGGCGCGGCGGATGAACCTGACCTCGGCGTTCGGCGCGTTTCTCGATCCGGTTGCCGACAAGCTGATGGTGGCGGTAACGCTGTTTCTGCTGGTCGAGTCCGATCCCACCAGCGGCTGGTCGAGCATTCTGCTGGCGCTCACCTCGGCGGTGATCGTGGGGCGCGAGATCAGCATATCGGCGTTGCGCGAATGGATGGCCGAAATAGGCATGAGCGCGACGGTTAAGGTGGCGCTGATCGGCAAGCTCAAGACCATCATGCAGATGGTCGCGCTGGTGGTGCTTATCGTGCAGCACGAGAAAGAGGCCACGGCGCTGCGGCTGTATCATATCGGCGAGGGCTTGCTGGTGATCGCGGGCATTCTCACCATCTGGTCCGGCGTGTATTACCTGCGTGCGGCATGGCCGATTCTGAGCGGCGACATGCCGGCCGCACCACAACGGCCCAAGGCCGATAGCGAGATCTGACGACGCGCATGGACAGCGGGGCTTGACGATCCACGCTCACGTATTAGAATGCGCGGCTGCAGTGCGGGAATAGCTCAGTTGGTAGAGCACGACCTTGCCAAGGTCGGGGTCGCGAGTTCGAGTCTCGTTTCCCGCTCCAGTTTCAAAAAGCCCCGACGCGTTCGGGGCTTTGTTTTTAAGGTGTTTGCATCGCTTTCAGGTGGCGAAAGCGCACCGGATTCAGAGTAAGGGCTGGCTCGGCAGGTATTCACAAACGAGTCGTTTCTGCTATGATTCACAGCTTAGATGCGGGAATAGCTCAGTTGGTAGAGCACGACCTTGCCAAGGTCGGGGTCGCGAGTTCGAGTCTCGTTTCCCGCTCCAGTTTCAGCAAAGCCTCGGGTCACCGGGGTTTTGTTTTTTAGAGGCAACCTGCGATCATGGCGATCGCTTGGCAACACGCAACGGCCTGGTGGCAGAGTGGTCATGCAGCGGCCTGCAAAGCCGCGTACGCCGGTTCGATTCCGACCTAGGCCTCCATTGCGTTTTGTCTGCAAGCAGTACCGAGAACCCGCCAGCGTGCGGGTTTTTTTATTGCCCGCGATTCGTATCAAACGGCGACATCCTCGCCCAGGCATGAATGACGGCCTGCCAGTTCACGAACAGCTACGGATGGCGCGTGGCATGCTTGGAGCTGATCGCAACGAAACAGGAATTTGCTTTGTCACGTGTGCACCGTGTGGGAATAAGTCTGATCTTCGCCAGCAGCGTCGCTGCCATTACCGTTACAGCCGCCGCCACGGTACCGGCGTCTCGGCTTTGGATGAATACATCACTCTCTGCGGACCAGCGCGCCGCCCTCGTGCTCAAGGCGATGACCCAGGATGAAAAGTTTCGCCTGATTCGCTCTGATTTTGGCCAGCCAAGCCAGGGACGGGCGATGCCCGTCGGTGCGCTGACCTCGGCCGCCTATGTACCCGCGATCACGCGGCTGGGACTGCCCGCATTGCAGGAAACGGACGCCGGACTTGGTGTTGCCAAGGCCGACAAAAGCGGCGGTGCGACATCGTTGCCCAGTGGCCTGGCAACGGCAGCAAGCTTTGATCCGGCGGTTGCCTACGAAGGTGGCGCGATGATCGGCAGCGAGGCGAAAAAGAAAGGATTCAACGTAATGCTGGTCGGCGGCGTGGATATCGAACGCGATCCGCGCAACGGGCGCAATTTCGAATACGCCGGCGAAGATCCGTTGCTGGCTGGCACCATTGCCGGCAACACGGTGCGCGGTGTACAGGATCAAAAGATGGTTGCCACGGTCAAGCACTACGCGCTCAATGCGCTGGAGACCGGCCGCAACACGCTGAGCTCGCAGATCGGCGAGCCGGACGCGCGCGAATCCGATCTGCTTGCCTTCGAGGTCGCCATCGACATCGGCCATCCCGGTTCGGTGATGTGTGCCTATAACCGCTACAACGCGGTGTATGCCTGCGAGAACGACTGGCTGCTCAACACCGTGCTGAAAGGCGACTGGGGTTATCCCGGTTACGTGATGTCCGACTGGGGCGCGGTGCACAGCGCCGGCAAATCGGCGCTCGCCGGGCTGGACCAGGAATCGGCCGGCGAAGTGTTCGACCCGAAGGTGTTTTTCGATCAGCCGCTGCGCGCTGCCATCGCTTCGGGCGAGGTGCCGCCGTCGCGCGTTGACGATATGGTTCGCCGTATCCTGCGCAGCCTTTTCGCGACCGGCGTGATGGACCATCCTTCGCAGCCGAAGTCGATCGATTTTGCCGCCGATGGCGAGGTGGCGCAGCGCGCCGAGGAAGCCGGCGCCGTGCTGCTGCGTAACCAGCACAACCTTCTGCCGCTTTCTCCGGCGCTCAAGTCGGTCGCCGTGATCGGAGGTCATGCGGACAAGGGTGTACTCAGCGGTGGCGGCTCGTCCGTGGTTTATCCGCCAGCGGGCAATCCGGTGGCCGGCCTTCCGCCGGACGGCTGGCCGGGGCCGCGCGTCTACCAGCCGTCGGCGCCGCTGGCCGCAATCAGCCGGCGCCTGCCCGGAAAAGTGCAGTTCAACGATGGGCATGATCCGGTTGCCGCTGCGCAGCTGGCGGCGCACGCCGACGTGGCGGTGGTCTTTGTCGAGCAGTGGGACGCCGAGTCTTTTGATCGACCGGACATGGTGCTCCCCGACAATCAGGATGCGCTGGTCGCGGCCGTGACCAAGGCCAATCCGCATACCGTCGTGGTGCTGGAGAACAACGGGCCGGTCGGCATGCCGTGGCTGGATAACGTGGGCGCCGTGCTGGAATCCTGGTATCCCGGCGCGCGCGGCGGCGAAGCGATCGCGCGCCTTTTGTTTGGCGAAGTTTCTCCAGCGGGCCGTTTGCCGATGACCTGGCCCAAGGACGATGCCCAGTTGCCGCGGCCGCAGATTCCTGGTGCGGGCCTTGCCTCGATTGGTTTACAGCCGCAGGGACAGCCGGCTGACACCATCGACTACCGCATCGAAGGCGCCGATGTCGGCTATCGCTGGTTCCAGCGGCAGAAGCTTGAGCCGCTGTTCGCTTTCGGTTACGGGCTGACGTACACCAAATTCAGCTATGCAAAATTACAGGCGAAGTGGACGAGCGGAAAATTGCTGGTCGACTTCGACGTTAGCAACACAGGTGCACGCGATGGCGTCGACGTGCCGCAGATCTATGTCACCTCGCCTGGCGCCGATCGCACGCGTCGGTTGGCCGGCTGGCGTCGTCTCGCCTTGAAAAAAGGCCAGAAGCAGCACGTGGAAGTGGCCGCCGACCTGCGCGTCCTGCAGCGGTTTGATCCCGACAAGAAGGACTGGTCACAGGCGGCGGGCAGTTATCAGATCCAGCTGGGTCAGTCCGCCCGCACCTTCGAAGGCGCAACGGCGGTGGACTTGCCCGCAGCGACTATCAGCGTCCGTCGCCACCGCGCAACGCCTTGACCAGAATTGCCATGCCGATCAAGCCGGCTACCAGCCCGATGCCGGCGCCCCACAAGGCACCGTTTTGCCCGGCAACTGCGTAGCCGATGCCGACACCGAGGAGAAAAAACAGAGGTACGGGTAGGCAGCCCATGCGAGGATCCTGTTGGCTATAAAGCGCTGAAAATAGCGCGGCGGGAGTGAATGACCGGTCATCAGTTCTCAGCTGCGGTGGCAAGCGCACGGCACCACGTAGCATCATCAGCACCTACCTTACCTTTCATTGGGTCGATTCATGGAAACAGGGAAAGCCGGCCAGACGCAGACGGCGTTCAGCGAGGCCAACGGCAGCCTCGACGAGTTGCGCATGGCCGATGGTCAGATGCTGTGTCGGCGGCATTGGGCTCTAGCTGGCGCAAAGCGGGCCGTGCTGATCGTGCACGGGCTCGGTGAGCACAGCGGTCGCTACCATCACGTCGCGGCGTGGTTCAACGCCCGGGGCTTCGACGTCTGCAGTTACGACCAGCGCGGTCACGGCCTGACTTCGGGACCACGCGGCGCGCTTCATCAGCCCGATGATCTGTTGACCGATCTGACAGCGGTCTACACCGACTATGCGGCAGTTCACCCACGGGCGCCTTTGCTACTCGGCCACAGCATGGGTGGACTGGTCGCTGCACGCGCCGTGCTGGACGGTCGGATCGAGCCCGGTGCAATGCTGCTTACCTCGCCCGCATTGCGCACCTGGGAAAGTCCGGGTTTGCGCAAGCTCGCTCACGTGCTGGCATCGATACTGCCCAACCTGCCACTGGGTAACGGCCTGAAGGCAGACAATCTCTCCCATGATGCCGCGGTGGTTTCGGCATATCGCAACGACCCGCTGGTGTTCAGCAAAATCACGCCGCGTCTGGCGGATTTTATCTTTCGTGCCGGAGTGGCTTGCGTTGCCGACGCGGCGAAATTACCCATACCGACCTTGCTGCTCGTTGCCGGCGCGGACAAGCTCGTCGACCCCGCCGGCAGCACGGCCTTTGCCGCTGCCGCATCGCCTGGCGGTCAGCTGACCACACGCCACTTTGCCGCGCTGTTCCACGAGCTGATGAACGAAGCCGAGCCAGCCCGCACGCAGGTGATGAAGCAGATGGGCGACTGGCTGGAGCGTTTAAACCAGCACCCCGTTTCGATAAACTTCATTTGACGGAGAATTTTTAGAGCCCTATTACAAGTTAGATTAATCGCCTTGCATTCCAATCGAATGCACGCTAATCGGATAAGATATTTCAAATAGCTTGCCGCTATATCTAAGAAGTATCAAATCAATTTCCAATTATTCCGGAGTCTGAATCGTGTCGAATGATATCATGTTGGATGATCGGTTAAACAATGTGCCGTGATCGTTTGGAGAATGCGCTCTGGGGATTAGTTATATCACCACTTGCTCTCGCCGCAATAATTTTACGCATGGCGATCTATCTGCCGCTATCTTTCCGCATGGCGGCTTATATCTTTATCGCTACCCTCGTTCTTCTGTTAGCTATGAGCATATTTTTTCTGCGCGCTCTTACCGCCCCGTTGATTCCATCCATGGCTTTAAAAGACTATGCGATGTCATGGCCGACGGCGGGTGCCTGTTTACTTGCGGCCGCTATTACTACCTGCATTCATCGCCCCGATGCTGACGATGTGATCTATTTGCCAAAAATAGTTCACTACGTTGCATATCCACTATCGATCATGGATGGCTCAATTCGTGAGATCGCTAGTAATCCGGTACTGATCTATCCCAAAAGCGCGGCGGCTTACTATCCAACTGCGTATGAGTTTGCACAAGCTGCTTTTGCTTATCTCGTTCATGTTAATTTACTGACGGTTTACTACGTATTAGCGCCAATGCTAGTCGGAGCTTTCGGGATGCTTGCGCTTATATGGAACTTGCGTCTATTGGGCTGTTCGCGTCGCTCTGCTAGCTACGCTAGCATTTTATTGGTTCCGATCATACTGTTGCTTGGTGAAACTCATAGAAGCTACGGAAACATCACACTGGCGAGAGCGTTTCAATCAAAATATGCCTTTTTGTTTTTCGGAATTCCGATTTTCACTGGTTTGTCGCTGACATTTTTTCGTCGCCACGATGGCCTGAGCTGGACTTGCCTGCTACTAGCTGTGATCGGGCTCGCTGGCATGACGAGCACAGCATTGGTCATGCTCCCGATGCTCGGTTTTGTTTTGTTTTGTTCTTGGTTGATAACGGAAGACAAAATTCGTAGCTGGCCCAAGCTCGGCTTGCCCTATGCTGCAAGCTTGCTACCCGCAGTTTTTTTTGCACTGGACTATCGTCGTTTTGCGGCTAGTCGTATAGGTTTTGGTTCGGCTCTCAACGCCGGATTTCCGAAGACCTTCGGTGGTCAATTTGAACTTGTGAATGGCGACGCGCTATGGCCGTTGTCACTTATCGTTCTCTGTGCCGCCTTGCTCGCTTGCTTATGGCGAGCAAGGGAGAGACTTTTTCTGCTGGTTTGGTTTGGCTTGGCTTTAGCGTTTTATCTCAATCCGTTCACCGGATTTTGGATAATGCGCCATGTAACATCAGAGAATATTTATTGGCGTCTGTTTTACCTGTTGCCGTTTCCGCTGATTATTGGCGTCGCCTGTGCGCGTGAATTGGACAGGTTGCCTGCCAGTGTGAGTAAGGGTCGAATCACCTGCGGGCTATTCGTAATGCTAAGTGCCGCCGTATTTTTTTGCCCAACATCCGTGCTCCGTAAGGATAATCGCAGCTATCTTGGCGCCCCTGGATGGACTCTTGATGAAGAAGCATCTAACGCGCGCAAGGCACTGCTACTTGCTGCCGACGGAGTCGTCTTAGCGCCTATTCCGATGGCTCAGGATATGGCTATCTTTTCGGCATCTCATCAACAAATCGTGACCCGCACTGATCTGATGACTGAAGCTTTCTTCGGCAAACCCGATGAACTGGCCATGCGCTCTCGTGTGGCATCTTTCATTGGCGGCCAAGGTGGCAATTTCCAAGACCTTGTCCACATTGTGAGACGTGACTCTCCTTCTACAATAATACTTGCGAGTTCGGCAGCGTCGCCAAATGTTCTGGGTCTACTCGGCGCATCGAATCTCCGATACGCTGGAGACGCTGGACCCTGGCTCGTTTACACAAGTCCTCATCTTGGCGAGGCGAACAGAATTTTGTCTAATAGCATCCGTAGTCTGACGCCATGATTGCTCGGTACAAAAGGTATTTCTATTGAGTTGACCTGGCACGTTTTACCTAGGTGTTACTGACCATCTGCTAGTTTATGAAAAAGCAGAGTCTTGCGATGCATTTAAGCCGTTTATCGCCTGATCGATCATCGGCGAAATTCTGCTGAGCTTGTACTGAATGTTGCTTGCAAATCTATGGGCTGCAACCTGGTATCGGTTGCTTCTGGATAGCAAGCACTTCCATAACCAGCGCGACCCCGAAATGGAAGCGGCCGGGGCACTTATGCAGTAAGCCAAGCGCCTGATGGCGAAATAACTCGCGATGCAATGCTATCGGCCGTTGCGCAATGCATAAAGCGGCCGCTAGTATGAATCGACCGGCGAGAGGGCAAGTCGATGGCCTATACCGCGGCCGTGGGTTCAACGAACTATCGCTTTGACGACCTGCGCGCACTGATGGCGTGCGCTTCGCCGCGCCGCTCGGGTGATGAACTGGCCGGCCTTTCCGCATCGAATGAAGAAGAGCGCGTTGCGGCCCGTTTCGCGCTGGCCGACCTGCCGCTGAAAACGTTCCTCGATCGCGTCATGGTGCCTTACGAAGACGACGAAGTGACGCGGCTGATCGTCGATACGCATGACGCTGCCGCCTTCGCCGCCGTCGCGCATCTTACCGTCGGCGAGTTTCGCGACTGGCTGCTTTCCTATGAGGCCGATGCCGCCGCGCTCAAGGCGCTGACACCCGGCCTCACGCCCGAGATGGTGGCGGCCGTTTCCAAGCTGATGCGCAATGCCGATCTGATTACGGTGGCCGCCAAGTGCCGCGTGGTCACCGCGTTTCGCAGCACCATCGGTCTGCCCGGCACGCTCGCCAGCCGTCTGCAGCCCAATCACCCAACCGACGATCCCGCCGGCATTGCGGCCGCTGTGCTGGACGGCCTGCTGTTCGGCATGGGTGACGCGGTGATCGGGATCAACCCCGCTGGGGACAGCCTGTCCGACTGCATCACCTTGCTGAAGCTGCTCGACGATTTGCGCCTGCGTTTCGATATTCCGATGCAATCGTGCGTGCTGTCGCATGTCACCACCTCGGTGCAGGCGATCGAGCGCGGTGCGCCGCTGGATCTGGTGTTTCAGTCGGTGGCGGGTACTGAAGGCGCGAATACCGGCTTTGGCGTCAACCTGGCGCTGCTGCGCGAGGCGCACGATGCGGTGCGTTCGCTCGCACGCGGCACCGTCGGACAGCAGGCGATGTATTTCGAAACCGGGCAGGGCAGCGCGCTGTCGGCCGGGCAGCATCACGGCGTCGATCAGCAGACGCTGGAGGTGCGCGCCTATGCGGTGGCGCGCGCCTTCGATCCGCTGCTGGTCAATACCGTGGTCGGTTTTATCGGCCCGGAATATCTCTACGACGCCAAGCAGATCATTCGCGCCGGGCTGGAGGATCACTGCTGCGGCAAGCTGCTCGGCCTGCCGATGGGCGTGGACGTCTGCTACACCAATCACGCCGAAGCCGATCAGGACGATATGGACGTGCTGATGCATCTCTTGGCCAACGCCGGCGTCAATTTTCTGATCGCGGTGCCCGGCGCGGACGATGTCATGCTGAATTATCAAAGCCTGTCGTTCCACGACGTGCTTGGTCTGCGCCATGCGCGCGGCTTGAAGCCGGCGCCGGAGTTCGAGCGCTGGCTGGCGCAGATGGGCATGCTCGATAGCCAGGGGCGTTTACCGCCGCCGCAGCCTGGCGGCGTTCCGCTACGACGACTGCTCGGAGCGCCGGCCGCATGAGCGATGAGCGCGCCATCGACGAATCTGCCGTTGACGGGCGCGTGGTCGACGACCTGGCGCGCGATCCGTTTGCGCGCCTGCGCCAGTTCACCCGCGCACGTATCGGGCTGGGCCGCACCGGCGATGCGCTGCCGACCAAAGAGCTGCTGAAATTCCAGGCCGCTGCCAGTCAAGCGCGCGATGCCGTGCACGCGGCGCTGGACGTCCCTGCGCTGCGCGCGGCGCTGGCGCCACGCGAATGCATTGAGGTCGGCAGTCGCGCCACCGATCGGCAGAGTTATCTCCTGCGACCGGACTGGGGCCGCGAATTGGGCCGCGGCGAAGCCGAACTCGATGCCGCGCGCGGCGACTACGATCTGGTCTTTGTAATCGCCGACGGCCTGTCCGCGCGTGCGGCGATGCATCATTCGGTCGCGATGCTGGACGCCTGCACGGCGCGCCTGAAGGACTGGACTATCGCGCCGATCGTGCTGGCGCAGCAGGCGCGCGTGGGCCTGGGCGATGCGATCGCGCAGCGGCTCGGCGCGCGCATGGCGGCGGTGCTGATCGGTGAACGGCCGGGTCTCAGCGTGGCCGATAGTTTAGGCGTCTATCTGACCTGGGCGCCGCAGCCGGGGCAGGCCGATTCGCTGCGTAACTGCATCTCGAATATTCATGCCGATGGACTCGGCTACGAACGCGCGGCCACGCTGCTGGCGTGGCTGGCCCAGGAAGCGCGCCAGCGCAAGCTGACGGGTACCGCACTCAAACCTGATCTTTCATCACAGGCGGGGCTTTCCGATGAACACAGCAGCAGGCTTGAAGAAAACACTTAGCGGTTTCCACCTGTGGGGCATTGCCGTGGGGCTGGTGATCTCCGGCGAATATTTCGGCTGGAGCTACGGCTGGGCCAGCGCGGGCACGCTGGGTTTCCTGGTGACCGCGGTATTCATCACCGTGATGTATGTGACCTTCATCTTCAGCTATACCGAGCTGACCACGATGATACCCTCGGCCGGCGGCCCGTTTGCCTACAGCTATCGGGCCTTCGGGCCCTGGGGCGGACTGGTCGCCGGCTTCGCCACCGTGATCGAGTTCATCTTTGCGCCGCCGGCCATCGCGCTATCGATCGGCGCGTATCTCAACGTGCAGTTTCCCGCGCTGGAACCGAAGCTGGTCGCCGTTGGCGCTTACGTGGTTTTTATGGCGCTGAACATCGCCGGCGTGACCATTGCGGCTACGTTCGAGCTGATCGTCACGCTGCTGGCGATCGTCGAGCTCTTGGTGTTCATGGGCGTGGTCGCGCCCGGTTTTTCCTGGCCGCACTTCACGGCCAACGGCTGGGCCGGGCAGGCGACGCTCGACGGCAAGGCGCTGGGCGGTATCGTCGCCGCGATTCCGTTTGCGATCTGGTTTTATCTGGCGATCGAAGGTGCCGCGATGGCGGCTGAAGAGGTGCGTGATCCGCGGCGCACGGTGCCGATCGCCTATATCGCCGGTATCGGCACGCTGGCGGTACTGGCGTTCGGCGTGATGCTGCTTGCCGGCGGCGTGGGCGACTGGCGCGCCCTAGCCAACATCAACGATCCGCTGCCGCAGGCCATGCGCGTGGTGGTCGGCAGCCACAGCGGCTGGCTGCATATGCTGGTCGCGATCGGCCTGTTCGGACTGATCGCGTCGTTCCACGGCATCATCATGGGCTATTCGCGACAGATCTTCGCACTGGCGCGCGCGGGCTTCTTGCCCACCATTCTGGCGCAGCTGGGCGTGCGTCGACGCACGCCGCATTGGGCGATCTTGGCCGGTGGCGTGATCGGCGTGGCGGCGATCTATTCCGATCGCTGGGTGCAGATTGGTGGCCAGCCGCTGACCGCCAATATTGTCACGCTGTCGGTCTTCGGCGCAGTGGTGCTGTATCTGATCTCGATGTTGGCGCTGCTGCGTTTGCGGCGCAGCGAGCAGTCGCTGGAGCGGCCCTTTCGCGCGCCGTGCTATCCGTGGTTCCCTTTTATCGCGCTGGTGACGGCGCTGATCTGCCTGTTCACGATGGTGTTCTACAACGCCGTGCTGTTCGCCGTCTTTGTCGGTCTGTTCGTGCTGGCGGCCGCCTACTACTGGCTCGTCGTGCGTGGGCGCATTGCGCGCGGGCAGCCGGGCGAGTTCAGTGCGCGCTATTGAGCATCGCTGTGGTCGGTTTCACCGTCGCCTCCTGCAGCCGAAGAATCCGGCGCAGTTCGAGGATCGCCGCCGGCGTCTCCTGCACGCTGTGCCATGACGGAATGGCTAGCTCCGAATCGGCGCCGGCCAGATGCGCGCTGGTGTACGGCACCACCCCATCGCTGCTGCTGGCCAGCGGGCCGTTCGATTTATACACGCCGACGATGGTGTGATAGCGCACGCGCGGCGAGATCGGCAGATCGGCCGTCGCCATGATGAAAGGATCCTTGTCGCTGAGGTTGTCGATGCTGTTCGGCAGGCGCGCGGGTTTGCCGTCGACCGAGGCATCCTTCAGCACGTCGGATAGATTGGTCAGCTCGGCCAGCAGGTTGGCCGGCAATCGGATCAGTCCGCGGAACAACAGGGCCAATCGACCCTGCGCAAACGGCGTACCGCGATGCGGCGAGGCCATGAATACCGCGAGCGTCACCTGCGGCATCGGCGTGAACTGCAGATACGGCGCAAGGCGCTGGCGCAGTCTTTCCCGCTTGGCTTTCGACAGGTTGGCGCGCACCGGTATCACGTTCCACAGCTGCTCGTTGCTCGATGACACCAGCAGCCGCGCAATCACGCCGCCCATGCTGTGACCGACCAGCACCATGTTGTTCGACGCGCGTGCCTTGCCCATTGGATCGTAGTGCCGGATCGTGGCATCGAGCGCCTTGCGAATGTTCGCCAGGTTTACCGGGACCGGCACATTGGTCGGGTAGTACACCTCCCACACCTGATAGTTGCGGCGCAGATCCTCGTCGCCCATCACTTCGTTCGACACGTTGATCCACGCTTCCGGGCTGCTGGCCAGACCGTGCAGCATCACCACGGTCAACCGGTTGGGATCGTACGGCTGCATCAGCAGTACGCGCGGCGTGGTGATGCCGCCTTCGCGGCCCAGCAGGGAGCGGATCGACTGGCTGGCAAACCCCGAGCGCGCCAGCCACACGCCGTAGGCCGCGGTGAAGTTGGCGGCGAGCGGCACATCACGACCGCCGAGCGTGATTGAATCGTCGCGATACGGATCTTCCGCCAGCAGCCTTACCTGCTTGGTCGCCAATACGTCATGCAGGCTGGCGCCATCGAAAACCAGGGCGCCGGTCATCGAGACATAGTCGGGGTTGCGCCACGGCACCGTATCCAGGTCGGTATCCGGCGGCGCGACGGCGACGAACTCCGAGCCGAAGCCATCGCGGGTATAGGTGTCACGCAAGCCCTTGAAGCGCAGGTCGGCCGCGGGAATCAGTTCGACCGGCACGCGGGCATCGCCCGACAGGCGCACATCGGTTTGCGGATGCAGCACGGTCCAGCCGGCAACGGTTGTTTGGGTCCAGCTCAAACCCAGCTTCGGCAGCTCCACGAAGAAACGCGTTACCGCGCGCTGCACGGAAAAGTTGTAGAAGCCGATCACCTGTACCTGGCGCATCTCGAAGGCGCGGTCCGCCGGCTTGCGCGCCGTACAAAAAAGATAAGCGTAGGCAAAGCGCGCGCTTTGCAGATACGCATCAAGCGTGGCGTCGTCCATCGAGTCACCCGCACTCTTGCCACGAATCGCCTTGGCCAGCCATAGCTCCGCCAGTGCCGACAGCCGCTGTTCGTCATTCAGCCCCTGCGACTGAAGAATCGTGTTCGAACAGCTGACGAATGCCTTTTCGCAACCGTCCGTGGTCAGCGCCACCACGTTCAAGGTTTGCACCGTACCATCGCTAAGGCGCTTCGTACCCAGCACGTCGGCGCGCCGGTCGGTGACGTAGTCGCGCGAACTGATCTGCTTCATGTTGACCATCGCGCACGCGCCGAGTCCGGATACGCCCAGAAGAACGGCACTCCGCAACAGCCACAAACGGGTTCGACGGTTGATCGACATGGGCTGCATTCTAGCGGTGCAGCGCCCGGCGACGTTTACATGCCCCTGTGCAAGCGAATTGTCATTGCGCCGCCAAACCGGCACGCTTGCAACCTTCGACGGAAGGCAGGCAACGATGACCAAAAAACGCTGGATGATTGGCCGCATCGTGCTCAGCATCCTGGTGGGACTGGTGACGCTTGTATCCGGTGCCTGGAGCACCATGGCGCTGTGGTACCAGCTGCCGGGTGGCACTATTTTTCGGACACTCGGTAGCGTGGTCTGGGCCGCTTTCGTGATTGTTCTCGCAGCCTTGGCGATCAGCCGGCGCAGCTGGCTGCCGCTGGGCATCTACGTGCTGGCTTTCGCCGTGATGCTGCTGTGGTGGAGCAGCATTTCACCATCGAACGACCGCGTATGGGCGGATGACGTGGCGCGCCTTATGAGCGGCAAGGTGATGGGTAACGAGGTCACCTTGAGCAACGTGCGCAACTTCACCTGGCGCAGCGAAAGCGATCACGATATCCGCTGGGAGACCCGCACCTACGATCTCGATCAGCTGGTTTCGGCCGATGCGGTGCTCTCGTACTGGGGCAGTGCGGCGATTGCGCACGCGATGATTTCGTTTGGTTTCAGCGATGGGCAGCATGTGGTTTTTTCCGTCGAGATACGCAAAAAACGCGGCCAGCAGTATTCGGCAATCGGCGGGTTCTTCAAGCAGTTCGACATGATTCTCACCGCGGCCGATGAGCGCGACATCATCGGTGTGCGCACCAACGTTCGTGGCGAGGACGACTACCTCTATCCGCTGCAGATGGACAAGTCGGCCATGCGCGAGCTGTTTCTGTCTTACGTCAACGCGGCGAACCAGCTCGTTACGAAGCCCGCGTTCTACAACACCGTCAGCTCGAACTGCACCACCATCGTCTACCGCATGGCTCGACAGATCGATCCGGGGCTGCCCTATGACGCCCGTCTGCTTCTAACCGGCTACCTGCCGGAATATCTCTACGAAGTGGGCGCGCTCGATAAGAACGTATCCATCGGCGAGTTGCGCAAACGCGGGCGCGTGACCGATCGCGCGAAAGCGATTCGCCCGGGTGACGATTTCTCCAAAGTCATCCGCGTGGGTTTGTACGGTCCGGCTCCCGCGTCTCCGGCGAAGTAAACGACGGCGGCCAACTGCATTTCGGTCACGGCTAGAACTTTCGCGGCAATCACGCGTGATGCGCAGCCGCGCTTGGCAGCTGTTGCCCAACATTTATTGGCCGACGCGAACGCTTTGACATCTCGAATGCGGCCGACATGACGGTCAGAACAGCAGCTGCATGGCTTTTGTCGTGGCATCGAACCCGAGCGATATAAAGTCGCTTTTCCGCGCGATTCGATGCTGCGTTTGCACATATATCGATCGGCAATTTCGTCCTAAACATCGTCCGCGTTCGTCCAATACGTCCCTGCGTGCGAGGGTTAGTTTTGACGAATGACCACACGACAGCTCCGCCACCGCGCCGTGAAAAATTCACCGTGGCAACCGGCAGACGAAACGACAAGACCAACGACAGCCGATGAACGGCGCTGCGCAACCGGGGCAGGATTTGCATGAGATATCAGATTGCCCGCTGGGTGATGGCGCATCGCGCGATGACCGCGCTGGCTTTTGGCTTGATCACGATTTTCTTCGCGATCGGCCTGCGCAACGTCGAGATCAAGACAATCTTTTCTGACCTGCTGCCAAGCGACGATCCGTTTGTGCAGGTCTTCAAGGATCACGGCAACTTCGGTAATCCGCTCACCGTTACCTTGATGGTGAAGAGCAAGCACGGCGATATCTATAACGCCGAAACGCTCGCCAAGGTGTGGAACCTTACCCGCGATATCGACCTGACGCCTGGCGTTGATCACGATCAGATTCTGTCCATTTCGACGGAGAAGGCCCGCTATGCCGAAGCGACGCCCGACGGCGTCGATGTACGCCCGCTGATGGAAGACCACGTGCCGAAAACGGCGGCAGAGATCGCCGCCTTTCGCGATCGCGTGAACAAGTCGCCGGCCGCGCGCTCGTTTCTGATTTCCGGTGACAACAGCGCCACCTTGATCAATGCGACTTTTATCGAGCAGCGGCTCGACTACGGCAAGGCGTCGACGTATTTGCAGGGTCTGGTCAAGAAAGCGCGCGATGACAATGATGATGTATTCATGGCGGGCCAGCCCGCCTTGACCGGTTGGGTTTATCGCTACGAGTCACAGACCGGATGGATTGCCGCGGTGACCGTGGGCTTGCTGATCCTCGCGCTGGTGCTGTACATGCGCAACGTGGTCGGCGTGGTGACGCCGATCGTCACCAGCCTGGTTGCGGCGATCTGGGGCTTCGGATTTGTCGGCTGGCTGAAGGCGCCGATCGAGCCGCTGCTGATGGTGGTGCCGCTGCTGCTGGTGGCGCGTTCGTTCTCGCACTGCGTGCAGTTTACCGAGCGCTATTACGAGGTTTATGCGCATGTAAAAGATCGCGTCAAGGCCGCCGAAATCACCATGGGCGTGATGATGGCGCCATCGGTGCTGGGCATCTTCACCGACATCGTCGGCATCTTTCTGATTGCGCTGGCGCCGATTCCCGCGATGCAGCGCTTTGCGCTGTTCTGCGGCTTCTGGGCGATCTGGCTGATACCCACCGGCGTTGTACTCATCTCGCTGCTGCTGGCTTCGCTGCCGGCGCCGCGCAACGTCGAAAGCCTGGTTGGCCACGGCACGCGCGGTGGACTGCATCAGAAATTTCTCTTGATGCTGGCGTGGATCGCCAGTCTGTCGTTCGGCAGGCGCGCACGCGTCACTACGATTGTCGCCGTGCTGGTCGGTGCGTGGGCGCTGTTCGCCGCGCTGCATATCAAGATCGGCAATCCGGTCGAGGGCAGCAACCTGCTGTGGCCCGATTCGGAGTTCAACACCGCGATCGCGCAGATCAACCACAACTTTCCCGGCGTCAACACGCTGGAGATCGTGTTCGAGGCGAAAAACCAGAACGACCCCGACCGCGTCACCCACCAGGCCGAGATGATCCTGGCGATGCAGCAGCTGCAGCGGCTGATCGAGCACGCGCCGAATCCGCCACGCGCCACGCTGTCGTTCGGCGATTACCTGATGGAAGCGAACCGGCTCTTCTCCGGCGGCAATCCGAAATGGACGCCATTGGATAACGACAACCGCGCAGTGAATGCGGCTGCCAACGCGGTGATGGTGGGCAGCAGCCCGAAGGCGTATTCCAACGTCATCGATTTCAACCAGGAAAACGGCACCGTCTCGCTCTGGTACAAGGATAACAAGCAGGGCACGGTGGACTCGGCGCTGGAACAGGCGAAGAAAGCCATCGCCATCGTCGGCGCCGATCACAAGACGTTCCGCATACGCCTGGGCACCGGGACCATTGCCTTGCAGCAGGCGATGAACAACGTGGTGCATCGCTATCACTGGCTGATTCTCGGCCTGTTGAACATCGTGATACTGCTGGGCTGCAGCTTTGCCTATCGATCGTTTGTCGCCGGCTTCATTCTTTTGATTCCGGTGAACTTCGCCAACTTCATCATCGTGGCCGGCATGCAGTTGATGGGCATCGGCCTGGATATCAATTCGCTGCTGGTGACGTGCGTCGGTATCGGCGTGGGTATCGATTACGGCATTTATCTCGTCTCGCGCATCTGCGAGGAATACCACGCGCAATCGCAGGACTGGGGACGCACGATCACCGCGTCGCTGACCACCACCGGCAAGGCGATCATGTTTACCGCGACGATCATGATGATCGGCATCCTGCCCTGGTATTTCCTGTCCAGCCTGAAATTCATGGCCGATATGGGCTTGCTGCTTGTTCTGACCATGCTGATCAACATGGTGCTCGCGCTGGTCCTGCTGCCGTTGCTGATCTGGCTGGTGAAACCCACCTTCGTCGGGCGCAAGGACCTTCTGGTGGGTGAGGAAATTGATCTCTCCGCTTATGTCGATGCGAATGACGCCGTCATCAGCGACGGAAGAACCAACGCACATCCCGAAACTTGTTAGCACCCGGCGACCACGTCGTCGGCAGCCTGTACGCGTACAACGGAGAAAGAAAATGCATATCAAAAAGTACGATGTGGATTACGGTCGCAGGGCGCTCATGCAGAAGGCCGCGGTGGGTGCAGCTGCCGGTGTGCTGATGCCGCTGTGGCCGCTGATCGGCAAGACCGCCGACGTCACCAAGGCGTACCCGGAAGAACTGCTGCACATCGAGGCCTATACCAAGGGCAAGATCAAACCGGGTGACGTGGTGACGGCGGACAACGTCGATGTGGTCAAGGACCTGCTCGATCCGGTGGCCTACATGCAGGTCAAGACGATGGGTCGACGTATCCATATCGTCGCTTCGACCACCGACGTGACCAAGTTGTATTCGCATGATTATCTCGAAGCGACCCTGCGCAACAAGGGACGCGCGATCATCGGGCCGGACGGCAATATCTACGACAAGACCGCCGGCACGCCGTGGATTGGTGGCAATCCGTTCCCCGAGGTGAAGGACGGCATCGAGGCCACGGCCAACCTTACGCTGAGTTGGGGGCGCCACGACTTTTCGCAGTACGCGGTACGCGACTGGGATATTTCGCCGGCCGGCGACATCGTCTACAACTACGACTTCGTCTGGACCGAGCTGAATACCAACGCCCGGATTGACGGCAAGACCTGGAACGACAAGAAGGATCTGCTGCGCTATCAATCGGTGTTTTTTACCTCGCCGCAGGATTCGGCGGGCACGGCGTTCCTCAATACCTGGGATTACGACCAGCGCAAGTTCCCCGGCCTGAAAGGCTATTTGCCGGCGTTCCGTCGCGTGCGCGAATTTCCGACCAATCAGCGTTTCGAACCGTTGGTGCCCGGCATCCAGCTCTTTCTTTCCGATGCGTGGGCGGCGGGCGATCCGATGCTGACCTGGGGCAATTACAAGATCGTCGATCGCAAGCCGATGCTGGCGTCGATCGGCGGGCGCAATTTCATGGGTGGCTACAACGACAACTGGGAGCGCCCGGTACACGGCGGTCCCAAGGGCCTGAGCTTCCACGACACGTATATGGAACTGGTGCCGGAGACCATCGTGGTCGATGCCGAGCCTACCGGCTATCCACGCGCGCCGGTCAGCAAAAAGCGCACCTGGATTGATGTGCGCAACGGCATGTATATCGCCTACAACACCTACGACCGCCGCGGTGAGATTTGGAAGACCTTTGAGCCGGAATACTCGCTGTACTCGAACGACAAGGCGACGGTTAACGACGCCAACGGTCACCCGATCTGGTCATGGGTCGGCGTTATCGCGCATGACATCCAGACTAACCGTATCAGCCGCTTCGTCCAGGCCAAAGAAGTGAAGGGTGGCTACAAGAGCAACTGGAATGAGACGGCGGACGCGTACAACAAGTTCCTTACCGTGCAGGCCATGCAGCGTCTGGGTACAGGCTGAGTCATGCGCCCGCGTTCAACCATGGCGATCTTTTTCGCCGGCGCGATGTGCGCCACGGTGGCGGCAGCCGACGCCGGCAGCATCGAAAGCCTCAACACGGGTAGCGCGCACGAAGCGCTGTTCTCCGTTGCCTTGTCGGGTCATGCCGGCGTGGCGGTCGGCGCCGCCGGACAGCTGCTGGAGAGCGCTGATGCGGGCGCGCACTGGAGGCCGACGACGGTTCCCACCGATCAGGCGTTGCTCGGCGTGGACGTCAACGCCGGGCGCGCCATCGCGGTCGGTCAGGCCGGGGTGATTCTGGTCAAGGGGGCCGACGGCAAGTGGACCCGCAGCGCCACAGATTCGACAGCGCGTTTATTCGCAGTGCACGTCAATGCCGCAGGGTTGGCTGTCGCGGTAGGCGCGTTTGGCGCGGTGCTGGAATCGAAAGACGGGGGCAAGAGCTGGACCTCGGTGTCACCGAAATGGGACAGCTTCACCGACGGTGACGAACCGCATCTGTACGGCGTCGATGTGGCCGACGATGGGGTGATTACGCTGGCCGGCGAGTTTGGCCTGATCCTGCGCAGCACCGATGCCGGTGCGAGCTGGACAGCCTTGCACAAGGGTGACACCTCGCTGTTCGGACTCGACCTGCGCAAGGACGGCAACGGCTATGCGGTCGGCCAGGATGGCACGGTGCTGAAGACCGCTGATCGCGGTGCCACCTGGCAAACGGTCAATGTAGGCACCACGGCGAATTTGCTGAGCGTCGCATCGAGTGAAAGCGGCACGGTTTACATCACCGGCATGCACGAACTGCTCAGCAGTACTGACAACGGCACGACGTGGCAGCACCGGGCAGCTGAGACAAGCGCGGAGCCGTGGCATGCCGGTATCGCAATGATTGGGGAATCAACGAATGCGATTGCGGTAGGGGATTTTGGTCAGATCGTGCGACTGGAAAAGTAAGCAGGCAAACGTCCGCGCATCGAATTGCGCTTAAACGCAGCAAACGCTGACGCCCGTTGGCAGAGCTGCACGGGGAGGGGATTATGAAATCAGTCAGATGGAAAAATTTGTCCATTGGGCTATTGGCCATGTCGATCGCGCAAGCGGTATACGCGACGGACAACGATCCACAGACGGCTCCCGCCAGCGGAGTTGAAACAACGACCGAAGGATCGTCGTCATCCAGCTCCAGCGACACACAGATCAACGGCTTCATTCGTTCGGAAACGGCGTTTAACTTTGGTGGAACCAGCCCTTTCAATCAGCAGGGAAATATCTATAACGGCGTAGCGGTGCAACGAAACAGCCCGATCGCCAGCGATACGGTGGTTCGCGCACCGGCTAAAAATGGCGATGAGACCCTCAATCTGCAGCTATTTCGCGGTGAGGTTGATTCCGTCACCCATTTCAACAGCGATCTTTCGCTGGTAGCCAAACTGCGTGCGGTGTTCGATCCCGGCTGGTACGACGAGTTCAATCCGGGTTCGGTCAACAGTCATGCGACGGGCTCGGTCTACGGCGACCCCAACTACTTCCGATACAACGTGCAGGGTGTGGGTCGACCGAATCCGCTGGAGTGGACCGGCAGCAAATACATGATCGACCTGCCGTCGCTGTTTATGGAATACAACCATGGCGCATTCGATCTGCGTGTGGGTAACCAGCAGATCGCCTGGGGCCAGGCGCTGTTCTTCCGCGTGCTCGATGTGCCCGATGGCCTGGACTACCGTCGGCACTCGATTCTCGATTACGACCCCGAGGAATATTCGGACAAGCGCGTGCCGGCATTGGGTATTCGAGCCTCATATCAGTTCCAGGACAACTGGCTGATCGATGGCTACGCGCAGAAGTTTCAGCCCACCATCAACAGCAACGCAAACACACCGTATAACCAGATTCCTTCGCAATTTACCGTCGTCGACAAGTACGCCAATTACGATGACAAGATCGACTTTGGTTTTCGCGTCAAGGGCGAAGTGGGCGATGTGGGCGTGCAGGGCATTTACTCGCATCGCTACAACCCCGACGGCGTTTATCGCTGGACGCAGTCCGGGGTGGATCGGGATATCCCGGGTCTGCCGGGGTCCGGTCAACTGCTGGCGTGCACACCGTTCGAAGTGGACCCAACCGGCGTAGCCTCCGCAGCAGAGTGGAATGACTATGCGGCGCAGGCGCGCCTCAATGGCCTGGGTGGATTCAACAAGGCGGTCAGCGACTTTTCCTGCGCCGGCAAACTCGGCGCCGTCGTGGCACCCAACCTGGCGGTTGAAAAAGCCGAACTCGATCAGTTCTTTCAACTCGCGGGCGGCCTGCTCACCGGCAAGAGTGCAGGCGGACTGCGCGGCTGGATCGAGCGCGACTACAAAGCCGAAGACGATTTCGGCGGTGGCCTGAGTTACACAACGAGCGGAAAGCCAGGCTCCCTGACCGATCAGCTGATCATCAACTGGGAAGTTCTGTACACGCCGAATCGAACTTTCACGTCGCCGGATCTTGGACAGAATTTCCTCAAGACCAACGAATGGACGTCCGACGTCACGTTCGAAAAATACCAGCGCTTCTTCGATTCTTTTCCGGCCACCTATCTCGTCGCCGAGTTTATGTACAAGTCGAAAAGCGACCTGTTTGGCCGGTATATCGGCGGCATGAACGGCACGCCGGACTCACCGGCTACCGGCTACGGCGGAGGCTTCAAGGCGGTGGCGCTGGCCTTGCAACAGCCGTTTCCAAACCTGATCTGGCGTGCGGATTTTTCGCTGCTGTACGACCTGCAAGGCGGCGTGCTGGTGCAGCCGGCCGTTCGCTGGAAGCCGAACGGCAAGTTCGATGCGGAAATTTTTTACAACTACGCCAACGGTCATCTGGGCGGCAATCCCAACAGCAACATCATCGGCGGCATCAATTACGTGCGGGAGCTGGCGATTCGTCTGTCTTACCAGTTCTGAATAGACCGTTGCACAACCCGGGTATGGAGCGATCGTGATAGCGGAAGGCGAGCATCTGTGGGACCCGCGCCCTGACTTCAAGAACGCCAGCAACGTGATGCGTTACATCGCTTGGCTGGCTGAGGAAAAGGGTCTGGCGTTTTCGGACTACAACGCGTTGTGGCAGTGGTCCGTCAAAGATATCGAAGGCTTCTGGGAATCGATCTGGGAGTATTTTCGGCTGCATTCGATAACGCCTTACACGCAGGTGCTCGATACCCGCGCCATGCCGGGCGGAAAATGGTTTGAAGGCAGTCGCGTCAACTATGCCGAACATCTTTTGCGCTTTGAAACGGTCACGCCGAAAAAGACCGCGCTGCATTATTCCTCCGAGCTGCATCCGCCGGCCACGATGAGCTGGTCGCAGCTTGGCGGCAGCGTGCGCTTGCTGGCGACACGTTTGCGCGCGCTCGGCATCACGCCGGGCGACCGCGTTGTCTCCTATCTGCCGAACGTGCCGGAGACGGTGATTGCCATGATGGCGACCGTTTCCATCGGCGCGATCTGGTCGGCGGCGGCGCCGGAGTTTGGCGTCAAGACCGTGATCGAACGGTTTGCCCAGATTCAACCGAAGATTCTCTTTGCCGGCGACGGTTATCGCTTTGCCGGCAAGGATTACAGCCGCAGTGCGGAAGTACAGGCCATCGTCGCTGGCCTGCCGACGCTGCAGCACGTGGTGTGGTTGCCCTATCTTTTGGACGACCAGCAGGCGCCGGTATTTGCCTCGCTGGATTCAACCAAAGCGGTGTCGATCTGGAACGACCTGCTGCAGGGCGCGCCGATCGCACCGGCCGATTTCCGCTACGAATACGTCGAGCACGATCATCCGCTGTGGGTGGTGTTTTCATCCGGTACCACCGGCCTGCCCAAGGCTATCGTGCATAGCCATGTCGGCACCCTGGTCGAGCACTCCAAGTTGATGGCCTTCCATCTGAATCTGACCTCGGATTCGACGATGTGCTTCTATACCACCACCGGCTGGATGATGTGGAACCTGCTGGTGTCGGCGCTGCTGGCCGGCAGCGCGATCATTCTGTACGACGGCAGCCCGACGCATCCGGAAGTGGATTTTCTGTGGCAGCTTGCCGCGCAGACCGGCGCCACCAATATGGGTGCCAGCCCGACCTTCGTGCAGATGATGGTGAAGGCAGGAGCCAATCCTGGCGAGAAGTACGATCTTTCGAGGCTCGATTCGATTCTCGTGGCCGGTGCGCCAAGCACGCCGGAAACCTTCGAGTGGTTTTACAGCCACGTCAAGAAAGACTTGTGGGTCACCTCGCAATCCGGCGGCACGGAAATCTGCAGCGGCTTCGTCGGAGCCTCGCCTACGCTGCCGGTGTACGCCGGAGAAATCCAGGCGCGCATGCTGGGTATGGACGTGCATGCGTGGAGCGACGACGGCCGCGAACTGTTCGATGAAGTCGGCGAGCTGGTGGTGACCAGCCCGTTCCCGTCGATGCCGATCAAGCTGTGGAATGATGCCGAAGGCAAGCGCTACCACGAAGCGTATTTCGACGTGTTTCCCGGCGTGTGGCGGCACGGTGATTTCATCAAGATCAACCATCGCGGCGGCTGCTATATCTACGGTCGCTCCGACTCCACTTTGAATCGCCACGGTGTGCGCATCGGCACGGCCGAGGTCTATCGCGCGATCGAGCTGGTGCCCGAGGTCGCCGATAGCCTGGTCGTCTGCTGCGAGCTGCCGGGCGGCAAGTATTTCATGCCGATGTTCGTCCGGCTGAAGCCGAACGTCATGCTTGATGATGCGCTGATCGGGCGCATCAACAGTGTGCTGCGCGAAGAGTGCAGCCCGCGCCACGTGCCCGATCGCATCTACGCGATCGAACAGATTCCGTACACGCTCACCGGCAAGAAGATGGAAGTGCCGGTGCGCAAGATCCTGATGGGCTGGCCGCTGGAGAAGGCCGCCAGCCGCGACGCGATGACAAACCCAGCGTCCATCGACTGGTTTGTCACCTTCGCCAATGAGTCGACCGACTACGTGTGGCGCGTGCCGGCGAAGGCACAGGAGGCGGCAGGATGAGGCAGATCCTCAGCGGCCGTGAATTCGCGCGACGTCGCTTTCTCGACAAAGTCGCACACGGCGTTGTCGCGGCCGGCCTGTTGATGCCGCTCGCTGATGCCCTGGCCGCGGGCGGCGACATGGCGCAGGCCTACCCCGAGGATCTGCTGTCGATCGAAAGCTATACGCACAGAGCCATCGGCACCGGTGACGATATCACGGCCGCAAATGTCGATAAGGTCAGGGACCTGCTCGAGCCGATCAAATACCAGCAGATCGCAAAAATGGGCCGTCGTCTGCGCGTGGTGAAAACCACCACCGACATGACGCGTCTCAGCCCCTGGGAATACATCCAGGCCACGGCGCGCAATCGCGGCCAAGCAAAAATCGATGACAAGGGCAACGTCGTCACCACCGACGGCAAGCCGTGGATCGGTGGCAATCCCTTTCCCGATCCCAAGACGGCGATCGAACTGTTTGCCGGCCTGACGTTGAGCTGGGGCCGGCATGACGCCTCGTTTTACGCGATCAAGGAATACGATCTCGATGTCGACGGCAAGGTCGAGTTCGAGTACGAATCGGGCTGGGCTGAGCTCTCCTCGGTGGCGCGCGTCAGCCTTGAGCCGAAGCCGTATTGGCCCGGTCACGAAGACATGCTGCGCTATCAGTCGCTTTTTTTTGTCACACCGCAGAATGCCAAAGGCACCTCGTTTCTCAACTTGTGGTCCTACGACCAGAGCACGATTCCCAAACTCTACGGCTACCTGCCGGAGTTCCGTCGCATCCGCGAGTTTCCGGCCAATCAGCGCTTCGAGCCGCTGATCCCCGGCTCGACCTTGTATCTGTCCGATGCCTGGGCCGCGGGCGATCCGCTCAACACCTGGGGCAACTACCGCATCGTCGGGCGCGGCCCATGTCTGGCCGCGATCTCCGACAACTGGAACGGCGCGCACGCCAATTGGGAACACAAAACCCACGGCGGCCCGAAAGGGCAGACGTTCTGGGATACCAATGTCGAACTGGTACCCGAAGCCATCATTGTCGAGGCCGAGCCCATCCGCTTTCCGCGCGCGCCGGTGAGCAAAAAGCGCGTATGGATCGATGCGCGCACGCTGCTGCCAATCGCCATGGTCTCCTACGACCGCCGCGGCGAACCGTATCGCTCGTTTGACGGCGCGTATGCGCTGTACGAAAGCGGCGACAAGCGCTTCATGGATGGCGCGCATCCGTACTGGTCCTGGGCCCATGTGCATGCGTTCGACGTGCAGAGCGGGCGCATGTCGCGCCTGGAGCAGGTGCGCAGCATTTCCGGTGGCCACATCACCAGCGTCAACGACGCCTCGATCTACGAACGCTATCTGACGCCGGCCGCGCTGATGCGGCTCGGCAACGCATGAGCAGGGAATCCTTCATATGACCATGTCCAACGATGCCCTCGCGGCCAGCGCCCCCGTTCAAGCTGAAACCCGATCCGCACCGGCTCCTGTTGCAACCGGGCGGCTGATCAATATCGACAACGGCGGTACGCTCACCGACATCTGCGTGATCGACGGCGACACGGTATATCGCACCAAGACGCTGACCACGCCATACGATTTGTCGACCTGTTTCTTCGAAGGGTTGAAAAAAGCGTCGCGTGTGATCTATGGCAAGGAGGACCTGCAGGCGCTGCTGCTGTCGACCGAATACATACGCTATTCGACCACCCAGGGCACGAATGCGCTGGTCGAGCGCAAGGGGCCGCGGCTGGGGCTGATTCTCGGCGAAGGCATCTCGCGTGAAGCCGTGTTTGCCTCGTCCGAGGCGGCCAGCCTTTCGCGCGATCTGATCGGCAGCCGGGTCGAAGTGCTTGGTGCGGGCCTCGATGAGGACGCCGCAGCCGAAGCCGCGGTTCGCGCGGTCAACGCGCTGGCGTCGGCCGGTGCCAATCGTCTCGTGGTGGCTTTTGGCGGGTCCGATCATCCAAAACATGAGGCGGCGCTGAAACGCCTGCTGTTGCGCAAATTCCCGCCGCACCTGCTCGGTGCGTTGCCTATCCTCTATTCGCACGAAGTCATCGACGATCAGGACGATGCGCGGCGCACCTGGACGGCTTTGCTCAACGCCTTTCTGCATCCGGCGATGGAGCGCTTCCTCTACGGTGCCGAGCACAAGCTGCGTGAACACAAGACGCGCCATCCGCTGCTGATCTTCCGCAACGACGGGCAGTCGGCCCGCGTCGCCAAGACCATCGCCATCAAGACGTATAGTTCCGGCCCGCGCGGCGGTGCCGAGGGCGCGCGTGCATTGGCCGATCACTATGGTTTCAAGCAGCTGCTGTCGATGGACGTGGGCGGCACCACCACCGATATCGGCATGGTCGACAACGGCGTGGTGCGCACGCATCGGCGTGGCGTGATCGAAGGCGTTCCGACCTCGTTCGCATTATGCGATGTGGTCAGTGTCGGCGTGGGTGGCAGCTCGATCATCAAGGCCGACGCCGGCAAGATCGTCGTGGGTCCCGAAAGCGTGGGCAGCGCGCCGGGGCCGGCCTGCTTCGGGCTTGGCGGACAGCTGGCCACGATCACCGATGCGTTCGTATCGGGTGGCCTGCTGGATCCGGCCTCGTTCTTCGGTGGCGAGATGACGCTCGATGTGGAAAGGGCACGTGCCGCGATCAGGGCGGCCGTCGGCGAGCCGCTGGGTCTTGCGGACGAGGCAGCGGTGCAGGCGATGGAAGCGGCCTGGGTGGCCAAGATCGTCGGCAATCTCAAACACTACGCGGCCATCGGCGCGGATACGACGATGGCCGCGTTTGGCGGCGGCGGTCCGCTGGTCGTGTGCAAGGTAGCCGAGGCGGCCGGCGTATCGCAGGTGATCATTCCCGGTCTGGCCGCGGTGTTCTCGGCCTTTGGCCTGGGCTTCTCCGATATTGGTCACACCTATGAGGCGCCGCTCAACGGTGCGGACGATGCGGCGCTGGCAAGCTGCCGCACCGAGCTTACGGAACGCGCGCGTCGCGGCATGTACGCCGAATCCGCCGAGCTGGACGATTGCCGTGTGACGGCATCGCTGCTTGTCGCGAAGGGCGACGACGAAACCGTCCACGGGATCGATGGGCAGTCGCTGCCGCGCGATTTGCCGAAGGATGCGCGCCTGTCGCTGCGCATCGAGGTGGTCAAGCCGGTGACCCAGCCGACTCTATCCGGCCGCTTTGGCGGCGTAACCCATGCCGCTGTCAGCCACGCCAAACGCCGCTGCCTGCTCGACGGTGCCTGGCAGGAGCTGCCGGTGTATCGCGCTGAAGAACAAACCGCCGGCGCGAGTGCCAGCGGTCCGGCCGTGTTGGAGGAAGCGTTCTACACCTGCCGCATCGAGACCGGCTGGCGCTTCGAGTTCAACGCGGCCGGCGACATCCTGCTGCGCCGCTTCGCTTCCTGATTGCCTGTCTCCCGTCGACCGCCGCACGAGAAGCCACGATGAATGTCCTTATCACTGAATACCTGCGCATCAACCTCGATACCGAAATGTGGGAGTGCCGGCGATGTGGCCACAAGCACATCGGCGCGCGCGAAAACTACAAGCGCGGTCTGCTCGTGCACGACCGCGATCCGCGCGAAATCCACAAGCCACTCCTGGATACCAAGCTTTACGCACGCACCTATTCACCCGATCCCACCTGGTGCCGCATTCTCGAGTACTACTGCAGCGCCTGCGGCACGATGGTCGAAGCCGAATACCTGCCGCCCGGCCATCCGCCGCTGCACGATATCGAACTCGATATCGACGCGCTGAAGTCGCAGTGGAAGGACCGCAAGGAAGTCACCGAGCCGGCGATCGGTCCTGACCTGGCGCTGGAGAAAGTCCGCTTCGGTCGGACGCTGCATGAGGGTCACGGACACGGGCACACGCCTTCGGCGTCTGCCTCGCGGAGCGAACCATGAAACGTGTCTCCGTCGATATTGGCGGCACCTTCACCGACTGTTTCGTGGCCTGGGGCACGCAGTACGTTGAAGGCAAGGCGCTGACCACGCATCACAACCTCGCGCTGGGATTCAACGAAGCGCTGAGCGATGCATGCAACCAACTGGACGTGCAGACGTCGCGACTGCTGTCCGAAGTTGACTCTGTGCGATACGCCACCACGCTGGGTACGAATGCGCTGATCGAGCGCAAGGGTCCTCGCATCGGCCTGCTGGTTACATCCGGCTTCAAGAGCACGATTCCGCTATCGCGTGCGCGCGGCTACGGCGAGGGCTTGCCGGAAAGCGCGCAAATGGACATACCCAACGCACAGCGGCCGCAGCCGATCGTACCCATTCCGATGATTCGCGAAGTGCGTGAGCGCGTCGATTATCTCGGCGAAATCTTCTGGGCGCTGGACGAGGACGACGTGCGCCAGCGGATTCGCGAATTGGTTGACGCCGGCGCCGAGGCGCTGGTGGTGATGTTCACCAATAGCGTCGTCAACAACACGCATGAGCTGCGCGTGCGCGAGATTTTTCTGGAGGAATACCCGGGCCATCTGCTTGGCGCGATTCCGATTCTGCTGTCGCATCAGGTCGCCGGCCGCAAGGGTGAATACGCCCGTGGCACCTCCACCATCATGGATGCGTTTCTGCATCAGACGATGTACCACGGCCTCGGCACACTGGAGTTGAACCTGCGCGCGCAGGGCTACGACAAGCCGATGCTGGTCAGCCACAACTCCGGCGGCATGGCCCAGCTCAATTCCACCGATGCGCTGCAGACGGTGCATTCCGGCCCCGTTTCCGGCGTTGCTGCCAGCGAGCATCTCGCCGCTGCCGCCGAGCTCGGCAACGTGGTGGCGACCGACATGGGTGGCACCAGCTTCGATATCGGCATCGTCGATCAGGGCGGCGTCAAACACTACGACTTCAACCCGGTGATCGATCGCTGGCTGGTGTCGATTCCGATGGTGCATCTGGTCACGCTCGGTGCGGGCGGCGGATCGATCGCACGCTTCGACCGCCTGTTCGGCTCGATCGAGATCGGACCGCAGTCGGCCGGTTCCGATCCCGGCCCGGCCTGCTACGACCGCGGCGGACTCAAGCCGACGGTGACCGATGCCGATCTGGTGCTGGGTTATCTCGATCCGACAAATTACGCCAATGGTCGCATCCCGCTCAACCCGAAGCGTGCGAAGCAGGCGATCGAGGACACGCTATGCGACGAGCTGGACCTCAGCGTGGCCGAGACGGCCAAGCTGATCAAGCGCAATGTCGATGCCAGCATGGCTAACGGCATCGCCACCGAGCTGCGCACGCGCGGCTACGAGCCTCGCGATTTCACCATCCTCGCGTACGGCGGCAACGGTCCGCTGCACGCCTGCGGCATTGCCGACGCGCTGGGGGCCAAAAAGATTCTGGCACCCCCGTATTCGTCGACGTTCTCCGCCTGCGGTGCCGGTAACGTCAACCAGATGCACATCCACGAGATGAGCACCTGGACCGTGCTGTTCAATGCCGCTTACAAGGCGTTCTTCAACGACTACGACACGTTCAATCGCGACGTCGAGGAGCTGGAGCGGCGCGGTCGCGAAGACCTTTTGCGCCAGGGCATGACCTCAGAGCAGATCCGCTATCGGCTCGAACTGGACATGCGCTATGGCAACCAGCGTGTACAGACCGCGGTGATCACCGACCTCAACCGGCTGCACTCGCAGAAAGACGTGCTCGATCTGATGGATCAGTTCCACAAGAGCTACGGTGCGCGCTTCGGCGAAGGCAGCCAGTCGCCCGAGACCGGCGTGCGCATCAACACCGTTCGCGTGTGCTCCTACGTCGACCAGCCGAAGGTAACTTTCGCCAAGCTGCGGATCAGCGACAAGCCGCTGCCGCCACCGCCGCCGACATCAACGCGCGAGTGCCATTTCGTCGGCAACGACAAGCCGCTGGCCACACCGATCTACGGCGACGACGCGCTCGCCGAGGGCACGCAGATCGAGGGCCCGGCCATCGTCACCACGCGAGCCACAACGTATCTGGTCGATCCGGGCTGGACCTATCACGCCGCCGCGCAGGGCGGCGTCTGGTTTATCAAGCAATAACCGAATGCGTATCGAAGAATTCAGGAGCACGACCATGCATGACAAGGTCTCCAAAGAAGAGCAGGTGCTGCTCGACAAGTTTCTCGCCGACAACACAATGTTTCTGGGCCCCGATCCCGAAATCATGCGCAACCACACTTTATCGGCGCGCTCGCCGATCGAGGACGCCGCGCTGAAAAAGGGCCTGGACACGCACGAGGTGCATCACATCCGCGGACTGCTCAATGCTGCGCTGTCCGAGTCTTTCACCATGATCAACCAGATGGGTGCGGCGCCTGGCGCCAAGTGGGGCGATCTGGTCACCGGTGTGTTCACCGCGCAGGGCGATCTGGCGATGATCGCGCCGCACGGCATCATCGCGTTCGCCGCCTGCTGCTTCTATCCGATCCGCTTCATCAACAAATACTGGACCAACGACCCGACCGTCGGCGTGAGAGACGGAGACGGCTTCATCCACAACGACGCGCGCTACGGCGGCGTGCACAACACCGACCAGTCGATGATGATGCCGGTGTTCTTCAAGGGTGAACTGGTGTGCTGGGTATCGGGCACGATCCACGAAGGCGAAAACGGCGCCTGCGAGCCGGGCGGCATGCCGGCCGCGGCCGAGAGCAAGTACGACGAAGGCATCAAGATGTCGCCGTTCAAGGTGGTTGAGAATTTCCACCTCAAGCGCGACTTGGTGACCTTTCTGCAGAACTCAGTGCGCGATCCGAAGCTGCAGCTGGAAGACATGAAGGTGAAGCTGCATTCGGTGATGCGGCTGCGCGAGCGCGTGCTCGGTATCTTTGAGCAGTTCGGTCGCGATACGGTGATGGGCACGCTGCGCATGCACCTGGAAGATACCGAAACCGAGATGCGCAGGCGTATCGCCGAGATGCCCGACGGCACCACGCGCGTGCTGCAGTTCATGGATTCGACCCTGCGAGAAAGCGCGATGCAGAAAGTCTCGCTGGCGATCACCGTGAAGGGCGACAGGCTGATCATGGATTTCCGCGGTACGTCGCCGCAGTTCATGAATCGCGCGGTCAATACCAATATCGCTTCGTTCAAGGCGGCGCTGTGTACCGGCCTGCTGCAGAACATTTGGCCCGACCTGCCGCACTCGATGGCCGTGCTGTCGCCGATCGAGGTGATCAGCGATCGCAATTCGATCATCGACGCCGAAGGCGAGATGCCGCAGGCGATGAGCCTGATGCCGATGTTCAAGGGCTGCGTGGTGTGGACCATCCCGATGAACAAGTTCAACTACAGCGTGCCGACCAAATACTCGGCGTGCATCGCCTCGCAGTACGACCAGGCGGCCACCTTCATCTACGGCGGCCTGACCCAGCACGGCGACGTTACCGGCAACTTCTGCGCCGACATCAACGGCATGGGCCAGGGCGCGCGCAGCCATGCCGACGGCGAGCATTCGGTGGCGCCGGTGTTTGGTTTCATGGCCGATTCGGGCGAGCATGAAATCAACGAGGAGGACACGCCGATCATCCGGCTCGGCGCGCAGCGTCTGGCCAGGGACCGCGTTGGCTGGGGCAAATATCGCGCCGGCCTGGGTTACGAGCAGATAGCCACCGCGCGCGGCTCGGCGATGTGGGGTTTCATGACCGGCTGCGAGGGCTCGAAGTTTCCCTCGGCTCAGGGTCTGTTTGGTGGCTATTCGTGCCCGTCCTACCAGCTCATGAAGATCAAGGGCATCAACATCTTCGCCGAGTTGAAAAAGAACCCGAGGGTCGTCGAGGTGTTCGACATCGTCGAGCTGATGAACAAGCGCCCGATTCCCGGCGGCCATTACACCAGCAACGACATGGGCATGACTTTCGAGCTGTGCAACGAGGGCGAGATCTACATGATCTGCCAGGGCTCGGGTGGTGGCTACGGCGACGTGCTGGAGCGCGAACCCGAAGCGGTGATGAAAGATCTTGAAGAAGACCTGATGTCGCACGAGAACGCGCGCGATATCTACAAGGTGGTTTACGACGAGTCCAGCCTCACCGTCGATGTGCAGGCGACCAAGGATCTGCGTGCGGCCTATCGCCAGCAGCGCATCGCACGCGGCAAGCCCTTCGATGAATTCTGCGCCGCCTGGGTCACGCCGGAACCACCGACGCACCTGCCGTACTTCGGCAGCTGGGACGACAACACGCGCATCTACGCCAGTACGGCAGGCCAGCGCATCTGCATGGATGCGGACAAGCTGCAGGGCGCTTTCATGCTCAATCCGAAAGACCTGCGCATCGCCGAGCTTGAGGGCGAACTGCAGCGACTGCGCGAAAAAAGCTGAAGCGGTTTCCCATCACTCGCAATAAATAAGGCTGGATCATGCACGACTATTCAAAAGCATTTCGGCTCGATGGCAAGGTAGCCCTGGTCAGCGGCGCCGCCGGTGGGCTAGGTTCTGAAATGGCCCTTGCGCTGGCCTCGCAAGGCGCCAAGGTGCTGGTGACAGACATGGCCGACGGTGGCGGTCGCGCCACGGTGGAGTCCATCACCAAAGCGGGTGGCACCGCTGAAGCGTTCGTGCATAACGTTACCGACGAAGCGCAGTGGGAGGCCTCGGTGAGCAAGGCCGTCGCGCACTTCGGCGGGTTGGACATCGTGGTCAACAACGCCGGCATCGAGACCGCCGCATTGCTGGCGCAGTGCACGGTGGAGGACTTTCGCCACGTGCTCGATGTCAATGTGACCGGCACCTTTCTCGGCATCAAGCACGCAGTGCGAGCGATGTCGCCGGGCGGTAGGGCGGGCAAGGGCGGTTCGATCATCAACATGTCCTCGGTTGCCGGCCTCATGGGCGTGACGGCGCATGCGGCGTATTGCGCCTCCAAGGGTGCGGTGCGTCTGTTGAGCAAATCAGCGGCGGTCGAATGTGCGGCGCTGGGCACCGGCATTCGCGTCAACTCGATCCACCCCGCGATCGTGCCGACGGCCATGGGCAAAGGCTTGCTGCAGAACTTCGTTGATCTGGGTCTGGCGCCGGACTATGCGGCTGCAGAAGCCGCGATTCTCGCGCTGCATCCCAGCGGTTTCGGCGAACCCAGTGATGTGGCCGGCGCCGTGCTCTATCTGGCATCCGATCTGGCCAAGTGGGTGACCGGCGCCGAGCTGTCCGTCGATGGCGGCGCGGCTGCGGCCTGAGCCATGGGCAGACTTGTCGACGCCATAGCATCGCCCACCACACCGCTGGTGTGGCTGGATAGTGATGCCTATGCGTCGCGCCTGTTTGCAACGCTGCCACCGTGGCTTGACGTTGCGGGTCTGGTTGGCTGGCGGCGCAAGGCGCAGGGGCTACTGCGATCGGACGTAGTCACGCTGCCGATTGAGGACGTGTGCTCGGTGTGGCTCGAAGCGAACATCACGCTCGCGCAGGAGATGCTGATGAAGCAGCGCAACCTGTATCCGTTGAAAACCCTGCTGGCCGACTCCGCACTACGCGCGCACTTGGCCGGGCTTGCGCGAGCGATTCGACAGAGTTTCAGTGAGCTTCCATTGGTGCTGGTTACGCCTTCACCAAGAGCATGGATAGGCGCGGCGCACGCGGCGGTCCATGCGACGGGCGACGCCATCGAAGTCGACGACGATGATGCCGACTCTGCAGCGGTTTATGTGGCGGATTTTCTACGCGCGTTTGCGGATTGCCATATCGATGCGCTGCTGCTTGATGAAACCCGCGTAACGCAGCCCGCGTCGTCAGCGTCGCTCGCGCCGTATCAGGCCGTACTGAATGTCGCTGCCCACTATCGCTGGGATGTCGGGATGAAGCTCGCGATGCCTTCCAGCAGTGAGCTGGCGAGCGCTGGCGTTTCGTTCGTGATTTCGCCGGAGCCTAGCGATGTCATTAGCGGCACTTCAGTCGATGCTTTTTTCTGGTCGGGCCACGCGCCTTCACCGCGGCCATCGAAGGGTTTTCGTCATGCCGACATACCGGCGGCATTATCGCCCGAAGTGGCGCTTGAACGCGTCGCCGTTCTGCGCGCGGCCGGATGAGGACCGCATTGATGTTTTCCTACACGATGGAACATATCTTCTCCTACACCGCCGGTTTGCAGCCGCCGCAAATCATCGGACCCGTGCCCGAGGGTATTCGAGCGAACTGGTACATCACCGGTGGCGAGGTGAGCGGGCCAAAGCTGCGCGGTTGCCTGCGCGCGGAAGGCGCGGATTTTTTCACGCTGCGTCCGGATGGCATCGGCGTGGTTGATGTGCGCACCGTGATCGAAACCCACGATGGCGCACTGATCTACGTGTTCTATGAGGGCATCGGCGATCTGGGCATTGACGGTTACGCCAACCTGATGCGCGGCGAACTGCCGCCGTCATTGCCGCTGACCACCTCGCCACAGATGCGATGCGCGCATCCCGATTATCAATGGGTGCAGCGGCTGCACTGCGTCGGTGTGGGCGCGGTTGATCTGCGCAACTTCACCGTGGCGTACGACGTGCACGCGGTGCGCCGATGAATAGCCGTCCAAACATTGTCCAGGAAGATCAGTATGAAACGCGTTGAAGGAAAAGTGTGTCTGGTCACCGGTGGCGCAAGGGGGTTGGGTCTCGCGGCCGCCGAGGCGCTGCTGGCAGAAGGCGCTTACGTAATGCTTGGCGATGTTGACGAGACCGTCGGTGCTGGCGAAGCAAAACGGCTCGGCGACAAGGCGGCATTTCTTGTCCACGACGTGACCAGCGAAGCCGCGTGGGCCACGGTGCTTGATGCGGTGGTTGCCAAATGGGGCCGGCTCGACGTGCTGGTGAACAACGCCGGCATTGGGCACTTCCTCGATGTCGAGGCACTCAGCCTGCAGCTGTGGAAGCGCACGCTGGACGTGAACCTGTCTGCCGCGTTTATCGGGACTAAGGCTGCCATTGCGCGCATGAAGGGCAGCGGCGGCTCGATCATCAATATCGCGTCGATCGAGGGTTTGGTTGGGGAAGCTACGCTGCCGGCGTACAACGCCAGCAAGGGCGGCATCCGGTTGTTGGGCAAGTCTGCCGCCATTCACTGCGCGCGCTCCGGTTACAACATTCGCGTCAACAACGTGTGCCCCGGCTTTGCCGAAACACAGATGGTCAGCGATGCGCTCGGCGCGCTGCCACCGGAAACGGCGCAGTACTTTGCCGCGGCCACGCTGGCGCGTATTCCCATGGGCCGTTTTGCCAAACCTTCCGAGATCGCGGCGGCCGTGCTGTTTCTTGCGTCGGACGAATCCAGCTACGTCACGGGTTCAGATCTCGTCATTGACGGCGGCCTCACCGCCTGACCGTTTTCAACCAAAGCTTTCTTTCATCAGGAGCGACACATGAGCAAGAAACCCGTTGTCATCTACGGCGTCACCGGTTACACGGGTCGCCTGGTCGCCGAATACCTGCGCGAATACCGTACGCCGTTCATTGCGGCGGGCCGCGACGCCAAGCGCATCCAGGAAGTGCTGGACAAGGTGCCCGGTATCGAAACGGCCGAATACGAAGTGGTCGAGGTAGCGCACACGGTCGAAGCGCTGACCGCGCTGTTCAAGGGCCGCAAGGTGATCTGCAATATGGTCGGGCCGTTCATGACGCTGGGTGACGAAGTGGTCGAGGCCAGCCACGCGGCCGGCTGCCACTACACCGATACTAACGGCGAGCAGAACTGGATGCTCGCCGCGCAGGAAAAATGGGGCGACAAGTTCGCCAAGAAAAACCTGCTGCTGGCACCGGGCATTGCGCAGATGTACACCACCGGCGAGATCGCGGCGAACATCTGCCTGGAAACCCCGGGACTCGATACGCTGGATATTTTGGTGCTGTGGAAAGGCTTTCCCACCTACGCGTCGACGCAGACGATTTTCACGATCCTGCAGGCCGACCATTTTTACCTGGAGCAGAACCAGTACGTGCAGTGGCCGGCTGTCGGCTCGTACGAAGTGGTGGTGCCGGGCCAGCATCAAACGGCGATGGCCTTGCAGTGGGGCGGCACAGCGCACCCGGTCTGGTTCAAGAACGATCCACGCGTTTCGACCGTCAAGGCGCTGGGCGGCGTGACGGACCGCACCGTGATGCAGGGCGTGGTGCAGATCACCCAGATGTACGAGGAAAAGATCAAGCCGCTGCCGCCGGCCGAGCGCGCCAAGGCGCTGTCGGATGTCGCGGCCAGCATGCAGGCCGGCATGCCACCGCGCGAAAACACACGCGTCAATACGTCCATCGATTCCGTCTATGCCAGCGGTCCGCTCGGGCGCGTGCACTGCGCGATTCATGGCATCTGCAATTACAAGCAGACCGGCCTGCTGCAGGCGTATGTGGCGTATCACCTGGTGCAGGCGCCGCCGTTGACGGTGGGCTTTGCGTCGGGCTGCCAGGCCTTTGGTCATCGTCAGCTGCTGGGTGTGCTGCGGAGCTTCGGGCTGGTCTCCGCACCCGTCATATCGGGTGATGTCAAAGCTTGATCAGATCAGGCCGGACGTTCAATGCAGCCCTCACGCCTTGCCGGTTACCGCCTGTCGATAACCGGAAGGTGTGGTGTTCAACAACCGCTGGAATACGCGAGTCATGTGGCTTTGATCCGAGAATCCGCTCTTGCACGCAATGTCCTTGATCGGCAAAGCCGTCTTGGCCAGCAGGTGCTGGGCGTAATTGACGCGACGCTGCACCACGTAAGTATGCGGCGGCATGCCGAAGCGGATCTTGAATTGACGCAGGAAATACGACGCGCTGGTGCGAGTGATGGCGGCCAATTCTTCCAGCGACAGCTGGGTGTCGAGGTTGGCTTCGACATACGCCTCGACCTGACGCGCCTGGACCGGCGACAGACCACTGCTGACGTCGCGCGACTGGTAACAGACGTTGGCGTAGTTGCGCAGCAGGTGCACGCAGATCTGGGTGGACACGGCATCGACGTAAAGCCGTCCGCCAAGATTCTCGTTCGCCGCTTCTTCGTTAATCGAGACAATGCTGCGGTTGAGTGCAAGGTCATCGGCGCGCAGGACATCCTTCAGATGGATGTCGGCAATGTCGCGATCCAGCACGTCGGAGCAGACCTTGGACAGCATCTGGTGAGTGAGATACAGGTGCACGACGTCGATGGGGGACTCCCAGTGCCAGTGCGATACGGCTGCACGGGTCATGACGGCAACGTCTCCCGGGCCCACCGTTTCGTGCCTGCTCGGACCTTCGATATGCCGCGTGATCTCCGTGGTGCCTTTGGTAAAAGCCACAATGGTGAAATCGCGCAGTGCAGGAATTTCCACGTCCATCGGCTCGTAGCGATACGAGCGAAGCGATACGTCATTCCAGTCCATGCGGTCGCTGGTCACCAGGACTTCACCCGGGACCCAGGTATTCAATCGTTCGGGTGGAATCAGATCGAGCATGAAACCTCACGGCCATCGTCGATGGCATCAGTAAAGGAATCGTATCGGCGGTTTTTCCCCCAACTGCCGATTGGTGCTCTGAGCAGACCCGTGGAACGGTTAGACACGCAGGGCCATCTCAGACCTGCAAATCGTGCGCGCATGCGGGCTCATCGGCAATGTGCAGTGCAACATCTTGCGCCGTCAAAAATCGCGAGTCATTCATCGATGAAGTCGCCGAGTTTGCCCTGATGAGCCTGAATGGAAAAACCTTGTTCATCAGTGGTGCCAGCCGCGGTATCGGGCTGGCCATTGCACTGCGTGCGGCGCGCGACGGGGCCAACATCGCCATTGCCGCCAAAACGGCGGAGCCGCACGCAAAACTGGCCGGAACTATCCATACCGCTGCGGCGCAGATCGAAGCCGCTGGGGGCCATGCGCTGCCGTTGATCGTCGACGTGCGCAGCGAGGACGAGGTCAACGTTGCCGTGGCGCGCACGGTGGCGGAGTTCGGCGGCATCGACATCCTGGTGAATAACGCCAGCGCGATAAGCCTCGCCGACACCGCGCACACCGAGATGAAACGCTACGATCTGATGCATGCTGTCAATACGCGTGGCACGTTTCTGTGTACCAAGGCAGCGTTAGCGCATCTGCGCCAGGCCGCCAATCCCCATGTGCTCAACCTGTCGCCGCCGCTGGACATGCAAGGCCGGTGGTTTGCACCGCATGTCGCCTACACGATCGCCAAGTTCGGCATGAGCCTGTGCACGCTGGGCCATGCCGAGGAATTCAGGGCGCTGGGCATCGCCGTCAATTCGCTGTGGCCGCTGACACCGATCGATACGGCCGCCGTGAGAACGGTGCTTCCCGAGATGGTGGGGACCAGTCGGTTACCCACCATCATGGCTGACGCCGCCCACGCGATTTTCTTGAAAGCATCGCGCGAGTTCAGCGGAAAGTTCTGCATCGATGAAGAAGTGCTTCGTGCCGAGGGCATGACGGACTTCTCTCGCTACGCGGTTCAGCCCGGGCAGCTATTGAGCGCCGACCTGTTCGTTCCCGACGACGTGGTCGCGCGATGGCGTCATCAGACCGTTGCCTGAAGCGCGCACATTCGTAACTTGAAAAAGCAGAGCCATCCAAATCAAGCAGAGGCACAGATCATGAATCGTCGCGTCAATGTCATCGGGGTCGGCATGACCAAATTCACCAAGCCCGGTGCCAGCCCCGAGTACTACGACATGGCCCGCGAGGCGGGAACGCTGGCGCTGGCCGATGCCGGCATTGCCTATACGGACATCCAGCAGGCTTATGTCGGTTACGTCTACGGCGACTCCACCTGCGGCCAGCGCGCGGTGTACGAGCTGGGGCTTACCGGCATCCCGGTGATCAACGTCAACAACAATTGCTCGACCGGCTCCACTGCGCTTTGGCTGGCACGGCAGGCGATCGAAAGCGGAGCGGCCGAATGCGTGCTGGTGCTGGGCTTTGAAAAAATGACGCCCGGTGCGCTGGGTTCCCACTTCCCCGATCGCGAGTCACCGCTCAACCTACATATCGACGTGGCCAATGCGCTGCAGGAGAAAACGCAGGCGCCACTCGCCGGCCGCATGTTCGGTGGAGCGGGGCGGGAGTATCAGCAAACGCACGGCACCCGGAAAGAGACGTTCGGCATGATTTCGGTCAAGGCGCGCGAGCATGCGAGCCGGAATCCGTATGCGCTGTTCAATGAAAAGCTGAGCCTCGATCAGGTAATGGCATCACCGGAGATCTTCGATCCGCTCACGCGTTTCCAGTGTTGTCCGCCAACCTGCGGTGCAGGCAGTGCCGTGCTGTGTGCGGACGATTTCGCCCGAAAACACGGCATCTCCCAGCCCGTTTATATTGCGGCGCAGTCGATGACTACGGATTACCCGAGCAGTTTTCAGCCACCGTCGATGATCAAGATGGTCGGCTACGACATGTCGAAGGAGGCCGCGCGGCAAGTTTATGAAGCCGCCGGCATCGGTCCGGATGAAGTGCAGGTTGTCGAGCTGCACGACTGCTTTACCGCCAACGAACTGCTGACCTACGAAGCGCTGGGCCTATGCCCGGACGGCGGCGCGGAGCAGTTCATCTGGGATGGCAACAACACGTATGGCGGCAAGGTCGTCACCAATCCATCAGGTGGCCTGCTGTCGAAAGGCCACCCGCTTGGCGCCACCGGCCTGGCGCAATGCACGGAGCTGGTCTGGCAGCTCCGAGGCAGCGCGGAGCAGCGCCAGGTGCGCGGTGCACGCGTCGGTCTGCAGCACAATCTCGGACTGGGTGGTGCCTGCGTGGTGACCATGTATCGCCGCGATTGATCCGAGCTTCTGCTCAGTGGTGGATGGTCCTGATAGTCCCGCGGCTGCCGGCCGCGGGGGAGGCGGCTGTCGCGGCAATTTTTATGGGTAGAGCTCGCGACTTTATCTATATACAAGTCTTTACAACGACCCCGGGCAATCCATTACTATGTTTGTGAAGGCTTCAAAGTCCTAGGCGTCCCAACGGGTGCGTGCGCGGCGGCAAGTCCTATATCCATAGATCGGAAAGCGCTCGCTGCTTTCTCCGCAACCGCTGAAGGGATGACGATGAAAAAGCAGTTGATTGCCGCTGCCGTGAGCAGCGTGCTGGCCGGCTTTGCGTGTGCGGCACCCGCGCAGGACACCGGAAGTCAGGGGCAGGTCAAAAACCTGGAAAAGGTACAGGTGACCGATCACCAGCGTCTGGGCTACGCGGCCGATGCGCAGTACCACACGGCCAAGGTCGATCTCGGCCCGCTCGGCAACCAGTCGATTCTGAAGACGCCGGTCTCGCTGACCGTCGTTCCCGCGTCATTGATCACCAATCAGCAGGCGAAGACAGTCAACGACGTGCTGCGGGACCTGCCTTCCGTGGAAATTCGCGATCAGCAGGGCTTGGAAGTATCGCGGCCGCAGTCGCGCGGTTTTCAGGGCACCATCGTGCAGAACACCCGGCTGGATGGGCTCAACATTATCGGCACCACCGCCATTCCCGCAGAAAACCTCAGCGGCATCGAAGTGCTCAATGGCATGGCCGGTTCGCTCTACGGTCCGGAAACGCCGGCTGGCGTATTCAACTACACGCTCAAGCGCCCGACCAGCGAGCCGCTTTTTCGTTTTATCGAAAGCTATGACTCGAACTCCATCTTTACCGAGCAGCTGGATATCGGTGGCCCGCTCGGAGCGAACGATCAATTTGGCTATCGCCTCAATCTTGTCCAGGGTGACGGCGAAGGTTACGTCAACCACAGCGATGCCAACCGCACCTTGTTGAGCGGCGCCTTCGACTATCACCTGGATAGCCAGACGGTACTGGAGACCAATTTCAGCCACTACAAAACCGACGTTACCGGCCTGCCGGGCAGCGTGGTGTACGACAGCGGCAAGAGCACGATTCTGCCCAAGGCTGTCGATCCGACCAAGGTGGGCCTGGGTCAGCCCGGCGCGGGTACCGATCTGGTTTCCGATACGGAAGTGGTCAAGCTCAAGCACGATTTCGATAACGGCTGGACGTTTGAAATCGGCGGCCTTTACGAGAACGCGGTACGCAATCTCTACGGCATCACCAATACCTTCGTCGACAACAACGGCAACTACAAGACCACCAAGAATTTCACGGCGGTGCCGCGTTTCAACATCACCAGCAATTCCGCCCAGCTCAACGGCCATTTCGATACGTTTGGTCTGACCAACGATCTGGCGATCGGCACGAACGGTTTCAGTAACGGCCAGTATACGTATCTGAATTCGATCGCCGTGCCGCTGGGCAGTGCCAATATCAGCCATCCGGTGGTGTTTCCCACCAAGCCCACGCCCGACAGCGGCGGTCTTTACCGGTCCGGCAGCCTAAAACAGCAGTCGATCATCGTTGGCGACACGCTGCACCTCAACGAACAATGGGCCGTGCAGGGCGTACTGAACGCCTCCTACATCAGCGCAAAGAGCTACGGCCCCAGCGGCGTGGTGAATAGTGCCGATCAACGAAATGCGGCGATCAGTCCCACCTTGAGCGTTCTTTATCGGCCGACCGTTGACCTGACGACGTACGCCACTTTTTCCCGCAGCCTGGAGCAGGGCGAGTCGGCGCCGGCGGGCACCGCGAACGTCAATGATTTTCTGGCGCCGTATCACGACAAGCAGTACGAGGCCGGCGCCAAATATGCCGTGTCGGACAACCTGCTGGTGACATTCGCGGCCTTCCGCATGACGCGTCCGCTCGCTGACACGAATGCCGAGACGAAGGTCTTTGCCGTTGTCGGCACGCAGCGCAATGTCGGCTCGGAGCTGTTCGTGCAGGGCAGCCCGTCGTCCGAGGTGAGCCTGCTGGGTGGCGTGACCTATATCAACGCGCGTTTGCTGAATACCGGCGTGGCCGCGACCAATGGCAAGCTGGTTGTCGGCGTGCCGCATGTAAAAAGTGACATGTCGGTTGATTACCACCCGAATTTCGCCAAGGGCTATGCGTTGACCGCCACGGCACATTTCGAAAGCGAGCGCGCGGCAACCAATACCAACAACAGCTTTGCGCCGTCGTTCGCCACCTTTGATCTTGGCGCGCGTTACTCCACGCAGCTTGCCAGCCATCCCGTCACGCTGCGCGCGCAAGTCATCAACGTTACCGACAAAAACTATTACTCGTCCATAGCGGATGGCAACATCGTGGGCAGCCCCGGTGCCAATACCGCGTACTACGGCGAGCCACGCACGTTTCTCGTGAGTCTTGAACTGGATCTTTGATCAAGCCAGCGGCGCTGTCTAACTACGGTTGACGCGATGCACTCAGTGATAGGTGCCGAGGCATTTAGGGACCAAGAATCAGCGTGACAATCGCCGCGATACGCTTTTCGAAATCCTTCGTTTTCAGCGTAGTGGGAACGCCCAGCGCCAGCGCGCGCTGAGGTTCCGATGCGGTTGTCGAGAGCAGGAGATCCGCAACCAGCAGCGGATCGTCCATGACCAAAAATTTCCGCTCGCGCATGCGCTTGAGCCAGCGGCTCAGTTGCGCCACACCGTTCAGTTTGCCGGCCTGGTAATAAGCGGTGCCAATCGAGGGGAAGCGACTTCTCTCGCGTATCGCCATGACAAACAAGCCAACCGTCAGCGGCGCAATGGCGACCTCGGCCCATGCGATGAGAAATCGCGTAAGCAGACTGCGGGCATCGGCCGCATTACCGACGTCGGCCTCCAGCACGTCGGTGGTCTTGACGATATTGCGTTTGAGAATGTGCGAGACCAGTTCTTCCTTGCTGGAGACAAGGGTGTAGACCGTCCGCTTGGAGATGCCGGCGCGAAGAGCAATTTGCGCCATGCTGAAATCGGCATCAATGGTTTGCTCATTCAGTATGTCGATCGCGGCTTCGATCAGTTTGGCCAGCTGTTGTTCCGGTGTACTGGTAACCGGGCGGCCGATCTTGGGAGTTTTTTTAACCATGCGAAGCACGCTCCTTGCGGGTTGCTTGAACACCCATAGCTTGTCACACCGCAATTTGGAAACCCATTGGTTTACAAACTAACTTTGCGGGTCTATCATTCCAAAGTTATCCAGGTTCAACGCCGCAGGTTAAGGGCGATCATGTGGCGATGGCTCGCCACTTTTTGCATGGGAAAGCCGGCCCGCGGTGGGGTGCAGTCGACCCTTAAAGTCGGTGCAAGAGACCTGGGTCCATGTTCAAGACGCCCTCAGCCTGAGTGCGTGTCGAAGCTTATTCCCACTAGAGGCGGTCATGAAAAAATCATCGAGGTCCGGGCTGTTGCTAGCTACCGGTTGGGTGTTCATCTTGCTTGGTCTGGCGCTTGCCGTCGGCGGCGGCTACCTGCTTACCCTGGGTGGCTCACTGTATTACCTGCTGTCGGGTCTCGGCCTGGTGGTTACCGGTGCACTGGTTCTGGCAGCGCGTCGCGCTGCGCTGGGCTTGCTCGCGTTCTTGCTGCTTGCCACGGTGGTGTGGTCGGTGGCTGAAGTGCGTTTCGACTGGTGGCAGCTGCTGCCGCGTCTGGACCTCTGGTTCGTCGCCGGCTTGTGGCTGCTGCTGCCGGTCGTCAATCGACGCCTTGGCAGTGGTCTGGGTCGCCAGCGTGATGGCGGGCGCACGGCATTGTTTGCCTCGCTTGCCGTTACCCTGGTGGTCGGCATTATTTCGCTGTTTCAGAATTATCACGATCTCGCTGGCGAAGTGCCTGAGGCGCATATGGCCTCGGCGGCGCCCGGCGATAGCGCCGGCAGCGCGGCCAAGGACTGGACCGCCTACGGCAGCTCCAGCAACGGCGATCGCTATGCGCCGGCAAAGCAGATTACCCCGGCCAATGTCTCGCAGCTGCAGAAGGCCTGGACATTCCACACCGGCGACTTCAAGGGCCCGAACGATCCGCTCGAAATCGCCAACGAGGTGACGCCGCTGAAGGTCAACGGCAAGCTCTATATCTGCACACCGCACAACATTGTCATTGCGCTGGACCCGGATACGGGCAAGGAGCTCTGGCGTTTCGATCCGAAGATCAATCGTGATGCGTCGACCTATCAGCACATGATTTGCCGCGGCGTTTCCTACTGGGATTCCACCGCCTACGCCGATAGCGCGAAGTCGACCTCCGCGCCGGCAGCCGCCGCCACGGCACCGGCTCCTGCAGCGATCACGGCCGATGCCGCCACGGCAATCGAGTGCCCGCGGCGTATTTTTGCGCCGACGATGGATGCCACGCTCATCGCACTCAATGCCGACACCGGTGCGCTGTGCAAGAGCTTTGGTGATCAGGGCGTCATCGGTCTGTATCACGGCATGGGCATGAAGAAGCGCGGCTTCCTGATGCCGACGTCGCCACCGACCGTTTCGCAGCATGTGCTCGTCATGGCTGCCAGCGTCACTGACAACGATTCCACCGACGAGCCGTCGGGCGTGATCCGCGGCTACGATACGGTAACGGGCAAGCTGCTGTGGGCGTGGGATGCTGCCAAGCCGGACAGCACGGCGCCGCTCGTGAAAGACCAGACCTACGTAAACAACTCACCGAACTCGTGGGGCGTTTCCAGCGTCGACGAAAAGCTCGGCATGGTTTATGTGCCGATGGGTAACCAGACGCCGGATACCTGGGGTGGCAACCGCATTCCAGCCGGCGAAAAATACAACAGCGCCATCGTCGCTCTCGACCTGGCCACCGGCAAGGTCCGCTGGGTTTATCAGACTGTGCACCACGATATCTGGGATATGGATATCGGCGGTCAGCCTTCGCTGGTTGATCTGGATACGCCAGCCGGCAAGGTGCCGGCCGTCGTCGCCACGACCAAGCGCGGCGACATTTACGTGATAGATCGCCGCGACGGCAAGCTGGTGGTTCCGGCACCTGAAAAGCCGGTGCCGACCGATAATCCTTCCGCGGGCGACCACCTCTCGCCGACCCAGCCGTTCTCTGAACTCACCTACCTGCCGAAGGATCCGATCAAGGAAGCGGACATGTGGGGCACCTCGCCCCTCGATCAGCTGGCCTGTCGCATCACCTTCAAGTCGCGCCGCTATGAGGGACCGTTCACGCCGCAGACGGCGGGTCGTGGCGCGATTATTTCGCCGGGACCGCTGGGCATTTTCGAATGGGGTGGTGCAGCGATCGATCCCGTTCGCCAGCTGCTGATCCTCAATCCGGATTACATGGGCTTTCTTGAGCGTCTCGTGCCGCGTGCAAAAGCCGATGTGGCCGGCGGTTCGGGCACCGAAATGGGCTTGCAGCCGCAGACGGGCACACCGTTCGCCGTAGAAATCAAACCGTTCCTCTCACCGCTGGGCTTTCCTTGCCAAGCGCCGCCATGGGGCTATGTCTCCGTTGTCGATCTGCGCACGATGAAAAAAGTCTGGATGCACAAGGACGGTACGACCAGAGACAGCGCCCCGGTACCGATCGCACTGCCGCTGGGCGTGCCCAGCCTCGGCGGCATGGTCACCACCGGCGGTGGCGTCACCTTCCTCAGCAGCACGCTCGACTATTACATCCGCGCGTACGACGTCAGCAACGGCAAGCTGCTCTGGGAAGGTCGTCTGCCCGACGGCGGTCAGGCGACGCCGATGAGCTATGTGTCTGACAAGAGTGGACGGCAGTTCGTGGTGGTGATGGCTGGCGGCCATGGCTCGTTGGGCACCAAGATGGGCGATTCCCTGGTCGCCTATGCGCTACCCGCCGCAGCGGCAAAGCCTGCCGCTGCGGCAACAACCAAGTAAAACGCTTGACGTGCCTCTCTCGTGAGAGACAGGCACGTCAACTGTGATTGTTCAGTGCCTCATACGTTGATGATGCGTCCGGCGGTATTACCGTTGCCATCACGCGTCGCTGCGTAGGCTTTGCAGGGTGGCGCAGCGCTTTTGGTGCGCCGCCATTGCAAGGAGAAACGCATGCACAAGATTCCTACCGGGACCTGGGTTGTTGTTGCCGATGGCACGCACGCCCGCCTGTTTCACAATATCGGTAAACAGGACGCCCTGCTTCTCAAGCAGGAAGAACTCATCCACCCGGACGTCGTCGACGAATCGGGGCAGGGCCCATCGGGTCATCGACCGCCAGAAGAAAGCCCGGCTCATGCCGACGAAGCCACGTTTGCCAAACAGTTGGTGCATACGCTGAATGCGGCTGCGCTGAAGCAGGAGTATGAGCACCTGTTTCTGGTCGCCGATCCCAAAACGCTTGGCGAAATACGGCCACAGCTCCACGCCGAGACGAGCAAGCGCCTCACCGGCGAGCTCGCCAAGACGCTGACAAATTCGTCGCTTGAAGACATCGAGAAAATTCTCAAGGCGAACGACTAGAATCCGCGAGGTAACGGCGGCAACCTACTTGTCTGTCCAACCCTGTTCCGGAGAATTTCGTGACCTATCAAGCGGCGACGAATCGCTACGACAACCTTATGCCTTATCGCCGCTGCGGCAAAAGCGGCATCGACCTTCCGGCGATTTCGCTGGGGCTCTGGCAAAACTTCGGTGGTACCGATGTGTTCGAGACCGGTCGCGCCATTCTGCGGCGAGCGTTCGACCGCGGCGTCACCCACTTCGACCTCGCCAACAATTATGGGCCGCCCTACGGATCGGCTGAGGAAAACTTCGGCCGCATCATGGCGACCGACTTCGCTGCCTATCGGGACGAGCTGATCATTTCCAGCAAGGCTGGCTGGGACATGTGGCCCGGTCCTTATGGTGGTATCGGCGGCAGCAGGAAGTATCTGATCGCGAGCCTCGACCAGTCGCTCAAGCGCATGCGCCTTGAGTACGTCGATATCTTTTACTCGCACCGCGTTGACCCCACCACGCCGCTGGAAGAAACCATGCGCGCGCTTGCGCATCTCCATCGGCAGGGCAAGGCACTTTACATCGGTATTTCCAGCTACTCGCCCGAGCTTACGCGCAAGGCGGCGGCGATACTCGCTGAAGAGCACGTGCCGCTTTTCATCCACCAACCGAACTATTCCATGTTCAACCGCTGGATCGAAGATGGGCTGCTCGACACGCTCGAGGAGTTGGGCACCGGCTGCATCGCTTTTTCGCCGCTTGCCCAAGGCCTGCTCACGTCGAAGTATCTCAAAGGCATTCCTGACGATGCGCGCGCCACACGCGACGGTTCGCTGGACAAGAAACAGCTTGGCGAGGCCAACCTCGAGCGCATACGCGCCCTCAACCTCATCGCTGAACGCCGGGGCCAGACGCTGGCACAGATGGCTATCGCGTGGGCACTGCGTGATCCGCGGGTAACTTCCGCACTCATCGGCGCACGCACGGTCGAGCAGCTAGACAATTCACTCGACGCAGTACACCAGCTGGGCTTCTCCACTGACGAACTGTCCGAGATCGAAAAGTACGCTACCGACGGCGGCACGGATCTGTGGAAGGAGTCGGCGCAGCTTTGATACGGAATACGTGCTGTTTCATGCGCTAACTCAGGCGGTCTCTGCGACACGTCGTTGACCTGCCTCTTGCGGTTGGGTGGGCCAAAGGATGTCCGGTGCCGGAGATAACACGTCTTCGCGCGCCGGCGGACCGCCCATTCGCATGGCAGACGGCAGACCAGCCGCACGTTTTCTGCGGCATGCTCAGCCAATCAACACGCTCAGTAAATCAAGCTGAAACAAGCCGCGTGTGCTTATTTGGCGCTTTAAGCGCATGCTCGGGTCGCAACGTTAGGAAAAAATCTCGACGGTCGCGTCAGACACTTTGTGTGACGCTGCACCACGGTGACGGCTGCCCGGAGAAAAGCATGGTGGATTTAAACGATTCCGGCGACGACCTTTTCGTGCTGATTTTCAGTGACGATCCACCGAGGGTAAGGGATTCAGTGACTCCCTTTACGATGTTGTCCTGGGACGAAAGTGACGGCGATCTTTCGGTGAACTCGTACTTGATCGATGCCGAAGGTCAGCCTCAAGAACGCTGCATGAAGGTACGAGTCCATCCGAACAACGCTCATGTGATCAGAGCGCTTGAGGGATGGATGCCGGCAGGAAACCGCTTGCGCCTGGTTGGTTCCGGCGAAGCGTGACCTACCGCCACGCAAACGGCGTGCTTTTCGCGCTACGGCATAAACCTGGCTTGTCTTTGCATGAATTTCACATGGATCTCGTGCCATCTGTGAGTTGATGACTCAAAGGGGGCGATAGCGATCAACTCCTAGCCGATGTTTTGAAACATCCTGGAGTGTGCCTATGACCGTCCTCAATCCGCTGGCTCTTTACAGCCAAGCGCTAGACATGTTGGCCAATGCAGACTGTCCCGACTGCTGCAAAAAAGACAGAACCGCCAAGATGCCAGGTTGAAAAGACTCGGGTTTGTGCGAGTGGTGTACCGACCGGCGGCTGACGATCGAGCAGTCGCGTCAATGGTTGCAGCGGGATACGGCGAGGGCAGCGGCAATTGTCCAAACCGCCGGCTCCGGATCGTCATCGACGACAGGATCCGTCTTGAAAGCGTCAGTGGTCAATGCCGAATGAATCGGGCCGAGTACTGACTCTCCGCTTCGGCCAATCCGCGAACGTATCCATACCGCCTCGGGCTGATTCGGCATGCCGGTCACGGCTTTCGTAGGGCTACAGTTAACCCATGAAGGTATGCTCATTTACTGAGGCTGCGAACGAGAACGGAGCGATCGATGCGCGATTTACCGCCAACGCCGACATTGCGTGCATTCGAGGCGGCCGCGCGCCACGCCACATTTACCGCGGCGTCGGCAGAGTTGAACGTGACGCAGAGCGCCATCAGCCATCAGATCCAGCATCTGGAAGAGATGTGGGGAATGAAGATGTTTGAGCGCGGCAAGTCGCTCAAACTCACGCCGGCCGGTGCCGCGCTCGCGCCGATTATCCGGCAGTTCCTGGTCAGTCTCGATGCGACGTTGACGGAATTGCGAAAGCGGCATGATCACCATCCGCTACGGGTCAGCATGACCCAATCGTTCGCGTCGCGCTGGCTGCTGCATCGCTTGCCCGATCTGGAGGCAAATCATCCAGAGATTCAGCTATGGCTTGAAACGACCGACCAGCCGATTTGTTTTGGAGAAGGCGAGGCGGATGTCGCGCTGCGCCTGGGCACGGGGCAGTATCCGGGCCTTTATACGGAGCCGCTGTTTCGTGAAGATATTTTTCCCGTCGCCAGCCCGGGCTTGATCGCGCAATGTGGCATGCCGGGAATACCTGCGGATTTACTGCGCTTTCCGTTGTTGTATCGAGCCGGCCCGGATATCGTTCCGAAGTGGGAATACTGGTTTGAGCGGGCCGGCGTTGATGTCGCGCTTTCGGAAACAGGCACGCGTTTTCCGGATACCAATATGACGATTGATGCCGCATTGGCGGGGCATGGGGTTGCACTCGTTCGAAGCGGGCACGTCGAAGTTGAGCTCAAAGAGCAGCGGCTGGTTCGACTGCTCTCCGTAAGGTATCCATCCCCTCTGGCATATTACTTTGTGTGTCCAAAAGGCAGAGAACGGTTGCCGATGATTTCGGCTTTCAAGCAGTGGCTTGTCCAACAGGCGCGTCGGGCTCAAACCGATTACGACCTCGTCTAAGGCAGCATGAGCTGAAGCTCATGGCCGCATGACTATCCTTCGTTAGGAGGACGGTTGGTACGCCTCTTAACATTGGAGAATGCGAGGAATACCCCAACAGCAAGGTCATCGCGGTTTGCGCCGCCATGGATTTCGCGTCGCGACGAGCACAGGGTTGTGCTTTTCAGTGGCTGTTTGCAGCGCATGCAAGCCAAACCGATTGCGGCTTAGCCCAGACATTTGCGGTTAGTCGACATGCGCAAAACGCAGAGCGAGGGCTTACTGAGTAGCCACGGGCAAAACGTGCCGAAGGCAAAGTCGCGGACACCGTCGTCGATGCAAAGGCGCGACCTTGTCGGCGCCTGCGTGGCGCACATGCTGCACGACGGCTATACCGATCAGCTGTATGCGCTGTTGCCGATCTGGCAGACGCAGTTTGGGCTTTCTTACGCCGGCTTGGCCATCGTTCGCGTGCTGTACTACGGCACGATGGGTGTGTTGCAGGTTCCAGCCGATAAGTTGGCTGCAAAAATAAGCGCACGCGCCGCATTGGCGCTGGCTACGTTGATTGCGGCCATCGGCTATCTGGTCACCGCGCTTCCCGGCGGCCTTTTTGTTTTGTGCGGTGGACTTGTCATCGCGGGAATCGGATCAAGCACGCAGCATCCGCGCGCGTCGCTTCTTGTCATCGATGCCTACGGCAAGCAGTCGCGTGGCGCATTAAGCATTTACAACTTTGCCGGTGACTTGGGAAAGGCCACGCTCCCGGCTTTCGCCGCGCTTCTTTTGACCGTTCTGCCATGGCGATCGGTGGTTGCGGTGACGGCTTTGCTGGGTTTGGTGACCGCGACGGCGTTGCTGCTGATTATTCCTCCGCAACGTATGCGCTCGAGCATTTCCGAAGAAAAGCATGTTGCACGTTCCCATGACGGGAGCGGCTTTGGCCTTCTCATGGCAATCGGCGCGCTCGATACCGCACCGCGCATGGGCTATTTGCTGTTCCTGCCATTTCTTATCCACGCCAAAGGCGGAACGCTGGCGACCGTCGGTCCGGGTCTGGCGTTGCTTTTTATTGGTGGAGCGTTAGGCAAGGCGGTGTGTGGCTGGCTCGGGCAACGTCTCGGTGTTGTCTTGGCGGTGGTTGTCACCGAGGCGGCAACGGCCTTGCTTATGCTCGCCACGCTGGTGCTGCCCTTGCATGCGATGCTCGTTGTCTTGCCCCTGCTCGGTATCGCGCTGAATGGCACGTCGTCCATCCTGTATGGAACGGTGCCGGAGTTGGCCCCCCAAGGGGACGCAGGAAAAGCCTTTGCTAAGTTTTACACCGGCGTGATCGTGATGGGTGGCGTGGCTCCGATCGCTTACGGCGTGATTGCCGACCATACGTCAAGAACCATCGGCATTGTTGCTTCGGCTGTCACTGCCGCGATCATCATCCCGCTCGTCATCGGACTGCGTCCGGTGCTGGCAAAGCTCGCCGTACCCGAATAGGAAAGCGGCTGCATGGCTTTCACGCCAGCTCATCCGTGCATGCCCGGGTGGCGCTGTCCCTTTCGACCTGCTGAATTTACTCCACCACATGAAGGTCTTGCCCAATGAATACCATCCCCCAGGCGCCGCTCATTCTGATCACCGGTGGAAGTCGTGGCGTAGGCGCAGCGACGGCGCGGCTGGCCGCAGCCCAAGGTTACGATGTGGCGATCAGCTTCGTCGCCAACGAGTCTGCCGCGCTTGCGGTGGCGGCTGATGTAAAAGCCCTTGGACGCCGAGCCTTGAGCATGCGCGCAGACAGCGCAAATCCAGAGCAGGTCGCCCAGCTATTCGCCGCGATTGACCGTGACTTCGGCCGGATCGATGTCCTCGTCAACAACGCCGCGATCATTGCGCTGCAGTCTCGACTGGAAGATTTCGGCTTCGAACGGATGCAGCGTATCTTCGCGGTCAACGCAATTGGCCCCATGCTCTGTGCACAGCAAGCGGTGAAGCGGATGTCGACTCGTTGCAACGGGCGAGGTGGCGTAGTGATCAACGTCTCATCCGCATCCGCCCGGCTTGGCAGTCCCAACGAATATGTCGACTACGCGGCATCGAAGGGCGCCGTCGAGACATTCACGACGGGCTTGGCCAAAGAAGTCGCGCGGGATGGCATACGCGTCAACTGCGTTCGCCCCGGTCATATCTACACGGAAATGCACGCCAGCGGTGGAGAGCCGGGACGCGTGGATCGCGTCAAAGACTCGATACCCATGGGGCGGGGCGGTCAGCCGGAAGAAGTTGCGCGAGGGATTCTGTGGCTGGCAAGCGCCGAGGCTTCCTTCATCACCGGCACGTTCCTCGATGTCACTGGCGGCAAGTGAGCAGGGTGCCAGCGCCATTTCGGAATGTTGTGTTGAAGGCGGACAAAAGAGGCAGCGACTATTCATTGCTGACTTCATGCCTGTCGAGTAAGCAGCGCCTTGATCGCGAGTTGAAGCCACTGCGCTTTGGTTATGGATAGATAAAGCGATTCGTTTCGGCGGCGGCGCCTGCTGGCTACGATTCTCCCTTGCGAGTCGACTCCATCACAAAGTTGCCTGCCGCGAAGATGGCGATTACAACAAGGGCCAGAGCGCTCACGATCAGCGAAAAGAAATTCGAAACCCACCTTATCGCCCAACGCATATCTGTTTACTCGTCCTTGTCAGCTGGTGATTGTGGCAGCGGTAAGTGACGTTTTGGCGGCACGCGAGAGTATTGATCCATTGTTGACGTCAACCCGCGTTATCCTCGCGATCACACCGAGGAAGCGCCATGGCCGTATCGCGCCAAGAAATGCAGCGGCGCCTGAGTAAGCTAGAAGCTGAGATGCCGGATTTGATGGCCAAGCATCCTGATCCCGACGACTTGCTGGCGGAGGTTTTTGCCAGGGCTTATTCCATGATCGATGCTGTCCGGGTTCAAGAGGATGCATGGGCCTTTAAGGAAATTGATCGCATCCTTCAAAAATTTGGATTGAGGCCGCGCGGCGATTGAACCCGCCTCGCCGCGGCGACGAGCCGCAACGGGGGCGCAAGACCAGCTGGCAGGTCTAACCAAAGGATCCGACGCTGGCTTACAGCGTCAGGCGAAGAATCCGTGCGGCAGCCTGCGAATGAACTTGCGCTGGCGAGATACTGGTGCAAAATGGCCTGCTTCGTCAGCAGGCGGCGCCCGATCTTGTGTCTACCGTGATCATGCCCGTTTTGATTCGCCACGTTTTTACGATCAGGACTTACCGTGGGCAGTTCACCTACCGCACAACCATCGCGCACGCATAAGCTTTCTACGCAATTCATCGTCTTTATGGTGTTGGCGGCGGCTGCACCGCTCGCCTCGATGATTGGCAATCTTCCGATTGCGATCTCGCGTGGCACCGGTGCGAATGTGCCTGTTGCGTTTTTGATTGCGGGCGTCATCCTGATCGCCTTCACCACGGGCTACGCATTTATCGGGCGCCGGGTCGTTAGCACGGGTGCTTTCTACACCTATGTGGCGGAGGGTTTGGGTAAGCCCTTAGGCGTGGGAGCAGCCTATTGCGCAATCATCTCTTATGGTGCGTTTGCGTTCGGTCTCGCGGCAGCGTGCGGCTATTTTGACGAGCAGGTTTTTCTTGCGGTCGGTTACAAGGTCGATTGGACGATCTGCGCCGCCGTTTCCGTGCTGCTCACCGGCATCCTCAACTATCGTTCGATGGATGCTTCGACCAAGCTGCTTGCCTTCATCATCATCGTCGAGACGGCCGTGCTCGTTGTATTTGATGCGAGTGTCATTGCAGCGAAAGGATGGGCCGCCTTTCCGCTCTCCTCCTTTGCGCCGAGCCAATGGCTGGCGCCCGGCGTGGGCGTTTCGCTGATGACGGCGTTTACCTGCTTTGTCGGGTTCGAATCCGGCGCGCTCTATTCAAAAGAGGCGGCCGATCCGGTGCGGAGCATCCCGCTAGCCAGCTACGTCTCGGTGATCCTCATCGGTTCGTTCTACCTGCTGACCGCCTGGATCACCATCGGCGCCATTGGCCCCAGCGAGGCTAAAGCGCGGGCCATAGCGCATAGCGGCACGCTGATCCTCGACCTCATCAAGCAATATGACGGGGAGACCGCGTCGGATATCGCCGGTGTGCTGCTGTGTACATCGATGTTGGCGACCTATATCGCCATCCATGCCGCAGCCTCGCGGTATATCTTCGCGCTGGCGCGCGAAGGCTTGCTGCCGCGAAGGCTCGCTCGGTTTGACGAGGTACGCAACGTCCCGGTAGCGGCGACGCTTTGCATGTCAGCCGCTACAGTCGTTTGCGTGGCCGCCATTGCCATTGCCGCGGGCCGCACCGATCCCTATGCCGCCATTATTCCGGTGCTTATTGGCATGGGCACGCTGGGTATCATCGGCCTTCAGGCCGCCGCGGCGATCGCCATCGTCTTTTATGTCGTTCGTCGCAGGAAAGAGGCCGGGCCAATCGTCATTATTGCCTCGCTGTGCGCTGCCGTCGGGCTTGCGATTGCGCTGACCACCGTATGTGCGAACTTCACCTTGCTCTCGACGGTGAACACGCCGTTTGTGAAGTGGTTACCGGCGCTGTACCTGATTACTCTCGCCATCGGTCTGACCTTCAGCGTTTGGCTGCGGCGGTCCCGTCCGCAGCAATATGCGCAATTGGCGCTGGTGGAGCATCGAACGAGCGCCGGCTGAGATTGATCCGCTACAGCGTTCGGTCTCTTCAAGCATCTGACTGAGCGGTGCACGGAGTTAGTCGCGCAAACAAGCGAACGTAAAACGGGCACCGAGATTCATACTGAGAAAATAAAAAACGGCCTACATTTCTGCAAGCCGTTGGTTTACTTGGTGCCCGGAGCGGGACTTGAACCCGCAAAGCCGTAAGGCCGAGGGATTTTAAGTCCCTTGCGTCTACCAGTTTCGCCATCCGGGCGGGTGATGCGTTTTAGGCGCTGCGCCAGGGGCGGCAGGCGGTGCGAATCGTAGCATGCGTGAACACGTTGGCCGAGGTTGACGCGTCGTTGCGAATCTTCAGAGCAGGCTTTTGAAGATGTGAATGCCGGCGGTGTATTCGCCGATGATGGTGCCGAGGCTGACCAGGAAAAAGTTCAGCAGGGTGCGGGCGACGCGGTTTTTCCACCAGCCGCTCCAGTGGCCGATATCGTCGCGCAAGGTGTCGAAGTCGACCACGCGTGGGCGGCGCACCCAGGCTTCGGCCATGGCGCTAATGCCGCCGGAAGGGATGCCCGGTCGAAACGGCTTGATCGGTCCGGCGATAGCGGCGGCGAGGATGCTCAGCGGGTGACCGCCGGCGATCAGCGCGCCGAGTGCGGAGAAGCCGGCGGTGTAGAGTACCCAGTCGCGCAGCGCCTGCGCGCCCAGCGCCGTGTTGCGATGAAACGCATAAGCGATGGCGGCGAACACGGCCAGCACCAGAATCACGGCCACCCATTTCGGCCAGCGCGCCTTGGGCGGCGCGCTGGCGAGGGTGGCGACGACAGTGGCCGGATCATCCTGCTGTTCGCGCAGCAGCCCGGTCAGACCCTTGAGATGACCGGCGCCGATAACGACGAGCACGCGGCGTGCCTCGGTCGTCGCCGAGCGCGTGGCTTCTTCGCGCAGTCGCGCGGCCATGTAGGCGTCGCGTTCGCCGATCAGGCTTTGATAGAGCGGCTTGGATTCGCTGGCGAATTCGCTGAAGGCGCTTTCCAGCAGGTCGCCCTGTTTCAGCTTTTCGATTTCTTCCTGCTCGATTGCCTCGCGCTCGAACACGCTGGCCAGCAGGCCGCCGAGCAGTCCGAAGCGCTGCCAGAAGCCGACGCTGTGCCAGGCGCGTTTCAGCGTGGTGCCGACTTCGCGATCAACCAGCCACAGCGGCAGGCCGCGTCGATCTGCGCCGTCCATCGCCGCTTTCATTTCGGCGCCGGGCTGGATGCCGGACTGATCGGCTAGGCGCTTCTGGAAGGTGGAGAGCACCAGACTGGCCGCGACCATGCCGGCCTTGCCCTGGCGGATGACCTTGAACAGATCCATCTGCTTGAACGCTTCCGGATCGCGCATGCTCTGCGCGCGGCTGTCGCACAGTTCGATTGCGACGGCGTCGAAAGGCTCGTTTGCAAGCAGTGCGTCGACCGCATCCACGCTGACTTTCGACACGTGCGCGGTGCCCAGCACCACGTATTCCACGCCGTCGCGCTGCACGCGTTCGATCGGCTGGCCTTGCAGTTCGGGGAGCAGGGCGCTGTCGGTTTCGGGAGAACGGGTTTCGGGAAAACTCATGCGATCAGCGCGCCGGTCGTGGGGTCAGGGCAGTCATGGGGATGACCGTAGCAGGGAACAAGCAAGGCCAACGTGTAGCTCAATCGCGGAAGCGCTTGAGCAGGTCGCCATACGCGTCGATGCGGCGATCGCGCAGGAACGGCCAGATGCGCCGCACGTGCTCGCTGCGCGCGAGATCGATATCGACTACGAGCAGCGCGCGGCCCTCGGTTTCGGCCTGCGCCAGAAACTCGCCCTGCGGGCCGGCGACAAAGCTGCTGCCCCAGAAGGTGATGCCGCTGCCGACGTTGGACGGATCGGACTCGTGGCCGGTACGGTTGCAGGCCAGCAGTGGCAGACCGTTGGCCACCGCATGACCGCGCTGCACGGTGATCCAGGCGTCGCGCTGGCGATCCTTCTCGGCCTGGTCGTCGTTCGGGTCCCAGCCGATGGCGGTGGGATAGAGCAGCAGGTCGGCACCGGCCAGCGCCATCAGGCGCGCGGCCTCGGGGTACCACTGATCCCAGCACACCAGCACGCCGAGTTTGCCGACCGAGGTGGCGATTGGTTCGAAACCGAGATCGCCCGGCGTAAAGTAGAACTTTTCGTAGAAGCCCGGATCGTCGGGGATATGCATCTTGCGATACTTGCCGGCGATCGCCGCCGAGCGATCGAAGACCACCGCGGTGTTGTGATACAGGCCGGTGGCGCGCTTTTCGAACAGCGATGCCACGATGACCAGCTGCAGCTCTTCGGCCAGTTTGCCGATGCGCTCGGTGCCGGGGCCGGGAATGGTCTCGGCCTGGTCGAATTCTTCCACCGATTCGCGCTGGCAAAAATACGGCCCGTTGTGCAGCTCCTGCAGGAGCACCAGCTCGACGCCTGCGGCCGCCGCCTCGCGCAGACCGGCCTCGATCGCGTCGAGATTCGCCTCGCGGCTGCCGCGATGGGCGTCTTGCAGCAGGGCGACCTTCAGGGTATTGCGGGTCATGGGCTCAGTCCTCGGACGACAGCTTTTACGTGGCTAGCCGTCAAGTTTAGCCGATGCGGGAAATCTCAAGCCGGTTCGCTCCTGCCGCGACGTCCGCCGCGAGCCGATACGCGCTCAGGCCACGCCGGCGGGTAGCTGCATGGTGATGCAGTGCAGGCTGCCGTTCTGCCAGATCAGCGCGCGGCACGGTACCTGCACGATCTCGCGCCCGGGATGGGCGCTGCCGATGATGCGCGCGGCTTCGTCGTCGGCTTTGTCGCCGTAAGCCGGCACCAGCACGGCGCCGTTGACGATCAGGTAATTGGCGTAGGACGCGGCGAGCCGACGGCCTTCGTCGAGTATGGGTTCAGCCCACGGCAGCGGATACAGCTGATACGGGCGGCCGTCGCGGG